>Ga0325401_1000190_pt1 | contig 40094 bp, 40 predicted proteins | sample PopdelMetagenome_FD_205666 | JGI IMG/M metagenome (GOLD analysis project Ga0325401, IMG submission 205666) | Populus deltoides microbial communities from Bellville, Georgia, United States - Xylem-PdKOR-R2 | ecosystem: Host-associated > Plants > Phyllosphere > Stem > Wood/Secondary xylem | place...
AAACGGCCGGCCTGCGCCTGTTCCGCCGGTCGCGCGCCCGGCGGGGCACGCACGCGGCCGATGGCGCGCGCACCCGCCTCGTCGAGGGGCCGGACGCGGTGATGGCCGGCACGCTGGCGGTGGACGATCCTGCCGCCTTTGCCTGCGTGATCGCGGACGGCCTCGGCCGGCACGCGGCGTTCGGCTACGGCATGGTGCTGCTCGCGCCGGCGGGGCGCTAGATGCTGTCCGGCCGCCTGGGGCTGGAACGCGCGCGCATCCCGCACGCCGACCGCCAGGGGCTGGTCTGGCTCGATCGCGGGCGGCTGGAGGTGGAGGACGGCTGCCTGCGCTTCGTCACCGCCGGCGGCGGCACGCTGGGCGCGGGCGACTATCAGATCCCCTACCACGCCATCTCCATCGTGCTGCTGGGGCCGGGGTCCAGCGTCACGCATGACGCGCTTCGGCTCCTGGCGCGGCACGGTTGCGCGCTCGCCGCGATCGGGGAGGGGGCGGTGCGCTTCTACACCGCGCCCCCGCTCATGCCCGACAGCTCGGCACTGGCGCGCGCGCAGGTACGGCGCTGGGCGGACCCGAAACTGCGCATGGAAACCGCGCGCGCCATGTACGCGATGCGCTTCGGCGAGATCGTGCGCACGCGCGACATCGCCGTGCTGCGCGGCCAGGAGGGCGCGCGGATCAAGCGCGCCTACGTGCTGGCCGCCGAACGCCACGGCATTCCCTGGTCCGGCCGCCGCTACGACCGCGAGAACCCGGAGGCCGGCGACCTCGCCAACCAGGCGATCAACCATGCGGGCTCGGCCATGACTGCGGCGGCGGCCGTGGCGGTGGCGGCCACCGGCGCCATCCCGCAACTGGGCTTCGTGCACGAGGATTCGGGGCAGAGCTTCGTGCTCGACATCGGCGACCTGTACCGCCACGACGTGCTGCTCGACATCGCCTTCGGCGCGGTGCGGGAAGCCCGCGGGCGCGGCGCTTCGCCGATCGAGCGGCTGGTGCGAAAGCGCGCGGCGCTGCTGTTCCGCCAGCGCGCGGTGATCCCGGGCATGATCGACCGCATCAAGACGCTGCTGCTGCCCGGCGAGGCGCCCGCGCCCGTGCCAGAGGAGGTTCCATGCCCCTGATCGTCGTCATCACCCGCGACGTGGAGGACCGGTATCGCGGCTTTCTAGGCTCGGCGATGCTCGAACTGGCGCCCGGCGTCTATGCCCAGCCGCGCATGAGTCCCGGCGTGCGCGGCCGGATCTGGACGGTGGTGGAAGAATGGCACGGGCGCCTGCGCCGCGGCAGCATCGTCATGTGCTGGGCCGAATCCGCGTCCGCCGGCGGCCTCGGCTTGTTGTCTCTCGGCGAGCCTCCCAAGGAGCTCACCCCCCACGAAAACATCCTCCTCGTCCGCCGCGCCCTGCCATCGTCCCGCCCGCCCCCGCCTACGAGTTTCAGCCCCCTCCATATACCGTGATTACCGTCCCTTCTTTGACATCGTGAACGCAATCAGGCAGTTATCGCCCAGAGGCTCCCCCGCATGCGCGGGGATCGACCCGCGCCTTTGGCCCTCATAGGCAACCGCCTCATGGCTCCCCCGCATGCGCGGGGATCGACCCTGGGCGACGGCGCTCGGCACGGTCAACGCCACGGCTCCCCCGCATACGCGGGGATCGACCCTGGATCCGCGTGCCCACCACCAGACGGGACAGGGCTCCCCCGCATGCGCGGGGATCGACCCGTACATGACAGTCTCCCAGCGTCGATTCGCCGGGCTCCCCCGCATGCGCGGGGATCGACCCCATCGAGAGGTACAACTGCCGCGATTGCCTTGGGCTCCCCCGCATGCGCGGGGATCGACCCTACGCCAACGGCGTCACCACGGTCACGCTGACGGCTCCCCCGCATGCGCGGGGATCGACCCCATCGTCACGGACGCGGACGGGACGCGGGTGGGGCTCCCCCGCATGCGCGGGGATCGACCCCTGACGGCAGGTCTGAAGCAGCAACAGCTACAGGCTCCCCCGCATGCGCGGGGATCGACCCGAGGGCAAGGGTACGGTGTTCGGTGACGCGGAGGCTCCCCCGCATGCGCGGGGATCGACCCTATATGAAACTGTTGGACCCGGATAGCGTGGTGGCTCCCCCGCATGCGCGGGGATCGACCCTCGCATCGGTGTTCGGGCTGATTAGGTGCGCTGGCTCCCCCGCATGCGCGGGGATCGACCCGACGGGGGGCTGGGCCGCGGCCGGGACCGCCGGGCTCCCCCGCATGCGCGGGGATCGACCCGCGCAATGCACGGCGTAGGAGGCCATTTGTCAGGCTCCCCCGCATGCGCGGGGATCGACCCCTCCTCCGCACCTTCGTCAATCAAGTGCTCGGGGCTCCCCCGCATGCGCGGGGATCGACCCTCCGTCAACTTGGGCCGCCAACCTGCTTTTCGGGCTCCCCCGCATGCGCGGGGATCGACCCCGTACCTGCGCTTCTCCCCGGCCGATGGCGCTGGCTCCCCCGCATGCGCGGGGATCGACCCATAGCCGCGCATTCGACACGACTCGCCCCTCGGGCTCCCCCGCATGCGCGGGGATCGACCCTTTGTTAGTTGAACACGCCGCCTCTTCGTGGGGGCTCCCCCGCATGCGCGGGGATCGACCCCCTGTTCGACTCGTCGCGCATGGCGTGCGAAGGGCTCCCCCGCATGCGCGGGGATCGACCCGGCCGGGACAGGTAGAGCACGGCGGACCCGTCGGCTCCCCCGCATGCGCGGGGATCGACCCCGTTCCAGGCCGGCGCGCGTCACGGTGAGGGCGGCTCCCCCGCATGCGCGGGGATCGACCCCCATTCGAGCCAAGGTCGAGGCCCACTGCCCAGGCTCCCCCGCATGCGCGGGGATCGACCCTATCCCGCCCGTCTGAGGGGGCAGCGATCATGGGCTCCCCCGCATGCGCGGGGATCGACCCGCGATCCCCGCTGATGCACGTCCGCGCGACGCGGCTCCCCCGCATGCGCGGGGATCGACCCTCAATCGGATGCGTGAGCAGGGAGGCAACGACGGCTCCCCCGCATGCGCGGGGATCGACCGTAGCTAGGATACGGCGATAGGGAGGACACCGTGGCTCCCCCGCATGCGCGGGGATCGACCCGGGCTCGGCTTCTCCGGGATCGTCGGGGGTTAGGCTCCCCCGCATGCGCGGGGATCGACCCCGTTCCTGGTCCGCAACTGGACGACCTGGGCCGGCTCCCCCGCATGCGCGGGGATCGACCCCATCCGCTGGGTAAAAGTGTTTTCTTGGGCAAGGCTCCCCCGCATGCGCGGGGATCGACCCGACGTGCGCGTCAGCAGCGACCGTGGCGGTAGGGCTCCCCCGCATGCGCGGGGATCGACCCCGGCGAATTGATCGGAGCCGGGACAGCGCGTCGGCTCCCCCGCATGCGCGGGGATCGACCCTCGGCCAAGCTGCGGCCGTCCACCAAGTCGAGGGCTCCCCCGCATGCGCGGGGATCGACCCGAACCTCGGTGATCCTGTTGGTCGCCTGGTCGGGCTCCCCCGCATGCGCGGGGATCGACCCCACCCGGCGGACAAGGGCGGGCCGACGCGCTGGGCTCCCCCGCATGCGCGGGGATCGACCCTTCGAGCTCGACGGCCTGCTCCACGTCAACGAGGCTCCCCCGCATGCGCGGGGATCGACCCGGGCTCCCATCATCGGCGGCGATCGCGCGCAGGGCTCCCCCGCATGCGCGGGGATCGACCCGTGCGGTACGCGCCGTTGCCCGCTCGCTGGGGGGCTCCCCCGCATGCGCGGGGATCGACCCTCGGCGCGGACAGTAGCTTCGGAGACACCGCGGGCTCCCCCGCATGCGCGGGGATCGACCCCAGAAGCTGTTACGCTTCCATCCCTGCTCACGGGCTCCCCCGCATGCGCGGGGATCGACCCCTGTGTCGCGGACGCGGCCGTACGCTCCGCCTGGCTCCCCCGCATGCGCGGGGATCGACCCTTCGTCGGTGGCAGGGTTCACCCATTCAAGGTGGCTCCCCCGCATGCGCGGGGATCGACCCGGCGGCCGGTGATCTGTCCTGCCGCCAGATCGGGCTCCCCCGCATGCGCGGGGATCGACCCATGGGCGTCACCGTCGCTGCAAAGTTCTTGCAGGCTCCCCCGCATGCGCGGGGATCGACCCATGCTGCCGTCCACCACCTGGATTTGGTACAAGGCTCCCCCGCATGCGCGGGGATCGACCTTACAGTAGTCGCCCAGGTACCGAACATGCGCGAAGACTCACCCGCAGCACCTCTCACGCGCGCATCATCACCCCCAGAAAGCCGGCTCCCCTACTTCTTGTCCAGCTTTCCGGCTTGCTCGGCGGCGTTGGGGTCGACGGAGGGGGCGCCCGACGCGGCGGTGCCGGTGTTGGCGATGTTGCCCGTCTGGCCGCGGGGATCGTCGACGACCGCCTTGATCGCGTTGGCGGCAGCGGGCGTGTCGGCGTTGGCGGCCGCCGCGTCGGAGCCTGCGGGCGCGCCCGCGGCCGGCGGCGGGGGATAGGGCAGGTTCGAGCCCTGGCTGTTCAGATAGGCGATCACGTTGGCGCGATCCTGGGGATTGGACAGGCCGGCAAAGGTCATCTTGGTGCCGTTGGCGAACTTGCGCGGGGACGTCAGCCACGCATTCATCTTGTCGAAGTCCCAGTTGCCGCCGATGCCCTTCAGCGCGTCGGAAAAGGCGTAGCCGCCCTTGCCCTGCGCGATGCCCTCGCCCAGCGTCGCGTAGAGGTTGGGCCCGATGCCGTTGGCACCGCCCTGGTTGATCGTGTGACAGGCCGCGCACTTCTTGAACACTTCGGCCCCCTTGGCGGGGTCGGCGGTGGGCAGCAGGCTGGCGATCGCCACCTCGGCGGCGGCGCCCTCGCCGCCCTCGGCCTCGACGCCCTCGATCGCGTAGCCCATCTTCTCGGGCCGTTCCGAGTGAAAGACCATGTTGCCCACGATCGCGAAACCCAGCGCGGCACCGCAGGCGGCCAAGGTCCAGCCGGCGATCGTGTTGGTACGGTTATCCATCGCGCGAAGCTTGCCCCTCTTACGTCGCCCCATCCCTTAGGAAAGCCGGGGCGGCCCGGCAAGCGCGGCGGCGCGCTTGATCGCGAGCGCCGGCCCGCCTACCCGCGCCGCCACCGTGGAAGCCTATCCCGCCCCCGCCCGAGAGCTGGTCGACGCGATGACGCACGCCTGCGCCGCCGACCCCGCGCGCGCCGTGGCGTTCCAGGGCGCGCCCGGCGCCAACAGCCACGCGGCCGCGCTCCAGGCCGTGCCGGCTGGGTTGCCGCTGCCCTGCTTCGCCTTCGAGGACGCGCTGGACGCGGTGCGCGACGGGCGGGCGGGCAGCGCGGTGATCCCGATCGAAAACTCCGCGTTCGGACGCGTGGCGGACATCCACTTCCTGCTGCCCGAATCGGGGCTGACGATCACGGGCGAGCATTTCCTGCCGATCCGCCACGCTCTGATGGGGGTGGGTATGGTCGAACAGGTGCGCGAGGTAGCCAGCCATCCCCAGGCGCTGGGCCAGTGCCGCCACTGGTTGCGCGCGCGCGGGCTGACACCCGTCAGCTATCCCGACACGGCCGGCGCGGCCGCGCTGGCGGCGGAACGCGGCAATCCCGGCCTGGCGGCGCTGGCGCCCGCGGGGGCGGCCGAACTCTACGGCCTGACGGTCCTGGCGGAGGGGGTCGCCGACCTCGAGCATAATACCACGCGCTTCGTGATCGTCGCCGGGAGCGCACCGCCGCCGCCGGCCGGAAACGCCGCGTCGTGGATGACGTCGCTGACGTTCGAAGTGCGCAACGTGCCGGCCAGCCTGTACAAGGCGCTGGGCGGCTTCGCGACGGCGGGGGTGCAGCTCACCAAACTCGAAAGCTATCAACGCGGCGGCAGCTTCGCCGCTACCGAGTTCTGGGCGGACGTGGAGGGGCGACCGGGCGAGCCGCATTTCGACCGCGCGGTGGAGGAACTGGGCTTTCACTCGAAATGGGTACGCGTGCTGGGCAGCTACCCCCGCGCGCGCGAACGGGCGCGGGGGTAGTCTCACTCCTCAGGCGAAGGCGATGGAAACGCGACGGCGACGAAGTGCCGTGCCCGTCAGCGCGAACCCCGCCAACATCAACCCCCAGGTCGCGGGTTCCGGCACGGCGGACGCGGCGGCGGTATTGGTGAACGAGAAGATCAGGTCGTCGTAATCGTTGTCACGCAGCGGCGTCGTCGCCGGCAGGTCCTCGAAACCGACGAACGCGCCGCCCGCGGTCGAGTTGACGGCGGCGTGCGGAGCATTGTCGAAATTGCGGTCCGCGGGACCGGTGAAGTAGCTGGCGGCCGCGATGTTGGTGCCGTTGACCTGGCCGGCCAGCACGTCCAGTCGGAAGATCAGTTCCGTGCCCGCGGCAAAGGTGCCGAGGTCGACGGTGCTGCCGACCGTCGAGGTAAAGTTGTTGAAGATGGCGCCGTTGCGCCCTTCCAGGAACAGGGTGCTCGACAGCACGGCCGATCCGAAGCCCTCGAAACGGGCGACGACCGAGCCCGTGTTCTGGACCACGACCCGCTGGCCGATCGTGTTGGCGTTGACGACCAGCTGCGCCGAAGCGGGCACGGCGGACAACAGGGCCGCCGCGGCGACCGGAAACAGGAACTTCATAAAGGCATCTCCCCCGAACCACCCCAACGGCGGCTCCGGCAAAGATCAGGCAAATCACGTGCCAGCGGCGGAAAAGGCCGCAGGAAATCGACAATCCCGCGAAAATGTAAATACCGCCGACACCCCCTGGAACCGCTTCGGAGGGGAGGATATGCCTGCCCCGGGGGAGACGGTGCATGGCGGAGCGATCCGAGGTGGTGGGGGCCGATACGCCACCGCACGTCGTGATATATCCGGGCCGGGGAAGGTTGGCGGAGCTGGTCGTCTGCTACTTCATGGTGACGTGTCGCGCGCCGTTCCGGGACCAGCTCTACCCCGAATGGGGCAATGTCCGCTTCATGATCGAGGGCGATTGGTCGGTCGACGCGCGCGGCGCCGCCGCAACGGCGGTGGGCGGCGGCGAGTTGTTCGGGCCGACCGATCGCTGGACCCCGGTACGCGCGGCACCGGGCGCCGCCGTCAGGGGGCGGGCGGCGGGCATGATGCTGACGCCGATCGGCTGGGAGCGGCTGGTCCGACGACCGGCCTATCTGATGGCGAACCGGGCGGAGCCGCTGGGCGACCTGCTGGGGGTGCCGGGGATCGCCGTCACGGCGGCGCTGCGCGCGCTACCGGGCGGGAAGGAGGACGACGGGCGGTGGCAGGCGGGTGCGGCCACGCTGTTCGACGACCTGCTGCTGCGACGGCTGGCGAGCGCGCCGCCGCCCGACCCGCGGTCGGAACGGCTGGCGGCGGCGCTGGCTGCGCGGCCGGCGGACGCGGTCGCCTTCGCCGAGATGGCGGAACTGGCCCCCACGGTGCTGCGCGCGGCGTGCAAACGGTTGTTCGGCTTCGGCCCCAAGCGGCTGCTGCGCCGGGCGAGACTGCTCGACGCGGTGCATCGGATGCGCGACGCGCCCGACGCGCGGCCGGCGGCGATGCGCGGCGCGGCCTTCGTCGATCAGCCGCATTTCAATCACGAGTTCCGCGATTTCATGGGCACGTCGCCCGGCGCGTACCGGGCGACGCCGCGTCCGTTGATCGACGCGGTGGACGGCGCCTGGCCCGATCAGCTGCCGGTGTCGTCCATTCCCTGACCCCCGGCCCAATAGGTCAGCAGCGTGTGGGCGATGGCGTGCGGCGGCGGCGCGCCGAACGGCCCCCGCCCCGCCAGCGCCGCGCGAACGTCTTCGCGGTCGACCCAGATCGCGTCCTCTAGCTCGGTGCGGTCCAGCACGATCGCCGGGTCGTCCGCCGTCGCGACGCAGGCGATCATCAGCTGGGACGGAAAGGGCCAGGGCTGGCTGGCGACGTAGCGCACGTTCCGCACCGCGACCCCCGCCTCCTCGCGCACCTCGCGCGCGACCGCCTCCTCGATCGCCTCGCCCGGTTCCAGAAAGCCCGCCAGCGCGGAATAGCGCCCCGCGGGCCAGCCCGGCTGGCGGCCTAGCAGACAGCGGCCGTCATGCTCGGCCAGCATGATGACCACGGGGTCGGTGCGCGGGAAATGTTCGGTCGCGCACGCCGGGCAGCGCCGCCCCCAGCCGGCGCGAAACAGCGCGGTCGCGGCACCGCAATTGGCGCAGAAACGATGGCGCGCGTGCCAGTCCAGCACGCTGCGCGCCGCCGCCCAGGTCGCCGCCTCGCCGTCGGCCATCGTCGCTAGCAGCCCCATCAGCCGCGGCGAGCGAAAGCCGCCGCCGGGGCGATAAGTGACGGCGGCGAACCGCGCGGGCGCCCCCGGCAATTCCGTATCCAACCCCAGCAGCACCAGGTCCGCGTCCTCGGGCGCTTCGGCCAGGCTGGTCCAGGCCAGCCGACCCTCGGCATCGACTTCCGGCTCCAGGTCGGGGCCCAGCATCAGCAGGCGCGCGCGCCGATCGGCGGCGGCGGCCAGCGCGTCCGGGTCGTGCCGCAGCGCGTCCGCGCGGTCGAGCCGCCCGCCGGTGAAGCCCGGCGCGCTCATCGACGCGCGCGCCCGTCCGCCCCGGCCAGGTCGGTCGCCAGTGCCGCCGCAACCTCGGCGCGCAGCGGCACGCGTTCGGGCGGCATGTAGTTGACCATCACCGTGCCGCGCGTTCGCCGCCCGGGGTTGACCCAGGCGACGGTGCCCGCCGCCCCGCCCCAGCCATAGGTGCCGGCCATCGGCCCGGACAGCGTCACCGACCCGCCGGCGCCGTAGCCTTGCTGCGCGCCGCTGGTGCCCCCCGTGCCGCCCGCGATGCCGGAAAAGACCACGCCCGGCGGCAACAGGTCCGAGGTCGCCAGCCGTACCGTTTCCGGCTTCAGGATGCGCCGCCCGTCCAGGATGCCCCCGTCCTGGATCATGTGCAGGAAACGGTCGTAATCGCGCGCCGACGACACCAGCCCCGCGCCCCCATACGGAAAGGAAGGCGGCGTCAGGAACACGGAGGTCGCCCCCGGATCGACGGCCACGCGCGTGGCGCCCAGATAGACGTAGTTGGTCGCCAGCCGGCGCACGTCGCCGGGGGAAACGGTGAAGCCGGTCGATCGCATCCCCAGCGGCTCGAAGATGCGCGCGCGCAGGAACGCGTCGAAGGGCTGGCCCGACGCCACCTCGATCACCCGACCCAGCACGTCCAGCGCGATCGAGTAGCGCCACGTCGTGCCCGGATCGGCGATCAGCGGCTGGGCGGCGGCGCGCTCCGCGAATTCCTTGAGGGTGGCCGGCCGGGTGGTCCGCGCCTGCGCCTCGGTGCGGCGGTCGAGCTGCGCCGGCACCAGGCCCGCCTGCTCATAGGCGCGCAGCAGCGGTCCCTTGGTTATGATCGTGTAGCCCAGCCCGGCGGTGTGCGTCAGCAGGTGGCGGATCGTGATTGGGCGCGCAGCGGGCCGGCTGGCCAGCGAATTGGCGGGGTCGGTCAGCACGCGCATCGACCGGAACTGGGGAATGAAGTCGGCGACGGGCTGGTCCAGCCCGATCCGCCCTTCCTCGATCAGGATCATCGCCGCCATCGCGGTGACGGGCTTGGTCATCGAATAGATGCGCCACAGGCTGTCCGCGTCGGCGGTCGGAACGCGCGCGGCGTCCGCGTCGGCGATGGTGCCCGCCCGCACGAACGTGGTGGGCGCGTTGCCCGCCCCGAACGCGCCGACGATGCCGGGCATCAGCCCGCGCCGGACATAGCTGTCGAACAGGGCCTGCGTCGCGGGCAGCGCGCGCGCCGACGTGGCGGGCGCCACCGCCGCCGAGGATGGGGGAGCGGACGGGGGGGCGGCGGCGTCCTGCGCGCACGAAGGCGCCGCGATCATCCAGGCCGCGGCGGCCAGCAGCCCGATACGTGCCATGCTCACGACCTGTTCTCCTTCGCGATCCGCGCCGCCGCCGCGAATAGGGTCGGCAGCCCCGCCGCGTCCAGCCGCTCGATCGGCCACCATTCGCCTTCCGCGTCCAGTTCCGGCGGCGCGGCGGCGACCGCCACCGCCAGGTCGAGCAGGAAATGGGTGAAGCCGTGCCGTACCGGCTGCGCCAGCACGCGCCAGTCGGCCGCGGCCGGCGCGTCCGCCAGCCCCGGATCGTCCGGAACCCAAGGCCCCGTCGGCAGCGCGCGCATCCCCCCCAGCAGCCCGCGCGCCGGCCGCCGCACCAGCAGCACCGCGCCGTCGCGTTCCAGCCAGAAGGCCGTGCCGCGCCGCGCTGGTCGCTGCCCCTTCGCCGGCTTGACCGGCAGCCGCTCGGGCGACCCTTGCGCGTGGCCCAGGCAATCGTCGCGCAGCGGGCAGAGTAGGCAGCGGGGGCCGCGCGCGGTGCAGACGGTGGCGCCCAGGTCCATCATCGCCTGCGCGAAATCGCCGGGCCGGTCCGCCGGGGTCAGCCGGCCGGCGGCCGCGCGGATCGCGCGCCGCGCGCCGGGCAACGGGTCCGAGACGGCGAACAGGCGGGCGACCACGCGCTCGACATTGGCATCCACCACCACCGCCGGCCGGCCGAAGGCGATGGCGGCGACCGCCGCGGCGGCGTAGTCGCCCAGCCCCGGCAGCGCGCGCAGCTCCGCCTCCGTCTCTGGAAAGCGCGCGCCCGGCCGCGTCGCAACGATCCGAGCCGTCCGCAACAGGTTGCGGGCCCGCGCATAGTAACCCAGCCCCGCCCAGGCGGCCATCACGTCCGCCTCGTCCGCCGCCGCCAGCGCGGCCATGTCGGGCCAGCGCGCGATCCACGCCTCGAACCGCGGGCGCACCGCCGCGACCCCCGTCTGTTGCAGCATGACCTCCGATAGCCAGACCCGGTACGGGTCGGGACGTTCGAGGGATCCGGGGGGGGTACGCCACGGAAGGGCGCGGGCATGGCGGTCGTACCAGGCGAGCAGTCGGGCGGCGGGGTGCGGCGCCGCCGCGCCTGGCCGGCACGGAGCGTCCGACGTCATGGCAGCCGAACCGTCCCCTGCGCCCGTGACGTCGGTCGCCTCGGTCCGTTGGCGCCGGCCGTCCGTGACGTCGGACGCGGCGGCCTCGCCTCCGCGCCGGCCGGAGGGGCGTCGGCCAGCGGGCTGACGCCCCTCCGATGATCCCTTGGCGTCCATGCCCGCGCTATGGCATGGGACGACGGATGAGCAAGCGCCGCCCCCCGGCCAGCCCCCCCCAGCCCGAACGGCAGAACCGGTCCCGCCAGGTGTCGGAACTGCTGCCCGATATCGGCCGCGCGGCGTTTCGGCGGTTCGGCTTCGTCCAGTCGGCGGTGGTCAGCCGCTGGCCCGAGATCGTGGGCGAGCGTTACGCCGCCGCCAGCCGGCCCGAATCGATCCGCTTTCCGCTGGGCGAGCGCCAGGACGGCGTGCTGACGCTGGCGGTGCGCGGCGCCTTCGCGCCGATGATGCAGCACGTGGCGCCCGAGATCGTGGAACGGGTGAACCGCTTCTTCGGCTATCCGGCCGTCGCGCGCATCGCGTTCCGCCAGGGCGAGGTGGCGCCCGCCCGCCCGGCGCGCACCCCGCCCCCGTCGCTGCGGCCCGCACCCGCTGAGATGGGCGGATCGCTGCGCGCCATCGCCGATCCCGAGTTGAAGGCGGTGCTCGAATCGCTCGCCGCCGGCGTCGCCGCCACCGCCGGCCCCCCTCGTATCGGATAGGATATGCGCAACCTCCCCGCTCTTCCCCTTGCCTTGGCCGGCGCAGTCCTGTTGTCCGCCGCCGCGACGGCGCAGACGCCCCGTCCGGCCGCCAGCCCCGCCCCGGCCCCCGTGTCCGCCGCGCGCGACTGGACGGCGGCGGTCGCCCCCTCGACCGCCGGGGCCTATGTGCTGGGCAATCCGGCGGCGCGCGTGAAGCTGGCGGAATGGGCCAGCTACACCTGCTCGCACTGCGCCGCCTTCGCGACCGAATCGGAGGCGGTGCTGAAGCGGATGGTGCGGTCGGGCACGACCAGCGTCGAGTATCGCCACCTGATCCGCGACCCGTTCGACCTGGCCGCCGCCGTGGTCGCGCGGTGCGGCGGGGCCCGCGGCTTCGTGCCCACTTCAACGGCGATCTTCGCGCAGCAGTCGACCTGGCTGCCCCGCGCGTCCGACTACGCCCGCGACCGCGGCACCGAGCTGCGCGCGCTGCCGCCGCTGGGGCAGCTGAAGGCGCTGGCGGACGGCGCGGGCCTGCTGGCGATCGGGCGGGCCAACGGGCTGACCCAAGCCAAGCTCGACGCGTGTTTCGCCGACCGCGCCGGTATCAACCGCATCACCGCATTGAGCGCGTCCGCACCCGCCGAGGTGACGGCCACCCCCACCTTCTTCGTCAACGGCCGGCTGGTGCCCAACGTCGACTGGGCCCGGCTGGAGCCGGTGCTGCGCGACGCCGGCGCCAAGGGTTAATCCGGAGATTCTTCAATGAAGTTTTCATTCCTCGCCGCGGCGCTCATGGCCGCCTCGCTTTCTGCCTGCTCTGGCGACGGCCAGCCCGGCAACGCGCAAGGCGCAGCCCCCGCCGCCCCGCTGCCCGCCGTGCCGGCGCCCGCCGGCCGCCCCTGGACCGAAACGGTGGCCAAGACGCCCGAGGGCTATCGCCTGGGCAACCCGGAGGCGCCGATCCGGCTGATCGAGTACGGCGCGCGCACCTGCCCCACCTGCGGCCTGTTCGGGCGCGAAGCGATGAAGCCGCTGGAGGAACGCTACGTCGCCAGCGGCAAGGTCAGCTACGAGTTCCGCGACTATCTGGTTCACGGCGCGCAGGATCTGGCCGCTGCCCTGCTGGGCGCCTGCGTCGAGCCCACCGCCTTCTTTCCCGTGCTGGAACAGATGTACGCGGGCCAGGAAGCCTATCTGACCAAGCTCCAGGCGGCGGCCGCTACGCCGGGCTTCGAGGGGCGGCTGAACGGCGCGTCGCCCAGCGCCACCATGACCATCCTGGCCGACGCGATGGGGCTGGTCGACTTCATGAAGCAGCGCGGCCTGCCCGAGGCCAAGGCGCGCGCCTGCCTGGCCGATCGCGCACAGATGGACCGGCTGGCCAAGATCACCAGCGACGCCCAGAAGGACAAGAACATCACCGGCACCCCCACCTTCTTCATCAACGACGAGCAACTGACCGACACCATCACCTGGGAAAAGGTGGAAGGTGAACTGAAGCGCCGCGGTGCGTGAACCGGTCCGCCGTGGGGCAGAAGGGAAAAGAAACATGGCCGGGGGCGCGAAACTCATGTCGGCGCTGGGGCTGGCCCTGTTGATCCTGTCGAGCTGCGAGCGAATGGGGCCCTCGCTGCCGACGGAGAAGGTGGAAGGGCGCACCCGTTCCAGCGTCGCGCGCGAGGGCGTGCGCGTGTGGCGCGACCCCGGCACGGGCTGTCAGTATCTGCTGTGGGACTCCAGCCGGCGCGGCGGCATCACCCCGCGCCTGGGGAGCGACGGACGCCCGCGCTGCGGTTGACGGCGGGGGGCCCGATTACCCCCGACGACGCTCGCAATCGGCCGTCGGCCTCCCTATGTTCCGGGTCGGATGGCACAGCTCGACACTCGTGAGAAACTGGCGATCCTGGCGGACGCCGCCAAGTACGACGCATCCTGTGCGTCGTCCGGTACATCCAAGCGCGACAGCCGCGACGGCAAGGGGCTGGGCTCAACCGAAGGCATGGGCATCTGCCATGCCTACGCCCCCGACGGGCGCTGCATCAGCCTGCTCAAGATCCTGCTGACCAACGCCTGCATCTTCGATTGCCATTACTGCATCAACCGAAAGTCGTCGAACGTGCGGCGCGCGCGCTTCACCGCGGACGAGGTGGTGAAGCTGACGCTGGCCTTCTACCGGCGCAACTATATCGAGGGGCTGTTCCTGTCGTCGGGCATCATCCGCTCGCCGGACTACACGATGGAACAGCTGGTCGAGGTCGCGCGTGCCTTGCGCGAGGACCATCAGTTCCGCGGCTATATCCACCTCAAGTCCATCCCCGACGCCGACCCCGAACTGACGCACCGCGCCGGCATGTATGCCGACCGCGTGTCGATCAACGTCGAACTGCCGACCGCGGGCGGACTGAAGCGGTTGGCGCCGGAAAAGGACGGTGCGCGCATCGAGGGGGCGATGGCCGGCCTCAAGACCGCGATTGCCGACACGGCGGACGCGTCCAAACGCTACAAGTCGGCGCCGCGCTTCGCACCCGCCGGCCAGTCGACGCAGATGATCGTCGGCGCCGACAGCGCCACCGACCGCGACATCGTCGGCCGCGCGTCGACGCTCTACGACCGGTTCGCGCTGCGGCGCGTCTATTACTCGGCGTTCAGCCCCATTCCCGACGCGTCCGCCGTGCTGCCGCTCCAGCGCCCGCCGTTGATGCGCGAGCATCGCCTCTACCAGTCCGATTGGCTGATGCGCTTCTATGATTATCGCGCGGACGAGGTCGCCGACGCCGCCGACCCGGCCACGGGGATGCTGCCGCTCGACGTCGATCCCAAGCTCGCCTGGGCGCTGCGCTTTCGCGACCGCTTCCCCGTCGACGTCAACCGCGCCCCGCGCGAGGCGCTGCTCCGCGTGCCGGGCCTGGGCGTCAAGGCGGTGGACCGCATCCTCCTGTCCCGTCGCTGGCGTCGGCTGCGGCTCGACGACGTGGCCCGCCTTACCCAGTCGATCGCCAAGGTCCGCCCCTTCCTGATCGCCGACGACTGGCGCCCGGTGGCCTTGTCCGACCGGGCGGAACTGAAGCCGCTGGTGGCGCCCAAGGCAAAGCAGATGGAATTGTTCGCGGCCTGAGCGCCTGCTTGAAAACTCGCCAAGGACAAATTTTAGGACGGATCGACATTCAACCTTTCCTCGTCACCCCGGACCTGTCCCGGGGTCCACAGCGGGGCGAACGATCCCAGTTCGACGCCTGTACGACGGTAGCCCCCGGAACAAGTCCGGGGTGACGCCGTGGGGACGGGGGGCGGGATCGGCCGGAATGCCGAATATCGATCGGGCCGGTGCCGTAGAACGCGCCGTAGCGCGTTCTCGAACGGGCTCTAGAGTCTGATCCATTCAGGTTGAACCGCTGCTACCACCCCGGCGAAGGTGGGGGTCCAGTCACGATGCCATCCAAGAGCGTCACGCGAACCGATCAAAGGCCGGTCTAGCTGGGCCCCGGCCTCCGCCGGGGTGGGCGCTTCAGCTTGGCTGGATCATGCCCCAAGCGTCCTACAGCGTCCGATACATCACCAGCGCATCGACGTAGCGCCCCTCCGGATGCTGAAAGGCGTTCGGGAGCCGCCCCACAATCTCGAAGCCCAGCGAGCGCCACAGCCGTACAGCGCGCGCGTTGCTGTCGATCACGAAATTGAACTGCATCGCCTCGAAACCGCGCTCCCGCGCGCGGGCCAGCGAATGTTCGGCCATTCGCCGCGCCACCCCGCGGCCGCCCGCGTCGGCGCGCACCATGTAGCCGCAGTTGCAGACGTGATCGCCGCCGCCCGCCTGATTGATGCGCAGGTAATAGGTGCCCAGCACCTCGCCCGCCTCCTCGGCGACGAACGTTTCCTGGTCCGGGCCGCACCAATAGGCCAGCGCGGCCTCCTCGGACATCGCCGGGTCGAGCGCGTAGGTGTCGCCCGCCCGGATCACGGGCAGGATGATCGCGGCTATGGCAGCGGCGTCGTCGGCGACGGCGGGGCGGATCGGGCATGGCCCGACTTAAGGTTGCGCGGCCCGGCCGCCAACGCTTGCCGCCAGGCGCGCGCGCCGCCATCATCGTCCGCGATCACGGGGGGCGAGGCGGATGACGGCGAAACACCTGCTGCTGGCGGCCGCGCTCGCCGCCGCCCCCTCCGTCGCCAAGGACAAGCCCGCCGATCCGCGCGTCGGCGCCCGCGCGCTGCCGGGGTTGATGGCGGTGAACGTGGACGAGCGCGGCGGGCGGCTGCTGGTCACGTTGCCGCCCGCGGGCGCGGACGGCGTGTCGCTGCGGCTGCTCTACACCCCCTCGCTCGCCACGGGGCTGGGGGCGGCGCCGACCATGCTCGACCGCGGGCGGCTGGGCGAAACGCGGCTGCTGGCTTTCCGCCGCGTCGGCGCCAAGGTGGTGATCGCGTTCGAAAACCCGCGCTTCCGCGGCCCCGCCGGCGCCGCTTCGACGGACTTCGCTGCGTCGGTCGCGTGGATGGGCGACGCGACGATGCTGCCGGACGGGTCGGCCGTGGTCGACATCGCGCCGTTCCTGACCGCCGACAGCCTGGGCATCGCCCGCTCGCTGGGGCAGGAGGACGATCCGCTGGGCACCGCCGGGGGGCCGCAAGGGGCCGGCCGCGGCTTTCGCCTGAACGCCGCCCTGTCGGTCGCTACCCTGTCGTCGGCGCGCCAGTTCCCCGACAATCTGGAGGTCGACGCCGTCCAGACCTACGCGTCCGACCAGCCGGGCGAGGAGGTGGCCAACATAGCCCCCGATCCGGCCCGCGTGTCCTTCACCGTCCACCACAGCTTCGTCCGCCTGCCCCCGCCCGGTTTCGTGCCGCGCGCCTTCGACGCGCGGATGGGCGGCTTCGCGACGCAGGGCGTGGATTATTCGCGCCCCCTGGGGCGCGACGTGGTGTTCGACGTCGCCAACCGCTTTCGCCTGGAAAAGGTCACGCCCGGACCCGCGCCCTCGCCCGTGCGTAAGCCCATCACCTTCTACCTCGACCGCGCGGCGCCCGAGCCGATGGCGACCGCGCTGATCGAGGGGATCGGCTGGTGGAGGGCCGCGTTCGACGCCGCCGGCTTCCAGGACGCGTTTCGTGTGGAACGGCTGCCGGAGGGGGCCGATCCGCTCGACGCGCGCTACAACATGGTCAACTGGGTCGACCGGGCGACGCGCGGCTGGTCCTACGGCCAGGAGGTGGTGGACCCGCGTACTGGAGAGATCGTGCGCGGCGTGGTGGTGCTGGGCTCCGAACGCGTGCGCCAGGACGTGCTGATCTTCGAGGCGCTGGTGGGCGCCGCCGCCACCGGTCGCGGCGGGCGGAACGACCCGGCGCAGGTCGCGCTCGCCCGGCTGCGCCAGCTGGGCGCGCACGAGGTCGGCCACGCGCTCGGCTTCGCGCACAATTTCGCCGCCAGCACGCAAGGGCGTGGCTCGGTGATGGATTATCCGCCGCCGCGGATCGGCCTGAAGGACGGGCGCCCCGATCTGTCCGACGCCTACGGCACCGGGATTGGCGCATGGGATCGGGCCACCGCCGCTTGGCTCTATGCCGACGCGCCCGCCGGCGTCGGCGACGGCCAGCGCTTCGTCCCCGACGACGTCGCGCGCGCGCCCGACACCGCCCAGCCTTGGGGCGGATTGTGGGACGACGGCGCCGACCCGGTGGCCGAGCTGGGGCGGCTGATGACGGTGCGCCGCGCCGCGATCGACGGGTTCGGTCCGGGTGCGCTGCCCGCGGGCGAGCAGCTGGCGGAGCTTCGCCGGCGGTTCGTGCCCGTCTACCTGCTCCACCGCTACCAGCTGGTGGCGGCCGCGAAATCGGTGGGCGGGGTCGACTTCGGCTATCGGGTGGCGGGGGCCGGCAACCCAGCGGCGCACCCCGTGCCCGGCGACCGCCAGCGCGCCGCGACGGCGGCGATACTGGACACGCTGTCGCCCGCCGCGCTGGCGGTGCCGCCGGGGGTCGCGGCCTTGCTGTCCACCCCGCGCAACGGCACGGACAACCGCCAGTTCGACATCGAGCTGTTCCGGACCGCGGGCGGCCCGGTATTCGACCCGCTGGCCGCCGCCGACGTCGCCGCCACGCTGGCGCTGAACACGCTGATGGCCCCCACCCGGCTCCAGCGGCTGGAGGTGCAGCACGCCGCCGACCCGGCGCTTCCCGGCATGGCCGAGCTGCTGGATAGGATCGAGGCGCACGTGCTGCCGCCGCGCGCCAACGCGGTCGGACGGCGCGTCGCATGGCGCGCGCTGGCGATCATGGCCCAGGTTTCGCGCCGCCCCGACACCGCGCCGGAGGTGGCGCTGCTGCTGTCCGCCCGCCTGCGCCGCATCGGCCAGGCGCTGGCGACGCGCGGCGGCCCGCCCGACGAACGCGCCTGGGCCACCGAACTGTCGCGCCGCCTGCTCGACCCGGAGGCGCTGGAGCGCATGGTGGCCGACCGCCCGCGTGAGGCGCGCGTGCCGCCCGGCGACCCGATCGGCGGCGGGGACTGGCTGGGCGGGGGCGAGTAGCGCGAACCGGCCCCACCCCCTACCTCGACTTTCCATCGGACCGGCCACGGCCTAGGGCCGCGGACCGTGAACGATCCCGCCTCCATCCGCCGCCTCTACGGGCGCCGCCAGGGCCATGTGCTGCGCGCAGGGCAAGCCGCGCTGGTCGACGAGATGCTGCCCCGCCTGTCCGTGCCGGCGGACGGCCCGCTGACGGCGCGCCCGCTGTTCGGCGAAGACCGGCCGCTCAGGCTGGAGATCGGTTTCGGCTCGGGCGAGCATCTGGCGGCGCAGGCGGCGGCGCGGCCCGACACCGGTTTCATCGGGTGCGAGCCGTTCCTGAACGGCGTGGTCGGCGCGCTGGGCCATGTCCGCGACGAGGGGCTGGCGAACGTCCGGCTGCACATGGGCGACGCGCTGGGGGTGCTGGACCGGTTGCCGGACGCGTCGCTCGACGCCGTCTATCTGCTCCACCCCGATCCCTGGCCCAAGGCGCGCCATGCCAAGCGCCGCATGGTCAATTCGGGGCCGCTGGATCTGATCGCCGCGCGACTGAAACCCGGCGGCGAGTTCCGTCTGGGTACTGACGATCCCACCTATTGCCGCTGGGCGATGATGGTCATGAACGGCCGCCGCGATTTCGACTGGACGGCGCGCACCCCCACCGACTTCCTGACCCGCCCCGCCGACTGGCCCGAAACCCGCTACGAACGCAAGGCGCGCCGCGCGGGCCGCGAGGTCTGGTATTTCCGGTACGTCCGGGTCTGATCCCCTCTTGTTCCCGGCCGCACAGGGGCCATACACCTTGTAAGCGCATCCCGCCGTTGCCTTGATGTTCCCCCGACTTCCCGCTGCCGTGCTTACTCGGTGCTTTGGTTCGTGGCGTCGGGGACGGTCAACAAGCGCAGCGTCGATGCCCTCCGGCCGGGTGCTGGCGTGACGTTCCTGCGGAATGACGAGCTCAAGGGCTTCGGGGCGCGCGGACCTACGTCTATCACTACCGCATGGGTGGCCGCGAAGCAGCGACCCGCCGCAGCACTATCGGGCAGCACGGATCGCCCTGGACACCCACTACCGCCCGCAAGGAAGGCGAACGGCTGGCGGTGCTGGTGGCGCAGGGCGTCGACCCGGTAGAGAAGGAAGCCAAGCGCCGCCGCGACGCGGTCGAGCTGGCGTTCACCCCCTACTCGCACAAGTTCCTGAACAGCTGCATCGGCGAGGGCTGGCGCAGGATGGTCGAGCGCGAACGGCGCCTGCATGTCCGCCCCGTGCTGGAGAACCGGGCGCTGCCGACGATCACGCGCGTCCACGTGACGGCCGTGATGGATCGGATCCCGGCCGACAAGGCGGCGCTGCGCCGCAACGTGTTCGCGGTCATGCGTCGCCTGCTGCGCTGGGCCGTCGCGCGCGGGGACATAGAGCGGTCGCCGATGGAAGCGCTGGAGACGCCGCCCGCGGTCGCGGCGCGGGATCGGGTGCTGAGCGACGCGGAGCTGGTGCGGGTGTGGACCGCGGCGGCGGACTGCCATGCGGCGTTCGGTCCCATCGTCCGCCTGCTGATCGCCACCGGTCAACGCCCGGAAGAGGTGAGCGCCATGGACTGGTCGGAGCTGGACCGCGACAGGCTGCTGTGGCGTCTGCCCCGCTCGCGCACGAAGAACGGCGAGCCGCACACGGTTCCGATCAGCCCCGTCGTCCTCGGCCTTCTCGACGCGCTGGTTGCCGGATCCGGCGCCCATGCTCCCCCTGCCCGCCCGCAGGCCCGCCGTCCGCGATCGTCGGTCAGCGGGCTTGCCGCACGTCCACCGGTTCGAGGACAGCCACGCGCTGTCGGCGGAGTATGGCCCGAACTGGTGGATCTCGATTTACCGCCGCGCCTTCCCGACGTTGCTTAGCGCCGTATCCGTCGATCAAGACGGCTGGGCGCAGCGCGGCGGCATCGACCGGCTGCTGACGCTCAAGTGTGGGCGCACGTTCACGGTGGACGAGAAAATCAGGACGGCGGACTGGCCCGACGTGCTGCTGGAGCGCTGGTCGGATGAGGCGAGGCGCTCGCCCGGCTGGGTGCAGAAACCGCTCGCCGCCGACTTCATCGCTTACGCACATGCCAAGGCCGCAACGTGCGTCCTGCTGCCGATACCGGCGCTACAACGTGCCTGGCGGCAGCACGGGCGGCAGTGGATCGGGCTCTACGGCACGCGCCGCGCGCAGAACCGGGGCTACGTGTCCGTCAGCGTGCCCGTGCCCGTGGCGTGCTGATGCAGGCCATCGTGGAGGCGATGTTCGTGGCGTGATCAAGTGTCCGAGCGATTGGCGCGTTAGGCGCCACGGATGGACGTTGCGGCGGCGGGGGCATCGGGCCACCGTCGGCGCCGTGATCCTAGCCCCCCTTCTGCTCGTCGCCGTGCCGCCCGCCACGAGCCAGCGTACGACTGCACCGCCCGTTGTGCAGCCGAACCGCGACATGACGACCGCCTTGGCAAAGGAGGGGTTCGCACCGGCGCCGGACAACATGGTCAGCCTCGCGGCAAGCTGCCGTGCGGCAGGTAACTATTTCCTGGTCGCTGGAGACGGGCGTGTACTGGGCGTCGCGAGCGTGCTGGACCGCTGTTGGCGGCGGCGTAAGGTGTCCACTGGTGACGGCATCACGATTCGACGCTGGTCGCAGTTACCCGCTGGCGGCCGTGGATCTAAGAGGGCGTCTACGCTGCGCGCCGTGGTCATCACCAACGAAGCGTTCACGCTACTCACGTTCGGCACCGATTTGGGCACGGGCGACTGAGCCACCACGCCATCAACCCATGCAAACGACAAGGGCCGCCGCACCCGAAGGTACGGCAGCCCTGCGACCTACCTGAAGATAGAGATCAGGCGGCCGAGAAGGTGATCGACCGCCGACGCGCGCGCATGCCGGCGCCGATCGCGCCGGAGCCCAACAGCATCATCGCCCACGTGGTCGTCTCGGGCACGGCGGCCACCGCGGGGGCGATCAGGTCGATGGTGACGCTGCCGTTACCGCTCGTGAGGGCTGTGCCGCCCCACCGTTCCGCCGCGGTCGCGATCAGGAAAGACGTGCCCGCCAGTCCGTTCGCGCCGAAGCTGCCGGATCGGCCGCCGGCATCGCCGCCCGTGTAGCCGCCGCCGCCGCCCGACGCATCGCGGGTTCCACCGCCGCCGCCGCCGCCGTAGCCGCCCTGGCCACCGTAAATGCCGGTCAACGACGAGCCCCCAACCCCGCCTGCGGCACCCGCCGCAACTCTGGTGCCGCCGCGACCCTGCGTCCCGGAACCGTAGAGGATGCTGCCGGCGCTGCCGTTCGCGTTGAAGCCGGCATCGCCGCCGCCCGTGGTCGGGCTGCCCCTGCCACCCCCGCCAGTACCACTCGCCCCCGCGCCGGAAGCGTCGCTACCGTCACCGCCGCCGCCCCCACCGCCGCCGGCGACGATGAGGGCCGCTCCCGAAGCGTTGAAAACCACGAAGGTGCCACCGCCACCTCCACCGCCACCCCACTGGCCGAACGAATTGCGGCGCTGGGCATTCTCACCCATCCCGCCGACGAAGATGTTCAGAACGGTCCCCGCGGTGAGCCGGACATCGCCCCCGATCGTCGCTCCCAGGCCGCCGGGCATGTCGAACCCGATCAAACCGTTGCTCTCGCCGCCCGAACCGCCGGTGGCTGCGACGCGATAGAGCCCGTCCTGTTGAACGGTGAAGGTCTGCTTGCCGCCCGTGTACAGATATTCCGCGGCCATGCCGGCCGACGACCACGCCACTATCGCGCAGGCGAAGCCACGCACGGCGGCACGAACCAGAACTTTCATATCACGTCTCCCCAGCCGCCCCCGCGGCGTCGATCGGTCAATCTTCGCTCGATGTGATCCGGGGTGCGTTGCGGATGCGCCCCGCCTCCAGCACCAGCCAGCCGCTGAACGGCAGCGACACCGCGTACATCGTTGCCAACGCGACGAGGGCCAGCTGTGGCCAGGCAAGCGTCATCGGCGGCGCCTCACGCGCAAGTCGTTGTTCATGCTGCTTTAACCCCCCGTCTAGAACGCGGGCTGATTAGCGGTGGTGGTGATCTTTAACCATCCGCACCATGTCTCGAAGGCATATGCACGGCGTCTCAGCCGCCGGCCTCGATCCAAGTTCGGATGCGTCGCTGCACCGGCCCGCCGGGCGCGGGCTTGGCAGGATCGGCGCGGCGCGCCGCGCCCGGCGTGGTGCCGAAGCGGCGGCGAAAAGCGCGGCCGAGTTCGGAGGCGTCACGGAAGCCCGCGGCGGCGGCGGCGGCCGCCACCGAGGCGGGCGATACGGAGTCGGCCAACAGCCGCCGCGCCCGCAACAGCCTTTTCTCCAGCACGTAGGCCATGACGCCGCCCCGCCCCGCGAACGCGCGGTAAAGTGCTGCACGCGAGCAACCTACCGCGTCGCACAAAGTGTCCGCCGTCAACGGCCGATGCATGTTGGCGGCCACGTGGCGCCGCACCCTGTCCAGCAGCAGGCGCTCAGCCTCCGCCGCCGCGTGCGCGGGGAGCGCCGCCGCCAGTAGGTCGCGCAGCAGTCGGGGCACGGCAGCTGCTCCGGCCGGCCCGGCGCCCTCCAGCGCGTCCGGCAGCGCGCGCAGGAACGAGGCGAGCAGCGCCCCCATGCCGTCGCGCAGCACGGCCCCGTGCACGTCCAGACCGGGCGCCGCCTCGTCCACGAAGGCGCGCGGCATGGTGGCGGTGACGCACGTCATGCGGGTTAGTGACGGTTTCTGAGGGCAGCGAGGCGTCCTGCACCGCGATGTCCCCTACGCGCGATACGTAGGGCACGCCGCCTGCTGTCCCGCGACCCTGGCCAGCCACCATCAACTGAAAGGTGACGATGTCCAACCCGTCGCGCGCGGCGGCCTCCGCCGTCCGGCGCCAGCGTAGGGGACCGCAACGCAGCACGGTGACCGCCACGGGCGGCAACAGCCAGGCGCGCACGTGGGCCTCGAAGCCGAAGCCCGGTCGAGGCTCTTCTATCGCATAGGCCGGCATGGCGGATGCAAACGCCGCGAACTGCTGCTCGGGCGGGAGCCCGGACACGTCCAGTTCCATGTAGCTGCTGTCGGCCTGCATATCCCCCTGTCGTCGGCTCGAAGGCGATGAAAGTCGCCGCGGTCCGATCGCAAGCGGCTATGCCTCGATCAACACTGCATATCCAATACACTTCCGACCCGCTGGCCAATCCCAGATTTCATGCAGCGATGGGCGGTGATCATCCACAAGAAGCCACCCTATGGCTACTGCTTTGACAAGATCGCCGCCGGCCTGGAGGACGCCATCGCTTACGTAGGCGGTGACATCAGCCGCGGGCGTGAGGCGAACATCGACGTGCGCGCGATCCGGGCCGCCACCGGCAAGACGCAGGCCCGGTTCGCTGCCGACTTTCACCTGCCGGTCGGCACCGTCCGCGACTGGGAGCAGGGCCGCCGTCAGCCCGGGGCACCCGTACTTTCGGCGAGCCGGCATCGCCCGCGATCGGCCGATCGATCCCCGCCGCGCATCGATCGGCCCCGCCTTTAGCTTGGACCCCCCGCCGCGCGCCGGGGTAAGCCTGATGTCAATCCGGGCGCATCGATCGTCGCCGGAATTGAGAGGATCGCGCGGCATGACGACCATGGCTCCCGAAGCGATGGCCAGGACCCTGGGCCAGGGACTGCTGTCCTTTCCCGTCACCCATTTCGACGCGGACGGCGCGTTCCGGGAGGAAGCGTACCGCGCGCACTGCGCCTGGATGCTCGAACACGACTTGGCCGGGCTGTTCGCGGCGGGGGGCACGGGCGAGTTCTTCTCGCTGACTCCGGCCGAGGTCGCGACGGTGGTCGCCGCCGCCGTCTCTGAAGCGGGCGGCCGCACGCCGGTGATCGCCGGCTGCGGCTACGGCACCGCCATCGCGACGGGCATCGCCCGCGACGCCGAGGCCGCGGGCGCGGACGGGCTGCTGCTGCTGCCGCCCTATCTGGTGGGCGCCGAGCAGGCGGGGCTGGCGGCGCATATCGAGGCGGTGTGCCGCGCCACGGGCCTGGGCGTCATCGTGTATAACCGCGACAACGCGGTCGTGACGGACGAGACGCTGGCCCGATTGTGCGACCGCAACCCCAACCTGGTCGGCTACAAGGACGGGGTGGGCGACATCGAGCTGATGACGCGCATCTTCGCGCGGATGGGCGATCGGCTGACCTATATCGGCGGGCTGCCGACGGCGGAAACCTTCGCCGTCCCCTATCTGACGATGGGCGTCACCACCTATTCTTCCGCCATCTTCAACTTCGTGCCCGAATGGGCGCTGGCCTTTTATCGCGCGGTGCGCGCGGGCGATCAGGCGACGGTGATGGACGGCCTGCGCCACTTCGTGCTGCCCTATATCGCGCTGCGCAACCGCGGGCGCGGCTACGCCGTGTCGATCGTCAAGGCCGGAATGCGCGCGGTGGGCCGCGACGCGGGGCCGGTGCGAACGCCGCTGACCGACCTGTCGCCGGCCGAGATGGCCGAGCTTCGCGCGCTGATCGAGGGCATATCCCCGCAATCGCTGGCCGCTGCCGCGTGACAGCCGGGCCGGCGGGGGCGTAAGGTCGGCGGCGTGTTCGAACTGAGCCAGCTTCGCTGCTTCGTCGCCGCCGCCGAGGAACTGCATTTCGGCCGCGCGGCGCAGCGGCTGAACATGACCCAGTCGCCGCTCAGCCGCCAAATCCAGTTGCTGGAGCGCATCCTGGGGGTGACGCTGCTCGAACGCACCAGCCGCAACGTCGCGCTGACGCCGGCCGGCCGCGTGTTCCTGATCGAAGCCAGGCGCATCATCCGCCTGGCGGAGAGCGCGGCCCTGTCCGCGCGGCGGGTGGCCAAGGGAAACGCCGGCAAGGTGTCGATCGGCTTCACCGCGGTGTCCGGCTACAACCTCGTCCCGCGCATCGTCGCCCAGGCGCGCGCGCACCTGCCCAACATCGACCTCGACCTGCGCGAGATGGTGTCCGCCGATCAGGTGGAGGGGCTGTTGACCGGGCTGATCGACATCGGCTTCGTGCGCCCTCCCGTCCAGCGGCACGAGTTCGACACCGTCTGCGTGCTGCACGAGCCGCTGGTGGCCGCCCTTCCCGCGGGCGACCCGCGCCAGGCGCTGGCTGAACTGACGCCGGCCGATTTCCACGACCTGCCGCTCATCACCTATTCGCGCCAGGGCGCGGGCTATTTCCACGACATGCTGGCCGGCCTGCTTGCGGACGCGGCGCCGGTGTTCGTCCAGCACGTGACCCAGATCCATTCCATGCTGGGGCTGGTCCAGGCCGGGCTCGCCGCCGCCATCGTGCCCGAGAGTGCCGCCGGGCTTCACCTGGGCGACGTGCAGTTCCGCCGGCTGGTGACCGACCCCGAACGCCCGGTCGAACTGCACATGGCGTGGCGGCGCGACAACGCCAATCCGGCGCTGGAACCTATGCGCCGGCTTTGTGCGGAGGTCGCCGGATGACCGGCCGGCGCAGCGTGCTGGCGGGATTGGCCGCCCTGCCCGCGATCGCCGCCGCGCGCGGGCCCGGCGATCCGATCGCCGCCACCCGCCACGGCCGCGTGCGGGGATCGCGGGAGGGGGGCGTGCTGGTGTTCCGCGGCGTCCGCTACGGCGCCGACACCGCGCCGCGCCGTTTCGCGCGCGCGATGCCGCCCGCCCCCTGGGCCGACGTGGCCGACGCCACCCGCTACGCCGCCGCCTCGCCCCAGACCAGGGCCTCCGAACCGGTGAGCGAGGATTGCCTGTTCCTGAACGTCTGGACCCCGGCGCTCGACGCCGGCCGCCGTCCCGTCATGGTCTATCTCCACGGCGGCGCGCATTCACACGGTTCGGGCAGCGACCCGCTCTACGACGGCGCAAACCTCGCCCGCCGGGACGTGGTGTCGGTGACGCTCAACCACCGGCTGGCGGCGCTCGGCTATTGCTACCTGGCACAGCTGGGCGGGCCGGCGGAGTCGGGCAACGTCGGCAACCTCGACATCGTCCTGGCGCTGCGGTGGATACGCGCCAACATCGCGAACTTCGGCGGCGATCCCGGCTGCGTCACCGTCTGGGGCCAGTCGGGCGGCGGCGCCAAGGCGGTGACCCTGATGGCGATGCCGGAGGGGCGGCCGCTGATGCACCGCGTCGTCACCATGAGCGGCCAGCACGTCACCGCCGCCGGCCCCGTCAATGCCACCCGCCGCGCGCGCGCCTTGATGGAACGCGCCGGCGCGCGCTCGGCCACCGAACTGGCGGCGCTGCCCGTCGGCCGGCTGGTCGACGCGATGGCCATGACCGACCCGATCGAGGGGCGGGGCGAGATCAGCTTCACCTCCACGCTCGACCACGGCGCGCTGCCGCGCCACCCCTTCTATCCCGGCGCGCCGGTGGAGGCCGCGCACATCCCGCTGATCGTCGGCAACACCCACGACGAGACGGGTTTGTGGATCGGCGACCTCCTCGAACGCGGCGACACGACCTGGGCGAACCTGCCCGAACGGCTGGTCGCGAACAGCGTCAAGGACCTCGCCCCCGACCACGTCATCGCCCGCTATCGTGCGCTCTATCCCGACCGGACGCCCGGCCAGATCCTGCTGGCCGCCACCACCGCCGGACGTTCCTGGCCCGGCCACCTGATCCAGGCGGAGGAGCGCGCCCGGATCGGCGCGCCGACCTGGATGTACCAGCTCGACTTTCCCGCGCCGGAGGCCAGCGGCGTGCTGGGCGCGTTTCACTCGCTCGACATCGGGCTGGCGTTCGACAACACGGGCGTGCCCGGCGCGCGGACGGGAAACGGGCCGGCGGCGCGCGCACTGGCGGCGCGGATGGCGGACGGCTTCGTCGCCTTCGCGCGCACGGGCGAACCCGGCACGCGCGGCCTGCCCGCTTGGCCGCGCTTCGACCTGGAACGCCGCGCGACCATGATCTTCGACCGCACGTGCCGGATAGAGGACGATCCCCGGCGCCAGGAACGGCTGTTGTTCGCGGTCGCGCCCTATATCAAGCCGGGCGGCTGAAGTCCGGCAGCGCTAGGCCGGGCCGTTCGGCGTAGCGCGTCATCGCCAGCATCAGCCGCGCGCCGCAACCGGGCGCCAGCCGCAACGTCGCGCGGGCATTCCCGATCTCGGCGCCGCGGCCGTCGATCGTCACCCGGTCGATGCGATGCTCGCCGTACGCGCCGCCCTGCATCACCAGGTCGCGCGGGCGGGAACCGGTGTTGACCAGCACCACCTCGCAATGCCGGTCCCCCATCGCCGTCACCAGTGCCGCCACGTCGGGCGGCAGACCGGCGCGCCGCGCCTGCGCGTCGAACCAGCGCAACCGGCTGTGCAGCACCACCCCGCCCTGCGCGGGCGACGTCCTGGACCAGGGCGGCCGCGCGATGTGCAGCCCGCCCACCGTCAGCTGGATCAGGCTGGTGACGCTGGCCGGGTTGATGTCGATCGGCCAGTCCGCCAGGCGACTGGCCTTGGTCGTGCGATCGTCGGCGGCACGCTTCGCGCGCTCGGCGATGTGGGCCAGGTCGGCCTCCAGCGCCGTCTCGGGATAGCCGGGGTCGCGTCCTTCCAGGAACGCGATCCAGGGATGGTCGCCCGCCGCCGCGCGGTCGGCGGGCGCCTGCGTCGCGTACCAGATCTCGAAGCCGTTGGTGCGGTCGGGCGCGGGCTTCCACCCGTACCAGCCGTCGGCCCCGCGCATGGTCGGCACCTGCGGTACGCCGTCCACCGTCCGCGTCAGCCCCGCCAGCACCGCGCGCTGGCGCCGCCACACCTCCATATACGCGCCGTCGCCCGTCAGCAGCGTGCCGTTCAGGAACGCGGTGATCGATCGCGGCACGCGGTTGCGGTTCTCGCGCACGCCCGTCCCCGGCACGATCGGGGAGAAGCCCCAGCCATAGGTGCCGCCCCACCAGTCGGGCGCCGCGCGCCCGTCCGCCCCGATCTTGCTGGGGATCACCCCGCCGTTCGCGCCCGCGCGATCCACCCAGGCGTCGAGATAATCCAGCGCCCAGGCGCGGAACCGGTCCCCCAGCCCCAGCGCATAGGCGTTGAGCCCCAGCGTCGTCGCCTGGAGGTTGAGCGGGTTGTCGCCCACCACGTCGCGGTATTCGGCGTAATGCGCCAGCGTCTCGGCATAGGTCCGCTCGCCATGCTCCATGTGGAACGGCGTCGGGTCGAACGGGTCGCCCGCCCAGTCGAGCGGCGTGGCACGGCGCAGCATCGGTCCGCGACTGCCGTTCATCAGGCTGCGGATCATCCGGGCGCGGGGGTCGTAATTGGGCGCGGACGGGTCGCGGCCCGTGTAGAAGTCGGCGAAACGCCGCGTCCGCGCCAGCAGCCGCGCATCGCCCGGCGTCGACAGCCCCTGGAGGTTGAAGCTGGAGAGCCCCTCCGCATTGTGCTGCCAGTCCATCTGCACGGGGAATTCGCGGTGGTACATGCCGGCCCGCGCGATCGGCACCTCCGCCGTCCGCGCGGTGGTGAACTGGCGCAGATGCCCTTCCCAGAACCGCCGCGCCAGCGTCAGCACGCGGTCCGACCCGCCCAGCGCGTGCAGCAGCTCCCAGTCGTTGGTCGCCTCCGCCGCGTCGTCGGGTCCGTCGTTCGCGCCCCAGCGCTCGGTAACGATCAGCCGGCCGTCCGCGTCGACGTACTTGGCGTAGAACGCCTCGCAGGCGCGGGCGTTGGCGTCGAACAACCGGCGTTGCAGCGTTGCCCAGCGGGGTGCGGCCATCGGCGTATCGATCGCGATCGTGCCCGGCCCCGTCCGCGCGGCGGCGGGCACGGCCAGGGCGACGGCCCCGCCCGCCAGCAGGTCGCGGCGACCGATCATGCCAGCTCCACCCGCCGGATCGGCCCGACCACGACCAGGAAGGCGAAGATGGTCAGCAGGCAATGCACCCCCACGAACACCAGGGCCCAGTCGAACGAGCCGGTGGCCGCGACGATGTAGCCGACGACAATGGGGGTGACGATGCCGGCGATGTTGCCGAACATGTTGAACACGCCGCCCGCCAGCCCCGCCAGCTGGCGCGGCGCCACGTCGGCCATCACCGCCCAGCCCAGCGACGCCACGCCCTTGCCGAAGAAGGCGGCGGCCATCAGCACGATCACCAGCCACTCGGCGTCCACCCACACGCAGGCGATGATGAGCGTCGCCAGCAGCATCCCCGCGGTCAACGGCCCCTTGCGCGCCAGGTCGACCGATCCCGTCCGCCGGAGGATCCAGTCGGACGCGAACCCGCCCGCCAGCCCACCGACGAAGCCGCACAAGGCGGGTGCGGCGGCGGCGAAGCCCGCCTCCATGATGTTCAGCCCGCGCTCGCGGACCAGGTAGATCGGGAACCAGGTGACGAAGAAATAGGTCAGGACGTTGATGCAATACTGGCCCAGATAGATACCGATCAGCATCCGGTTCGCCAGCAGCGCCTTCAGATTGGCGCGCGTGAAGGTCGGCGCCCGCGCGGTGGTCGCGGCTTCCTCCATGCGCGTGAGCCCGCCGCCCGCCTCGATATGCGCCAGTTCGGCCGCGTTGATCGCGGGGTGGCGCACGGGCGAATGGATGTAGCGCCGGAACAGCGCGGTCGCGACCAGCCCCAACGCCCCCATCACCCAGAACACCGACCGCCAGCCGTAGCCGTGCACCAGCCACCCCATCAGCGGCGCGAAGGCCACCAGCGAGAAATACTGCGCCGAATTGAAGATCGCCGACGCGGTGCCCCGCTCCGCGCCCGGGAACCACGCGGTCACCAGCCGCGCGTTGCCCGGGAACGACGGCGCCTCCGCCAGCCCGACCAGGAAGCGGAGCACGAACAGCATCGCCACCGCCGACACGACGGGTACCAGCCCCGTGAAGCCCTGCATCGCGGTCAGCACCGACCACGAAGCGATCGCGCCCGCGTAGATGCGCTTGGTGCCGAACCGATCCAGCAGCGCGCCGCCCGGTATCTGCGCCAACGCATAGGCCCAGGCGAAGGCGGACAGGATGAAACCCGTCTGGATCGGCGACAGCCCCAGTTCAGCGGACGCGGCCGACCCGGCGATCGAGAAGGTCGCCCGGTCGGCATAGTTGATCGCGGTGACGGCGAAGATCAGCGCGATCACCCGGTGGCGCACGCGGGTCGGCCGCTCGGCCGGGAACGCGGTGCCGGCGGCGGGAGCGGCGATCGGGCCGGCAATCGGGGGGGCGGGCATGGCGCGGAACTCCTCTCCGGGCGCCACCTCGTCTCGCGCGGGGTTCCGGCCGGTTCTCCGACGATCGCTACCGGACGAGCGCCCCCGCGTCCAAGTCGCAGAACGCCGCGATCGTGCCACGCCTTGGATGGATGGCGCCGCGCGGCCGCCTCCGGCCCGTCGCATCGGTGCGCGCCTCGCATCGATCGATGCCCGATCAGCGTTGGCCTCGACGCGACCGTCCCGGCAAACCCCCGGCATCGGAGAACCGGCCCGGGAGGTCGGCCCAGCGCCAACGGAGAGGACCGCCATGTCAGGCCATCGTCGCATCATCACCGGCCTCGCCCGCTCGGCCGCGCTGGGTTCGATAGCGCTGGGCGCGCTGGTCGCCGCTACGCCGACGCTGGCCCAGGCGCTGCCCGAAACCAACGCCCAGAAGGACGCGCGCTCCCCCGGTCAGCAGCGGGCGACCGAGGCGCCGCCGCAATCGCCCGCCGCCGCGCCCGAGCCCCAGGTCGCCGACGCCGCCCCCGCGGGCGACCTGCCCGGCGATCCGCAGGACATCGTCGTCACCGGTTTCCGCGCCAGCCTGAACAGCGCGATCAACCTGAAGCGCAACGAGACGGCCTCGATCGACGCGATCAAGGCCGAGGACATCGCCGAGTTCCCCGACCTGAACCTGGCCGAATCGCTGCAACGCATCCCCGGCGTCACCATCAACCGCGTGAACGGAGAAGGGCGCAACATCTCCGTCCGCGGGCTGGGTCCCGAATATACCCGCGTCCGCATCAACGGCATGGAGGCGATCGGCACCACGGGGGGCACCGACAATTCGGGCGGCGTCAACCGCGGCCGCGGCTTCGACTTCAATATCTTCTCGTCCGACCTTTTCAACAGCCTGGCGGTACGAAAGACCGCGACCGCCGACGTCGAGGAAGGATCGCTCGGCGCCACCGTCGACCTCCAGGTCGCGCGCCCCTTCGACTATAAAAAGGCCACCGTCGCGCTGTCGGCGCAAGGCTCGTACAACGACCTGGCGGAAAAGGTGACGCCGCGCGTGTCGGGGCTGGTGTCGGTGTTGTCGCCCGACAAGCGCTTCGGCGTGCTGGTGTCCGTCGCCTACGAGGAACGCCGCCTGCGCGAGGAAGGCGCCAACATCACGCGCTGGTCCTATGGCGGGTTCAACAACGGCTTCAACGCGGCCTCCACGCTGCCGGGCTACACTGCGGCCCAGGTCAACTACGGGGCGCTGCCCGGCCAGACGGATATCGATGGCCAGGCGCTGTTCCACCCGCGCATCCCCGGCCTGGTCAGCTACGACATCCGCCAGAAGCGGTTGGGGGCGGCGGGTTCCGTTCAGTTCCAGCCGACCGACGCCACCCTGATCTCGATCGACGGCCTCTACTCGCGGCTCGACGGTACACGCAGCGAGGCGCAGTTCCAGGCGATCAGCTTCAGCCGGTCGGGCACCGGCAAGCCGCAGACCATTATTCGAAACGGCACGGTGGACGGCGACCGCAACATCATCAGCGGCACGTTCGACAACGTCGACCTGCGCACCCAGTCGCGCTTCGACGAACTCGAAACCGACTTCTACCAGGTCACGGGCACCGTGGACCAGAAGCTGGGCGACCGGGTGAAACTGGGCGCGGTCGTCGGCTACGCCAATTCGGCGTTCAGCAACCCGATCCAGAACACGGTCACGATCGACGCGGCCAACACGGGCAATTTCTTCTACGATTTCGGCCAGGGGCGTTTCCCCGTGATCCGGCCGGGCGTGGACATCACCAACCCCGCCACTTTCGCCTTCACCAACGGCACGTCGGAGGTGCGCATCCGCCCCCAGACGGTGAACAACGACTTCACCAACGCCAAGGGCTTCGCCGAGTGGAAGGCGAGCGAGCTGTTCTCGCTCAAGGCCGGGCTCGACTGGCGCCGCTTCCGCTACAGCTCGACCGAGCGCCGACGCATCCAGGGCGAGACGGTGGTCCGTACGCTGACACCGGCCCAGCTCGCCCAGGCGGTCGAATTGTACGAGGGGTTCGGCAAGGGGCTGGACGTGCCGCAGGGTACGCCGACCGCCTGGATCGTCCCCAACCTCGACGCGTTCGCCAGCCTGTACGGCATCTATTCCGATCCGCTCTACGCGACGGGCGGCGTCGAGAACGCGACCGCGCGCGGCAGCTTCGTGACCGTCGAGGAAAAGGATCTCGGCGCCTACGGCATGGCGACGTTCAACTTCGCCGACCGGGGCCTGCCGATCCGCGGCGACATCGGCCTGCGCTACGTCAACACCGACCAGGTTTCGACGGGGTACGCCAGCCAGGGCACGGCGGTGAACCTGTTGACCGCCGACCGCAGCTACGATCGCTGGCTGCCCTCGGGCAATCTGGTGATGGACGTGACGGACAACCTCCTGGTCCGCTTCGCCGCTGCCAAGACGCTGGCGCGCGCCGGCATCTCGTCCATCTCGCCGGGCGGCAACCTCAACGTGTCGGGCGGCAACCGCAGCTTCAGCTCGGGCAATCCGGGGCTGAACCCGACCGAGTCCGACAATATCGACGTGTCGGTGGAATGGTATCCGACGCGCGGCGCGATCTACGCGATCGCCGCGTTCCGCAAGGACATCGGCACCTTCGTCCAGACGCTCAGCACCCAGGTGCCGTTCAGCGCGCTGGGCCTGCCCGCCTCGCTGCTGACGGGCACCACCGCGTCGCCCACCGACGTGTTCATCGTCAGCCAGCCGGTCAATTCGGGCGGCGGCCGCCTGCGCGGGTTCGAGGTGAACATCCAGCAGCCCTTCAGCTTCCTGCCGGGCTTCTTGTCCAATTTCGGCGTGCTGGCCAACTATACCTATGTGGACTCCACGATCGAGTATCTGACCAACGCCACCGGTACCGCCAACGTGCGCGCGCCGCTGGTGGGCCTGTCCAAGCACGCGGCCAACGGCACGCTCTACTTCGAGACGGAGAAGTTCGCGATCCGCGGCTCGGTGGCGTACCGCTCGCGCTACCTGACGGCGGTGCCGGGGACGGAGGGCAACGCGTACAACGGCACCAACTCCACCACCAATTTCGACGCCCAGGCCTCGTACAACGTCACCGACCGCCTCAAGGTCAGCCTGGAAGCGATCAACCTGACCGATCAGAAGAACGACCAGTTCGTGGACGAAACCAACCGCCTGAACGTGCTGACACACACCGGCCGCCAGTTCTTCCTGGGCGCACGCTACGCCTTCTAGCGCGGTTTCCGGCCGGGTCGGATCACCGGCTCGGCGCCGATTTCGGTTCGGGGCGAGGCCCCAAGGCGCGGGGGATGCCGAGGCATCGTGACCGTGTGAGCAACGCCGCCCCGAGCCGAAAGCGCCCCGCCGCGTAAGCGGTCGCCCGAAGGGCGATGACGGTGGTTCAACCCGGTCTGAAACCGCTCCGAGCGAGGTGGGGATTGAACGCCCCCCGCCACGGCCGTGCCTTCGCCGATCGCCTCCACCTCCGAAGAATAGTCATTCAGAGGAGCGCTTCAAGTCAAAGACAAGTCTGTTGACAATATAGTGTTAGAGCATGACTCTACCCTGGTGACCGCACCTATGTGTCGAGTCGCGTGTCTGCTTACCGGTTGCTTTCAACAACGGCTCGTACGCTGCCCAGGCTCGTACGGGATGGGCGATGTTTGACCAACAGGGGAGATTGTCATGGCGAGACGACCGACGGGCGCCGATCCGCGCGACGCGGGCCTGAGCAGCTACGACGCGATGTTGCTGGCGGCGATGGAGCGCGGCGGCGAGGGGCTGGAAACGGGCCGGCACATCCTGACCTATCGTCAGGACGCGACCGAGGAGGCCAAGGCCGCAGTGGCGTCGCTCGGCATCCGCGCCGCCGACGCGCGCGACTATGGCGACCAGACCGCATCCGTCTCGGACGTGGGCGAAGCGGAATCGCTGTTCCTGCCCGAAATCGGGGTCGCGATCGTCAACAACCCGGAATTCAACGACGCCTCCGCCGCGCTGGTGGCGGATACGGCCACGCCGCTCGAAGTCGTGGAGCCGGAATATTTCGTGTTCGCCGATGACGTCACCCCCGACTATCTGCACGGCTTCCGCCGCGCGGTCGACGCGATCCTCCAGGACGTCGACGGCCGAGTGACCGAGTTCGGCGACGATGCGGACGCGGAGGCGCTGGGAGCCACCTGGGGCCTCAACGCGTGCCGCGTTCCGCAGAGCACGCGGAGCGGAACCGGGATCAGGGTCGCGGTGCTTGATACGGGCATGGCGCTGAACCATCCCGATTTCGCGGGCCGCGCCTTCGTCGCCAGCAGTTTCGTCGGCCAGCCGGTGATGGACCTGCACGGCCACGGCACGCATTGCATCGGGACGTCGTGCGGCCCCACCTCACCGCCGGGAACCACGCCGCGCTACGGGATAGCGCACAAGGCCGGACCGATCTTCGTGGGCAAGGTGCTGTCCAACGCGGGCAGCGGCGGCACGGCCAGCGTGCTGGCGGGCATGGACTGGGCCATCGCCAACGGTTGCGCGGTCATCTCCATGTCGCTCGGCTCGCAGTCGCCGGTTCAGGCCGCCTACACGGCCGCCGGCCAGGCCGCTTTGGACAAGGGCTGTCTGATCGTCGCCGCCGCCGGCAACGCCAGCAACAGCACCGGCGCGCCCGCCAATTCGCCGACCATCATGTCGGTGGCCTCGCTCGACCCGAACCTGGCGCCGTCCTCCTTTTCCAATTTCGGCAAGATCGACATCGCCGGGCCCGGCCGCGACGTGTTCTCGGCGGCGCCGATGCCGCGGCGCTACGCGACCATGAGCGGCACCAGCATGGCGACGCCGCACGTCGCCGGCTGCGCAGCGTTGCTCGCGCAGCTCAGCCCGTCCTTGCGCGGCCGGGTATTGTGGAACCGACTGACGGCGATGGCGCGGCCGCTTCCCTACCCGCCCGCGCGGGTGGGACGCGGGCTTGTCCAGGCCTATCCATGAGCGCATGTTCCGGCGGGCAGTAACGGAGTGGCTTCTGTGGCCGGGCGCAAACGCTACGTGGTGACCGTCGGCAACGACCGCCCCCTGGCAGAGGTCGAGACGGGCCTCCGGGGGGCGGGGCTGGACATCGAACAGTCGCTGGCGGAAATCGGCGTGGTGGTCGGCACGGCCGACACCTCGGCCGAGGAGAGCATCGGTCGGGTCGACGGTGTCGATGACGTGTCGGCAGAGGTCGCGATCGACGTCGGCCCGCCGGGCGCGCCCGACAGCTGGTAGGTTTCGGCGCCGAACGATCTTCCTGGCCCCATGGGATCGGGCGGGGCCGCACCGGCCGGAGCCCGCGACCATGTCGACCGTGCCGATGCCGTACGGCGGGTCGAACTCCCCCGCGGGACCCGATTTCATTCCGCTATGACGAGCAGCCGCCGTCCATCCGGCCGATAGGTCCGCGCGTCGCGGGAGTTGGTGGAAGGGGCTGGATTCGAACCAGCGTACACTTGCGTGGGCAGATTTACAGTCTGCTGCCTTTAACCACTCGGCCACCCTTCCTCGTGCCCGGCCGCGGGCGAGGCGGGTCCATGGCGGCTGCGGCTTCCCAAGTCAACGACTTCGGCCGCACGGTTGCGCGCCGCCGCCGGGCCGCATAGCAGGTCGCCCGTACCGAAGGGGGAAACCGACATGCGACGCCTGCTGATCGCCGCCGCCGCCGCGGGCGCGTTGCTGCCCGCGGCCTCGTCCGCCCAGCGCGAACGCGCGCCCGCCGCGCCGGCGCCCGCCCCGCTGGCGCGGATCATCGACCAGGGCACCAACCACAGCCAGGTCATGCCGATCGTCCAGCACCTGACCGACGTCATCGGCCCCCGGCTGACCAACTCGCCCCAGATGCGCGTCGCCGAGGCGTGGACGGCGGCGAAGTTCGCCGAATGGGACCTCACCGTCCGGCGCGAGGGCTTCGCCTTCGGCCGCGGCTGGTCGATCGAACGGTCCAGCGTCCGCATGGTCCAGCCCCGCGCGCTCCAGCTCACCGCCATCCCCGTCGCCTGGACGCCCGCCGCCGACGTTTCGGCGCCGATCGTCGTCGCCCCCATGCGCCGCGAGGAGGATTTCGCGAAGTACCGGGGGCAATTGCGCGGGCGCGTGGTGCTGCTGACCCGCCCCGACGACGCGCGCGACGCGACCGAGCCCGCCTTTCGCCGCCTGACGGGCGAGGACCTGGCCAAGCTGGACCGGTTCCAGCAGCCCCGCTACGATCCCGACGCCGCCGACCGGCGCGTGAAGCGCCTCGACTACGCCAAGAAGCTCGACGCCTTTCTGGTGGCCGAGGGCGCGGTCGCCTACGCCACCATGAGCCGGCTGGACGGCAAGCTGGTCCACGGCGAGGGCTATCTGTTCGGGGCCGGCGACACGCCCAGGGTGCCCGGCGTGGAGATCGCCGCCGAGGATTACCGCCGGCTGGCCCGCCTCGCCAGGTCGGGCCCGGCCCCGATGCTGGAGATCAAGTCGGACGTCCGCTTCGACGACCGCGATCCCCAGGCGTACAACATCGTGGCCGAACTGCCCGGCACCGACCGCGGCGCCGGCTACGTCATGGCGGGCGCGCACCTGGACAGCTGGGTCGCGGCCGACGGTGCCGCCGACAACGCGGCCGGCAGCGCCATGGTGATGGAGGCCGCGCGCATCCTGGCCGCCAGCGGCGTGCGCCCGCGCCGCGCGATCCGCTTTGCCCTATGGAACGCGGAGGAACAGGGCCTGCTCGGCAGCCTGAGCTACGTCGAGCGGTATCTGGCGACGCGCGGCGACCCGAACCAGCCGCCGCTGACGGGGCTACAGCTCTACTACGGCTGGTCGCAGCGCTGGCCGATCCGCCCGCGGCCGGGCTGGGGCGACCTGGCGGCCTATTTCAACATCGACAACGGGTCGGGCCGGCTGCGCGGCCTGTACGCGGAAAACAACCCGGCCGCGGTGCCGATCTTCCGCGACTGGCTGGCGCCGCTGGCGTCGCTGGGTGCGACCGCGGTGGCGAACCGGCCGACCGGCGGCACCGATCACGTGTTCATGCAGGCCGTCGGCGTGCCGGGGTTCCAGTTCATCCAGGACCCGCTCGACTACGGCACCCGCGTCCATCACACGTCGATCGACACGTTCGACCATCTGGTGGCGGACGACATGCGCCAGGGCGCGATGGTGCTGGCGCACGTGCTGCTGTCCGCCGCCGACGCCGACCGGCCGCTGCCCCGCCCGCCGCTGCCGACCAAACCCGCGGCGACCGACCCGTTCGCCTATCCGCAGGACGACGATTGATGGCACCCCCCGGACGCCGACGCGGCCACCGCCCCGGCCAGGCCCCCGCCGGCCGCCCCCGCCTCTGGGGCCGCCACCCCGTGACCGCGGCCCTTTCCAACCCGCAACGCACGGTGCGAAAGATCTGGGTGACGCGGGAAGCGGCCGCCGCCTTCGACCTGCCGCCGAACGTGCCCGTCACCTACGCGGAGGCGCCAGACCTCGGCCGCCTGGTGCCCCCCGACGCGCCGCACCAGGGCATCGTCGCCGAGGTGGAGCCGCTGGAGGAGATATGGCTGGCCGACCTGCTGGACGCCGAGCGGCGGTCGGCGGGGGCGGGGGCGGGGACGCCGCCCCGCCCGCTGCTGGTGCTGGACCAGGTGACGGACCCGCACAATGTCGGCGCGATCCTGCGCTCGGCCGCCGCCTTCGACGCGGCCGGCATCGTCACGCAGGACCGCCACGCGCCGCCCGAATCGGGCACGGTGGCGCGCGCGGCGTCCGGCGCGCTGGAGGTGGTGCCGTGGGTGCGCGTGGTGAACCTGGCCCGCGCGCTGGATGAGATCGCCGAGGGCGGCTGGTGGCGGATCGGCCTGACCGGCCACGCGGAACGCACGCTGGCGGACGCGCTGGGCAGCCAGCCCGTGGCCCTGGTGCTGGGCGCGGAGGGCGAGGGGATGCGCGCCAATACCCAGGCGCATTGCGACGACCTGGCCCGCCTGCCCATATCGGCGCGCGCGGAAAGCCTGAACGTGTCCAACGCGGCCGCGGTCGCGCTCTACGCGGCCGCGGCGCGGGGTTAGAGGCTGGGGGCTAGTGTTTGATCCAGCAAAGCTGGATCAAGGCGGCACCGGCCCGCATCGGTTGAACAGCGCTCCGCGCTTTTCAGGTCATGCCGGGGGCATGACCGACCCGGATGCGCCCCACCCGGCCTCCCAAACAGGGTACGCTATGGGAGGCCGGGTGGGGGAGCGGGCCGGTGCCGCTTCCACGTCAGTGGATCAAACTCTAATCCCGCCGCCTCGGCTCGGGCGGCTCCACCGGGTCCAGCCGGTCGAGCGACCGGAGCAGGTCGGTGAAATCATCCCCCTCGGGCACCGCGTAGAGGCGGCGGAACTTGTCGCCTAGCAGGTTCAGGTCCCCGGCGGTCAGCAAGCCGACCGCGACGATGCGATCGCGCGACAAAAGCCGTTCTCCAACAATGGTTAGGCGCTTTGAACGCGCACGAACGCGGCTTGTGCCCGGATAATTTCGCGAACGGGAAGATCCGATCCGGCGTCGCCGGATCGACCATCAGTCCTCCGCGGCGATCCGCACGCGCAGCCCGTCCAGATCGGGACCGAAGGGCAGCTGGCACGACAGGCGCGACGTCTCGTCCCGGTCCGACGCGGCGTCGAGCAGGTCGTCCTCGTCCAGGCTGACCTTGGGCAGCCGGTCCAGCCATTCGGGCGCGACGTGGACGTGACAGGTGGCACAGCTGCAACAACCGCCGCACAGCGCCAGCAGCTCGTCGACGCCGCCGTCGCGGATCACCTCCATCACCGACAGGCCGGCCTCGCCGTCCAGTTCGCGTTCTTCCCCCTCGCGCGTGGTGACGATAAGCTTGGGCATGACTTCTCCGTGGGCGGTGCGCGGCCGCCATGCCTTTCCCCGCCGCACCTATCAAGCGGGGGTCGCTCCATGGGCCTGAGCGCGGTTCAGCTGCGCGCGGGGCTGGACGCGCTGGCCGCGATCGAACCGGCCTTCGCCGCGGCGATCGCGCGCGTGGGGTATCCCGCGCCGCGCCTGCGCGACCGGGGCTACGCCACCCTGCTGCGCACGATCCTGGGCCAGCAGGTGTCCGTGGCCTCCGCGGACGCGGTGTGGCGCCGCCTGCACGACCGGCTGGGCGACGCCGCCGACCCCGCGCTGTTGACGGCGGCGACCGACGAGACCTTGCGCGCCGCCGGCCTGTCGCGCCAGAAGGCGGGCTACGCGCGCGACCTGGGCGAGGCGGTGCTATCGGGCCGGCTCGACCTCCAAGCGCTGCCCGTCGACGACGAGGCGGCGATCGCGAAGCTGGTGGCGATCCGCGGCATCGGCCGTTGGTCGGCCGAAACCTACCTGCTGTTCGCCGAGGGGCGGCCCGACGTCTGGCCCGCGGGCGACCTGGCCGTGCAACTGGAGGTGGGCCGCATCCTGGGCCTCCCCGCCCGCCCCACCGAACGCGAGACGCGCGCCCTGGCCGAAGCATGGCGCCCCCACCGCGGCGCGGCGGCGATCTTCACCTGGCACCATTACGGGGCTTCAAGTGACGCACCACTTTAAACCGGTCGATGTCCGCTTCGGGTGGAAAGCGGACGTTAGACGCGGCACACGCCTTCTCATGACAGCGACCCGGAACGGAGGACCAGTTTTCCGGATAGCAATAGGCCGCCGGGCGCAC
>Ga0325401_1000192_pt1 | contig 39979 bp, 37 predicted proteins | sample PopdelMetagenome_FD_205666 | JGI IMG/M metagenome (GOLD analysis project Ga0325401, IMG submission 205666) | Populus deltoides microbial communities from Bellville, Georgia, United States - Xylem-PdKOR-R2 | ecosystem: Host-associated > Plants > Phyllosphere > Stem > Wood/Secondary xylem | place...
GCCGGATCACCTCAGGTGCCGAGTTGAACCGGCGAAACGGCGATGGCGGCAAAGCGCGGGATCGGAGGGGCACATCGGGTTGGTATCACCCCCTGCCCTGCCCCTGCCACGTAGGTCTGACAGAGCCCCCAGGAAGGTTATTGTCGGCCGGCGGGACCGGGCTGGCGTCGGCGGGCGTTCTCCAAGTCTTGGCATCGGATTGATGCCGCAGAAGAGCTCACACGTATGAACGAACACCAGTCCCAGCGTGACGAGCAGGGAAACAATCGAAGCTCAGTGCGCCGCCAGCAAGCCGCGCTTGCGAAGTTCGGAGAGCTGGCCCTCCGTAGCGACGACCTGGACGAGATCCTGACGGAGGCGTGCCGGCTGGCCGGCAAAGCGCTCGGCACCGACCTGGCCAAGGTCATGGAGCTTCAGGGTGACGGCAAGACCCTGCTGGTGCGTGCCGGTGTAGGCTGGAAGCCGGGGGTCGTCGGGCATGTGACGGTCCGGGTCGAGGAAGACTCATCCGAGGGGCATGCGCTTGAAACCGGCGAGCCGGTGACGTCGGACGACATCGAGCATGAAGGCCGCTTCACCTATGCCGACTTCATCAAGGAGCATGGCGTCAGGGCGCTCGTCAACGTCATCATCATCGGCTCCGGCGGACAGCCGTTCGGCCTTTTCGAGGTGGATAGCCGTTGTCCACGCGCGTTCGATGAGAACGACACCAATTTCCTGCGCGGCTATGCCAACCTGCTTGCGGCAGCGGTCGATCGCCTGACGAAAATGGCAGAGCGGGACCGGGCCGAAGCCCGCTTGCGGGAAAGCGAAGACCATTACCGCGCCTCGGTCGACCTCAATCCACAGATACCCTGGGCGGCAGACCCGCAAGGCAACATCACCAGCTTCGGCGACCGGTGGCTCGAACTCACCGGCCTCTCCCGCGAAGCGGCCATGGGCGAAGGCTGGATGGAAGTGCCACACCCTGATGACCTGGCGATCATGGCGGCGGCCTGGCGCCACTCGGTCGAGACCAGCGAACCCTATGACGTGGAAGCCAGGATTGCCCATGTCGGGGGCGGGTATCGCTGGCTCCGCGTCCGGGCACTGCCCCGTCGCGATGAAAACGGAACCGTCATCGGCTGGTACGGCACCACGGAGGATGTCGAGCAGCGCCGGCAACTCGAAGATGCCCTGCACCGCGCCAACCAGACGCTCGAACAGCGTGTGCGTGAGCGAACGTCGGAGATGGAGGAAGAGCAACGGCAGCGGCTCGATGCCGAGGAGTTGCTACGTCAGAGCCAGAAGATGGAGGCGATCGGGCAGCTCACCGGTGGGGTGGCACATGACTTCAACAACTTGCTGACCGTGATCCGCGGTTCGGCCGACCTGTTGCGGCGGGACAACCTGTCGGCCGAGAAGCGGACGCGGTACCTCGACGCGATCAGCACGACCGCCGAGCGTGCGGCCAAGTTGACCGGCCAACTTCTCGCCTTTGCCCGCCGTCAATCGCTCAAGCCGGAAGTGTTCGACGCTCGTTCCCGGCTGGGCAGCGTCGCGGAGATGCTCGACAGCGTGACGAGTGTCCGGATCAGGGTCGCGACCGACGTACCCGACGGTCCATGTCTGGTCAGGGCCGACGTCAGCCAGTTCGAGACGGCGCTGGTCAACATGGCCGTGAACGCGCGCGATGCAATGGAAGGCGCGGGAGAGCTGACCATCGCGATCCGGGCAGAAGCGGCCATGCCGGCGATCCGGGGACACGCCGGAGCGCCCGGACCGTTCGTCGCGGTGGCCTTGACCGACACGGGTGGCGGCATCGCGCTTGAGGATCAGGCCCGCATCTTTGAACCGTTCTTTACGACCAAGGAGGTCGGCAAGGGCACCGGCCTCGGCCTCAGCCAGGTTTTCGGCTTCGCCAAACAGTCGGGCGGTGACGTGGCCGTAGAGAGCGAGCCTGGCCGCACCACCATCACCCTTTTCCTGCCGCAGGCGAGGCCGGACGAGCTGCCGGGAGATCAATCGATTGCCGATGAGACGGAGGCTGAGGGAAAGGGGCTGTGCGTGCTCGTCGTTGAGGACAATATCGAAGTCGGTCGCTTCTCCACCGAAATGCTCGAAGAGTTCGGCTATAGCACGGTATGGGTGGCCAGCGCCGAAGAGGCACTGGACCGCTTGGGCGATGACGGCGACGGCTTCGACGTGGTGTTCTCGGACGTCGTGATGCCCGGCATGGGCGGTATCGAGCTTGCCAGGCTGCTCAAGCGGAGACTGCCGGACATGCCTGTTATCCTGGCGAGCGGCTATAGTCACGTTCTGGTGCAGGAAGGTGCCTATGGGTTCGAGCTCGTGCAGAAGCCCTATTCGGCAGAGGAAGTGACACGCGTCCTACGCAAGGCGGTCGCAGGTCGACCGCGTTGATCAAGGGTTCAGCTGCTCCCGAGGGGGGACGGAGCTGTTCGTCAAGCGCACCTTTCTTGTCGCATAAAGAGCGACATATGAGACGTTCAATAATCAGGAGTGGTGCGACACCCAACCTGAACGAGCAGCGGCTAAGCCTCTGCCGTTCTCCAAACCGGCCCTTCCGGTTTCCACCAGTATCAGACATGAGAGCTGATCGAGGCCGAAGGCGCGTTGCTGTGGCATCAAGCTGTCGCTGCAAGGCCGCTAGCGGCCTTTGCCATAATCCAGGGATACCCGTTCGCATCGTTCCGGCGTAGCCCCGCGTTCAAGCAGTTCGCGGACAGGCACCGGGACAACCTTTCGGCGTTCGTGTCCGACGATCCCGACCTAATCCGGACGCGGCCGCAGCACTCCGACTTCGTAGCCTACGTGCCGAGGTTCGTGCTCCGGGACGACCTGTACGAAGGCCGGCTCGTCGAGGTCCCGCTCCGCGACACCCGGATCTTCGACTGCTGGATGCTCGCGACTGCGCGCGGGTGGAGCATGCCCGTCGTCCGCCGTCTCGCCGGCATGGCGCGGAGCCGCTTCGCATGAGCGCGCGAGGCCGCTTCCGGTCGCGCGCGGCGGACCGCGCCCCACCGTTCGCGCCGACCGCATCCACGGACAGGACCCGCGGCATGCGCCTGCTGGAGGGCGGCACCTTCCGCATGGGTAGTGGGCGCTTCTACCCGGAGGAGGCGCCGGTCCGGTCCGTCCGCCTGTCGCCGTTCTGGATCGACGAGGTCCCCGTCACCAATTGCGATATCCGGGAGTTCACCGACGCGACCGGCCACGTCACGGAGGCGGAGCGCGGCTCCGGCGGCTGGGGTCCGGGGTCGCTGGTCTTCCGCCGCACCGCCGGACCTGTGCCGCTGGACGACCCCCGCCATTGGTGGTCCTTCGAGGAGGGGGCGAGCTGGCGGCGACCCACCGGCCTGGCCAGCAACCTGGAGAGGCTGTGAGACCACCCGGTGGTCCACGTCGCCTGCGGGGACGCGGACTTTAAGCGGCTCGTCGCCTATTGGCAGGCCAGCTACGACTGGCGTGCGGTCGAACGGCGCCTCAATGCGCTGCCAAACTTCACGACCGACGCGGAAGGCGAGCACCTCCACTTCGTTCACATAAAGGGCGACGGCTCAAAGCCGCCCATCCTGCTTCTTCACGGCTGGCCGGGCTCGTATCTGGAGTTCGGCGGACGGACACGATATGGTCCTCCCCTCGCTGCCGGGCTTCACCTTCTCCAACCCGATCACGCGTTCGATCGGGCCGCGACGGGCCGCCGCGCTCATGCATGGGCTGATGACCCAACTGTTCGGCGATGCCCGTTACTTCATCCAGGGCGGTGACTGAGGCCACGGCATCGCGGTCTGGGCAGCGCATGACCGGCCTGACGCTCTGCTCGGCATCCACACCAACATGATGAGCGTGCATGCGGAAGATGTCGCTCCGACGACCGACGAGGAGAAAGCCTTCGTTGCCAAGCGGGACGCGATCGCCGATTGGGAGAGCGCCTACAACGACGAGCAGGAAACCCGTCCACAGACGCTGGGCGTTGCGATGGCCGACAGCCCGGTCGGGGCCGCGGGCTGGATACTCGAAAAGTTCGGCAAATGGGCCGATCTTCCGACGACCGGCAAAGGCGATCCGGACATCTGGAGCAAATTCTCGGAAGAGGAACTGCTCACCAACATCATGCTCTACATCGCGCCGGGATCGTTCGTGACGGCAACCTGGATGTACCACGGCAAGCGGCTAGAGGGATCGCAGACGTTCCCGGCCGGCACCCGCATCAAGGTGCCGACCGGCGTTGCGGCCTTTCCAGATCCGGTATTTGTGCCGCCGCCGCGCTCGTTCGCCGAGAAGACCTACAACATCGTGCACTGGACCGACATGCCGAGAGGTGGCCATTTCGCCGCTTTGGAAGAGCCGGAGCTGATGCTGGCCGACTTGCGCGCCTTCGTTGCCCTGGTACCGGACGCGCGCTCCTGAGGTTGGAAATCTCGGTTTCCGAAGCACGACGCGTCGCGCTGACGGCGCAGAGCGTCAATGCCCCGCGCCGTCACGATGAGGTCGGCGCAGGCCAGCTGCGACGGGCGATCGACCGGCTTGGCTTGCTCCAGATCGACAGCGTCAACGTCCTCGCGCGCGCTCACTACTTGCCGATCTTCTCCCGGCTGGGTCCTTACGACCACACGATGCTCGACGCGGTGGCGACCGCCAAGCCCAAGCGCTTCTTCGAATATTGGGCCATGAAGCATCGCTGCTGCCGATCGCCTGCCAACCCTTGCTGCGCTGGCGCATGAACCGCGCCGCTCGCGGCCTCGGCATTTGGAAGCAGCTCGAACCGTTCGCGCACGAGAAGCGAGCCGAGGCCGATGCGATGCTCGGCCGCATCGCCGTGGATGGCCCGCTTGCCGCCTCCGACGTCGCCGGAAGCAGGGCGTCGAAGGGCATGTGGGTGTGGAGCGAGGCCAAGCACGCACTTGAATGGCTGTTCTGGGCCGACCTGGTCGCGACGACGCATCGCAGGGGCAGCTTCGAGCGCGTCTACGACCTGCCCGAGCGAGTCCTGCCCCGTGCCGTTCTCGACCTGCCGACACCGAACGGCATGGATGCGCGGCGGGCGCTGCTCGCCAGATCGGCGGAGGCGCTTGGGCTCGCAACGGCCGACGACCTGCGTGATTACTACCGTATTCCCGCAGCCGACGTGCGGCTGCCATTGCAACAACTGGTCGAGGAAGGGACGCTCATCCCCGTGCGGGTGCGCGGATGGACGCAGCAGGCCTATCTCCACAGGCACGCGCGGGCTGGGCGCAAAATCGAAGGCACCGCGCTGCTCTCACCCTTCTATCCACTGGTCTGGCATCGTCCGCGGACCGAACGGCTGTTCGGCTTTCGCTACAGGCTCGAAATCTACACGCCCGCCCACAAGCGTGAGCACGGCTACTACGTGCTGCCCTTCCTGCTCGATGGGGCGCTTGTCGCGCGCGTGGACCTCAAGGCGGACCGCAAGGCCGGCGCACTGGTCGTTCAGCGGGCGCATGTCGAGCCGGATGCGCCGGGGCACACGACCGAACGGCTGATCGAGGAGCTTCGTCTGATGGCGTCGTGGCTTGGGCTGTCGCCCCTCGCCGCTGCCCCGGCCGCTGCGATCGATCCTCTCCTTGCAGGCCTGCGCGCCGATAGTTAGCCGGCATCGCCCCGATCAGGCTGACCCAGTGTCGGTCAGTTACCAGCTGCCTCGCGCTACCCAGAAGCAGTCACTCGTTCATCGGCATGCGAGATTGCGATTTCCGTCGATGAATGCAACGACCACAACGTGACCGCTGATCCGAGCCCGCCAGCCATGCAGGCCTTCGACACCGATGCGGAGCTGGAGGCGTTCCTGAGTGGCCGCGCTGCCCATCGCCATGAGCATGCGATCGACTGGATGGCGGGCGGTGCCCCGGCGGGCTCGGCAGTGGCGTCTGCGCCCGTGGCGGCCGCAGCCCTCCGCTCGCCGGAAGCCAGCATCACCAACACGCAGGAGGCCGGCGTCGACGAGGGCGGGATCGTCAACACGCATGGCGATCATTTGGTGGTGCTCAGGCGGGGGCGGCTGTTCACGATCGCGCTGGGCGATGAGGCGCTGCGCGCGGTCGACCGGATTAACGCTTTCCCCCCTGGCACGTCGGGACGCGGGACCTGGTACGACGAGATGCTGGTCGTCGGCGACCGGGTGGTGGTGATCGGCTACAGCTACGAGCGCGGTGGTACGGAGATCAACCGCTTCCGCATCGACGGCGCGGGCCGGCTACGTTTCGAGGACAGCTACCAGCTGCGGTCAAGCGACTACTACTCCGCGGGCAACTATGCGTCGCGGCTGATTGGCGGCCGGCTCATCCTCTACACGCCGCTGCTGGTCGGCAGCGGGGAGCGGCCGCTCGATAGCCTGCCGGCGATGCGGCGATGGACCGGCGATCCGGACAGCCCCTTCGAACGGCTCGCACCTGCGTCGCGGGTCTATCTGCCCCAACCCATGCAGGACGACGAGACAGCCGATGTCGACACCCTGCACACCGTGACGGTCTGCGCCGTCGACGCCGAGCGCCTGACGTGCGAAGCAACCGCGGTGCTGGGAGCGTATGCCCGCAGCTTCTACGTGTCGGCCGAGGCCGCCTACGTGTGGATCGCGGGCGCGCTCGGCGGTGGAGCCGGCGAACCGCGCGCGATGGTCTACCGCCTGCCGCTCGACGGCAGCCGGCCGGGTGCGGTGCAGGCGCGCGGCGGACCGGTCGACCAGTTCTCGTTCCGCGAGGATGCCGACCGGGGGATCCTGAACGTGCTGGTCCGCGCCGAGGGTCGAGGCGACGCCATGTGGCAGGGGGAAGTGAGCGCAGGTGAGCCGGCGCTGCTGAGTCTGTCGCTGACCGCCTTCGGCGATGGCAGCACGAGCGCCGATGAGGACCGTTACCGGCCGCTGCCGCTCGAGCCCGGCGCGAACTGGTCGTTCCACAACCGCTTCGTCGGCACCCATCTCCTGTACGCCGCGAGCACGTTCGCGGCCGAGAAGGCGACGGCGCCCCTGTTTGTCGCCCCTCTCGACGGTGGTGCGGTCACCCGGGTCGAGGTGCAGCATGGCATCGACCGGATCGAGGCGATGGGTGCCGACGCCGTCGTGGTCGGCAACGATGCAGGTCGGCAGCTGGGCTTCACGTCCATCGGCCTGGGTGCGGGCGGGGTCGAGGCGCTGGACACCTCCTTCCTGACCCTGGCGAGCGAGGGCGAGCGGCGCAGCCACGCCTTCTTCTACCGCCCGGACCCGGGCAGCGCCGATGGCGCATCCGGCATGCTGGGCCTGCCTGTCAGCCGCAGGATAGCCGGCGGTCGCCTGCGCCGCCTGCTGGGCTCGGGCTCGGCGATCGCCTTTCTGCGTCGCGAGGATCGTCACCTGCTCCCGGTAGGTGAGCTGACCGCCCAACCCGTCGGCGCCATGAAGGACGACGCGCAGGTGTCCGGCACCGACTGGTACGGCAATGCTCGGCCAATTTTCCTGCGCGGGCGCATGCTGGCCCTGATGGGCTACGAGCTGGTGGAGGGTCGGGTGGAGGACGACGGGGTCGTTGAGATCGACCGGGTCGACTTCTTGAAGCCCGCGACGCTACACTGACGGGCACAGGTTGCGCCGGACTGCCCGCCTACTTAGCCATGCTGGGCGCTCGGTGCAGAGGCACTTTAAAGAGCTGGTTAGAGAGCTGGCTTTGACCCGCACGTAACGCTCATTGCCGCTCTTCAAGACTCGCCATCTATTCACGTCTGTAGAATGGAGGTATCGGCAAGCAACGTTTGGCCGGTTCACCACTGGCGGTAGCGTGAGGACGCGAGTTGGTAGTGGTGTGCGAAAGTTGCTCGTCGCAGACGTCCCGACAACCAGAAGGTGGCCGATTATCGAGATCGTCCCGGGCAGCGCCATCCCGCCGCCCACGAACGACCGACTTGAAAAGCTGCAGAGTGATTTCGGCCAGCGTTTTCCTGCAGCCTACGTCAGTTTTCTCCAGCGCTTGAACGGTGCGAAGCTGCGGCCCAACGAGGTTGTCGGCGCTGGTCGGCCGTTCGTGATCGAACGCTTTCTGCCGGTCCTCGACGATTTCCAATCGGACAAAGATAATGGCTGGGCGGATATGTCAGTGGTCGTGGCCCAGTTGGACGCCCGCATCTTCACCGATCCGGATACGGCGCGCCTGGACCTGGTGCCGATCGCGGCGCTGTTCGCGGGAGACTTCCTGGTCCTCGATTATCGCACGAACCCGCAGAACCCCTCGGTCGGCGTCTGGGATCACGAGGCATCTGAGGATTTCGAGCCGGTGGTCAGCCCCGTCGCCGCGGACTTCGCCGGCCTTGAGGAGCTGATCGGCCAACCCGCCGCGTGACGCCATCTCGTCGACCCCCTCTTCTGTCCCATGAGTGGGACGGTGAGGCGTCCGGCCGGAAACGGCAGACGGCAGGAGCGCGCGGTGGCAAAGGGCCTCTACTTTGCCAGTCCGATGCGGGAACCTTCCGGACCCGGCGTGCTTGCCTGTTCCAGTCACGAGACAGGAGCGGATGATGGCGATGAAACGGATCCTCGGCGCGGGCGCTGCGCTGGGCGCCCTGCTGGCCGGGCCCGCGCAGGCGCAGGTCAATCCGATCTTCGACATGCCGGTGCTGACGATGAACGCCGCTATCGCCGCCAACACACGAGGGATCCAGCGGGGCGCCCGCGACCGTCCCGCCCGTGCTGCGCGCGTGCCGATCAGCCGCGCTTTCGCGGTGCCGCCGCAGGCCAGGGCCGAGGGGCTGCGGATGACCTATGTCGCCACGCCCGCGCTCAAGAAGCAGGTTCTGACGCAGTTCCTGGACCGGGTGGCGCGCAACAACCCACGCTACGCTGCCGATGGCCGGCGTGAGCTGACGCGGCAGGACTATGCGTCGATCTACCGTGGCATCGTCGCGCCCTACGGCCTTCCTCAGAATGACCTCGCCGGCTCGCTCGCCGCCTATGTCGCGCTTGGTTATCTGATCGTGAACGGGCGAAACGATATCGCTCCGGTCGCGGTACAGGGTGCTCGCGCGCAGCTGGCCCAGGCGTTGTCGGATGACCCGGCCTTTGCCGACCCAACAGTCCGCGCGAAGACCGGCGAGGAGTTCAAGATCCTGTTTGTCACCCTTCATGCCGGCTGGCAGTCGGCCAGGCGCGAAGGCACCCTCGCCGCCTACGCGTCCGGTGTGGATCGTATGATGCAGCGCCAGGCAGGTCTGAACCTGAGCGCTGTGCAGACTGGCGTTGGCTTCAGCCTGCGCTAGGGCTCGGACTCATTCAAAGCCAGAAGGCCAGGGCTGTCGCGAGGGCCACGCCTGAAAGGAAGTTGGCGGCGAGCTTGTCGTATCGGGTTGTGACGCGGTGGAAATTCTTGAGGCGGCAGAAAGCCTTCTCGATCAGGGTGACGATCGCGGTAGCGGTCCTTGTCATAGCGGATGGTGCGCTTACGGTTTCGCTGGCCGGGATGACGGGGACGGCACCGGCATTGCGGGCTAGGCGGCGGAGCCGGTCGGCGTCGTAGCCTTTGTCCGCCAGCAGGTAGCGCATGCGCCCGGCACGTTCGAAGAGCGCGGGCGCGGCTTTCACGTCGCTGACGTCGCCGGGCGTCAGCATCAGCGCATACCTTTGTGCTCACGCTCGCCCGGCAGCCTCAAAGCCGCAGCGAAACGTTGGCCGCGCCGTTCCGCAGGGCAAGTGACCCAGAGAAGGACGCTGAGGAACTCATATAGACTTCCCAGGATCGGACATCCGTTCAGCTGCTCGGCGTGGAATTTCAAAGGCGCGTTCAGGACCAGCCTACGGAGAAGGGCTGGCAAGCAGTCACGCTTGCCAGCCCCGAGCCTGTGAAACGGTTCAGTAAGCCGCCGCGCGAGAACGTCGCGAGTTGTGGCCGCCGTTGCGGTACAAGATGTCGGACGCGGTCTCCGCGGAGACGGTGCCGGCGCTCGTGTCCACCGAGACGAGGACCCCGCCTCGGCCGAGCGTGTCGCCGTAATACGTGGCGTCCTGCTCGTCGATGCCATGCTTCACGAGCGTTTCGTTCAGGGTGCCGGCAGTGGCGCCCACAGCGGCGCCGATCGCCATGGCGCCCGGCACGGCCGACGCGGCGATCGCTCCGGCGGCGACCAGCGGCCCAACTCCAGGGATGGCGAGCGCCGCCACTCCCAGTCCTGCGCCCAGCGCACCGCCTCCTAGGATGCCCCGAACGACGCTGCCATGGTCCTCGTCGGTGACGTTACCGTCGACGTCCGATGTGGTTGTAATGTTGCCGTGCTGCGTCAGCACGGAGAGCGCCTGATCGGGAACCCCGGCGTCGCGGAGGTCTGCTACCGCGCGCTGGGCTTCCGCCTGAGTGTCGAAGATGGCCGAAGCCAGCTGGGTAGTCATGATCTTTTCTCCTTGGGTCAACGAACCGCACCGCGGCGAAAGAGGTTGATGATCGCCAACAGCACGACCGCGCCCAGCAGCGACACGAGAACGGACTGGATGCTGATCTCGCCGCTGGTGATCGGCGCACCGCCGACGAGCGGGGTGACGAGGAAACCGGCGATGAGCGCGCCGACGATCCCAACGACGACGTTGAGGACGATCCCCTGCTGACCGTCAGTTCGCATGATCAAGCTGGCGACCCAGCCGATCAGTCCACCAACGATAAGAAGCACGATGAGGCCCATGACTGTTCCCTTCCATAATTGGTGAGGAGGAAACCCCCGGCGGCCGGCTGATGTTCAGATCGCGACGGAACGGCGACCACGCGACTTAGTGCTTCAGCACTAGGTGTGCTGGTGCAGGGCGGCGGAACGACGGCTGCCGCCGGCGGTTCGGATGGCATGTCCAGCCCGCCCCCGAGCGCCGCTCGCAACCCAACGATGCGTCACCTCGAGCAGCTGATGGCGCAACTGCTCGACGGAGTGATCCTGATCGATCCCACCGGCGTGATCCTAAATGCAAACCCCGCCGCGCTGACGATGCACGGCGTCCACGCAGTGGCCGAGCTCGGCGCCACGGCGGAGGACTATGCCGCGCGCTTCACCCTGTGGTCGCAGGATCACCGGCGGCTGAAGCACCGCGAATACCCGCTGTTCCGGCTGCTCGCCGGCGAGAGTCTCCCTGACATGGTCGTCGAGGTCGCACCGATGGACGAGGGCGAGGCGCGCTGGGTCCACGAGGTTCGTGACGTGACGCTCGACATTGATGGCGACGAGCCCGACTATCTGGCGCTGGTGATCAGCGACGTGTCCGAGCGGTTTGACGCCGAGGCGCGCTTCAAGGCGATGTTCCAGGCGAACCCCGCGCCGGCTATCGTGGTGCGCCAGCGCGACGGGCGGATCGCCCAGGCCAACCCCGGCTTCCTGTCGCTCACCGGCTTTCAGCCAGACGACCTGATCGGCAAGACGGTGTTCGGCGCCGACCTGCTAGCCGGGCTGCCCGAGGGCACCGACGTCGGCCGTTGCATCGAGGCGGGCGACGTCGTGCCGCAAACCGACGCCGAGCTGCTGACGGCAGATGGTATGCGGCGGCTGGTGCTGTTCGCCGGCCAGCCGATCGACGTCACCGATGAGGACGCGCTACTGCTCACCTTCGCCGATCTCGAACCGCGGCGGCAGGCGGAACGGTCGCTGGCCGCGAGCGAGCGGCATCTCCAGGCGGTGTTCGAGATGGCGCCGGTGGCGATGGCGGTGACGCGTGATGTCGATCACCGGCTGGTCCAGGTCAATGCCGTCTTTCGCGAGCTGTTCGGCTACGACGCGGCCGCGGCGGTGGGCCGCACCGCCGACGACATCGCGCTATGGCAACAGTCCGAGCAGCGCGCGGCGCTGGAGGCGGAGGTGGCGCAGGCCGGGCGCGTGCGCAACCGCGAGGGCCAGCTGGCGGCGAAGGACGGCACGGCGATCGACTGCGCGGTGTCGGCGGAGACGATCGACGTGCAGGGCGCGGCATGCGTGCTGTGGGCCTACCAGGACGTGACCGAGCGACGGCGCAGCGAGGCCGAGCTCGGCGCGGCGATCGACGAGGTGCTCAAGGATGCGAGCTGGATCAGCCGCTCGATCCTCGATCGATTGGCGAACCTGCGCCGTCCCGGACCTCACGCGCCCGCCGCCGAACTGAGCCCGCGCGAGCGCGAGATCCTAGACCTGATCTGCGACGATCTGAACGACGCGGCAATCGCCGAACGGCTGTCGATCGCGCGCAACACGGTGCGTAACCATGTCGCCCGGCTTTACGGCAAGATCGGGGTCAACCGGCGGAGCGGCGCAGTGGTATGGGGCCGTGAGCGCGGAATGGGTACAAAGTGATAGGTGGGCGGCACTGCGAGTATGGCCGGCGGCTTGGACCCAGTTGCGGACATTCGCCACTCCAATCACGCATCCCGATTCTGGCCGTTTGTTCATGTCGACAGGGGCGGTAGATCAGGCTGCTCCTCTTCCCTCCGCCCCGCCAGTTTCCTCAAACAATTGGCTCAGCGGGAAAAGTCCGCGTTTTCACGCGTGAGCGGCAATGGCATGATCCGCTTTAGCGTCTATCGTTCTCAGCAGCGAGGAAGGGCTGGGTATGAAAAGACTGGTGTTAATGGCGATTGCAATCTTGCCCGTGTCGGTATCCGCTCAGGACTATGATCCGGCAATGGCGGCGCACGAGAGCATGAGCCAGCAACAGTTCCTTACTCAACGATCGCGGATCGATGCGATGACGCTACGCCGGGTGATCGAGCGCAACCGCGGTCGCCGTGCGGCGCCAAGTCCTCACCCGACCCGGCAGCAGATTGCAGCGTGCAACGGGAAATCTCGATTCCGTGCCGATTTCGGAGCGAACAACCCCAAGGTGCGTAGGCTCTACGAGCTATGCCGATCGATTAATCGCTGATCGGGTCGTCTCCGCTTTCGCCTATCGCGGCACCAAGTCGACGGAGTCATCAAACGGCAGCTCGGCGGCGCGGCATCGCTCGAACGGACGAGCAGCGGGCTCGAACCAGAACTGGTCTTTCAAGAACTGGGCTAGTGAGGCGATGACCTGCTGCACGTAGCTGGCCGCATCGCGGCCGCTTGGAAGATGCGCAACATAGGCGGGATCGCCGCGGCCCTAAGTCCGCCGCAACCGCCTTGACCCACATCCGGTCACTCGCGGCTCAATCTCGGCTTCCCAGCTTCCGCCGTTCGTTCATAACAGCAAGCGTTCCGGTCGGGGCCAAGTAATGCCTTTCCGGCACGCCGCTGGCTTTCTCAAAGAGGATGGTGAAGCGGGAATGCGTCGCGAGCCTCAAAGCTTTGACGCTCAGCTTCTTGATAAAAGAAGCTAAAGCGAAACCAGTTCGCCCCTACCTGCTTGCTCCGCTAGAATGTACTTCTGCACTTTGCCCGAAGCTGTCAGGGGCAGCACCTCAGCCACAAACCAGTCTGCTGGCGTTTTCTGTGGCGATAACAATGATCGACAGTGGTCCTTTAATTCTTGGCAGGTAACTGCCGGAGCGTCAAATACAAGCCTCAACGAAGCAGCGACTGTCTCGCCCCAAACCGGATGAGGGACGCCGAACACGGTAACTTCGGCGATTGCCGGATGGCGTAGCAGCGCCGACTCTATTTCAGCCGGGTAAATGTTCTCGCCTCCTCGAATAATCATATCACTCAGGCGACCCGTGATGCGGACGTAGCCGCGCTCGTCCATTCGGCCGAGATCGCCGGTACGTAACCAGCCGTCCTCCAACAGGGTGCGCTCGGTTTCCTCCGGCTGGCCATAATAACCGATCATTGTCTGATAGCCGCGCGCCTGGATTTCACCTTGATCGCCGATCGGGAGAGGGGCGGTTGCTCCGGGCTGCACGATCCTAACCTCAACCTGTGGAAGCGGCCGCCCGGCAGTATTGGCGCGGTCCTCCTGCGTGTCATTGTAACCGGTGGCGCAGATTATCGGGCTGAGTTCAGTCTGTCCGAAAACAGACGTCATGCGGCACCCGAACCGTTGCTCGACCCGCGCCAGCAACTCCGGGGCGACCGGGGCTCCTCCCGAGAACAGAAGGCGGAGGCTGGATATGTCGTACTGCTTCCGGTCCATTTCGGCCATCATCGCGGCGAGCATAGTTGGCACGCCGCTGGTCACCGAACCGCGCTCCCGCTCGATCGTCTCCAGCATCAGCACCGGATCAAAGACGACAGGCAGGACCAGCGTCGAAAGGCTGGTGATCGCGCCCAGAACGCCCAGAACCGATCCTGCGGTATGGAAAAGCGGCATGGGCGTCACCACGACATCACCGCCCTGACCGATCCGCGTCGCGACGAGTGAGGCATTGGTCACGAGCGCACGGTGAGCGAGCAGCGCACCTTTCGGTCGGCCGGTTGTGCCGGATGTAAACTGCATCTGCGCGGGGGCGAGAGGCGACACGCCGGGCAGCGGTCCACCGCAGCGGTGCTGCAGGATCTCCGTTGCGACTTCCGCGATCAGGACACGGTCGAGTGCCGGCACGGCTTCACGCGCGATCGCGGTCATGTCGCTGCCTCGAAAGGTCGGCACGTGGATCAGGACCTTTGCCTTCGATCGCTCGATGACATGCCTAAGCTCTTCCACCCGCAGGGACGGGTTGGCGGTGACCAGAACGAGCCCGGCAAGGGCAGCTCCATACTGGATGATGACCCACTCGGGGACGTTCGGTGCCCATAGGCAGATATGATCGCCGGGCTGGTAGCGTGTCAGCAGCCAGCGAGCACAGGCTTCCGCGTCGGCCAGCAGCTCGGGGTAAGTCCACCTTCTATCGGTGGCTGCCGCACCAGATAGCGACGCTATCCCGGCGGGGACGGCCTCGATCAGCGCCGTGCGATCCCTCGCCACCTCCGCGGCATGGCGGAGCGCATCGCCGGCAGTCATGTTCCAGACCGGACGCGACGTGTCGGCCGCGCGGTACGAGGAGGTCAGCTCGTGATGCATGGCGAACCTTCCGGGACAGACTGATCGAGCAACAGTTCGGCTGCCCTGATCCAGTGGTGCAACAGCGCATGACGCTGCGCGGGGTTGGTGCGCAGGACCCCCGACACTGCCAAGCCACGCACAAACTCAAGGCTGAGCACCACTACGCTGGCGCAACCTGGGCGATCAGCGACCGGCGCGAAGAGGCGGGCGAGGACCCGGTCGCGCTCTGCGCGTGCCTCGCGCTCCGCGATGCGGAGCGCTGCGTGCAGATTGTGATTGGTGCGCGCGACCGCCCATAATTCGAGTTCCGCCAGATAGGACGGACTCTCGGCTGCAGATGCGAGCGCAAGGACCGCGTGCGCGAGCGGATCGACGCCCGGCCCGGCCGCGGCATAGCCGCGCAGCACGCTTGCTTCGTTGCGACGCACCAGTTCCGCCACCGTGGCAGACAAAAGGTCGGCGTGGGTCGGGAAGTGATGAAGCAGCGTTCCCCGCCCGACGCCGGATCGTTGTTGCACCTCCAGCGTGGTCGTTCCCGCAACGCCTTGTTCGATCAGGACGGTGACCGCGGCCAGGAGGATGCGGGCGCGGGTCGCATCGCGCTGCTCGCGACGTTTGGCGGGTCGACCAGCAATTGCGGCGGCAGTCTCCACGTCCTGTTTTTCTGATAGTCAGCGTTGACTGTCAACGTCCGGCATTGATAGTCAGGTTTGACCATCAGGAGGTTCAACATGCCCGAATTCTCGACGCTGTGCGTGGGTCACGATCCTGCTAACCCGCGCGTTGCGCGGTTGCTGTTGAACCGGCCCGAGCGGCTCAACGCCATCAACGATGACATGCCCGGCGAGATTCGGGCGGCGGTGGAATGGGCTGACGCGGACGAGACCGTTCATGCCATCATCGTCGAGGGCGCCGGCAAGGGGTTTTGTGGCGGGTACGATCTCGTCGGCTATGCGGAAAGCGACGAGGACCATCCCTGCCAGCAGGAACGCGATCCATGGGACCCGATGGTCGATTACGCGCACATGAAGCAGAATACCGAGAACTTCATGGCGCTGTGGCGCTCGCGTAAACCGACGATCGCCAAGGTTCACGGCGCTGCGGCAGCCGGGGGAAGTGATATCGCGCTTTGCTGCGACCTGCTGGTGATGGCTGAGGATGCTCGCATCGGCTACATGCCGACGCGGGTTTGGGGCTGCCCCACGACGGCGATGTGGACCTACCGTCTGGGACCGGCGCGCGCGAAGCAGATGATGTTCACCGGTGACCTGATTTCTGGCAAGCAGGCGGCCGACTGGGGGCTGGCAAACCTCGCCGTACCCGCCGACGAACTGGATGCCGCGGCGCTCAAGCTGGCCACCCGGATCGCCAGCGTTCCCAGCAGTCACCTCGCCATGCACAAGTTGGTCGTCAATCAGGTCATGCTCAACATGGGGCTCGAGCAGTCGCAGACGATGGCGACGATCTTCGACGGCATCACCCGGCACAATCCAGAAGGGCTTTGGTTCCGCAGGCACGCGCAGGCACATGGGTTCAAGTCGGCGATCGAGTGGCGCGACAGTGGCCGTCCGATCCCGGAGGGCGACGAGGCTCGCGCTATAATTGCCGACATTGAGGCAGACCATCGTGCAGCAAAGGGAGTTTAGAATTGGCGGGGCGGACGTCGATAACTCTCCGCCGTCGACCTAAAGACAGCCATTCTTTTTATGATGTAACAACATGTCCTTAGCCTTGCTGGGCATGATCGGCTCTGCCTGCGGCTTGCAAATGACCGATAGAGTTCCTTCCCGTTTGGGAACCGACGGCGAGAAAGCGGCCGACGTCAACTGGACTGGCGCCACCAATCGGAGGCATTTATCTAAATCTTTTTCCAATCGCTCTCCTGAAATTGCCCCGCATAGACGAAGCACCTTGAACGTGACACGTTCCTTGAAAACGGACTTTCGGGAACGCGGCTCGACTCACAACCGGACATGCGGACCGTTATTCTCGCTACCCAGAAGTAGACGCTCATTCACCTCGACCTTTGATCAGGTACTGAGCGCTCATTGCCGCTTCCGATAAGCTCGCTTCACCTTGCCTCAAGCTGACGGACCAAGAGCACTGCGAAGCGCAAGTATAACGCAGCATCAAAGGCCAACGCCCCGAAAGCTACGGTACAACTTTTCAACTGAAGGGTTGCCGGTACCGTATTGCACCCGGTAATCCGCTTTGCGTGCACAAAGCTCGGTCCTCCTTGCATGCCCTAACGACAGCCGATGGCGGGATATCCGGTCACAGCGGAGGCGGTCGAGACGCAATCGCTCCCGCCACCCGCTGTCTGCTCGATTGGCGAGATGGTCCTTCAGCGCGAACGTTTGCCTAGGCCAAGGCGGCTGGCCGCCTCGCTCATTGCCAAGCGTACGCGCCCGACCGGATCGCCTGCAACCAGACCGGAAACCCCGCAGGTACCGGAAGGCCGAGCGGCGACATGCGCCCGTGCACCAGGCCGAGCATCGCAAGCGGTACGTCGAAAATCACCGGCACCGAGCCGTCGAAAACATTCCGCACGAGACAAAGGTGGTAACGCTGATCGCTGGGCTCCCCCTGCGACTTGTCAACCGGGTCGGTAGTAATGGAAGCGTCAAGCGCATCCTCAACGACTTCCCAGGAGAACAGTGGATCGGCTGCAGTGATGGCGGCGGCATTCAGCCGTGCCAGATCGGACACGAAGCTGAACACGAGGTCTGCACCCGCGCGATCGCTCGCAAACCAACGGGCGCGCGGTGGGTTGACCTCGGCATCGCCGCGGACAAGGTCCAAGGGCCGCTGCGGGACCCAGCCGGCAAGCCACGCATCGATCCGTCGACCCTCGGCCAGTGCCGCCTCGGTGCCGTTCAGCACGGCCGCCGCGTCAAGTCCTTCACGGGCAAGCCACGAGATGAGGATGGCAATTCGATCAGCATCCCGAGCGAGAAACTGGGCAAGGTTCTCGGCGCGTTGCTCCCTGGTCAGTCCTCCGGGGTTGCCACGATGAAGCGGTGTATCGGGTGGATAGTCGCCGAGCCGGGCGGAGAGAAGATCGTAGGGATCGCCAGACGCATCCGCGGCGGTCCTGTCGGAACGCACAGCCAAGCCGTTGTTATGCTGGCTGGACGACCTTCGGCCGCCGAGCCAATCAAAAATTCCAGGCATGGCTACGATCTAGCAGTGAGCCCTCGACACGACCAGCGTTCAGAACCAGCTGCGCACACTGTCGAAAACACCGCGCCCAGCCGAGTCACCGGCGAAGCCACCTGCCACGCCGCCGACAATGCCGCCAACTATCGTACCCACACCTGGGAAGATTGCGGTGCCGATTGCTGCGCCCGCGGCCGCCCCGCCCCAGCCGCCGGCCGCACCGCCGGCGAGCCCGGAAAGACTGCGGCCTGTGTTCACGCCGACGCGGTCGCCGTCCGCATGGAAGGAGGAGCCGACCTCGACCACGTCCATGGCAATTGCGACCGGCCTGGCAACCTTTCCAACCGTGCCCAGCACCTGTCCGGTACGCGCCATGCCGGCACCCCGTTCCAGCGCTGCCTCGCCACTGCTGGTAAGCGTGCGCCCTTGCGTCTCCAGCGCCGTGCCTGTCGTGCGGGCAGTCTGATTGGCGGCAAGACGATTGATGTCCATCGTCGCTTCGCGAGCCGCACGCCCGGTGTCGGTCGTGTAGCCGACCTTGGACTCGGTTTCGACGCGAACGTTCAATCGCGGATCGGCGTTGGGCCGAGAGGCCACCACATCGACGACCCGCGCGCCGCCCTGCACCTGGTTGACGGCAGCAGGAGCTGTGGTGACATCGAAGCCCTGAGCTCGATATCGATCGCCGATAGCCTGCTCGGCCAATGGTCCGTTCACGTTGTTGGCCTGGCCCGACGTCAGGCCCTGCCCTTGTCCGACACTGCCGGTAGGTGGCGGGTTGGTCCAGGCGGCGACGTCGATCCCGCCAGCGCGCAGCCGATCGGCAAGAGGCCCGCTGAGACCGCCCTGCTGCGTCCAGGCGCTGGTGGTCCCTTCCCAGCGTACCGACAAGATCGGATTGTCGGTTAGCAACTGCGTTCCGCGCGCGGTCATTGCGGTGCCCTGGCCGGTCAAGGTCGCGCCGTGCGCGCTCAGCGCCTGGCCGCGCGCGGTCTGCTGCGCACTCGCGCCGATCACTCGGTTCGCGGCCGGAACGGTTGCGCCGGTTACGGTGGTATCGTTGTTATTCGCCGGCTGCGAAGACCGGGCCGCCGCCTGGACGTCAGCCGACAGGCGTCCAACGTCACCAGCGCCGCCGATCCGCCCAACCTCCGCCTCGATTGCCCTGTAAGCGGCGCTCGCGGCCGCGGGCTCGCTCCTTGCGGCATTCACCACCTGATCGGCGAGCACCCTGGTGTCGATCCGGCCCGAAGCAGGGTCGGTGGCGGCGCGCACCATGGTCGACGCCACCTGTTCGCCGCTCGTCGTCGAGGCAGCCGAGATCCTATGCTGGGTGGCCTGGGTATCTACCGGGCGCGCCGGTGGTGGTGGCGGTGGAGCGACAGGGCGGGTCGTCGAAGTTGCAGCATCGAGCATAGCGCGGTCCTTATCTTACGCGCTTCCTGCCACTGGGGTTTCGACCGGCGCCATAATCGCTTCGACTAGGCTACTAAGAAGAAGGCTGTCCTACTCCGCCATGGCGATCACCGCGCCATTTCGCATGATCAGCCTAATGGCACGCAAGGCAGCAAGGTCGGTGGTAGGATCTCCCGCCACAGCGACCAGATCAGCGAGCAAGCCAGGCTTTACCGCGCCGACGTGATTACCCAGGCGCATCCAGCGCGCATTGCCCGACGTGGCGGCGATCAGAACCTGCGTTGGCGTCATCCCCGCCGCTGCCATGAGGTCCATTTCCCGCGCGTTGGTGCCGTGGGCGAAGACGCCCACGTCGCCGCCCATGCAGATCGGTACACCAGCCGCAAGCGCCAAGCGGAAGCTGTCCCGACTGGCTCGCACGGCGGCTGGCGCCGGTTCCGATCCTTTCCAGCCTCCATAGCGTGCGGTCGCATCGACGGCGGCCAGCGTCGGACAGAGCGCGACCCCCTTGGCCGCCATCGTTGCGAAGATGGCCTGCGTACCGCCATAGCCATGCTCGATCGTGTCGACGCCAGCCTCCACCGCCCGGCGCATTCCCTCCGGCGTCGACGCATGAACTGCAACGGGCCTGCCGGCGTCATGGGCGGCCACCACCGCCGCCCTGATCTCATCAAGGCTGAGCGTCGGTCGGCTAGGCTCGCTTGGTCTCCAGCGATAATCGGCATAAAGCTTCACCCAGTCCGCGCCCGCCGCGATCTGCCGGCGCACGGCGGCGGTCATCTCCTCCGGGCCGGATACCTCCTCGGCGCCTTGCGGGATGATGACGCCCGGCTCGAACCCCTTGGGGCCATAGGCGCCGAGCGCGACGATCGCCCGTGTCGCGACACTCAGCCTCGGCCCATCGACGATCCCCCGATCGATCGCCTCCTTCAATCCGACATCGGCATAGCCTGCGCCCTCGGTGCCGAGGTCGCGCTCGCTGGTGAAACCTGCCCGTAACGTCGCGCGTGCGTTCGCTACCGCACGCGCCGTGCGTAGCGCCAACGGCTCGTGCAGCACCTGATCATCCCACTTTGCCTCGTCGTACGGATGAAGGAACAGATGGCCATGCCCCTCGATCATGCCTGGCATCAGCGTGGCACCGGCGAGATCAATGACACGTGTGCCGACGGGGACGGAGAGGCCGGGACCCACAGCAACGATCCGGTCGCCACGTACCAACACCTGCCAGCCCGCATGAACCCGCCCGTCGATGCCGTCGAAAACGGCGGCGGGTTGCAGCAGGAAAGGCGTGGGCGCTTCCGGCACAGGCGTCGCGCTGCCTAATGCCAGCGCCCCCATGATCGTCAGCCAGCGCATGGCGTGTTTCCCTCGTCCTGACCCAAACGCATGGATAAGCTTCTTCAGCCGAGGCGCAATCTATCGCTCGGTTCAAGAAGTTGCGGTATGCGCATCCCTTGCGCCAAACACATCGGTGGAGAACACGGCAACGCATGACCTTCCCGATCGACGCCGTCCGTTCGCGCTTCCCCGCGCTCGATCATCGCGCCTTTCTGGACGCACCCGGCGGGACGCAGGTCTGCGCCGCCGCGATCGAGCAAATGGTCGCGCACCTCGCCAGCGGTACTGCCAATGCGGGCGGCCACTTCGCGACGTCGCAGGCAGTCAACCGACTGAGTGCGGAAGCGCATCAGGCGGTGGCCGATCTGCTCGGCGGGCGTGCGAGCGAGATCGCGTTCGGGCCGAACATGACTAGTCTCACATTTGCGGTCTCACGTGCCCTGGCCAGGAACTGGGCGGCGGGCGACAACCTCATCGTCACCCGGCTCGACCACGATGCCAATGTCGCACCCTGGCTGGCGGTCGCAGCCGATCGCGGCATGGAGGTACGCTGGCTTGACTTCAATCCGGACACCGGGCGGCTCCGCCTGGGTACCCTGCCGGCACTGCTCGATGAACGGACGCGGCTGGTAGCGGTGGGGGCTGCGAGCAACGCCCTCGGCACGCTGAACGAAGTGCCCGCCATCGCCGCCACCGTGCACGCGAACTCCGCGGCTCTCATCTATGTCGATGCGGTACAGTCGGTGCCGCACGTCCCAACCGACGTGACCATGCTTGGATGCGACTTGCTCGCCTGCTCTCCCTACAAGTTCTTCGGACCGCACCAGGGTGTACTTTGGGGCCGCACGGACCTGATGGAGGAGTTACAGGCGTACAAGGTCCGGCCAGCTGGGATCAAGGGTGCGCACCGCTTCGAGACGGGTACGCCGTCGTTCGAGGGACAGGCCGGCGTTCTCGGCACGATCGAATATCTCGAGTGGCTTGGACGGGAGGTCAATCCCACTGCCAACAGCCGTCGTTCCCGCTTGCTTGCGGCGATGGCGGCGAGCGCCGACTATGAACATGTGCTGGGTGAGCGGCTGCTTGCCGGCCTCGCGCGCGTTTCCGGCCTTCGGCTCTATGGCCCGCCTACCATGGACAAGCGCGTCCCGACCTTCGCGTTCACGCTTGCCGGTCATGACGCCGTCGCCGTTGCACGTCATCTGGCAGAACGGGACATATTCGCTTGGTCAGGACACTTCTATGCCGTCGAGGTAGCCCGCTGTCTCAATCTCGAGAACCACGGCGGACTCGTTCGTGTTGGCCTCTGCCATTACAGCACTAGCGACGAAGTGGATCGACTAATCGCCGCCTTGGAAGAACTTCGGACCTGAAGATTCAAGTTATAGGCGCACAAACTGCTCTGTGTTCCTATGCCGGTTGGGACCCATAAGGCGATACTCGGGGCCATCTTACGCCGTCCCAGCTTCAGACCTTCGTTCAGCTCCCGCTTTCAGCTTAGATCGATTTGATAGTCGATGACTCTTGTTCGTGGACTGGAGACGGTTAGGGTTCAAACCCAATCAGCGGGTTGAGGCGGAGTGGCTTTCCTGACTCAATACCTCGGTGGATCACGGGAGTGCGGGCATAGCGCTGTTCTGATTGTCGGACGAGGCGTGGGCAGCGATTGAACCACATCTGCCCAAGAACCAGCCGGGAACGCGCAGGGTAGACGACCGGCGGGTAATCTCGGGCATCCTGCATGTGCTCAAGGTCGGCTGCCGCTGGTGCGACTGTCCGGCCGACTATGGCCCGTCGACCACGGTCTACAATCGCTTCAATCGCTGGTCGCACCGGGGCTTCTGGCTGAAGCTGCTGGACGCGCCGGTGGAGGCAGGCGCGGTGACGAGGAGCACCGCGATCAACAGCACCTATGTGAAAGCCCAGCGTGCGGCGTTTGGCGCAAAAGGGGGCGTTCGGCCCAGGCGATCGGCCGCTCGCGTGGTGACTGGACGACTAAGGTCCATGCGCTCACCGACGTCGTCGGCCGCCCCTATGCGCTGATGCTCACCGCCGGCAACGTCAGCGACGTGAAGGCCGCGCCCGCGCTTCTCCAGCGTGCCGGGCGCATGCGCTACCTGCTCGCCGACAAGGGCTATGACGCCGACCAACTGCGGCGCTCGCTGCGAGATGCAGGCGCTGTCCCCGTCATCCCTGGCCGCCGCAACCGCAATCGGACCATCCGCTACGACAAAGGTCGCTACCATGGCCGCCACCTCATCGAGAACGCCTTCTGCCGGCTCAAGGACTTCCGTCGCGTCGCGACCCAATACGACAAGCTGGCCGCCAACTTCCTCTCAGGCGTGGCGCTCGCCACCGCTCTCGCCTTCTGGCTGTGAACGAGTCTGGAGCCCTAGCGACCCTCAGCATCAGGCCTTCAAGCCCTTGACCATGTTGAGGTGCGCTGTAACAACAGGGATCAGGTTGGTCGCGAACATCTTCAGCGCTGGCTTGTCACCCGTCGCAGCATAGGCCTTGAGCGTATCCAGCGTCTGCTGGTGGCCCGCCGCCTGTTCGGCGATGTATGCTTGGTCAAACGCCGTACCGCTGAGCGATTTCAGCTGATCGAGCTTCTGCTGCTGCTCGGGATTGAGCGTCGGATTGGGCGTTAGCGCCGGGGTTGCCTCGGCCGCTGCCGTTTTCAGCTTCGCGGTGGACGCCGTATGCGCGTCGATCATCTTCTGGGCATAGGCCTTCACCGAGGTAGACGTGCTCTTCGACAACGCCGCCTGCGATGTGGCGATCTCAAAGGCATCGCTCGCCGCAGCGGCATTGGCAAAGCTCTGGGCTGCACTGGCCGCGGCCGGACCCGGAGAGGTGGTCGCCATGCCGGTGTCACCTGCCTGCGCAGTGGTCGCCGCGTTGGTCTGGGCGGTATCGGCGTTCCTGCCGCATGCGGTGAGTGCGAGGAGCGCAGTGGAGGCGATGATTGTCGTCCGGATGGTCATGGTGGCTAACCCCTTCAAGCGCACCTGCGCGCATTGATGTAAGCGCACGCACCCCCTCGGCGTTCCCGGAAGGCGGACCCGAGCGCTCGACCGCCTCGTTGAGACCTATGCCGCGGTCATGCGGCCGTTATCCAGGAACAGGCACGATGAGCATTTTCGGCAACATCATGGGCAAGATCTTCCACCATGGGCAGAACACGCAGCCTGCGGCACCTGCCGGCTCGGCAGCCCCGCAGGCGCAGCCTGCGCCCGCTCAGCTTACACCCGCGCCCACGACGGCTTCCGCCGCTCAGCCGGCCCCTGCTCAAGCGCAGAGCGTCGATGTTGGCGCGGTGCTGTCGGAGATGGCATCAATGAAGAACGGTGGTGGCAACTACCAGAGTTCTATCGTCGATCTGCTGAAGCTGCTCGATCTCGACTCCAGCCTTGCCGCTCGCAAGGAGCTCGCCAGCGAACTGAACGTCCGCGCCGGAGCAGACGGGACCGCCGAGCAGAACATTGCGCTCCACAAGGCCGTCATGGCGAAGCTGGCGGAGAATGGTGGCGTCGTGCCGGACAGCCTGCGCAACTAATCTGAGTCCGACGGGTCGGCCGACGCCTGGAGCGGAGGTCGACCCTCATCATCAACCAGCAGATGGCACGGGCTGATCACGGTCGGGATCGCGGCCCTGCTGACGATCGAGCGAGCGCATGATCGGCGTCACCGTGAGCCCGTGCAGAACGATCGAGAATAGCACCACCAGCCCGACGACTCCCCACAGGCGGCCTGCTCCCGCGACATCGACGTGGTTGAGGCCGTAGGCCAGGTAATAGATCGAACCGACGCCGCGGATGCCGAAAAAAGCCAGCGTCAGCTTCTCCGACCGATCCGCCCTGTGCCTTAGCAACCCGAGCCACCCTGTTAGCGGACGAATGACAAGCAGGATCACAAGGGCGACGACGATCTCTCTCCAACCGACCGCCGACAGCAGGCCGCTGACCAGCGCACCGCCGAAGAGCAGCAGCAGGACCATCATCATCAACCGCTCGATCTGCTCGGCGACGTCGTGCATGTCATGATGGAAGTCATGCTCGCGATGCGTGCTGCGAAAGGTCAGCGCGGTAACGAACACCGCCAGGAAGCCGTAGCAGTGGATCATCTCGGTTAAGCCGTAGGACACGCAGGTCGCGGCGAGCGCGATGAGACCATCGCCGGTCTGCGCCAGCTTGCTCTCTGCGGAGACGTGGAACGTCAGCCAGCCGAACAGACGGCCGATCAGCCAGCCGCCGCCCACACCCGCGACGATCTCCCATACCACTCGGTAGCTCAGCCACTCGCCGAACCAAGCTTCGCCAGTGCCGGCGACCGTTGCCAGCGCAATCGCAAGATGGACGAAGGGAAAGGCGAGTCCGTCGTTAAGGCCTGCCTCCGAAGTCAGGCCGAAGCGCACCTCATCCTCGTCTTCGCTCTTGGGAGGGCCGACCTGGATGTCTGCGGCGAGCACGGGATCGGTTGGCGCCAAGCTGGCGGCGAGCAACAGCGCGATTGCCCAGGGCAAGTTCAGGCCCCAGGCGGTCACCAGCATGATGGCGGCGATGCCGAGCGGCATCGTCACCGCGAGCAGGCGCCAGGTCACCGCCCAGTCGCGCCAGCGGAATACCCGGTCGATCTTCAACCCGGCACCCATCAGCGCGATGATGACGACGAACTCGGTGAAGCGCTCCGCGATCTCGGGATAGAGCAGCGGCAGCGGCTTCAGCGTGATCTGCGGAAGCGAGAATAGCGCCGCGCCGAGCGCGATGCAGACGATCGGCAGCGATAGCGGCAGCTTGCGGAGCGCCAGCGGCAGCCAGACCACGAGCGCGGTCAGTAGGCCGAAGCCGGTGAGCATGAGAACATAGGGTTCGGGAAGCTCAGCGGTCGAGATCATCAGGGATCAACGATCGGACGCCGGCTTTGGAGCGGGTAAATTCACCTATGGACAAAGAGAGACCGCGCCAATCACAGGATCAGCGCGGCATCCTTTCCTGCGTCAATCAGGGGGACGGCATCGTTACCAGCCCCTGACACCTCAGTGGGAACGGTCAGGGTTTTCGCCTTGCTTCGGGTCGCCGAGGTTGAAGCAGGTCCTGATGCGCCTGCCGCCAGAGCCCGCCCATGTACCGGTCGAGCGATGCCGGCATGACCGGGAGCAGGCCGGAGCCTGGGTACACCGTTGCCTCGCCGAACAGCGGCCGGCCCTTCACCTCGTAGCAGTCAACGCGCAGGAAGGAATATCCCCGCGCCAGCCGCTCGGCCCCGGCGACCAACCGGTCGAGCGTGGCCGGGCGGACCGGATCGGGGTCGCGGGTCTGCGGCGAGGCACGCACCCACTCGCGGTCCATGACGATCCAGCGGTGCGCTGTTGCCCTGTCGAGGTGAACCTGCACGAACGCCGCGCGGCCGCCGAACACGAACAGCTTGTAGTCGACGGGCAACCGCTCGCCGCACCCCAGATAGGGCTCGATAAGCAGCCCCGGCGGCACGCCCGCATAAGCCCACTCGTCCAGCCAGCGACCGTAGCGGATGTCGCCCCAGCGTGCCGCCCGCGAACGCGCCGCTTCCCACTCGGCCGGCGTTCGCGCGAACGCGACGTGCCCGCAGCCGTGCCGCGCCTTGACGACCAGCGGCAGCGGCGCGGGCGGCTCGACCGGCAGCGCGCAGCCGTGCCAGAGCGTGGGGACCACCCAATCAGGCCCCAGTGCGGCGGCGACCAAGGGTTTGACCGCGACCTTGTCGACCAGCTGTGGCAGGCGCGGGTCGCGGTCGTACAGCTTGCGGTGCTGCACCCACTCCGTGAATCGCTGCGGCTGGTCCAGGTGCAGGACGCGTCGGTGCCGCCACAGGTAGGTTAGGTGGACGCGTACCAGGGCCGATATGTTCATGGGCGACCTGTGCACGTCCGACTGGCCGTATGCGACGCTGGCCGGGCGCGGCAGCGCCCGGCTCCGAGTTCGTCAGGCGCCCGCGGCCTCGACGTTGACCGCTTCTTCCGCCAGTTCGCTCATCAGATCGTCGCCTCGGTGCATGTCCGCGACGGCGGCTTCCAACTTGCCGTGGTGGTCGTCGAGCTTGAGCGCCTTGGCGAAGGCGGCCACCGTGCCGAAGCCGGTGATGCCGTAGTGGGTCATGCGCTGGTACTGCGCGATGATCGCCGCGTCGCGCACCGGGCCGCTCGCCGGCGCTTCCTCCAGCGTGTGCTTGAGCGCCTCGGCGACCAGGCCTTCCATGCCCTTGCAGTGCTCCTTCTTCACCTCCTCGCCCCGCTCGGCGATCAGGTCCTTGAGGAGCGCCGTGTGCTTGGCGATGCCATCCTGCGATGTGGCGAGCATCTCCTTGAGCTTGGCATTGCTGGCCACAGGCGCGATCTTCCCCAACGCCTTGGCCATCTGGTCGTTCGCGGACCAGAGGTCCTTCATCTCGTCCGCGTAGAGCTCGTCGAGGTTGGTGATGGTCGGCATGATCGTCTCCCGTAACAATGCGTAGATCCCGCGCTGTACGGGCTCAACCATCGACGGAGGTTGTTGGGCCCTCGGCCGCGCACGCGATGGATCGGCTTCGCCCCTGCCCAATCCTATGCCCCTTGTGCGGTCCAACGGCATGCTATCGCGTTGCCCCAGGCCCTGTATTTGTTCAGCCACGCTTCAACGCAGGGGCGGTATCTGCCGGTACATACCGTTCCATCCCTTGCTCCGAGCCTTTGCACGCGTGGCTCCAACGAGAGTCCACACTATGCCCACCTACCTTGTCGCGCAGAGCGAATTGCCCGAGCAGCGAGAGAAGCGCCGTGAGAACGCCGGCAAAAGCGCTGGCGAGACCTACAAGGCGACGCTGAAGCAGCTGGCTCCCGATGCCCGCGTCCAGATCGCGTCGCCGGCTGACGAAGACTCGCCTCGGTTCACCGATGTCGACCTCGCGACCTATGACGCGATCTTCCTGACGGGATCACCGATGCACGTATACCATGAGACCGTCGAGGTCGATCGTCAGCTCGACTTCATGCGTGCCGTGTTCGCCTCCGGCGTCCCGTCCTTCGGATCCTGCGCCGGACTGCAGGTCGCGGTCGCGACAGCAGGTGGCAAGGTTCGCAAAATGCCCGACCGCATGGAGGCCGGCATCGCGCGGCGGATCAGCGCCACGACTGCCGGTCGCGTCCATCCGCTGCTGGAAGGACGGCCGGCAAGTTGGGACGCGCCGGCTATCCATGGCGACGAGGTGGAGGAGCTGCCCGCGGGCGCCACACTTCTTGCATCCAACGGCGCCACAATGGTCCAGGCCGCCGAGGTGCGGTTCGACCGCGGGGTATTCTGGGGCGTCCAATACCACCCTGAACTCGCAATGGGTGAGATCGCGGTAGCACTGCGCGTGCAGGCGGCCAGCTTGGTCGAGGCAGGCCTTGCGCTGAGCAAGGAGGAAGTATGCCAACGTGCCGATGAGATCGAGTCCCTGCATCGGCAACCGGACAGTCGTGCGCTGAGGTGGCGGCTGGGCGTTGACGGGGAACTGGCCGACGAACGCTCGCGCCGGCGCGAGATTATCAATTTTCTACGGTACGCACCTTCACTGCGGTGACGCGCAGCGATCTTTGCTCCTGGCGCTTTCTAGTAAGACCAAGAAGCGGACGTCCGACACCGCTTGGTTCTTGTTCGAAAGCAGCCCTTTGTTAAGCCGTAACCAAGGTCCGCAGGTCTCCTCCGGCCTGCGGGAGTAGATGTTCTCCGATCCGCTCTGCAAAAGCTTAGCCTCGCAAGCGCCGCCCGCACCCGGCGGCGGCACGCCCATTCACAAAGGAGCGCTATGGATCCGATCGTCATGGTGCCCGGCCTGGGCAGTGACGCGACGGTCTGGGAGCGGACCATCGCGGAGCTCGGCCCGGACTACGACTGCCGGGTGGGCGACACGCTGTCCGACGATAGCCTGGAGGGCATGGCGCAACGCGTGCTGGCCGACGCGCCGGACCGTTTCGCGCTGGCCGGCGTGTCGATGGGCGGGATGGTCGCCATGACCATCATGAGGCTCGCTCCCGGCCGCGTAGCTCGACTGGCCCTGTTCGACACCAATGCCCGGGCGGACACGCCGGAACAGACGGCGCGGCGGCGGTCAGCCAACGCCGCGATGCTCGCCGCCACCGACCTGCGGGCGCTGGCCGGTCTGGGGATCGCGTACATGGTTTATCCCGGGGCCGACCGGAACGTGCGGGAAGCGCTGGCCGACATGACGGTCCGCGTCGGCGCCGCGGCCTACGTCCGTCAGAACGAGGCGGTGGCGGCCCGGCCCGACCTGTTCCCCATCCTGGCAGGCGTTGACGTGCCCACGCTGGTCGCCGTCGGGGCCGACGACCTGATAACGCCGGTCGCGTTCTCACAGGCCATCGCGGGCGCCGTACCGAGCGCGGAGCTGCGGGTCATCCCGCGATGCGGCCACCTCCCGCCGATCGAAGAGCCCGCGGCGACCGCCGCCCTTTTCCGGGCGTGGCTCGTTCAGGACTGAGCGCTGCCCGCCGCCGTCCGGCGGCGCTCGGCCTGTACAGAGGAGCGGTGGACCCGCAAGGCGGCGGGCCCGATCTTACCTTGCGGTTGTCCGCCGGAGCCGCGCCGACACCAAGTGCCAGCGCCGCTGGTCGGCGGTGGCGCCGTCGACGTCATTGACGCGGCGGACAACGTAGGTGCCGACGAAGCGCTGGCGCGTCCCGTCGTTCAGCGTCGTGGCCAGCACGACGGGCACGGACTGGTAGACCGATCCGGCAGCGCCCTCGCTTGGCTGCAGCGGTCCGACCGTCACCCGCACCGACCGGGTCAGCGCGAAGCCCGCCCGGAACGCCGCGTAGTTCTGACCCGGCCGCCCGCCCTCGTCCCACTGGCTCCAGGCCGTGCTGTAGTCCCGGGCGTCGATGGCCGAGTAGTAGCGGCGCACCACCTCTGCCGCCGCCTCCGGGCCCCGGGGAGCCGGACCGCAACCGGTCATCGACGGGCCTTTCCCGTCGACCAACGCGCAGCTGCGGGCGATCTCGTCCTTGATCATCGCGCAGCTGTTCGCGGCGTTGCACGGCGGCCTCGTCGCAGGCGACACGCTCCGGCAGACCGCGACCCGACCGGCGGCAGCCGAGGCGCCGATCTCGGCCGCGCAGGAGCGCGGCCCGACTGATGTCGTACTCGCGCGAGGCTCGAGCGCCGCTGCCGGAGGCGGAGTGGAAGCAACGTCCGTCGAAGCCGGTGCCGTAGCGGGCGGTCGCTTGCGAGACGCAGCCACGGGCTGATCCGGCGAGGAGCCACAACCCGCGGTGACGAGCAGCAGCACGGCACAGGTCGCCACTCCGCGCGACCACGGCCCGACCAGCATTACGGGCACGGTACTCGTCCGAGCAGCCGGCTCACGCGGGTAGCTCGTCCGGCTCGCCGATCCGCACGCCGTTCGCATCGGCCCGGTACTCGCGGGCGGCGGCGTAGGCGGGACGCCGCGCGCGCATCACGGAGCCGAGCGGCCGGTGGGCGGCGAGGCCGATCCAGGGATTGAAGGCCAGCCGGTCCTCGACCAGCGTGCGCAGCTCGTCCGACCACGCCTCCTGCGGAGCCGCGGTGATCCGCGCCACGGGCAGGTAGGGGCTCCAGTCCTCGGGCCACTGGGTAGCGGCGTCCTCGATCGGCATGGCGTCAAGGTCCGTCGCCAGCTGGACCCGCAACTCCCAGATGGCCGGCAGGACCTGAAAGTGGCGCTGGACCGCCTCGCGGATCGCGTCGGGGTGATCGGAGAGGTCGAGCGGACGCCCGGACAATGCGACCAGCTCGGACGAGGCAGGCGCCAGCGAGACTTTGGCGTAATAGTCGCCGTGGAGCAGCGGACCTTGCGTGTAGAAGGTGTCGCCGAGCAGGTCCGTTGGCGCCTGGCCGGCGAGCGTCGTCAGCGTGGCCGAGCTCTGGCCGACCAGCCCCAGCGCCGCATTGGCGTTGCGGGACAGCACGGACACGGCGTGCTTCAGTGGCTCGACACGTCCGGTCGTGGCAGCCAACTTCCGGAGCTGCTTCAGGAAGTCCGCCGCGGTCGCGACCTGGAACGCCGGGGAGTTGCCCATCACGTAGTTCTGCGTGGCGTCGCCCTCGCTGCCCGGCAGGCGGGCGCCGGGCACGCCCAGCACCTTGAGCGCGGCGCCGCGCGGGTTTGACACGTTATCGTCCAGCACGTCGCCGGGCGTCGTGCTGAACCGCAACACCGCGTCGTACCGGCCCGGCTTGGCGAACAAGCCCTGAGCCAGCGGAAGCGGCAGGTCCCGCAGCACCTCGAACGTCGCGCGGACGTAGCCGTGCGCCTTCGCGTGGACGGCGCGGTAGGCGTAGCCGGTGTCGGCGTGGGTCTTGCGCTGGATGGAGAGCATCGCCTCGGTAAGTCCGCGTTGTGTCTCGCTCTCGTCGAGGGGCACGACTTCGAACGCAGGATCGAAGCGAAGCGGGCTGTGACCGTCGGGCATGGGAGGAGAACGCGGGGCCGGCGGCGGCAGTTGCCAACCACAGCACGTTACCTGCCTATTCTTAGGCGCTTACGCCTCTACGCCCCGTTTGGTCGGTGGAGGAGAGCCGGCCCCCTCCCATCTCTGTGCCAGCGGAAAAGCCGGAGAGGACTGACGGCAGGCGGATGGGCGCGCGACGGCGCAGTGCAGGATCAGATCGACGACACGGTGGCGGACGCGGTGCTCGCAGCCCGCGCCCAGATGCTTACTGGCGAGAGCGAGCCGTTCTGCACCGCCTGCGGCGACGACGTACCCGAAGGCGGCCGTCGCGCCGTGCTGGACGCGCGCACCTGCGTGACGTGCCAGGGCGACCGCGACCGGCCTCTAGCTTCTGCGTTCAACCGGCGGGGCAGCAAGGACAGCCAACTCCGGTGACCATGCCGGTCACGGACGACCCCGCGCCCGATTTCGTCGTGATCGACAGGAGACGGCGTGTTCGCAGTAGTGGCCGCGTCCACTCAAACCCGATGGTTTAGGCGTCGCGAACTCTGCATTACCGTAACGCGGATGACCCAGAGCTGGACACCCAGCGATCCTCAGCTCCTTCCCGTAACCTGCCGTCCGTTCACGCTCGAGATGCCGGGCGAGCACCCCTGCCGCGCGCTCCTCAAAGCGTCGTGGAAACCGGTTCCGGCGGCAGGGCGACGCCGCCCGGACCGGCCCGGAACGTCAGCGGCGATGCGGCCGCCACTTGGTTCACGCCCGGCCGTGTCCAGTCGCACACGCCGCCCGCAAACACCACGCGCAGGCGGTCGAGCTGAGTCGGCGTGAAGGTCACGCCCGCATAGTCTGCGAGCGTCAGCGGCCTGAGCTGGCACTTCAGCACGTCCTCCGCGCGTGGCCCGCCTGCCACCTGGCGCGGCGAACTCCGGATCACCAGCGGCGGGTCGCGGTCGCAGACGGCAAAGTCGCGCACCGGACTGGCATAAGCCGTGTCCGAGCTGAGGTAGCAGAAGTCGAAGGCATCTGCCGGCTTGCCCGCGACCACCTGCGCCTGGGTGCGCACCGCGTTAACCGAAGCCTTTGGCGCGGCCGCGTTCAGCGCGGTCAGCCACGCATCCAGCACCTGCAACGACCGGAGCGCCAGCCCCGGCGCACCGCCATTGTGACGCCAGATGACCTGGGTGGCGAAGCTGCCCGTATCACGCTGGAGCCGGTCGCGCTGCGAGAAGCTGCGCCAGTTGTAGTGGATGCCCTGCTCGTCCGGTGTCCGCTGGTCGATGATCGGGACGCGCGCCACCTGCGTGCCGCCCGTCAGGATACCGGCGGTATAGGCCACCCGCAGCGCCTCCGCGTCCGCCACCGCCCGCCGCGGTGTGATGTTGGCATCCGGATCGCTGCCGCCGATGCGCTCGTTCAGCGTGACGAACTCCTCGGGGGTGATGCTGCCGGCGATCAGCGCCTTAAGCCCGTACTGCACACCCGTATTGTCGCCGGTTTGGTTGGCCCGGTTGGTGCCGGCGGCCAAGCCCCACACCATCGGCGCGGCGTCGGGGTCGCTGCACCGGATGCCGCTCGGGTTCGTCGCCGCGTCATAGACTTGGCCCGCGGGCAGCCGACAATTGTTGGTGGTAGTGGGCGAGGTGACCAGACGCCCCGTCGCGTCCGCCACCAGAACTGCGCGGTAGTTGCCCGGCTTGTTGGCGTTGCCGAACGCGTTGGTCCAACTGTGGCAGCCCAGCTGGTCCAGATGCCCGTTGATGGCCGCCTTCTTGGCATTGATCTGCGCTTGGGAAAGGCCGGCGGTCAGGTCGGCCCAGGCCTGGCTGGCATAGAAGTTCACCAGCAGCACGCAATCCGCCACCTCGATACCAGTGGTCACCGAATCGGCAAAGTCTAGCTGGATCTGCAGGCCGTCCAGCAGGCCGGGGTGGATGGAAGCGGTGATGTTCTGGTTGATGGCGCCACCCGATCCGCCATTGCCGGCGTAGTAGCGGACCTCGCCGTAGTTCTTGATTACGTGCTCCTTCATCTTCATCACCGTCTCAGTGACGAGCACGCGGTTGGAGTTGTTGGCGCTGTCCGTCAGGCTGTTCACGACCACCATGAAGCCTTGCGACAGCTGCGTGTTGTTGACCCAGCTGGTGTTGGGCCGCGACTGGAGACGAGGCTGGCCGGTGCCGCCGCCGAAGTTGTGAACCACCTTGCGCGTCCATTGCGGCTGCGGCTGATCCCAGCTCCACGGCCGCTCGGGATCGAACAGGACGGCGATGTCGTAGATGCCCCGGTTCACCACGCCGCGCTCAACCCGGACAATGTAGGGCACGGTAGCGGCGGCGCCGAGCGGCGTGGCGGTTGCCACCGCCGAGGCCGAGGTGGTACCCCGAACATAGGGCTGGAAGCAGCTGTTGGCCGGGGTGGCGGCGGTCAGGTCGGGCACCACGAACGCGCAGCCGCCGTCTCCCGTGCGCACGCTGGGCGGCGTCAGCGTGCGATACCACAGCCGGGTCTCGGCCGCCGCGCTGCACTGCGCGTCGGTCGCGGCGGCGGACAGGCCGCTGGCGTTGCTGCCGGTCGCCGTTCCGCTGGCGGGGACCGCCTGGGGAGTGGCGCAGATATAGGGCGTCAGCTGGGACTGGAGCAGCACGGGGCCGTTTACAGGGTAGCTGGTGACTGCGAGCTGCGCGCCCGCGAAGCCGCCGTTGGTCGAGATCGCCTCCACGAAGCTCTGCCCGTTCGGCAGCCCGGTTACGAGCCCCAGCACCCGGCCGTCCGCCCGCCGGGCGAACGCCGCCGACTGGTCACGCCCACCAGCCCGCACGCTCAGGGTGCCGATATCGGCGCCCTGGGGCAGCGAAACCTCAACCAAGGCGGTGCCGGCGTTCACCATGTCGGCCCGGCTCGACGCGATCCGGATGGCGGTGCCGGCCAGTGTACCGACCGACGGGTTGCTGCTGCCGCCGTCGCCGCCGCATCCGAACAGCAGGGCGGCCATCAACGTGGGGGCGAGTGCCCGCCATACCGGTCTGGTTGCCACGCCGCGTCTCTCCCTGCCTTTTCGGCCTTGCGCAGGAGGGTAGGGTGGACGCGGTAATAGTCAAGCATGGTTGCCTGTTTTGGTTGTCCGCGTCGCTCGCCGTGGACAGAAGGACGCGATCAAGACTTCATAGATCGCCGCCTTTGGGACCTATGCCGATGCCGTTCGCGAAGCTGGCCAGGCAAATCTTTCTGCGCCGCAGCTACAAAGGCAGGCGAAGTTCTGACTACAAGGGGCTGATCTGATCCAGAACCGGTCACCAAGCGCCACTTGCGCCCTTCTCCAGAGCCGCCGCTCGTTCATGTGCCTTTGGCTGCACTCGCTCGTCTGACTCAGCATGGGACTGAAGGGGGCCGCGCCACTTCCCACCCGGATCAGCCTTCCTTAGCATCGAGGCATGACGCTCTCCCAAGATGATGCACTCGCGTTCGAGCGGTCGGAGGATCTCGCCGGCTGGCTTGCCGAGCATCACGCGAACAGCAGGGAACTCTGGGTGCGCATCTACAAGACAGGTTCGGGACAGCGCTCGGTCACGTGGAGCGACTGTGTCGTGGAGGCGATCCGCTTCGGCTGGATCGACGGCCTGAAGCGGCCGGGGGACGAGCAATCCTACCTCCAACGACTAACGCCGCGCAGGGCAGGATCGAGCTGGTCTGCCAAGAACCGCGATCACGCCGAGCGGTTGATGGCTGACGGGCGCATGACGCCGGCCGGGCTCGCCCATGTCGAGGCCGCGCGCGCAGACGGGCGCTGGAATATCGCCTACGAGGGCTCAGCCGCCATGGTCATCCCACAGGACTTCCTGGACGCGCTGTCAGCCCTGCCCGAGGCTGAAGCGTTCTTTCGGACGCTCGATCGCAAGAACTTTTACCCGATCTACTACCGCCTCCAGACGGCCAAGCGGCCGGAAACGCGGGCGCGCAGACTGCAGCAGATCCTCGAGCAGCTCGGTCGAGGCGAGCGCTTCCACTGACGTGATCCAGAAACAGGTATGCGCCCCATTCACGTTGCTCGCCTTCGGCAGGCGAACAGGAAGGCACCGCCCCGCCGGAGCGATGCCCTTAGTTGGTGCCCGGAGAGGTCAGGCCGACGGATTGGTGGCAGCGCAGTGACGCGCGTGCAAGTCGAGCGACGCGTACCACCTCTAAGCTCCCGCCGGCCAAGCCGATCCTGGCAGAGTTCGGACGCTGCGCTAAGCGCGACGAGCGGCGGGCGCGTGTCTCCACGAGCGACTTTCGTGCGTCCCTGTGACATAGTGGTGTTGCCCTGACAGCACACCAGCATTGGCTCTGCCTGAGCTACTGCTCCCCCAGCGATTGACACAATCGTACTTCAGTCTGCAGTATCAGGACCGAAACGATCGCACGTTAAGGATGCGGCGGTACAGGGAGAGACAATTGACCAAGCAGCAGCTTCTGTCCGCGTGCGCGTTTTCGGCGCTCGCCTTCGGGGCCGCGCCGGCTCGAGCGCAGGTAGAGACGCAGAACAACACCGACAGCGTCGAGCAGCAGGCGGTCACGCCGGCACCGGTGGAGCAGGAAGCGGGCGAGGTGGTTGTCACCGGTTCGCTGATCCGCGGCACCCCGGAGGACACGGCGCTGCCGGTGGACGTGTTTTCGTCGGAGGACCTTACGGCCGAAGGGCAGACCTCGCCGCTCGACTTCATCAAGGACATTCCCGCAGTCGGCGCCGTGCTGGGCGACTCCAACCAGTTCTCCACCTCGGCGCAGGGGCTCGGCGGCGTGGGCTCCATCAACCTGCGCGGCTTGGGCTCGACGCGCACGCTGGTGCTGCTGAACGGCCGCCGCACCATCGTGTCGCCGGGCGACGGCGTAGTCGACACCAACCTGCTGCCGATCTTCGCGCTCCAGCGCATCGAATTGCTCAAGGACGGCGCGGCGGTGACGTATGGCTCCGACGCGGTCGCGGGTGTGGCCAACTTCATCACGCGCGACCGCTTCAACGGCGTCGAGGCGCAGGGCGACTACCGCTTCATCAAGGACACGGACGGCGATTACACCGGCAGTATCCTCGTCGGTAAGAACCTCGGCGACGACGTGAACCTGCTCGGCGGCTTCGGCTATCGCCACCGCTCGCCGCTCGCCGCCTTCGATCGCGACTTCTCCAACCTGCCCTACGCGATCAACCCCGCGGGCTATTCACAGATTGCCACCCCCTCCACCTTCTTCATTGCCACCAAGCCGGGCGTGAACGGCGCGATCCGCAACAACCCCGCCTTCGCCGTGCGGCCGACCACGCTGGCGGCGACGCCGTACCTGGACCGCGGCTGTCCGGAAATGGGCGGCACCGTGCTGCCGGTCAGCGCCACCAGCGCGGCGCCCGCCTGCTATTGGCAGTACACCGACTACAACAACCTGGTTGAGCGGCAGGACTTCTACCAGGCTTTTGGCCAGCTGAGCGTCGACCTGTCCGACCGGACCAAGTTCCACGTCGACGTCCTTTGGGCACGCAGCAAGACCAACGTCGAACAGTCGCCGTCCTACGCGTCCACCTCCGCGCCGGCCGGGCCGGGCACGCAGTTCAACTTCTTCGTGCCCCGATCCAATCCCGGCTTCGCCACCTTCGCCCAGCAGGTCGGCCTGCCCGCGACGGTGACGGTGCCGGGTTTGGGCACAATCCCTGTGCCCGGCGTGTCGACCCTGCTGTTCCGGCCGTTCGCGCTGAGCGGCAACCCGCTTACCGACTTTCCATACGGCAACGACGGACAGGCCAAGAACAACAGCTACCGGATCTCGGGCGGCTTCGACCAAGAGCTCGGCGGCAGCCTGCGGGCGTCGCTGTTCGCCACCTATATCCAAGGAACATCCGCTTCGCGCACCCCCGACCTGATCGGCACCCGCATCCAGGACGCGCTGTCCGGCTTTGGCGGCCCGAGCTGCAATCTCGCCACCGGCTCGCCGGGCGTCGGCGGCTGCCTGTACTACAATCCCTTCTCGAACTCGCAGGCCGGCAATCCCGTGACGGGGCAGGCGAACCCGTTCTACGCCGGGCCGGCAACATCCGATCTGACGAGCAACACCAACGATCCCGAGCTGATCCGTTACCTGTTCGCCAACACCGGCACCCGCCAGCGGGAGCAGCAGGTGGTCGTCGACGGCTCGATAAGCGGCGGCACCGGGCTAGACCTCGGCGGCGGCGAGATCGCGATCGGCATCGGCGCGCAGTACCGATCCTCCAACTTCACCAGCCGCCCGCGCAATGACGAGGGACTCAACTTCAACGACCGCGACCTCTTCCCATGCGCCATCCCCGGTCAGACCAACTGCGCGGTTCGCACCGGTCCGTACGTCTTCCAGGGCCAGTCGAACCGCGTGGCGGTGAGTCAGGACGTGTATGCGGTTTTCGGGGAGATCCAGGTGCCCATCACCGAGCGGCTGCAGGTGACGGGCGCGCTGCGGTTCGAGGACTATGGTCAGCCGGTGGGCTCGACGCTTGACCCCAAAGGTTCGATCCGGTGGGAACCCCTCGATTGGCTGGTGCTGCGTGGGTCGGTGAGCACGACCTTCCGCGCGCCGCTCGCCGGCCAGGTCGCTAACAGCAGTGTGACTGCGCTCCAGACCATTGAGGTCGCTTCCAGCAACTTCCGCTCGGTCGACGTTTTCGGCAATCCGAACAACCTCGGACCGGAGTCCGCCTTTACCTTCAACGTCGGCGGAGTGATCAAGACGGGCGGGCTCAACCTGCAGGTCGACTATTTCTCGTTCGACTTCGACGGGCGGATCGGCGCCACCCCGGCCAACCCGATCGCGCGTGCGGTGGTGCCGACCGTCAATGGTCTAGCCAACTGCGCCAGCCCGCTCGCGTCGCTGGTCGTCTTCCAGGGCGGCTGCCAGCAGGGCGTGAGCCGCGGCAACGACATTTCGCGCGTCGTCACCCAGTTCGTGAACGGTCCGACCACCAAGACGTCGGGCATCGACGTGGAAGTCGACTACACCTTCCCGATCGGTGCTGCGCGCATGTCGGTCGGTGGCGCGTTGACCAGGACGCTTGAGTACGACGTGAGCGAATTCGTGCTGAACGGCGTGACCATCCTGCAGGCTTACAGCGCGCTTGGCTTCTCCAACTACTTCCGCGACCCGGGCACGGTCTCGAAGTGGCGGGGCAATGCCTTTGCCAACATCAACCTCGACAAGTTCAACGCCCGTTACGTGTTCCGCTACACCAGCGGGGTCCGCGACGACCGCTGCGTCGGCGTGGCGGCACCGTGCTTGCCGACGGTGGCGGGCGGCACCGACTTCGGCCGCAACGTCGACGAGTTCATGCAGCATGACCTGACCGCCCTCTACACGCTGCCGTTCCAGTTCGCGGACATCCAGCTGCAGGGTTCGGTCGAGAACATCTTCAACCGCGCTCCGTCGGGGGCGCGGCTGGAGCTTGGTTACGACCCGTTCTTCGGCAATCCGCTGCTTCGGACCTTCAGGCTCGGGGCGCGCGTGCGTTTCTGATCGCTGCGCCGCCGCGCATTACTGTGCGGCGGCATCGGCCTGAAATTCGATCAATCGCGCGACGACCTTGGTCCGCGATGAGGCTCTCGCGTCGTTGACCCAACCCTGGTCATTCAGCGTGATCTGAGCGTCCCCTAACGTCGGCCGTTCGTTCAGCTGAGTGGCGGGGCAGATCGGTACCGCGCACCGATTGTTCTCTGGAGTTTGAGGCCGTGCTTTTGACCCACGAGGTATAACCGCCGGAGGCTGAAGTGCTGGAGCTACTTGCCTAGGGTCAGGACCCATTGATTTGAGGTGCGCGATCTGATTCCGGGCTCTGCAAGGCGACTGGGATGAGCGATCTGTTTTGGCTGACCGATAAGCAGATGGAGAGGCTGCGGCCGTTCTTTCCCAAGAGCCACGGCAAGCCGCGCGTCGACGACCGGCGGGTGCTCAGCGGCGTCGTGTTCGTCAACCGCAACGGCCTGCGCTGGCGTGACGCGCCGAGCGCCTAGGGCCCCCACAAGACGCTCTACAACCGGTGGAAGCGGTGGGGCGCGGCAGGCGTGTTCACGCGGATGATGGAGGGGCTGGCCGCGGTGGGTGCGGAGCCGAAAACAGTGATGATCGACACCACCTACCTGAAGACGCACCGCACGGCATCAAGCCTGCGGGTAAAAAAGGGGGCATCGGCCGCCTGATCGGTCGCACGAAGGGTGGCTTGAACACCAAGCTCCATGCACTGGCCGACGCAAACGGCCGCCCGCTGAGCTTCTTCCTGACCGCCGGACAGGTCAGCGACTACACCGGTGCTGCCGCCCTGTTCAACGACCTGCCCAAGGCACAATGGCTGCTCGGCGACCGTGGCTACGACGCCGACTGGTTCCGCGACGCTCTCCAGGCCAAGGGCATCCAGCCCTGCATGCCAGGCGGCCGGTCACGCAACGAGCCCGTCAGGCACGACAAGCGCCGCTATTGCCGCCGAAACCGCATCGAGATCATGTTCGGCCGCCTCAAGGACTGGCGCCGCGTCGCCACCCGCTATAACCGGTGCCCGACCACCTTCTTCTCAACCGTCACCCTCGCAGCCACCGTCATCTTCTGGCTGTGATCAACGAGTCCTGATCCTAGAGGCTGTTATGAACCTGTGGCGAGCGTGGCGGCCTGCTTCATCATGAGGCAGGCGAAGGCGACGACGTGAAGGCCTGCGAGTGTTTCGGCGTAGCGTTCATAGTCTTTGACGAGGCGGCGGA
>Ga0325401_1000193_pt1 | contig 39978 bp, 29 predicted proteins | sample PopdelMetagenome_FD_205666 | JGI IMG/M metagenome (GOLD analysis project Ga0325401, IMG submission 205666) | Populus deltoides microbial communities from Bellville, Georgia, United States - Xylem-PdKOR-R2 | ecosystem: Host-associated > Plants > Phyllosphere > Stem > Wood/Secondary xylem | place...
CTTTGATCTCATTTGGATCTCTAATCAAACCTGCAAACTCAGGTCAGAATTATACTTGCAGCAGAATTCATTGCTTTCATACTAGATATTCAAATAAGAATATCTTGAGCTTCTGATATCAAAATCAGGAGATTTAAAAGCCAAAATTCATATACACATCGAGGGCTACAACTTTCATGAAGGACTCAAAGTCAGATAAAATCGTTTTTAAGGCCAAACTTTGGACATAATCTGAAGGATGAGATGGGTCTCCTGATTTGATCAGGAAACTAACGGTACCGAGCATCCCATTATGACTGAGAGTCTGGCATAAAAACGGTGGGCCTTAGGACCCAAGAAAGATTTAAATCAAGCCTCTAACATGCAATGATTGAATGAATACAGTTAGGATGGTCAGATATTGCAAGAAACCAAGTTAGAAACAAAGTCTAAGTTGCAGCAGAGTTGGAATTATAGTAGAGTTGTGATACCAACCAAGTCAGTTTTCAACACAAATTCTAAGAGATTTATCCAACCTTAAGGACCAAATAAAGAAGTAACAAATTAAGTATCATGAAAACTTCTAATTAGCCTAATAGTCCTGAAGAAATTTTGCATCCAAGTGAGAGGATAAATAGAGTAGAACACAACTGAAACAGGGTTCGAAGAACATTCCTTTCTTCTCTGCTTTTTTCAATTTTCCAGCAATTATGAAATAAACTCCTTAATTCGATTCAAGAGGGATACACACCATCTCCATTAACAAGTTGTGAGAAGTAACGTTATCATTATAATTTTTTCAGATTCAAGTATTTATTTTTTCTTGTTCAGAATTATGCTATTGATTATTATTCAAGCTTATTGAATTGTTTTGAGATGGCATGTATGGTTTCTAGTTTCTTTCAATTCGTAATTGTTGCCACTCTCATCTTGATTTATTAGGGAATAATAAATCAAGTTAAATTGTCAAGCTTTTAAACGTTTGATTAGAATAAATGCACAAATTTTATTCCTAAACTACTGTTGATCGAATGAAAATTGCTTTCAATATTACATTTGCTAAATGATAAGAATTTGATTAGAGAGCTTTTTCTAATTAATGTACTCATAATCTCATCGATTTTACTCAACTTTAAAGGATATCAAATTTATTCGCTTGATGTGAAATAATATTTATTTTACTTCGATGATCAACATAATTATAGGAATGGATGTGTGGACCCTTGAACTGATTTAATGACATATGAATTTATTATTTTTAAAATTATTGTTTCTTGAATTTTTCATTCAAATCCCCCGTTCTTTCTCATTTCAGTATATTGGAGGAACATTAAACGAAATTTCCTTTGAGTTCAACTTGGTTTTCATGATCATACTACAAAATTATTTTGTTTGTGATAATTAAGTGAGCATTATATTTTAGTGATTTTGACGACCGACCATGATTTCTCTAAAAAATCATGCTAGGTAATAAATCAGGATTTATTATTTATTATTTAAAATTATAATTCACATAACTTAACATGTCATGCCACATATATCACAAGACTTAAGCTGTTATGAAGAATATGCATTATTATTATTATTCTTTTTCTCATTTGTGTTTACAATAGTCATAACACTCATTTTAAAGAGGTCATCACAAAGACACCCATCTCCTATAAACACTCTATTTGAAAGAGTACTTGACCATAAGTGAAAAAATTTCTTCAAAATCAATTCTTTTTTTTTTTACTGAAACCTTACACAACCATTTTGCCTTGTACCTTAGTTATAAGCAATTTTCTTCAATTTTTAACCTAAACATCCATTTCAATGCTCTCCTACCTTTACAAAGCTTCACTAATTTGAGAGTGTGGTTCTTATGCAAGGATTTCATCTTTTCTTACATTGCTTTTAAGCACTCATTTTTCTTCTTATGCAACATAGCTTTATTAAAGCTTTCTAGCTCTCCCCCATTAGTATCCAATATATACTCATAAGGAGAATATTTGGTGAAAGCTTGGTGAGGTCAAGTTGACACGATCAAAGAGTTGTTGTCTTATCTCAAGTGCAGGAGTGTCGAAGTAATAAATAACCCGGCAAGACCGGGGTTAAACCACATGGAGGTGAACTATATAGAATTATAAATTAAAAAAAGATTTGAAGAGAGCTTTGAGATGTGATAATGATGTAAGGATTTAAACAAAGATAAAATAATTATCAAGGTTAGAGGATTCACTAGTGGTATTTCAAATAAGTATAGTCTAAACTCTTTTTATTACTTGACTGGAAACCACACACAAAGGAGGTTCCACTCGGATTATAAATTGTTAACATGATTACATTAATTATCTTATTCGAGTAATGCCAATACTTGTAAATATTATCAAGTATTCATGGTGATAACTTATGTTAACAACAAATCAAGTTCCTTTCATAGCACAAGTGTCGGTTATACCATACAGTTGGGCTATGAAAGTGTCAAGTATTTGTTGTACCAAGGGTTGTTCAACACAAATCTAGATTAACTATTTAACAAGCAAGGTATTAAGAGTGAGTAAGATAATAAATATAAAACATGTTAGTATCAAACATTAAAGTCCATGTTGAGTTTATACTATACTTATTCTTACATCATTAGTGTAACATTTTCACTTTGACATAATAAACTTAGCTGAACATTATGAATAAGAGAAACATAGATAAACAAGAGCAGAACATGATTATATAAGTATAATAAAGGAAATGAAAGGCATAAACAAGAGATTAATAAAAGCAAAGCTTAAGCATTACAAAAATATAAAGAGAGAAATAAAGAGCATGATCTTGATCTGAAAATCAAGATTCCTAAATGCATGGCAAATGCCTCCTTTTATAGGCCAAAATTCAGAACTATTGATTTAATGACTAATTGTTGAGTGGGTGGTCACATCTTGACTTGGTGACAATCCTTATCTTCTTGTCTGAACAAAAAGCCATTGCTAACATCAGAATTTGAACTGATAGTTTTCATGAAAGTTCTAGGAAATTGTCTCAGCTTTCCAACCAAACAAGAATCGGAGTATCTAGACTTCTAGAACTTGAGATATAGGCTAAACATTGAACAATGTCTAGGCTGCAAGACAAATTCCGACTTCTCTGTTGTTGCTACAATTGGAACTTGAAAACTGTCCTTTTAAATCTTGGACTATGCATGAAAGTTTTAGACCTATGTCTTAGCTTTTCATATATATAAACCAGACCTAAATCCAAGTTTTATAGCTTCAGTTATGATCTAATAACTGAATAGTGTTCCAGTTTGGATTGAACCAACATCTCTTTTCTAAGCTTAGCCTTTTCATTGTCTTCTCAATTTCAGTAGTTAAAATAATCAATCAATCCTTTGATTTATGTGATAGGGCTGCATTTAAGATGAACATTTACCATAAATTAAATGTATCTTATATTATTAGACATGTTATTATAAAACATGCTCTAGTTAAGGAGTTATTGATACTTCAAGTGCAAAATGATGATATAAAACCTTGATAAAAATGCACTTTTAAGTACTAATCACAAGTGAATCTCTTTAACTGTGGCTCATTTAGAGCTTCTTGAATAACTTGTTCGAGAATAACATGATTAGTTGGCTTATAATTATCAACTAATGGCTTAAAAACAAGAAACACCATTATAATTATCTTACAAATCTCCTCGATGATCAAAAGACATTAAGGGTAACTGTGAAAAAGGTATTTGATCCGCATTAGAAGAAATAAAATTAGTGGACACTATTTTATCTTTTTGTGCAAAGTCTTCAATTGTTTGATATTCAAAGACAAGATCTCTACTTCTAACAACTTTTTTTTTGACATAACCTACAACCAAACTCGTCATTTTTTAACCCAGGAAAACACATTGCTTTGTCTTACTTTTAATCTTAGACATTTCATCTCTAGAAACATGTATAAATGGCCTGCATGTCGAACACTTTTTTGAAACATCTTTTAATTTCATTACTCTCTCTAAAACATCAAAGTCAAGAGGAGCTGATGGAGAAAGGTTTATCAAGGAAACTTTAGTCTCTAAAATAATTTAGAGCATATATGAAATTCTTTCAACAATGGTTATATTCATTCTCTTAACCACTCCATTTTGTTATGGAGTCTTTTGAACCATCTTCTCTAGCTTAATACCATTTTTTTATAGTAGTTTTTAAAAGGACCGTACTAACTACCATTGTTAGCTTAAATACATATCAGCTTTCTACTAGTTTTCCTTTTAACTTTGGCATGAAAATCCTTGAAACATCACGCACCTGATCTTTGGATTTTAAATATTTGGCCTAAATTGTCCTGGAATGATCATCAATAAAAATAACAAATTACAAAGAACTTCTAAAAGACTTAATAGTCATAAAACAAACATTAATATGAACCAAATCAGGAACATGCGATCTTCTAAATTAAGGTGATATTCAAAATGTTACTATATATTGTTTATTGGCTAAATAATGGGTGCAAGTGTTCAAATTCATACCTTTTAAGGGAAGGTAGTTTTTCTTGGAAAGGATGTCATGACCTTTCTCATTTAAGTTTCTAAGCCGTTTAAGTTGTAAATTGATGAAGGCATCTTTAATTGTATTCACCTCCCTCTTAATCACCTTAGCTTATGATATATAAAGACCCATTTTCTTTTTTTAGCAATAATTAAAGAACTTTTGGAGAGGTTCCATTTACTATTCCTAAACTAGTTATGATAGCCTTCTTCATCAAGTATACCTGTAATAATCAGGTGCATATGTATATTGGGCACATGCCCAACATCTTTGTGTTGCAACTTGCACCCAGTAATGGTTTCTAACCAAATATCTCTAATGCCCATAACACTAACCATACCTTAATTTTTCATCCTAACTTGACCAAAGCCACCAATAATGTAGGATGTAAATTCACATGATGTCTGATCACAAAAGCCTTATTTTGTACACTCTTTTTAGCAAAGATTTTTTTTCCAACATCTTCCAAACCTTGTAGTAGTCATGTTCCTGAGAAATATGGTTAATGGGCTTATAAGATACCCGCTTTGTAACATTAGCAGTCACTTTTTTGTTTTTCAGTTAAGCACATTTCATTTTGCCTTCTCCATATCTACAGGCTTCTTTGTTTTGCAGCTATGGCCCAAGACTTGTTTAGGTCCATACTTTCGGGTTTATTATATAGGTTTTGGGTTAATTTTGTAAGTGTGTTAATTTTAGCTCGCAAGGGTAGGTCCATTAGGGTTTTTATTTTCAAGAGTTTAAATACTCTTTGTAAGGACATAATATTCAGACTTGATAATACTATTGTTACCAAATTTATTCAGCTTGTGCGAGAGATTCTCGTATTTTTTGGTTATTTAATGAACTAAAGTGACTTATCAAATATTAACTGGCTTTGTGACATCTTCTTCAACTTCTTGTTCATAAATTGATATTCATAGAGTGAGGGTTCTTATTCCAATAATACTGGTGTCTTGGGACAAGATTCATTATTTCACACTTCTATCAAATTTATTTCTACTTTTTTTCATTGTCAATCTTGTTGTGAGTTGCTTAATCACCTAATTACGAGGTTCGCATCATTACTTTTCTAATGGATTTCTCTAATTGACCATTTCCTGAAATTGACTTGCTTGATTTGCTAAATCTACAATGGTAAGAGGCACACGAATATACAGGACAAGAAGAGAGTTTTGTAAATATTTTTGTATTCTCTTTTTATGATTTCCAAAATCTTCACATTTCCAATTCAATAATTAGTTCTTACCCACCATCTTGAAGAGACATTGCGCTTCACTAAAGCAATAAATTTAAACCACTATCCAAATATGGAAATCGTGTGACAACAAATGACACGCGTAAGTAACTATAAATCACCTTAAAAAGCACTACTAAAAAAAAGGGTCAATAGCATCGGAAATTAGCAACAGAATATTTCAAATGCTAATTTAGCAACTGATTAGCAACAGATTACATATATATTAATTTTTTAATATTAGCAACAGATTTAGCAATAGAAAATTGGTTGCTAAAAAATAAATTAATATATTAAAAATCAGCAACGGATTATCCGTTGCTAACACTGTGGCACACGGTTTACAATCACTGTGCTGATAAAAAGAGAAGAACAAAATTTGACTTATATATATATATAATAATAATAACGTGTCAATAATTAATTGGTACAGGTATATCTTGCAAAAAAACAAAAGAAAATGTGTGACCTCACACGGGAGGAGACAATTACTCTAACTCAAAATCAGACAACTTTCATTCTCCAAATAAAGAACCTTAACCCCATCGATCTGTCCCTTTCTTTTTTTTTTTTTTCCAGAAACCCACCCCATCTTCTGTTACTTTCTCTTAAATTGTTCCCCATGAACATGTAATTCCAAAACATCCTTTTCCAATAACCCCACTTTTACTTTCTTTAACTTCTTCTGTGTTGTGCTCCCAAGGAATCCACTTGCAAAGAACAAATTTCATCTTGCAAGGAATACGGTACATTAAATTAAAACAGGTATAATTAGAAACCCATATTTGAGAGATTTTATTTGTAATTTAGAGATAATATATTTTATTTTATTAACTAATTTTATTGATGAGAAGAATAATTTTGTTCGATTTTTTGCAAATTATTTGTTAAATATGGTTTTTATCACATGCTAATATTTTTAATTATTAATGCAATGTATTTGATTTTAAATTTATTAATTGGGTGAGGTATGAAAAACAAATATACAAAGAGAGGGAGGGTTGAGCTTTGTGTTGCAGAGCATGCAAAACAGAGCATGGAGAATGTTACGGAGAGTAAAGGAAACTAGGAATTCAATTATACAATTACATGCAATAAAGATAAATGTAGGCTTACAGACATTGTTTACATATAAAGAATAATAGTGGTATAGCAGGCTTTATTATAGTAGTTTAGGGTTTTGGTTTGAAATCATTGCCAACCTATTATGTTAAAAGTAGGGATAATGATAAATATTTGTCTTTCTTCGAACACAAAAAAAGGTTCAAATGATCAAGAAATTCAAAGAAACTTTTGCATTTATGATTGCTTTATTTTGTTAGCCCTTTGAGCGATTTTCGTCCTTTCTAGTGTTAAATTTCTAGATCTGTGTTTGGTACTTCCAATAGAGTTAACATATTTTTAACTGGTTTTTGATGAAATTTTCAATTTGTTTTTTAATATATAGAATAACCTATTATATGTCACCTAAAATGGCCAGATGTTTATTTATCTGCTTAAGTGTAGGCTTAAAAACTTCATTTCAAGGAAAGAAAAGGATTATATAACATATTTATTAACACTATTAGTCTTACTCATTTGTTTTTTAATTTCAGATTGTTGAACACATCATCACATTACTTATTTGTATTTGGAGTTGTTAAGTTTTTGGGTTGTGTATATTGCTCCTCCAAGTTTCTCAATGCAGCTTAAAACTTTTTATTAATTTTGAAATTACAAAAGATCTAAATACATTTAATTGATAATAATAATAATCTTTTCTTTTTTTACTTTTGCTTAAAGTCAATTACATTTTCTCATATCTTTTTTTTTTCAATTACATCATATTTTATATGTAATAACATTATTATTAAATTTAGTCATTTCAATTACAAAATATTTAGATGTATTATTGCTAGTGACATGATATTTTATTGTAGTAGAGAAAGCATTTTTGAGTGAGCTTCGTCCATTTATGGATGTTTCAATTCATTTTTTTTTTTCATTTCATTGGTGTTCGTCCAATTAGGTTTGGATCAAGTTTTTTTTGGTTTAATTAGATTACTAAAAACTTAGTCGGGCAAACACTTTCAAAATTATAATTAAAATAAAATGCAAATCAACTACACCTCACCGGATTAGCTGTAAAACACTAAGCTAAATCAGACCTGTTATTGATTACACTTGAGCATAATATATATATATATATATATATATATATATATATATATATATATATATATATATATAAAGTAACCTTGTATTAGTTCTCTTTAGTTCATGAGGTGACAAGATTGATGTGTATTGCGTAGGAATAATTTGGATGGCATTGAAAGATTCATTACGGCAATTTGGCATGTTCTATTATTTCTTCATAGAGTAATGTTGGTCAATAAAATCTAGTATATTTCACTACCAGCATATAGTCACAGTATATTGACAATAACTTTCATTATTTTACACCGTAAATGGAACCTTATTTTCTATAAGCAAGCACTCGCATACACAACTTCTTGGATAAGCCTCTTGTATAAAATCTATATGGGAGCAGCTCATGAGATGAGAAGTTAACAACTAGGTATATATGAAACTCCAAAATCATACGCACACATAAATTAATAGTTTTTAGTAAAAATTTATATATAATTTAAAATTTTAATACAAACATTCATAATATCAATAGATCTTCATCAACCAACAATTAACAAATTTAAAATAAATAACATATCGGTGTTTCATCTCAAACAAAAAAATATCTTAATTTGATAATTTTATTAACAATGCTTACATTGGATTTTTCTCAAATTCAGTAATATTTTAGTTAATGTTAAATTAAATCACATCTTATGATCTCTTAATTAGAGATGGTAAAAACAATTAGCGATAAAAGATGTATTGTAAGAGTTTTTCATTTATAACGTATTAGCTAGTTATTAATGAAGTTATTTTGATAATTTATTATATAAAGTTTTAAATATAGATTAAGAAATATATTAAATAATATTCTAATTTTTTTTGTTTTAATTATGTTAATTAGATTAATATGGACGATCGATTATGGATGTATCGTTGTCGTAGGGATGGTCATATTTGTTTGGAATTTATTACCGGTGTACGAAGATTTATCAATTTTGCATTTTCAATTGATGAAAATGTATGTAGAGTTAAAATTAGATGTCCTTGTGTTAGGTGCAAAAATCAAAAGTTTTTAATGGAAGAAGATGTTTAAAATCACCTATTTTCAAGAGGATTTTTACCTGATTATGAAAATTGAACTGTACATGGAGAGCCTTATGTTTCAAAACCAATAATTGTTGGACGTTCATCGGTTGGGTGCAATCATGTTGTGAATGGTGTTTTTGAAGAAAATTCATATAGGAATATGATTCTGAATGCAATGGGGGTTGGTGATGCATACTCTAATGATATGGTTTCTAGTCTTATGGTAGCAGAGAAACTTCTGAATCAAAAGGCAGATAAATTTTATAACTTACTTAAAGCTGCAAATGAGTCTTTATGGGATGGGTGTACCAAGCAATCTAAATTATCTGCTTGTGTACAATTGCTTAATGTGAAGTCAACTCTAAATTTAACCCAGACTGTCTTTAACAAATTTACTAAATTTACAAAAAGTTGCATGCTTGATAATGGAAATTTGGTTTCAAATTTCTATAATGCCAAGAAATTTATGCGGCCACTTGGACTTGGTTATGATAAATATGATGTATGTCCTAATTATTGTATGTTGTACTATGGGGTAGATGCAATGAAAACAAATTGTGATTTTTGTGGAAGTTTACGATACACACCTATAAATCCCACTAGTAAAGGTTCTAATAAGTCAGAGAAACAAGTTCGATACTTTCCCTTAACACCAAGATTTCAGAGGCTATTCATATCTCCACATCATGCCAAAGATATGACATGGCATCATTTTCATAGGTCAGATGATGGAGTTGTGGTGCATCCATCTGACGGGGAGGCATGGAAAAAGTTTAATCAAGACCATAAAGACTTTGCATCAGATCCATGAAATATTCGGTTAGGATCAGGCACTGATGGTTTTAGTCCATTTAACATGTCTTCAAATGTCTACTCTTGTTGGCCAATAATTGTGACTGTTTATAATTTGCCTCCTTAGAAGTGTATGACCTGACCATTCATGTTTTTGTCAATGATTATTCCTAGGCCGAAGAATCTGGGGGAAAAGCTTGATGTTTTCCTACGACCATTAATTGATGAGTTGAAGAAGTTATGGCTTAATGGTATTAATACCTATGATATATATAGGAAGGAAAATTTTCAATTAAAGGCAGTTTTGATGTGGACCATTAATGATTTTCTAGCTTGATAATTGATAAGTTATCAAGTTGGAGTACTCATGGCAAGTTATCAAGTTGGAGTACTCATGGCAAGTTATCTTGTCCTTATTGTATGGAGCATAGCAAAGCCTTTAGATTAAAGCATGAGGGGAAAATAACCTTTTTTGACTGTCATCGACGATTCCTACCTATGGATCACCTATATAGATATCAATCAGACCAGTTTTTGAAAGGAGTAACAGAATGACTCCCTTCTTTACCTCGTCGATCTGGTTCAAAAATCTTATTTGAAGTGTCTAATTTTACAGAGGGGCATATTAGAAGTTCATCTCACAATGACAAAATTCAAGGCTTTGGTGTTAAACACAATTGGGTGAAGAAAAGCATTTTATGGGAACTTCCATATTGACATACAAATTTGATTCGTCATAATCTTGATGTTATGTACATTGAAAAAAATTTCTTTGACAATATTTTTTATATAGTAATGGATTGTCCTGATAGAAGCAAGGACAATGTAAAGGTTAGGTTGAATATTCAGTTGTATTGTAAGAAGCCTAACTTACATTTGCAATAAGATGCAAGTGGTTGAGTTTACAAACCTAAAGGCACTTATTATATCTTCAAAAAACAACAACAAAAAGTGTTGTCATGGATGAAATAATTGTCTTTTCCTAATGGTTATGCTTCAAACATCTCACGGTGTGTAAAAGAGGCACAATGTAAGGTTTCAAGAATGAAAAGTCATGATTGTCATGTTTTTATGCAAAGACTTCTTCCAATTGCTTTTTGACCTTACTTGCACTTTGGGAGTCATTAACTGAATTGTCAGTATTTTTTGGGACATTAGTGCCATAAGTTTAAATGTCCAACACATGGAGTTGTTGTAGATGAATATCATTGAAATTATTTGCAAACTTGAAAGGATTTTTCCTCCATCCTTCTTTGACTCTATGGAACACTTGACAATACATTTATCTTATGAGGCAAAAGTCAGAGGACCCTTTCAATATCGATGGATGTATCCATTTGAACGGTATGTTTTCATGTCATATTATTTTTTATTCTTTTCCATTTTTTCTCAAACTAATTGATAGCAATGATATAGGTATATGTTTTATTTGAAGAAAAAAGTGACCAATAAAGCTAAAGTTGAGGGTTCCATATGTGAAGCATATTTGATTGATGAAATTACCAATTTTGCATCTTATTATTTTGGTGATGACGTGCAAACAATATGGAATCGAGTTCCAAGGAATGATGATGGTAGCCTTAAAAGTCTTGATGGACAACTTTCAATTTTTTCTTATTCGGGGAAAAAATTGTCCAAAAGATAGTATAGAAGACAATTATCACATGCTGAAATGAAAATTGCACATAACTATATTTGTTTCAACTGTGAAGAATTGAAGCCCTATTTAAAGTAAGTATGAAATATTTTTTTTTTAATTATTCTTAATAATTTAATTTTAAAAATAAACTCTTTATAATTTAGGCAATGTCATTAAGAGCTAAAGTCATAGCAACCACATGCAAACGATGCTGAAATAGAAAAATTATGCGATGAGATCTTTCCAATTTGGTTAAAAAATAATGTAAGTAGTTTTATATAATAATTTTTTTAATGCAATTTTATTCTTTTAAGAAATTATTTTATTTTTGAAAAAAATATTTATTATGGTGTTAAATGTTATGGTAGGTTGAATATCAATCAAATGGAATTGGGAATCAAATCTTTGCACTTGCTATGGGCCCTTCAAATTTAGTTAAATGTTATAATGGGTATTATGTGAATAGTTTCAAATTTAACACTCAAAGTTATGGTCGATTTAAAAAGACGATGAATAGCAGGGTTTATATGAAAGGAAGTTGCTATGATGACAATGAATGTGATTATTATGGAATGCCTGAAGAAGTTGTTTGGCTAAAATATTTGGGGAATAAGTGTAAACTATTCATGTTTAAATGTCATTGGTATGATACAAGAAGAGGAATTAGAATGCATCGTTCAAATGGTTTGGTTGAAATCAAGCATACTTCTCAACCATATGGAAATGAACATTTTGTGCTAGCACAACAATGTCAACAAGTCTACTATACATGTCCACCTGATAATTAATCTTCTGAATGATGGGCGGTAATTAAGACAACTACTAGAAGTCCCTATAATGTTGACATGGGTGAATTTATTGAAGATGATAACAATATGAGATCATTTGATGTCGCTCAGTCAAATGAGATTTCTCAACCATGTCGTGTCCTTCCTACTCAAACACTTAATGATTCAAATATGGTTGTTGAAGCATCATATTATACGGAAATCAACCATTGTGAATTGCTTCAGCTACAGGCAAATTCGGTAGAAGTTGAAAAGGCTTCAGATGAAGAATTTGATGATGATATTAATAGTGATTACAATGATGATGATGTGGTTATGAATGATGATAATGATGAGCAACATGATGATGATATATTGTAAAATTTATTTTTTATTTATTGTATTTAGACTTATTTTTAAGTGATGTAAGTTATTTTTGTATTAATGGTATTAATTAAAAATAATTATTTTGTTTATTTTTATTTTCTTATTGTATTAATTAGTTCATATTCAATAATTAAAAATAACTCGGTTATATTTATTCTATAATGTTGTTTATTGATGTTAATTTTTTATTTTATTTCAGGTATCTAGCATGCCTCGACGTGGTTCTATATTAGCTTCCAGGAGTAATAAGACCACTTCATCTAGATCAAATGGCCCTTCATATAGGCCGAATAGCCAAACATCCATTTCTCATCAACCTTTTCATCATAAGTTGCATGATTGCCATAATCCTACTTGGAATGCACATCATACTTGGCAATATTATGGGCGGAGGGATGATTATCGATCGTATGAGGGGCAAGGATGTTAGAAGAGATGAGAGAGTTGAGGAAGATAGAGGAGAACAATATGAAAGAGTAGATAGTGATAATGATGAAGATGAGGGAGATGATGTTAATGCAAGAGGATTAGGTAATGAGGGAGATGATTGTAATGTTAAAGATTCAGAGGATCGAGATGACATCCCATCAATCCATGGTTCAACATCTTGCATCATAAGCAACGGGTTCAAAAAAAGGGTTTTGACACACATAAAGATTCAATCACAAAAAAAAAAGAGAGAGCTTCATTTATATGGAACAACAGATTAAGTTGAAATTTATATGGTTATTGTGTTTTATAATTATTTTTTAAGCTTTATTAATTTAATGAATCTTTGTCATTTTTTTAAGCTTCAATAACTCATCGTGTGGGTGTGAGATCAGACTTTTTTTGAGGTCAAATTTTATTAATATTATGAGACTTGAATATATTAATAAATATACGTGTTGAGAGATTGTTTGATGGATGGGATGTGATCCAGGATAATTGGATCAAGATGAGAGTTGTAATGACATATAATAGAAGTGTTGTCGATAACTTGATACCAATAAAAATAGACGAGACTTTGCTGAATTTTTTTTTTAAAAAATTCCATAATCTTAGATATATCATTCAATACTTGACATTAGTAAAGAAATGTTTGAGATTTCATGATATTATATTTGAGGATGTTACATTCTTTTTTTCTATGCATATCATATCTTAGATGTAAGGATTATTACTGTAGTAAAAAATAGTTTTTTTATGGAAGTGACCAAAATGAAATACGAACCTCTTAGATATAATTAATATAAAGAATAGATTTTTATTGATTGAAAACATAAATTAATATAATTGTTTTTGCATCTCTAACGACTTAAATTAGGTTAAAACATGTTATGTTACTATGATATAAGACAAACTAATTCTATTTTAGGAATGTATTAAGAAATGGTAAGGTATATACCAAAAAAATATTATAATAATTAGAATATAAGACATTAAATTCCATTTTATGATGTAGTTAAGAAGTTTTTATTGTATCAATATTTTTTGTTCATCTTTTTTACTACTGATTGTGTGATTGTAATTATATAGGCTAGTTAACAACTACGTTAAGCTTTGTTTTTTTTTTTTAGAAAAAATATATTTTCTGAGGATGATGAACCAATTGTTCGTAAGATTTGGGAAAATAAGACTAGAATTGCTTTGAACCAGCAGTTGACACGAGCTCATAAAAGATCTATATCTGACAGAAATACCACAAATATTATGGATTGCATTAATAAAGGTCCAGTTTGGATACACAATGACGACTGCAATCAAATGATTAAAGAAATTTGATCCACCTTAGAATTTCAAAGGAGATCAAAATCTGTAAGAAATAATCGACTAACTGAAACAGATGGTAAATTAAGCACTCATTCTGGAGGTACGGTGTCATTTGTTATAATCGAGCTAGCATGGTGGGGATTGTTTATATTTGTTATAATGGACTTCAAATTTTTATATTTATATTTTCTAATATTTTTTGTTTATTGATAGCAAGAAAAAGCAGGTGGAAAAGAACCTTTATGGGATGATATGTTTTCGGTGTTGCATAAGAGTGTCAAGCAACCTGAAACATTCATAGATAACAAGTCTAAAAAAGTTGTTATAAGTATTTTTTTAATGTAATTTAATATTATTTAAAATTTAAATGAATTTATTATTATATTTAATTTTATTGTAGGAGAATTACAAAAAAGAGATGATTTCAAGATATGGAGCTGATCGGGAAAATCATCTTTCATTTGATGGAGCAGTTTGGTGTGTTGCTATAGGAGGAGTTACAAAGGGTAGAATATATGGTGCACCTGGTATGCCGAAATCCATGATTAGTACGAGTGCTTTATCACAATCCTATACGATGGAGTCAACACCTCCTAGCTCATCAATGCAGGTATTGAAAGAGCAAATAAAGGAAAGAAATGGTCATATTTTATCATTACAACAGGAGATGACCTCAATCAAAAAATTTCTTAGTAATATGGGATACCAAGCTTGGGCATCAAATATGGACCAAGGTATGTCGGTACCTATGACTTCATCTATGCCGTCACATGTGGCTCCACAGATGACGACACCTATGTATCCCCTATCTAATCCAGTATATCGACCTAGGCCTCGACCACCATATATCGATCCCACCTTATAATGGTCAACATTGTTTTGGTTTGTTTCCACCACCACCCTAATCACCATCTTTATGATAGAATATATTTATTAAATCGTGACTTATCTATTTTGATGTATGTTTAATGAGAATTAGAAATTTATTATGACATTTATTTTTATTTGAGTTATTATTTTTTTATAAAATAATTTCTATTATTAATTTATGTTCTTTATATATTTATCTATAATTTTTGAAATATCCACAAATAATTAAAAAAAATTCAATAAATGGAAAAAAAATTTTAAAAAATTCGGACAAATCAGCAATAGATCAGCAACAAAGTTTCCATTGCTAATCTGCAATGGATCAGCAACGCAATATCTGTTGCTGATTAGCAATGTAATATTTGTTGCTGATTTATACAATCAACAACCAAATTTCAGCAACGGATAATTTATTACTAAATCATCAGCAATAAATAATCTGTTGTTAAAAAATTAACATCTATTATTTGCATCTAAAATTATCTATTACTAATTCCGTTGTTAAGTTTTATTAGCAACAAATTTTAATATTATCTGTGCGGACTAGTTAGTAGTTAGTTGTCAATAGGCTCTTTTTTTTTTTTTTAGTAGTAGTAAAGGTTGGATTCATCTGGCACTTTCACATACCTCATAATCGTAAGAATTGTAATGGAAACTCATTCTGTGTGAAGGCACCAGATATCCTGACGTGCCCTTTCAAGTTGCATCTAGTGGATACTAGCGCTAATCATAATTGTGTGACTGCAACTAATCTTGTTGAAAAAAAATGAAACTATGGAATTTGCAGAAGATTTTTACCTAGAGATGATCTTAAGTTATTTCTAACACCTCGGTGGTTTATCAGTAGTACCACCCCATAACACTGACAAGCAAACGGCGGGCATGTACACATCATAGAGATTCAGAGAGAGCTACATTTTGTACCTGAGAGCCGAAAGTGAAATTCACCGAAGCTTATGAGAAAGAAGGCCCATCTTCCATTACTCCTTGGTTCATCCCTCTCATTGTAAAAGTTGTCCCCTATGGTATTCAGCATATGCTACCATATCCCTCTAGAATATCCAGTGAAACTTGGGAGAAACCACAGACACAAAATAGACAAATATCAACCAAGCGAGCAATCCTAAAACAGCTGGAAAAAAAACAAAGAATTTTGTTTCTGGACAAAACTCATTATATGCACAACATCCTTTAATTAATAGTAGTGATCCCTGAAGCTAAGGACATTAACTGACAGGAAAATATTGCACTTGGAATAAATAATCTTAAGACAATAATAGCCAAGGCATGGCGAGTTTTTCTCCCTCTCTCTATCATGAGGTCGATTTACTCATGTCTTGGTAATGACGAGTTTTTTAATAAAAAACGTTAGCCACATTGGGGATTTCTTTTTTATTTTTAATTAAATATAAGAATTGTATAGATCAAAAATAATAAAACAAGCTTGCGGAATAAGCTGAAAATCAGCAGTACATATAAACATATATATCCAGGTAAAGAAAACAGAATCCCTTAAACAAACCATAGCAAGACAAGCTTGAACAGAAAGCAAAGGATAAAGACTGCCATTGTGCATATAGGACAAAGACTGCCATTGTGTTACGCTTAAGTTCCTGCCTTGTATTATGCATTGACTTCCTTTGCATCACCGATTCATCTCCATTTCTCAAATCAGATTGTGAGAAAATATCACTCCAAGCATGTCTGACGGAACACGTGATATCTTTTCAGCTCTTGACAATGCTAAGACCCAACTCTACCATTTTAATTAAGGCCATTTTCATAGCTGGTATGGGATTTTTCATTGACGCTTATGATCTGTTGCATCACTGCTGTGACTAAGCTTATCGGCCGCCTATACTACTTTGACCCAGTTAAGGGTGCCCCAGGTAAACTTCCGACAAACATCAACAATGCGATAACTGGGGTGGCTTTATGTGGAACTCTAGCAGGGAAACTCTTCTTCGGGTGGCTTGGGGATAAACTTGGCAGGAAGAAAGTTTACGGCATCACTCTAGTTACTATGGTGGGGTGTGCCTTGGCTTCTGGCCTTTCCTTTGGATCCACAGCGACGAGTGTGGTTGGTAGTCTCTGCTTCTTCCGCTTCTGGCTTGGTTTTGGCATTGGAGGAGACTATCCTCTCTCAGCTGTGATTATGTCTGAATATGCGAATCAAAAAACTCGTGGAGCATTCATTGCAGCTGTCTTTGCAATGCAAGGAGTAGGAATAATGTTTGCCGGAGCTGTATCCACAATCGTCTCCATGTCATTCTTGAGTGCTTTCCCAGCTCCACCATTTAGTAAAGCCAATGTGATATCAACTCAGCCCAAAACAGATTTTGCGTGGCGGATCGTGCTCATGCATGTTTGGTGCAATCCCAGCAGCTTTAACCTATTATTGGCGTATGAAAATGCCAGAAACAGCTAGGCACACTGCCTTAGTTGAGGGAAACCATAAGAAGGCTGCTAAAAATATGGCCAAAGTTCTTGAAAAGGATATTACTATTGATGAAGCAACTTCCAAGGCTCCTGTTAATCCCAAATCTTCATATGGGTTATTTTCTCAAGAATTTCTTAGAAATCATGGCGCTCAACTTCTTGGGACAGCCAGCACCTGGTTCCTATTGGATATTGCCTTCTATAGTCTCAATTTAACTCAGAAAGATGTCTATCCATCTGCTGGATTGATAAATATGGCCTCGTCAATGAATGCAATAGAGGAGATGTACCATCTGTCCAGAGCAATGTCCTTAATCGCGCTCGTTGCAATTGTTCCTGTTATTGGTTATTACAGAATCTACGAAAATATTATAAGCATATTCTTATTTTGGAATCTTCACCATTTATATTTATATATATATATATATATATATATATATATATATATATAAAGGTTGCCTAACCATTAGGTTAAACCTCATAATTATTCTCAACATAGAATCAGAGCCTTCTGCCGTTAGAACTCTTCTCTCCCTCTTCCCCCTTACAGCTGGCCTTCTTTCTGCTTTTCCTAAATGGATTCTATTGCTACTGCCATCGACTTCTCCCTCACCACTAGTGGTGCAGCCCAGTCGGCCAGCGATCTACAAGCTGTTGCCAGTGGTGTCCTTCCTCCACAACAACAGCCTCCACTTAAAGATAATGTCTCTGACTCATTCTTGCAAGTTTCTACCCTTCCTCTGCGAATTATGGGAACACAAACTCCAACTATCATTGCCTTATTAAACACCCACCAAGTTGTTTCGTTGAAACTTATGAATGCAGATGAAAACCTATCTCCTTGGTCAAAGTTTTTTTCACTTTGTTGACGGCTCATTATCGTGTCCTCCGTCTCATGTTTCTGACAGTTTTGCTGGTTCTTCCTCTACAATCAGCCCTTCTTTTCTTTGTTGGAAACAACATGATCAACTTATTTTAAGTGCATTACTCTCCTCTCTCTTTGTGGATGTATTGCATCTCGTGGTAGATTGTCATATCTCGCAATGTATTTGGCACACTCTTGAGAAAGCGCTTGCGTCTCCGTCTAACGCATCATGCAACTCTATGGTTCCTTTCAAGATCTTCGGCAAGGTGACTCATCGGTAAGTATATATATGCAGCAAACCAAATCGTTATTTGATGAATTGGCTACTGCTGGTTGCCCCATATCCCTTGAAGACTTTAACCTCTATGTGTTTCATGGCCTTCGTGGTAAGTACAAAGACTTGGTAACGAGTCTTATAACCAAGGCATAATCATTGTCGTATGCTAATCTACACAGTCATCTTCTTACCTATGAATTTCTGCACAAAAACTCTCTTCAGTCCATAGACGTCAGTGCCTATCTATTGCCGCAACCACCACTGCTACCAACACCACAACTCTCTGCTCATCTTGCCATGTCTCATCATAGCTCAAACTTCAACCGTAACAGGGGTCATTCTTATGGTAATTGGCGTCCCAACAATAACTGCTACATTCACTAGAATAAAGGCCAATCTGCTACAAACTAGCGGCCAAACAATTGGCTGCAGAACAGACGCAACACATGGGCTGACCAGTGGTCTGTACAACAGCATGTCCACTGCTAATTGTGCTCCAATTTCAGTCACACAACTCCCTATTATCCTCAGTTTTGCAGCAGTACCCAACAACCCTTTGCTCACCTTGTTGTTGGGAATGTTTCTGCTGCGACTTGGTTCCCCGACACCGGCACGAATCAACACATCACACCTAATCTTGCAACTCTGACCGATTCTACACCCTATCTTGGTAATGATCATTTGCATGTTGGTGACGATAAGGGCCTTGACATATCACATATTTGACATGCTACATTACATTCCCCAAAATGTATTTTTACATTATCTAATGTTCTCAATGTGCCTCATATTACCAAACCGTTGATATCTGTTTAGAAATTCTGTCGTGATAATCATGTTTACTTTGAATTTCACGCTTCTGTGTTTTTTGTCAAGGATCTCATCACCAAGGAAGTTCTCCTTTCTGGTCAAAGTAATGATAGTCTTTATGTCCTCTCCAAGTCTTTTTCCACGTCAATTCCTCAAGCTTTTTGGTCTCCTTGCATCTTCGCGAGTGACGACATGTGGCATCATTGTTTGGGTCATCCAACCCCTTGCATTTTAAATTTGTTCGTTTTTGGCAATAAAATCGTATGTACTTCTAGATGTTCTCTTGCTTAGTGTCAAACTTGTCCTTTAGGTAAGTCGTTGCGTCTGTCGTTACAACCAACGGGTCACAAAACTATTACCCCACTTGATTTAATATTTAGTGATGTTTAGGGTCCTGCCCATATGTTTTCCTCTAATGGCATTCGTTACTTTGTTATATTTATCGATGCGCATATCAAACATATATGGTATTATCCGCTTGTTGTCAAATCTGATGTGTTTTCCATCTTTCAATGTTTTCAAACACTTGTTGAGCGTTAGTTTTCACTTAAAATTAAATTTGTTCAAACTAATTGGGGAAGTAAATATCGCAAGTTAAATAAGTTATTTCAGACCATTAGTATTCATCATCGATTAATCTGTCATCATACCCATGAACAAAATGGCATCGTTGAGCGTTGTCATCGATATATTGTTAAAACTAGCCTCACCTTTTTAGGCCAATGTAGTGCACCATTGTAATTTTAGAACTATGCTTTTGAGTTATTAGTATATCTTATTAATCGCATGCATACTCTTGTTCTCCAAAATAAATCTCCGTGTGAGTGTTTGTTTTGTCGCACTTCTGATTATAATTTTCTGCGTACTTTTGAGTGTCTTTGTTTTTTCTTTTTGCGCTCATACCATGCTTACAAATTAGATTTCCGTTCTTCTCCATTTGTGTTCTTAGGATATAGCTCATCTTATCTTGATTATCGTTGTCTTGATTTAACATCTCATCATATTTATGTATCCCGTCATGTTCGTTTTTATGAAAATATCTTTTCTTTTGCAAATTCTGAACAGATAACACATTCACCAGTACCCTTCATACAACCTATACACCTACCACCCTTGAAACCCCCCTAACTTTTTCAGCCTACCACTTTACCAACCGGCCCAAACAACACCCATGTTCTGCCATTTGCCGCACCCCAACAGACCTCCCCACTTGCCTACAGATTCTGCTTCCCCTTCATTCCCTTCCAGCCTTGCCATACTGTCACCAGCTGCTTGTTTTTCCAATGATCATTATGCAGGAACAGGTTCTCCATCGCTAGATGCTTTTGCCTTCAGGTCTGCCGCTGCAGAACAACCTAATTTTGCAGTAAATTCGTCGGTGTCTACTACACAGACCAGTCCTTCCACCGACTCTCCAGCCGGCTTGCAGCTCTGTGTAGACCTCTCCTCATATCCTCTCCAGCAACTTCTAGGTACAGGCTCTTCTTCTCAACACCCAGCTGCTCACCATTATCACATGGTTCTCCGTCCTACACAGCTTAAGACAACATTATCCACAACAACTACCACCGCCTTTGCTGCCTCTTTCAGTCGAGTAGTTTCTCCTCTTACTTATGAGCCCCTTTTTTTTAATGATGCTAATAGTCATGAGGAGTGGCATAGTGCTATGCGCGAGGAAATTCAAGCCTCGCGCGCTAACAGAACTTGGTCCTTAGTGTCGTTTCACCCTTTGGTGAATGTTGTTGGTAGTCAGTGGGTGTACATGATTAAATACAGATCTAATGGCAGCATTGAGAGGTATAAGACGTGTCTAGTTGCTAGAGGTTTCACTCAACAAGAAGGTATTGATTACTTTGAAATCTTTAGTCCTGTTATCAAACAAGCGACCGTTAGATTAGTCTTCTTCATTGTCGTTTCGTGTGACTGGAAAATTCATCAGCTTGATATCCATAATGCCTTTCTCAATGGCATTCTTAACGAAGAGGTCTACATGAAACAACCTCTAGGTTTTGTTGACTCTATTCTCCCCTCTTATATGTGTAGATTTCATAAGTCTCTATATGGTTTAAAACATGCTACACAGGCTTGGTACACTCGTCTGAATGATTTCCTGCTATTTATTGGTTTTTGTGCCTCTAAAGTGGATACCTCATTATTTATCTTCTATGTTGGTGCTGATATTTGTTATCTTCTGGTCTATATTGATGATATTCTACTTACAAGTAGTAAGTCTCTTCTATTTCAACGTCTCATACAGCTACTAAGCTCAGAATTTAAGCTTCGTAACTTGGGTACCGTTCATTATTTCAAAATAAATCCTAATATAATAAAGAATCTAATATTTTAATTAAATAAGAATTCTAATAAACTAGTCTATTATAAATTCTTCTTCATCAAGGATTCCTACATTAACTAGGATTCCTCCTTTAGCTAATATTAAAACTCCTACAAACTATAAATCCTATTAGCCTAAATCCTAGTTGATATTGAATCTCAACACTCCCCCTTAATATCAATTTTTTTAAATTTTTTTCTCTTTACGATGTTCTGTCTTAATAGTGTTGATGTTATTCTTATTCCATTATTACAAAAAAATGACGAAGGTAGTTTCACCATTGTGCTTAATATTAATTTTATTTTCTCAAACCTCGTTTGTATTTCTAAACCTTCAACCAGATTCTTGACTTTTCCAAATGAGATTAACTTTTGAGCTTGCATGTCTTTAATTTCTTGTAGCTTACCTTTAATGTTATCAATTAAAGCAAAAACTTCATTGTAATTAATTCCTTGCTTTTGATTATAGTTTTTTGCCACTAACCGTGCCTTGTATCCCTAAACCTCTCCTTTAGCATTATTCTTTTCTTTGTAGATCCACTTGACACCTATTGACTTCTTTTTATTTGGTCTAGGAACCAATCTTCATGTATCATTCTTCTCAATTGATGCAATCTCTCCATCCATAGCAATTCTCTATTTTGCATCCTTTATTGCTTTTTTAAACACTGTAGTATCACATGTAGCAAGATGACAATATAGTGTTACATCATCAATATGATTAGTTACCTCATATAAGTCATCAAGGCTCCTCATCTTTCTTGATGGATTTGGTGGAGTGCCATTACTTGAGTTTTCATTAGAAGAAGTTGAGCTCATTGGTGCTTATGTTTATGGACGTGTGACTATAGGTCTTGATAATCTTCATATCTTTCCTCTTCTTCATCAAGAATCGGTAAAAAGTCATATTTTTTACCATCATTTACCTTCCAATCCCATACTTCTTATTCATTAAACTCAACATCTTTATTAATCACCATTTTTTCTTCATCAAGGTTGTCAAACTTGTATCCTTTGGAATTTTGGTCATAGCCCACAAAGATCATCTTTTTGCTTTTGTCATCTAACTTGATCATCTACATGCACATAACCAATGCTTCAAAAAACTTTCAAGTGAGAAACATTTGGTTTTCTTCTACTCCATGCTTCTTGTAGAGTTATATCATTCAAGCTTTTAGTAGGACATCTATTTAACAAGTAGATAGCATAATCTACAACTTCATCAAGGTCTATGAACTTGTCTTTGTCTCCACACATATGATTACTGACTCCGTTATCTAGGTACCATATGTTCTCTTTGTCTTATATTCTCTAATAGTAGAGTGGCTTCCTTCTCTTCTTCTATCATAAGATTTGCATTCTCCTCAACCCTCTTAGTTGGACTCCAGCAATCCCTAATATAATGACTTGTGTTTTGATAATTATAGCATTTAACTTTTGATTTGTCAAACCTGCTGTCAAATCTGGATCTCGAATTGTTACTACCAGTCGAATTGGTCACTCAGTTCCCTTCATTTGATTGACTATTTGATCTGTTAAGGCTGTCTCGGCCTCCTATTTCAAATCTCTCTTTTTTATTGGGAATATTCAAAACCATCTTACTTTAAAAAAAGTATTTGTGCACCTACGTGCTCTTGAATCTCATTGACTCTTTCTTCATCGGCTTATAATTTTCTCATGAGACCTTGTATTGAAAGAAAATCCATATTTTGCAACTCTTCTATCACGACCACCATATAATGGAACTTCTTTTGCAATGAGCGTAGGATCTTCTCTACCACACATGTATCTTCTATCTTCTCCCCATATCTCTTTATTTGATTGTATATAGCCAATACTCTTGCAAAGTATTCTGAAATATTCTCCGATTCAAGCATATATAACTTTTCAAAGTCACCATTTAGTTTTTGTAAACATATCTTTCTCACATTGTCAGCTCCTTGGTTTGATTATTGCAAAACTTCTTATACTTGCTTAGCAGCGGTTGCGTTGACCACTATCTCAAGAGTGGTGTCATCCAAACATTGATGAATGATTGTTAATGCTAGTTGATCCTTCTTTCGTGCCTTTTACACAACCTTCCTTTAGGCTATGGTCAACGTTGCTTCATCTATAGGCTCTTTAAAGCCTTTTTCAACCATCTCCCATATATCTTGGGACCTGGCCAAGCTTTTACTCGAATACACCAAATTTGATAGTTGTCCTTTGTCAATCTAGGATATTGAAGTGGAAAGTTTGAATTGGCCATGTTAAATAATCAAACCTAAGCTCTGATACCATTTGTTGGAAAAGAAGAATAAGGTGTGGTAGCTAATTTATAAAAACAAAGCTAAAGAACAAAAAGAAGAATGAGAGGAATGATATTTTTATTAAGAGTTTTCTCAAAAGATACACTTTTATAACTCTTCTCTATATCTCTCTATACTTGTGTATAATGCTTAAGATTACAAGCCTATTTATAGGCTTTAAGTTCTAGATAACCAAGGAATTAAACTATTCAAAGGAAATCCTAATCTAATAAGTAATCTAACATTCTAATTAAATAAGGATTCTAATAAACTATTCTATTATGAATCCTTTTTTATCAAGGATTCCTACATTAATTAGAATTCCTCCTTTAGCTAATATTAAAACTCCTACAAACTCTAAATCCTATTAGCCTAAATCCTAGTTGATATTGAACCTCAATAATTTGTAATTAGGTGATTGCAATTTGAAATGGTATTTGATAACAAAATAAAAATATTCAAAAGTAAAAGAATCTCCAAAAATTAAGCTTTTGATGTCTGACTTAACTCTTTTAATTCCTCCTATAATAGCAATCTATTTCCATATTTGTTTAACTACTATTATAGCAACAGTTTGTTTCCATCCCCTTTTAACTCCTCCTATAACAGCAGTATGTTGTGCAACTACAAGTTCTTGCTTGATAGAGATTATCAAACTATTATCCAAATGCATGATCCTTATGCATCATCATCAACAAAATATGTATTGCAATAGGGTTTTATCATTCAACATTGGATAAGTTGAGAATTGAGCTTCATAATCCATTTAGATATGCTTTTTATGAGAATATATTGGTCTCACGATCAAGATCACAAGTTTTGATATTTTAACCTTGGTTAAATCAGGTCATTTTTTTAATTTTCTTTTTAAGAGATTATATCGGTCTCATGACTCGAGTCATGAGTCCTTCAACATTGGAATTGCTTTTTATTGGATTGTCCCCGTCTCATGACCCGAGTCGCAGGTTTGGCAAGGTAACCCAATTGACTCATTTTTTCTACCTTTTTTTTAATTGACTTTTTTTTTTCCAATTTCATCAATTAATATTGTGTTTGATTGGGAATTAGGCTTCATGATTTGTTTCAATTTATTTTTCATTAGGTTATCTTGGTCTCATGACCTAGAAATAGTGCCTAATAGATAACTCATATTGACTTGGCTTACTTTTTATGTTATTTTTTTAATTAAGATTTTTACAAATTTTATCAATCAACATTAGGTCCAACACGAGTGATTAAGAATCAAGCTTTATAATTTGTTTTGACTTTCTCTCTATGGGATTATCTTAGTCTCAAGACCAAAGTTATGGATTTGACAGGTTAACTTAGGTTAAATCATGTCATTTTGTATTTTTTTTCTATAAGATTATCTCGATTTGATAACTCAGGTCATGAGTTTGGTGGATTGACTCAAGTTGTGTTTTTGTGTTTTTTTTAATCTTATCCTTCAATATTGGGCTGGTTGGGGATTGGAATTCATAATTTGTTTCAATTTGTTTTTCATAGGGTTATCTCGGTCTTATAACCCGGGTTGCAAGTTTGACATGTTAATTCGGGTTGTTGTTTTAGATTCTTTTTTAATTGATTTTTTTTCAATTTTATCCTTTAATATTGGGTTGATTGTGAGAATTCATAATTTATTTTGATTTGCTTTTTATAGGGTTATCATAGTCTCATAACCCGGGTCTTAAATTTAACACGTTAACTCGGGTTGTCCCTAGTTAATCTAATATGTTGTTATTTTAATATTAAAATAAGATATCTTCTTAAAATTTTATTTAGTTTAATATTGTTTTCAAAGGTTATATGAGTATTTTTGGACTAGTAAAATTAATCGAGTTATATTGAATAAACACTCACATAATTTATTTTTTTTTTCTAAGTACTAGGAAAACAAACATGTATTAGCGACATTTGATTATTTTTTTATATATTATTAAAAATTTAACTTCACTCTCAACGTGGTGCAGGTAAAGCATCTAGAATGTTATAAAATAGAAAGCGATTGGATCATCTAATGGAAAAATAAATAATGCAACTAAGAAAGAGGGGCAAAAGGGTGGGACAGTACAGGTGAAACATAAGAGAAGGGAAACAACATGAATCAAAGGTATCAAAATCAGAAAAGAATTGCAAATATTTCGAGAAAATAAAGTAAGAGAGAAGAGGTGAAAGGACAACCTCGATCGGGAACTAAAATGGCACGAAGTTTGTGTCAAATTAAACACTGTATAATTAAGGAATTATAAGAATAGAAAACGGAAAAATATTAAACCTAAGGCTCCGTTTATTTGCTGGCTGGAAAGTAATTTTTTTTTTGAAAAGTGAATTTCAGAAAAATAAATTATTTTTTGATAGTTGGTAGTGTAATGAAAAATAAGTTGAAAAACATTTTTCAGTGTTTAGTTATGTCATGAAAAATGAACTGAAAAATAACTTATTAATATCTTATTTTTCTCAAGTTTATTAAAATAACGAGGAACAAATCTTACAAATTAAAAAATTGAATGAGAATGAAATTGAAAAAATAATATAATTTCATAAATCATCTCAAATAAAATAAATAATAATAAAAATAATAGAGATCAAATCTAAAAAATAAAAAAAATAAAAGATGAAGAAATTCAAATAATAATAATTAACATTTCATAAATTATTTCAAATAAAATAAGTAACAATCAAAAGAATAAGGATCAAATTTAATAGATAAAAAATTTCAATAAAAAAATGATAAAGGAAAAGCTAATAACAATTATAAAAAAAAGGACCAAAGTTAATATAAAAATTAAATTTTAAGAGATGAAATTGAAAAATAAATATTCAAAACAAAATATATATAGCAATCAAAAGTTTGAGGATCAAATTTGATATAATCAACAAATAATATGACATTTCTAAATTTTTCACAATTTCCGGAAAGTGTTTTGCCGCCCAAATTTTTCAGGAAAACACTTTCCTGGAAACCAAGTCAAATTTTTTTTTGACTGGAAAGTGTTTTCCATTGACCAACTTTTTTAATGAAAAATAAATACAAAAAATTTTGAAAATTAATTTTTTAAAAATTACTTTTTAAGAAACAAATATAGCGTAATTCACTGTAATTAAAGAGGGTAAGAGAAGAGGGGAGGAAAACAAAACGGGCAAATCCAAAAGCCAAAGCATCAAAGGCGGGAAAAGAAGAAGGAAAAAATAGCTAGGCATGTAAGAGCGATGAAAAAGAACAGAGATAGATTCTAAAATGATGGGCAAAGTATGTCTTTAAAAGTGAAATAGTAGTTTGGAAGAATTGAACAAATGTTTTCCATATCACAAGTACTTCAGTAGTACTTTGATAGCTGCTAGGCCTTGTAGTTTTCCAAACAAACACATGTCTGAATATTTTCCTACATGCATAATGATCCACCACCAAATTGCAAGCCTTTGGTTTCGGAAAAGAATTAAGTTGAAGTAGGGTTTGTCATCTTCTTACATATATCAAGGGTTTTAATATTGTACGTTGATTAATGTCAACTGCTTGCTTAAGACACAAGTCAAGTTTGTAAAATGGAACTTCTGGTTGGCAAAAGTACCCGATCCTCAATACATAACACCACATTGCCATGCAAAATATTAGCATGAAGAAAGAAGCAAATATTCTGGGTTTGCACCACTGCCTTTTTAAGCCAGTTGAAGCAGGAACAGCAACATCGAGGTATTAGATAACCAGTATATATGATTATTTTCATCTTGGTTCTGCCCAGATCGTTTCCCATTTTTGTAGGACAACTAGGAATGTTTAGAAAAGGAAGCAAAATCCAGAAACAAATGTTTATAAAAGCACACGAAATTTCTTTGACAGAGTTAAGAAAAATCTTGCTGCATTTTGGTGAGAGGGTGGGGTGATACTGGGAAAGCAACATCAGCACGGAGGTGATTGATGAAATACTTGGCTAAGGATGTACCTTGGGTGTGCTGCAACAGCCAGTCATGGAAGAAGGCACGAGAAAAATAGAGAAATACAGACACAAATGTTTAGAAAAAGGGGGGTGAAATTTGCTATTAATCTATACACTTCTCCAGGCACAAGGAGAAGTCAACAGTGAGGAGTAATTAAGAAGGGAGGAGAAGTTGAAACTGAAAAATTGCTTGAATTACCATGAGAAACAGTACTGGAGTCCAGTACAGTAAATACAATGTGCAAAACTGACTTCTCTTGCCTTAGTTTCTTTTGTCAAGGTTAATAAAAGAGGTTAAAGACTCTGCCTCCATCTTGGTATTTATAAAATTTTAAAACTAAGAGACATGTAACTTTCCTTACACCTATTCTATTTCCTCGTCAAGACTTTATTTTACCTTGTTAATTGTACTGTTATTTCTCGGTAATTTAGGTAGAGAAGAAAAAAATAGGGGCGGGGGTAAGGTGTAAGAAATTCTTACCCGAATTATCCATTATATATGTTTGATTGGATGAAGGTGTTGACATTTAGAGTTACACATTCTTGTTTTTATATATTTAATGATAATAATAAAATAAAAAATAAACTAATAACAACATGTTTAATTAAGTGTAATTTTTAAACAAGTTTTAATGAATAATATATCATCAAGCATTGTGTATATATTTTGTGAAGAAATCAATTAGAAAATCTAATAAAGATGCAAAGTGAAGACTTAAAATAAATGTTTATTTTAGTGCTTAAACGTAAATCTTTTTAATTATCATACTTGATAACACAATTAAAATAAACTCACATACTTCATTATATATACAGTAAATGATTGATAAATAAAATCTAAAATAAACGATTCTAAGAATTCATTTAGGTTAAACTGTTAAAATTTCAAATTTTGTATAAACCAATTGATCGTTTGGTGTTACAAAATAAACCGGTCGACCATCAGTAATGGCCATAAACAACTAGTTCTTTTTAGAAACATATATATAGCTTGTCAACATTTTTAACATGTATATTTTTAGAGTTTATCTCTTTAAAATATCGTTGCACTTTCTCTTTTTAAAAAAATATTTATTTAAGCATCTAAGAGTTTTTAAATTTGTCAAAAAAGGTTTTTTTTTTTTTTTAGATATCAATCACTAGCCACTTTAGCTAGAAAAAAATAATGAAATTACTAGAATAAAAAGTTAATTAATTATTCAATATAAATCTTGTTACTATGCTCCTTGAGTTTTAAATTTTTTTAGATGTAAAAAAGAAAGAGATCTATGAAAATAATGATTGAGGAGGAGGAGAGATTTATTTATTTTTTAATTTTATTATGGTAAATTTGTTTAGATACAAGAGAGAAAAGGGAAGTAGAAAGTTGTAAAGAATTGTAACTTACTAATTGCAACTTGAACATCTATGTACGTTTTCCCACTTCAGAGATCCAAATAAAGCCACCCCAGGAATGGACTCAGCGTATAACAACTTTTAAACCCAAAAAAGTGGGAACAAAACAAGACTTCAAGACCTAAGCCTAGCCCTCTTTGTGCAGTGTAGCAGTGCCTCTGCTTGCCACGTGGCCTCTTACCTTTCATGTTTTTTTATCTTCAACTACTACTCTGTGCTGTCTATATATATTTGCAGCAGATACCCTCACGCTTCACACTTCTCTGATATTTCTGCGATACAGACAAATAGAAAGAAAGAAATGGCAATAATTGCTGTTTCAGCGCCAAGAGGGGCTCGATTCTCTTGCTTTAATACTAACCCTCTTCCTCAGGTGACGACTCCTTTCTTATATCTTTGTTCTTTTAATGTCCAGTCTATTGATTCATGTGTGTCCAGAAAGAAATGGCAATAATTGCTGTTTCGGCGCCAAGAAATCTTGTCTTGATGAACTGCTGTTTGTTTCAAAAGTTACCAATTCCAAGCAGGAGATCAAGTAAGCTCAATTTTCGCTCAAAGGGTTTTACCCCTTTTGCCCGATATGCTCAAACACAGCAGGATCTTTTCTCTTCTCGTCTCCAAGGTATTTGTGCTTATCAATATGTTTGACATAATGAAATTATTCTTTTGGAACTCCCTTTCTATCAGATTTTGGAGCCCCCCCAATTCACCTTTATATTCCCCCACTGTAGAAAGACCTAATAAACCTCTTGTTACTTCTACTCTTTTTTGCTGGTATTATACTTCTTTATTGAAAACTTATATATGTTGATGCTATCAGAAAGTATTGAAAACTTGCCCAAACTGGTGGAGGATATTGTTCAGACATCTATCAACACCGGTCCACGGGGAGCCCTAAGGCTAGCTCAGGGCGTTCAAGCATTTCTTGGAGGTGGTGGCGAATGGCTTGCAGATGTATCGAAGGTAGTTCGCGCTTCAATAATCTTTTCTCACCCCTTTGAAATCCATAACATTGCATTATTTTAACACAAAAAAATAAATAAATAAAACAGTTCCAGTCTTGCATACAATGTATGGATGAGTAATGGCGAGGATTATGTCGTTTGCATGCACTTCTAGTTTTCTGTATGACGCCTGGAAATATTTCTGTAGGATGGCTAGAAACATCAGCAGAGATGTAATTGCTTAGTCAATTGATCTCATTGTGAGAAATGGTTAAGCCAATGAGATTGTGCAAAATTGAACAACGTTTTTGAACGTGTTTCTTTTCCTTTGGACAAGACTCTGGTTGTAGAGGTTGGAATTCCCGTCTTCTTGAACTGGAGTTAATTTTTGTTTCCTTTTACTGCATATTTATCTTTTAAATCCCATGTATGGCTGGCTTCCAACATACTTCAACCAAATTCTTCAGTGATTCCTGTCACCAGGACTGAGTGGTTGAAGGTTAATTTATTTAGTTGAATGGGATCAAGCATTTTAACATAGCATAGCTTTGAAGTATAGCGGCCATGGAATTATCCCAGGTTCAGTTCCTTCTGGCATTGCATCATTTAAAGTAAAAATATGATGCAGAATGAGTGTTGAAGATTTTCTTAGAAAATTATGTATTCCCAGGATGCAATGCTCTCTCGTATGATGAGGGCATTGGCACTTTATTTTCCTGTCCTGTTCTCAGAAGTTCTACCATGAAAGACTGCTTCGTACTTGAGATTTTAGGTGGGCCTCTCTTAGATACTTTTGCTAGTTTGTTTCTCTACTCTCTTAGGGTATAACTTGGATTCTTATTTGTTTTTCCCCTACTGAGAATAATTGTAAATCATGAATTACATCTATATTTTAAATCCAATGATGCCATATTATATTGTCTGTGGATGCTAGTGCATTAAACTCATGTAAGTTCTTTCACCCACTCTATATTGATGTCTGTACTGAAATCATTCTCAAACTCCATTAGATGGTTCCTTAAGTTAATGCCAGGGTTAAAAATTGAGGATTAGTAATGTGCTCTGACAGAGGGTTTATAAGACATCCCAAATGATGTGACTATTAGTGCTTACGAGTGTGATTTAGATGGGCATTTATCTAAAAAGGGTCTTGTTCATTTGGATTAGTTCTTAGAAGAGATCTGAGGATGTTAAAATTGTTCTATTTGTCACTTGCTTTACACACACACACACACACACATTCCTTTTTCCTTAGTTTTCTTTCTCATGATCCCTATGGATGACATCACTATTAGTTTAAGTTCTGATGCAAGCCACTTTTTGCAACAAACAAGGATGTGGATGTCATGGCCTTTGCCAAAGACCTGGACAAGATATTTTCATCCATACAGGCAAGCATCAATACTCGAAATACTCTCTTTAAAGTTTTTGTAATATTCTGTATTGATCATTTGAAATCTATTGGAATGCTACTTTAAAACACGCTTTATTAAAGCCTCAAACACAGTTTATTACTCTAATGCAGGATTTGGATACTGAATTAATTGTTGCAACTGCCAGGGATACAACTACAAATGCAACCGCTGTATCTGCCAATGCAGTTGTTGATGAGAGGCAATTGAATGCACTTTTTCTTGATGTGGTAAGCTGATCTTTCTTCAGCCAAAATATCTAACGATTTAAGTTTGAACATTATGCAAATAAATGTAGTGCAAACTGATTACTATGTTTACTGTTTTCCTGGCAGTTAAGTTGTGATTTTAGGACACAGTGTGCATCATGCCAGACCCATTGGTGATCTCTAAAATACAGTGATAAAAAAACACATAAACCATTCAAACGCCCACCTTTTTGTCAGCTATCACCGGGTTTGCAGATTGCTAAAAAAAATTTTATTGCTATACCTGTAACCCATAGGTAATGTTTGTGAAATGATAGTGTGCAGCCAGGATAGATGTTTAGTTTTAACTATTATCACAGGGGGGAAATTATTAAACTTTTGTTTTGAGAAGCCAAAGGATTGGATTTATTTTGGACAAGAAAATTATTATGAATAAAAACACAATATAGAAAGTTTAGTATAGACTGAAGCTTGCTAAATTTGCAGAAAGTTTCCAAATTATTTGGTAAGGGTAATTACAAATACCTAGAATTGGATGGGGAAGCTCAATCTTGGAACAACCAGAGAATGGTGGTAGCTCGAGGAAAAGCGAATTCAGAAAGGAATGGTGTGGATTTTGACAGTGATGAAGAGAATGGGAATGGAGGAGGGGGAGGAGGGGGAGGAGATCAGGAACCATTTGATTGGGAAAAGGAGATGAGGAAGAGAGTGAAGGAGATTGAAGAGAGGAGAGAGTTGGTGAAGAAAGCTGAGGAGTTGCAGAACAGAATATTTGATGATAATAGCCAAGAAGAAAAAGAAGAGAGCGAGGAAGAGAAGAAGGAGAGAGTGAGAAAAGAGCTCGAAAAGGTTACACTAGTACTATTTTTTTCTTCTAATTACTCGTCTATTTGTTTTCCTAGTTTTTATTGTTACCTTTTGTTTTCAAACAGGTGGCCATGGAACAGGCAGAGAGAAGAAAGACAGCTGAATTGATGTTCGAATTAGGGCAAAAAGCTTATGGAAAAGGCATGTACGGTAGGGCTATTGAGTTTCTTGAAGCCTCACTTACAATCATTCCAAGGTCGACACTGTTTGGTGGTGAGGTTGGTAATATAGTTTAATTTTACTTCACTTTGCTTTCTTTCAACATAACATTTTGATCATGGAGTGAGAAATAATAGGTTAAAATTTTGTTGTTTAGATACAAATATGGCTGGCTATGGCTTATGAGGCTAATAATCGACATGCTGACTGCATTGCTCTTTACAAGCAATTGGAAATGAAGCACCCTAGTATTAGCATTCGACGTCAAGCTGCAAATCTTCGATATATATTGCAAGCACCTAAGCTTAAGATATCCCAGGAGGAGATGGTCACCATTCCACTCATTGGTTCAACATATGACAGGTTGTAAGTTTTTTCATCAAACTGTTCAAATTAATTCCTGTTTTCAATATTTTTAATGCTGCGATATAAGTTTTTGTTATTAGAGATAAATTGGCTAAATCAATAATTATAAAATCAGTCAGTTTGATGATATCTGTTCATTTAGTTTGCACATTCCAAACAATATTTTCAACTCTTTTTGGCTTCATTTCATGTTCTTTTATACAAACAAAACCATGTAGTAAGTTTGGTAATTCTTTTGAAGTTAGCTATAGAATCCTTTTTGTTTAGTCAAACTGCTGGAATCCATTTATACCTTCTAGTTGAATGATTTCTTCTGCATGAGTCTAACTTTCCTAGATTAACCGTTCTCTTGCTTATGCACATGCATTAAACACTGGTACAATACTTGTGCAATTATCTTCTTTTCTTCTTTTCTTTTTCATTTTTTTCTCTTTTTTGGGTGGGGAGATTCATATGTGCATTTTAGATCAATGAACGAAGTTAATATCAGCTAAACTTATGTTGCAACACAAAGAATGCCAAGTAGAGGTAAACTAAACTGAATAACAAATGACAACAAAAATACAACCTGAAACTAATTACAATGAAGACATGCAAATTGAACAACTACTAGCAAAGAGCAGACTGATCTAATCTACATTTAAAAGCTAAACTTTGTTGCAGCACAGAGAATGCCAGCTAGAGGTTAACAAAACTAAAAACAAATGACAAAAAAAATACAACCTGAAACTGATTACAATAAAGGCATGCAAACTGAACAACTACTAGCAAAGAGCAGACTTATCTAATCTACAGAGAAACACCAATCTTTGCTCTCTATCTCTCTCTCTCTATTTAAACCTTACATTCAAGATATACTGCATTCATCCTCATTTTTATAAATGAACTAATGAGGACAATGCTCTTCATACTTTTGAGGTTGGAAGTGTGTTATCTCCAATTCCTTCCAAATCCAAACCTACTGGAAGGGTAAAATTATCTTGTAAATTCTGTAAAGCTCAGTTGAAATCCTGCATCCAGTCCCTCAGAAGTCTGAATGTGCCTCAATTTGACTGAGCTTTCACCCATAGCTGTTTAGTATAGAACAGTAGAAGATAATGTGGTATATAGTCATACTGACATTACAAAAGAGCAACTTAGGATCAATATTTGACCCCCAATCAACCTGTCTATCTTTAGCAAAAGCTATTAAGAAGAGCCTGCCATGAAATAAAGTGGAGTTAGATATTATAAGAGAACCCCAAAGTATCCTTGGACTTTTCCATCTAACAAAAACCCAACCTTTGTTTATTATTTACTGCTTATTAGGAGATATCTTTCAAAATCTAAGCCCTCCTTTTGCAGATTAGGGGAATAAACCAAACATAGCGGGTTAAAAAGAGGGACTAAATCATAGACCTGGAAGGAGGCCATTGCCAGTCACGGAACTCCATAGAAGCTGAAACTTTAGATTGAATTGGCAGATTCAAATAATAGACAATCCTATGTTAGTACAACTGCAAAAGAGGACCGTATGGGTACTGTGAATCCCACTGCAAGTATTTCTTTCCAGTACTTTTATAAAATCTTTAGATTGAACTGGCAGATTCAAATACAATGGCCATCTCACTAGTTATTGGCCTTAGGTTCAAAATATTTTTCCAGTTTCAATGGCAATCATCTGGAACATTAATGCTCCAAAACCTTCTTTTATTTATGATATGGATCCAAGCAACCAGTAGAGAAGGTGATGTAGAATCTGTAGATGAACCGAATAGAAAAAAAAAAAAACAATTTATAATGTTGTGGGGTAGTTATGCCATAGTGGAGAAGGGAAGCAGTAGAGAGAGGCGTGGGAGGAGCAGACAATCTTGGTAGATGAGTGTGTCATAGGTGAGGACTATCATAGAACTTGAATGTCTTGCTAAGGTGCATATTCATTGGCACAAACCCAAAGAAATAGGAAAACCAAATCCGAACATGAATAGGAAAACTTGCTGAATAGGACATAACAGTAGATTCTTTATAAACCTATTTTAACTACTCAATTGTACATACTAATATCTCTAAATAGTACTAAAAATCTTGAAAACTTCTCAAAGTTAAAAATATTAATTAATTTCCCTTGTAGTCCTTCATTCCCCAATATGGTGCCTTTAAGGAAAAGACTATAAAAAAATATTCCTGAGGATAGCAGCTTGATTCCAATCAGAAATGGTCCTAATACCCAGCCCCCCCTCCTGTTTAGGTCTGCCTAACAAAACCCCAACCTGCTTTGGCTCCTTTTACAGAGCCTGATTTCTGCTTCCAGAAAAAGGCACAACATTTCCGTCTCACCTTCTTTATAAAACTCTTGGGAGAATTGGTATTCTGGGCCAATAACTTTGAGTGTTAAAGAGACCAGAAATTATAAGCTGAACTCTTCCAGCAAAACTCGAGAATATAGAGGTCTGGTTATCTATCCTTGCAGTGATACTTTCCTCAAGTGGATGACCAGCTGAATTAGAGGCACTTCCTGAAACCTCACTGGCAATTTGCGTACTTTGAATCTTGATTACTGAAGAATGTTTTATTTGTGGAAATAAAATCAAGATTAGTAGGTACATTTTACACATCAATGGATTGGTTTTGTCAGCAGGAGAACTGATCAAAGAGTTTTCCTTTTAGTACTAATCGATCCCTTTCTACCATTCTAGAAAGTGTACAACTCATCTTAAAAAACAGAGATTAGTCAACTTGCCTTTTGTGCACTTTGGATGATAGAGCATAGTACCTTCTAGAGCAGCCTTGTCTAACAATTTGTAGAGAATTTGCATTGAGATGATAGAAAGGTTAGGAGATAATGGATCCCATTGCCTTAGTCCTTTCTGATCTCTAAATCAGCTGCATAAACTTTCTTTGCTACAAACTGAATACCTGGGAGAAGTCACTTGTGCCTTAATCCATGAAATAAAAGGTACGAATAAGATTTTCCAGAAACAAATATCTTGTTTTTATAACAAATCTATTATTTGGAGCTTGCCATTATTACAGATTTCCATATGCTTTAGTGATCTTGAAGACCCCTCTATATTCTTATTGGATAATTTATATTAAGATGTATTAGATGAAGCACTAACTTCCATATCTTCATTTAAATGACCTCTGGACACCTGGAAATCTTTCAGATTTCCCTCTTTTCCTGCCGTACCTTACTTTAGAAACAGCTACCAGCGAGCTTGCTGAGACATTTTAGTATGTGATATGTACTGATGGATATCTTTCACAAGGAATGAGCAAGGATTACTCAATCACTCAAATGTGTTTTTCCCAGAGCACTACCAATACTGAGCATCCTTCAGCTTCAATTGTCTCAAACTTGTTTTAAATCCTTTGGATTCTGAACTGAATTAGTTATTCTCATGTCCAATTTTGATCTCAAGTTGTTTGAATTGATGAGCAATTTATGACCCTTTATTGATCTCTACTTGTTTTTGAAAATTTAGTCTTGCCATCAGTTCATCATGTGATTGTGATTTACTTTTAATTCTTTCTTAGTCCTCACAATGGTAGACTGCTTTCCTGGAATTTCCACGTCAAACTTGGCCATGCTGTGGTGTTTCTAGCTCTAGATGGTCCAGACTTGGACTTGATGGAAGCTAGCTGTGTATCTTTGCAGGGTTATCACCCATTTGCCCTGCTTTAGTGATATTTGGTAATTGGTGATGTCATTTCTTGGTTCTGGATGCTAGCTGTGTAGCTTTGCAGGGTTATCACCTATTTGCCTTGCTTTAGTGATGTTTTGTAATTGGTGATATCATGTTAGGTCATGGTTTTATAGAGATTAATAAGCATTAGGCTTCTCCAGAATGTGAAAATCGGTGGAAAGAATTGTAATTATAATTGATCTTAAATAATGGATGATGTAGCTGTCGTGATGAATTTTTTGTTGATCCATGAATCAGCTTTAACATCAGCTTTGAAACCCCATTATTTGATGCATATGCTGCGATTTAAGAAAAAAGTGGTGATCTCAGCATCCTGCTATCATTTCACGCGTCTTGAAGTTGTATGGAAAGTATATCCATGTTGAATCACCCATCCGTCTTGTCTAAATAATCATTAATAATCATGTACAACGTGTACATTATGTTTTACCAGCAGTTTTTCTTCATTTGGTGCTTTGTTGAGTATTACTCTCTTTTTGGTTGATAAATTGTTTCCCCGTGCCTGGAAAATTATCTGAACGCCCCTCAATATCATCACTACTCAGTTGATTCCTAGCACTTAGAGAAGTGACAAGGTGGGATATGTTTAATGCAGCTATGCGGCATCATGGAGTGATAAGCACAAGGATAAGGATCAAGAGAGAAGTTGGACAACATCCAATCAATTGCCATCATCTAGAGATTTTATGGGGGACTTTCTGGTCTGGCGACCTCCAACTGGACTGGAGAAAAATCGAGCTTTTTGGTTTGCTTTAGCTTTGTGGATGGGATTGGTTGGAGTTGCCCTTTTTCTACAAAGATGAATCATACAAAACACACAATCACCATATTGTAACTATTGTACATGAATTGTTCGTTTGATTATATATGCATTCATCAATGTACCACCATGCCAATGGCATTTTGACATTATGGTATGTATGAATCAGTAAACTTGCTTGCTTATTCCTAACACTATTTTTTGAAGCATGTTTCCTTGGCTGTATGAAATAGAAGCCCCCCCCCATACTTGAAGGCGTCTTTTACCTTTCTTGAGCAAGCTTCTTGTGTTAAAATTGTTGAAGGATGAGGGCGTAGTTATGACCTCATTTGGCCATATGATAAGCAGGATAGCCAGTGATATATCATAACTTGTCCAAAAGTGTGAGTATAATGTGTAGAGGTTTTCAATGATTCATCAATGCTTCATAATAGCATCTTGCGATAAAACTAAGCTGTAAATGTGGTATGGGCGACAGTTAATGCTCAAATCCAGCTTCAATGCATCTGACCAGCACATATCAAGTTCCTTTCCACCTTTCTTTGGATTTTCTTTTTGGTTCTAGAAGCGGCTGGCTTGGGAAGGACATGTGGTGCCAATCATTCAAACGCTTAATCTCTAGACATCGATGTTAGTTTAGTGTCTTATAGTTAATTTATAATCGGTTGGTTATTGGTGCTGATAAATATATATTTATTATTAATAAAAGTTTAATTTATTTTTAATATTTATATAATATTAAATTAATGAATCTATAGTAAAGATAAAGTACATGGAACAAAAATACTTTGCAAAGAAAATTATCAAGTTTTTATAATTATGAGATTTATATTGCATCAAAGCATTATTCTAAAATGTTCTTAGGCGATACTCTTTTAAATACTGGATATTCATTAGAGTTATAAAAACTGATACATATTATGTTTTTTTTTTATGAAATGAAGTAGTTATTCTCATAAGTTAAGATATAAGGAATACCTAGAATTAATATCTAGATGCTTATCATAAAACATGTACACTGAACCGACTTGTAGCAGATTTGAAAAGAATTTTAAATCTTATTCAAATGATCAATGATTATTATGTAAAAAACAAACATGATTTAACATGACAGATATACTTCATGCTTTAATTTTAAATCAGAACATTATTGATAAAAAGATATTAATTACACTGAGAAACCTATCACAAAAAGGTTAAGTCAAATCATTAATGATTTTTCTAATATTTGAAGTATCATGACATGTTAGATGATGCACTTAATCTTCAAATATAAATTAATCAATTGTTTTATTGATAATAAATTAAACTGTTTAAATTATTTAATTCTATTTAATTAGAATTATAATTTATATTTTGGTCAACATATTACGAACCTAAGGAGTCACACACATTAAAATCCATTAGTTATAAATTAAACTATGATGATTTAATTAAGTATGATTTTATTAAAATATATTTTAGAAATTAAGGACTATTATATAACTAATAAATGAATTATATTTCTAGATCTAGAAAAATAAAATAAGGACTTGATTGAGTTAATTTCTAAAATTATCCTGAATTAATATATGAATATTATTCAGAAGGTAAATTGATATTTTATCAATTTATAGAGTTTTTCAGATTTTTCTATAAATAGTAAATGATGCCTCTTATTTTTAAGAGTTGTTGTTTGTTAGATAAAAAAAAACTATATAAATACAAAATTAAAGCTAGCATTCTAGGCATAATAATATTCCTCTCTTCTAAATAGAAGATTTTTTTTTTCACGGGTGGTTTGTGTGGATTACTATTGGAGATGGGACAATTAGATAACTTGTGGTTTGCGACAACTCATCCTTTAAAAAATTATTCAAAGCTAAAAAAAATTAAATCTTCAAGAAATAAATCCTTAATAACTCTTCTGTGTAATAAAATTCTAAAAACTTCTAAATAATTTTACTTTATAATTTTCAGTACTACATGTAAATATTCTTGAACTCGAAAGTGTGTGCGTCGATCGACGCACAGAGACATCTGTTCATCTGATGCAGCTTGTATCACCAATGGTTCAAGTTGAAAACATACACTGCAAGCTTCTGCTAGT
>Ga0325401_1000194_pt1 | contig 39945 bp, 7 predicted proteins | sample PopdelMetagenome_FD_205666 | JGI IMG/M metagenome (GOLD analysis project Ga0325401, IMG submission 205666) | Populus deltoides microbial communities from Bellville, Georgia, United States - Xylem-PdKOR-R2 | ecosystem: Host-associated > Plants > Phyllosphere > Stem > Wood/Secondary xylem | place...
TAAGAGTCATAAAGACACCATTAAACTACTATTAAGTGAACGGTGCAAAATTGCAAAAGGGTATGAGTGAACAATATTCTGATTTAGCTTTAGTTAATTAACCACTTATGACAACTTTACTTTAAAGCTTTGTCACGTTTTTTTTTAACCTAGGTCGGTTTTATATGGTTAATATATTGTCCCTTTGACTTTCAAGAGCTTTAGTCAACATCAAATTAACTGGGCCTTTCCATCATCAACACTCCAAAACGAACCACGCTTGATCCGTTAACAGCGTGAATCATGGCGTGCACGTCACCACCACTGATTGTGTTCTGTGGTGACCCGTGTACACTATAGTGTTTGTTTCTCGAGACCGTGTCTTCTCTCCAACGCTCATCCATACACGTGTCCATCTTGGCAGCATCTCCCACCCCACACGCCAACAGAAATTCCATGCAAATATGAGGACCAATTCGCTAAATGTAAAACAACAGGCCAACTACCGATCAGTCTCCTGCAAGCATAAACTTGACTATTGGACGGTGCAAAGCTATGATATATTTTTAAATAAAAATTAATTTTTATTATTATTCTAAACACTATTATAGTCCCCAAACTAATGCTTCTTGCAATTTCACCACCTAATCATGGCTAACTTTGCAATCAGGTCCTTTATTTACCAAGATTGGATTGGAAAACCCACCACTTGAGTATTTGGCGGTGCTAGCTATGGTATATAGTATTATTTTAATATATTTTTAAATAAAAAAATATTTTAAAAATTAATTTTACCAACACCCTTATAAATTATAATCCCCAAACTAATACTTCTTGCAATTTCACTATCCAATCATATCTAACTTTGCAACCAAGTCCTTTACTTACCAAGATTGGATTGAAAAACCCACCGATGAAGGAACAATAATAAAATAAAATAAAGATAATTTTGTTGATAAAAAGAACAAATAATAAACCTTGCATCGTAGGTTTCGTTCCTTATGCATACACATTTAGGCATCTAAGCATATTAAAATTAATAATATTTTAATATTTTTTTATAATTTTAATGTAATAATAATATTAAAAATATAAAAAAATATTTTAATTTATTTTTAAGTGAAAAATACATAACACTACATAACCAGATACAAACTTAGTTAGTTAGGCTTTATTACAATCTTCCTAGTCAAGAAACATGATTTAACTTCACATTTGCTTGGTTGCGTGATGCCCTTCCTATCCTCAAACCCTAATTGGCTAAGAAATTGAAAATGAAGAAGAGAATTAGAAAAAGAGAAGCATGCCCTTCCATTCTTTCTTCTTTCCGGGAAGGTGGAGAGGAAGCTCATTGATTTTGTTTTTACTCGAAGGAACTTGTGTTTCAATTAATTTATTTTAAATAATGTCTAGACTGGAAACGTGATTTAAATTATATCTTATAAAAATTAAAAATTTATTTTTATTTAAATTTAAATTTATTTTTTAACTTTAAAGTGTATTCTACAACTATTATGATTTTCTATATGTTAATCTCAAATAGTGAGTCAAGAAAATTAAAAAATGAAGCGTGTCTTTTTAATAACTAGATCAATCATTTAAAATTAAATTGTTATTTTTTTGAATAGATCTAAAGAAAATAAAGAATGAAGCATTATATTTAAATAAATAAATACAAAATAATTAATGTAAAACCCGACCCGACCCGACCCGCCCGACCCGGAATGAAGAAATCGTGATATAAATGTAAGGATTTGTAGTTGGTGGACTAAAACAAAAGGAAGAATCTTCTAGCTAGGTCATAGCACCTTATCCTCCATAAAAAAACGTTTCTCACACTTTTGTATAAACTAATAAGAAAACAGAACCTTCCTTAGAAAACAAGCCACGCGACCCTGAACTTTCTCTGTATTATCCTCTTCAAAACCCCCCAAAATCCTCTCTCCAAAGAAACCCTTAAATACTCATCTCTCTCCGTTGCTCCTCAATCTCGATAATTTCAACTTCCCACTTCCCAAAATGGCATCTGGGTCATCGGGTCGGACTAACTCGGGTTCAAAAGGATTCGATTTCGGGTCTGATGACATTCTCTGCTCTTACGAAGATTATGGTACCAACAATCAAGATTCCTCTAACCTGTCTCATTCAGATACTGTTATAGGGTCCAATTCGAGCAAGGTAACTGTTTTGGTTTGGTAAAGCTTTGATCTTTTTGTTGGGTCAGGTGTGATTATTGAAATCTGTGCTTAGCTTCTTTGGAATTTGGGGATTTAGGGTTTTGAACTTTTTTTTGGGTTCGGTTAGGTATTTCTTTTGTGTTTTTTTACTATGAGTTGGATTCTTGATTTTAAATGGAAGTTTCAATTTATTTTTTGCTATTTTAGCTGTAAATGTTGAAATTTCTGTGACTCTTTTTAGGGTTTTAGATTGTTGGATTTGGTTATGGATTTTTCTAACTAATCTTGGGATGATTAATGGTGAATTTTTTTTTTTTTTTTTGGTTTTTGCCAGTAGAGTCCTTAATTTTTTTAGTGAAAGTTTTAATGGTTGTTGACTTCTTTCTTTAACTATTTTTCTGTTTTTGTTATATGGCAAGCAAAAGGTGAATATAATAATTTACAGTTTTTGTTCAAAAAATCGTAGGCCTTTTGGGTTTGTTTGAATTTGGTTTTCCTTGTTTTCAAATTAGAATATGAAAGTCGATCGAGTTTTGGTTAAATTTCATCGATTTTATCATTTCTTAAGATAAGTGCTGAGGTTTAGATGGAATAAGATGATGTGCGAGGATACTATTTTTAGCCAATGTAATGGAATTTTTATTAGAAAATGAGAGAAGTTTGGGGCCCTCAATATTTAGCTGCATAGTCTCATGCTTGCTTTATTGCAATGCTAGGTGAGTGCAAAGAGATCCTGGTACCTCAGAACCGCACATCTTAAAGTTTCTTTGGAGGAAAAAAATGTGTTTTAGAATGACATGTTAGTCTGACTGCTTTTTAAATGCAAAAAAATCATGAGGGAAAAAAGAGTAGGAATGTTTGATTGTGCTTACTTGGCAATTCATTACTTCAAAATATCAAATTTGGATAACAAACAAGTGCCATTACAAACGATCATTGAGCTCTACATTGCTGGTAGGGTTGGATAACAGACAAGTGCCATTTGGAAAGCAAAGCATTTAGATCTTACAGCTCTTTTTTCTGCAAATTTAAATATCGTGGTGAACTGATGATGATAACTGGCTGCACTTTTAAAAGTTTTGCTGAAAAGCTTGTTTGCACACCACAGAACTACTTGCCACTAGATAGCTGTTCTTTCTTTTTTGTTCTTTTGGTACTTTGTTTACTAAGAAAATGCCCAATTGATATTTTCCTTGTACATGCTTTGAGAAGTCCTAGTTCGAGAATTGAAAGAGTCCAATTCAGATAATTTTTCTTAGATCTTTTCAGTAGTTTCTTACTTTCTACTCAACTTGAATGCTTAACCTGGAATGCATTTTTTATAGCTGTTCAGTATAAAGCAGAATTATTATCACATTCACTTATATGAGGAACTGCAATTTTCTACTTCAAGCAGGATTTTCACAAAAGTAGAATGACAAGGTCATCAATGTTTCCTGCTACTTCCTATAGCCAGCCAGAGGATTCTTTCAATCAAGATGTGGTCTCTATTGTTGAGAAAAGCATGAAAAAACAAACTGACAACATCATGCGTTTTCTTGAGGGTATCAGTTCACGGCTGTCCCAGTTGGAATTGTGTTGCTACAACCTTGATAAATCAATTGGAGAAATGCGATCAGATTTTGTTCGTGACAATGAGGAGGCAGATTTAAAACTTAAATCTCTTGAGAAGCACATTCAAGAGGTGATTAGATTGCTTTTTATCAGTATTTTCAATATCATGGTTTACTAACTAGTAATTGTGTCCAAAGGAACTGTGTTTTACCTTTGCTTATTTCCCTTGGTCATTGGATGACACATGGGAGTGCATATGGTTACCAGGTTTTCAACTTTTGGGTCGAGTAAAACATCCTGACTGGCTAAATGCTTATTTGAGTGATAGTGGTACTTTGATAAATTTAGGGAGGCTAAATAAATGCATATGAGTGATATTAGTAATAATGTGATATTAGTAATAATGTAATATTAGGGTAATTATTTGTTTTCCGATTGTACTTTCTGGAGCCCCAGCGGAAAAGAATTATGGGTTTCTGTGGGAAGGCAATCCTGCTTCATTTTTAAACTATTGAACTATTAAAATGCAATTACTAATAAGTTTATCACTTCTTTTTTTGCTGACAACATATCTTGATCTTCAAGCATTTCATCTTTTTTCTGGTCGTATGATACTATAGTATGGCTTGTTTTATGGTGTTTGCTGCAGGTGCACAGGTCTGTCCAGATTCTAAGGGACAAGCAAGAACTCGCTGAGACTCAGAAAGAATTATACAAGCTTCAGCTTGCACAGAAGGAACCCTCTTCATCAAGCCATTCCCAATCTAGTGAGGAAAAAGTTGCACCAGCTGCCTCTGATCCCAAAACAACTGACAATACATCTGAAATACGTAACCAGCAATTGGCTCTTGCTCTGCCTCACCAGGTGGCACCACAGCAACAGGCCCCACCTGTGCCTCCACTCTCTCAAGCTCCACCTCAGAATGTGGCACAACAGCAATCTTATTATTTGTCTCCTGCCCCTTTACCAACTCCAGCAGCTCCAACCCAACACCCTCAGAACCAATATCTAACTTCTGATCCTCAGTACCGAACACCCCAAATGCAAGATGTCTCTAGGGTGGCACCAGCACAGCCACAAGTAAACCAGACACCACAAGGCCAACAATTTCCTCAGTACCAGCAACAGTGGCCCCAGCAGTTACATTTGCAACTACAACCACCTCAACAGCCCTCCATGCAGCCCCAGATCAAGCCTCCATCCACCACAGTTTACACTCCCTACCCTCCAGCTGGTCAGCCAACAAATCCCTCTCCGCCAGAGACTCTACCTAACAGCATGCCCATGCAAGTTTCATATTCAGGTGTACCTCAACCCATGTCTAGTCGTGCTGACACGGTGCCATATGGATATGGAGCTGGAAGAGCAGCAGTTCCACAGCAACCTCCACCTCAGCAAATTAAGGGCAATTTTGGAGCACAACCCAGTGATGTATATGCAACTGCTGGATCTCATCCAGGCCTGCCCCCAGTAAGTGCATACATGATCTATGATGGTGAAACTGGGAGAACACACCATACATCTCAACAACCTCACTTCCCCCAGGGTGTATACCCTCCTCAGCCAGCTGCAGGTGCAGGTATGCTGCCCCGCCATTCAAGCCCTTCACACTTTGTGCGCAACAATTTCTACAACGATTTGATTGAGAAATTGGTAAACATGGGTTTCCGAGGTGATCATGTTGTCAGCGTGATTCAGAGGATGGAGGAGGGTGGTGAGCCTGTGGATTTTAATTCTGTGCTGGATAGGTTGAAAGTGCATTCATCTGGGGGTTCTCAGAGGGGAGGATGGTCTGGTTGAAGCCACCACTAATCCATGTTCGAGACCTTAATTGCAGTGACAGTTATGCTTGTCTTCAATTGAATAAAGGCAGTTACAATGCACGGTGTTCTCCAGTACTGTGTATAAGGTTATTGAGTCTTCATGTATCTATGATGTTATATGTTAGCAGTTCTTATTGCATGTGTGTTGGACCTTTCTCTCTGGTTTTTAGTAAGGGAGATCCAATTTCACTGTGAGCCTTTTAACTATCATGAACCTATGAGTAATTTGGGTTTCTTAGCACGAATCCTCTCACTCCCTTTTTTGTTTCTTTCAAATCTTTCCTCTTTCTCTTCCCTTGATTCAGGGGTTAGATGCTTATTCTTTTCTGTTGCTTTACTTTTTTATCTCCCTGGTTTTATATGATATCCGTCCTACTTCCTTTAATGTACGATTTCTTTGTCTTTAACTGACAAATATTGAAGTAATCAATCATTTGTGACCCTAAAAAAAGTCCAAAGATGTCTGATGCCCTAAGTCGGGTCCGGTTCAAGTTGGGCATGGTCAAAAAATCCAATCATATTTAAACTTGTTGAACTCGTTCTCCAGCTCTTCTAGTTCAAAGATGCAAATGGATTTAATAGGTCGGGGCAAGTGGGATCGTTGTCCTAACTTTCATGTCCAGAAAGAGTTTTCAACATGACAGATCCACAATCCCTCGCCTCCTAGGTGTTAGTATCGGACTTCGCTAACTCCTCTATCATTTCGAGCATGACTTTAAGCATACTTATTAAGTGGGTTTGGCTTTGCGGATGATGACTCATTGACCGAGGTCGGTTTTTTTTAAATTAACTTCATCAAATTTGAATATCAAATCATGATTTAATGGGTATGGTTAAACTTGAGTGAGATTCAATCAAATTAATTTCACTATTTAAAAAAAAAACTTTTACTAAAAGTTACATAGTTTATTTTTTACCAAAATTTTTTTTTTGTTCAAAACAGCATTATTTGAGTTTTTATTAAAAATTGAAACAAAGTTGACGAGGCATGGATGTTGAGAAATTATTCTATTGAAAAACTCCTCCTTCAATGAATGGACACCGAAATCCAGTCGCATCCCATGTGAACTTAATTATTGAAATGGTTAAATGGAGCATTTCCAAGCTAAACCCTTCTTAACATGGCGCAATCAAAGTTTTGTCGGTTTCATAAAATGATTAGATTTGAACCCATCTGGAAGCTGATTGCTGATGTCTAGTTAATTAGGGTTTTAAAGCAGGTTATCAAATCCAGTATGATATCAAGTCAATCCATACAATATATAAATAGATCGGCTTTGTGTTTTAGCATTTTCTACTCAAACCCACTTGGCTTACCATTTTTTAAATTGCCACTAAGATTTTCTTATTTTCTTCCTCCTCCTCTCATGGAAGCTCATAACTCAAGTGGGCTAAATTTTTCTTTTCATGAAGGATCTCGAGTAAAACAACTTGTTTTACCAAGTCTCACCAATCTTAATGTAGCCATCTTGCAGCAATGACAATAAGATAGTTTACAGTTTTTAACTTCCAGTTTGTTAAAATGGAGGTCTAATTGCTAGAAGGAATTAGGGTTTACAGAACTCGCATTGTTACAGATCTGAGTTCTGAATTTTAAACCTTGAGAGTATATGGTTTCTCACATTCCATTTCAATCTTAATTACTATAAAAGAAGGCTTTGAAATCTGTTCAGGGCTATTCAAAGAAGAAGAAGAAGAATTAAACAGGGTTTTATCATTTCTTCAAAACTGAAAAATGTGTAAAATATAAGAAGTAGATTATAAATGTATAAAAGAAGGCAAGAGCTCCATGTTAAAACTGAACACTATGCTTGAACATTTCCTTTCCTTGAACACTCAGGACTGAAGTATGTATTCTGTTGTCTGGGATCACAAAAACTGAGAAGTGAAGGACAGAGTTGTGGCCACAATCAAGCTCCAAGAAGGCAACAAGAAAATGCTTGCAGAATTATCAACTGAGTTCTTGGAATTGGGAGAATTATTGCTGCCTGATACACATTGACATTGGATCATCGATTAGCATGAAATATTTAATTCAATAAGAACAGAATGAATGGAGTGGGAATGGAATGCACACCAGTAAGGCAGGAGAGTGGATTGACATGCAGTCCACATCTTCCAGGCAATTCTTGGGCCTCAGTCACATTGATCCCAGCTTGATTACTGCCTTGATTGCTCGCCAAGTTACACAGACATTTTGGGTTTGATTTGATCACAGTCTTGAGAGGATCACAACAAGTATCTGGCACATCTTTCGTTCCATTAAGGTAACTGAGGCAAGGAACGAGCTGGTTTAGGCACGAGGTGTCTTGGGCATATCCATCTTGCAGCAACACGAACAACATTAGCGATGAAATCCCAAGAAAGCATGACAACAACTTATCCATCTCTGTGTTTGCTCTTTTGGGGAAGTGAATATACAATTTATATGAAAATGTTAGTAGGTTTGTGTCTCAGAGGAAGTGGGAGTTGTTGATCTAAGTTTCGGTGCTTGATTAGGAAAGTTGGCCATCCAATTCTGATTTCTGGCTAACTTTAGCCGACCATCTTGTAATGGTGACAGACTCCTGTTAGAGGCAGACCATGGCAGTTGGATAGGTGAAGCTACTTTCAGTAGTCGTGAACAGTATTATTGTAATGGTTATTTTTAAATGTATTTTTTACTTAAAAATATATTAAAGTAATATATTTTTTATTTTTAAAAAATTATTTTTAACATCAGTATATTAAAGTAACATAAAAACACAAAAAAATAAATAAAAATATTTTTAAAATATAAAAACAAACAGACTAGATAGGTACAACAAAAACCTCAGAAAAAAAATATATGTTTGTAGCCCATTAGATCAAAAGAATTACAATAGAGCGAGGATAGTTTTGTACTAGGTCTACCCAATATCACAAATATTCATGGTAGATGTGTTTAGTGTTGCGGTGCAGAGAGATTTTTATAAAGTATTTTTTATTTAAAAATATATTAAAATATTTTCTTAGTTATTTATTTATTTTTAATATTATCACATCAAAACCATTTAAAAATATAAAAAAACATTGATTTAATATTTTTAAATGAAATATAATTTTAAAATATATTTAAAAACAACTAATTAAAGTAATTTCTTCTAGTAAAGTGGATTCCAGCTCTAGTGTATTTTAATTTATTTAATTATTGTGTAATGAAAAGGGATTGTTGTTAAGAATTCATTAGATATTCCAATAAATAATATATAAAAGAAAACAGCTTTCGTGCAAGGAAATGAAGTAAATTACTCTCCTGGAATCTGAACTCCAGCCAGACCATGGGGTGGATAGGCATGGAGAGAATCACAGGAGGGGATTGAAGCTGAAAATTTGTGGAAAACATGTGAGCCCATGTTCATCTTTATGCTTTGAAGTTCGAATTAAAGTTAAATTCATATGCATCTTTTCCTGTCGACTTTCCATGCCATTTCTTGACTTTAGGGCATCACTTTGTGTTTTTATCAACTTATTTATTCAAAGAACAATGCTCCTCTTCTTGTGCTGCGCATCATTGCTTTCTGCTCCATCAACCCCGCCCCTCCTCTCGTTTAACCTTTTTATATTTATATTTATATTTATATTGTATTTAGCATTGTGGTTCGACGTCGTTTTATTTATATCTAGATTGTGTGTGTGTGGATATTATATCATTAATATTCATGATAATTTCTTCATGTAATCTATCTTTTCTCGGCATCGATGATCTCAGAGTTTATTACATCTAGATTGTGTTTGTCATTATGATACACTATATATTTTAAAAATATATTTGTACTTAAAAATATATTTAAATAAATTTTTTTTTATTTTTTGATATCAACGTATTAAAATTATTGAAAATAACTATAAAAAAATTAATTTTATACTTTTTTAAATGAAAAACACTCTTAAAATGTATCTAAAAATAAAAGCTATGATGCTCGTAGACTCATTTATGTAAAAAAAAAAAAATAGGTATTATGATGATCATATTAATTCTTGATAGATAATAAATTTAAAACTACTAATTAGTGATTTTTTTCCCTCAAGGTAACCTTTTATTTTTAAATTTTTTTAGGATGAATTTTAAATTATCACCAAATTATTGGGATAATCTTAATTATACATCTAAAGTATATTTTGTGCAATTGTACCATTAAATATACTAATAAAACTATTAATTATTTGTGTTCTTCATGATTCTCTTCGAATGATGAAATAAAAGGAAGCTCCTTGTATGCAAGAGAATAAATATATGTAAATAAACTGTAATTAATATTATTTTTTAAATAAATTTGGGATTTTATATTTTAATATCTGTGAATCACATGACACGTGTTGTTAAATAATTTAATCATGCTCCAATTTTTAAAAATACTTTGAATGTATAATTAAGGTTTGCCTTGTATTCTACGACACCCACTTGCCATGTGAAAGATGAACTTTCATCGGAACCATCAATGTGAAACCCATGAAATCTCAACCATCCATCATGTTATCAAATTGAGGTCCCACATGACGGCGACGTGGAAATATCTAGAGGGTCCACTAAGGCGTAACCGTGTTTCGAAAACTTTTGTTTGAATTTAAAAAAACCGGCGTTTTGTTTGACTTTTGTCCATGGAACGGTCACGGTCAGAGACACTGGCTGGAAGAGAGTACCTAGATCTGATCGGTGGGGCAATAATAAAATATTAAAAGATGGAGGCATGGAGTGTGGGTCCGTTTGGTGGCTTTGTATGTATGGGAGAAGCCTCCAAAGAAGATTACTTCTCCCATTTTTTTTTTCTTTTTATCTATAAATCATTTTAGAGCGTGTTTGGTAGTGTGGATACAGTTGCTTTTTAAATAACTTTTCGTGCTGAAATATATGCCAATAATTTTTTTAAAAAAAAATCATTTTTGACATCAGCATATTAAAACGATCCAAAAAGTACAAACCGCATTCAATTTTAGTAAAAAAAAAAAATTCAAAATTTGACGAAACACAGGTAAAAACATAATGCCAAACGCTGCCTTAGCAACAAAGGAAGGGTTTTTTTTTTAAAAAAATATTAAAACCTTGAAAACGACAAAAGAGAAACGTCAGAGATATTTTTTTATTTATAAAAAAACAGAATTTTCCATTTTCTTTGAAAAGCTAACATAAAAATGTTGAAAATTATGTAATCTATATATTTACGTTTGTCTTTAAAATATTAAATTATTTTTTAAACAAAAAAATTAAAATTTAGTTGACCTTCATTTAAACCGCAATTCCAAATAAGAAAAATATAATCACACTTCTCAAATGCTATGAATTATAGCTTCTGAAAATGATTATAAAGTCATGTGAGGAAAGAGTTGTATTGTTAGTATTTTTATTAATGCGGGTGTTCGAACTAGCTTGCTTGTACATTGACTAATCTCACGGGCTCTGAAATTAACGACCATTTAAGTTTTCCGTGACCTTAAAGGAACTTGAACTCGTAATCATTATAGAATAAACTCAATACCTAACCAGTTAAACTTGACCTTAAATATGTTAGTTTTAAGGGTTTTTTAGTCCAATTTATTTTTTTAATTTAATTTTTTTAAGAAATAAAATTTTATTTTATTTGTGTAGTTTCCGAGAATAGCATGACTTGAATTCCCTACAAAAATTAGAAGATGTCGCCATCAATGGATTGGTTTTTTACTTTGTCAGTTAGTTAATGCCTTTTTCTCCCCCTTTGTATTTTCTTGAATTAGTCTCTTTCATGGCAGTGCAGCAAAAAGGGGACACCCAATTCATGAGAAGAAGGGGCTGTTCTGATTTTCCACCCTCCCACTATCTCTTGCAATTGGGATTTAATTCTCTATAATTTATTTATTTATTTCTTTTCTTCTTCTTCTTGCCGATCGCATCCAAATCAAGTGAAACGCGTAATGTCTGAATCCCGCAAGAACAAAAATACAAATACAAAGCTTCTCCCACACTCTAATTCAAGACATGCAATAATGCTCGAGGCTTTTTCTTTTTTTGGAATATTCAATGTATTTACCGGTTTGTTTTTATGTTTTAAAAATATTTAATTTTTTATTATTTTAAAAATTTTAGTGTTTTTATATCATTCTATTCGATGTATTTTCAAAAAAAAAATAATTACTACCACAATACTAAACAGACTCTTAATTATGATGACAATTATTTTTTAAATTGTTTTCACTTATAAATACATTAGATAATATTTACTTTTATATGAGCACATAAAAATTATTCAAAAACATAAATAAATGAATTTAAAATAAAATAATTATTTTTTAAAAAATTAATTCTTAAACACAAAAATGAATACACGAATGACTCGTGCATTTTACACGTGAAAAAGCAATCATCTCTAGCAGAGTTGAAATGGTAATCCTGTTTGTTTTTGCGTTTCAAAAGCATTTTTGAAAAAATTTAATTTTTTTTCTTTACTTCAAATTAATATATTTTTTGGTGTTTTCATATCATTTTGGTGTTGATGTCAAAAATAATTTTTAAAAAACAAAAAAAAATTATTTTGATGTATTTTTAAGTGAAAAAAACACTTTGAAAAACAATTTTAACCATAATTCCAAACACGCTAGAATCATCACGGTTACTTGACACGTAATCAAGCAAATAATTGGTATAAATGGAATGGTTTAATTTCTATATTCATTGAATTTAGAATTAAGATTTTACCCAAACAAAAAAATAATTGAAATGATTATACAAGTGGATTTTTTAATACGTATCCCTGAAACATGAAGACTTGTATTGTGTTGTGTTGTAATTATTTATACCTATTCACCGAGATAAATAATAATAAAAAATCGTATTTTATTCTATTTAAATTGATAAAAATACTTTTAATTTTCTTTATACTTTATATTTATTTTTCTCCTATCAAGTATTAACACACACACTCATCATCAATTTTTAGACAATAGAAGCAAGATTTAAAGCATAGCCCAACTAACAAGTTAATTTGCCCCATAGTTTATGATTTTGAATTTAAAATCAAGAAATGATGATAAAAATTAATTTGTTTATATAAAATATAAATACGTATAGAGGGAAAAAAACTACACCATACAGACCCAAAGCCACAAGGACCCCCTCAAGAATTAGCCAAGAAGAAAAGCACCACAAAGTCCTTATATTTATACAGAACTTCAAGTTAGTCCTCTCTCTAAATTCCATCCATAATATTTCAAAAAAAAATGGCAAAGACAACTATTTCAAAAATCTCTCTAGCAAAATCCAACAGCACCCCAAAACGCGCCTAAAAACCACCTCCAAACCCGGCCTGTACAATCCTCACTCTCAAATGCCATGTCTCTCCGTCGCCCGCCCCCTCCTGACCCGACCCGGACCGAATCCCAACCCTACAACATAATCCCCATCCAGAACCTCCTTGCCGACCACCCTTCCCTCCGCTACCCCGAAGTTCGAGCAGCCGCCGCCGCCTTACGCACCGTCGGCAACCTCCGTAAACCACCCTACGCTCAATGGCACCCTTCAATGGACCTCCTCGACTGGCTTGCTCTGCTCTTCGGCTTCCAGAAGGACAACGTTCGCAACCAGCGGGAGCACCTAGTCCTTCACCTTGCAAACGCTCAGATGCGACTGACTCCTCCGCCGGACAACATTGATACCCTAGACGCCGGTGTACTCCGTCGGTTCAGGCGGAAACTGCTGAAGAATTATACAAATTGGTGTGATTACTTGAATAAGAAGTCGAATATCTGGATCTCTGACCGGTCGACGGATCTGAGAAGGGAGTTACTGTATGTCTCGTTGTATTTGTTAATTTGGGGGGAATCGGCGAATTTACGGTTTATGCCGGAGTGTATTTGCTTTATATTTCATAATATGTGTTTTGAATTGAATAGAGTTTTAGAGGATTATATTGATGAGAATACAGGGCAGCCGGTGATGCCGTCAATTTCAGGGGAGAATGCGTTTTTGAATGGTGTTGTGAAGCCAATTTATGAGACGGTGAGGAGGGAAGTGGATAGGAGCTTTAACGGGGCTGCGCCACATAGTGCTTGGCGGAATTATGATGATTTGAATGAGTATTTTTGGAGTAAGAGGTGTTTTGAGAGGTTGAAATGGCCGATTGATTTAGGGAGTAATTTTTTTGTGACTTCGGGATCGAGGAAGAAGGTGGGGAAGACGGGGTTTGTGGAGCAACGGTCGTTTTGGAATATTGTAAGGAGTTTTGATAGGTTGTGGGTGATGTTGATTTTGTTTTTGCAAGCGGGGATTATTGTTGCGTGGGAGGAGAAGGAGTATCCGTGGAAAGCGTTGAAGAGCAGGGATGTGCAGGTTAGGGTGTTGACTGTTTTTTTTACTTGGAGTGGGTTGAGGTTCTTGCAGTCATTGCTTGATGTCGGGACACAGTATAATCTGGTTTCGAGGGAGACTTTGGGGCTTGGGGTTAGGATGATTTTGAAAAGTGTGGTTGCAGTAGTGTGGATTATTGTGTTTGGTGCATTTTATGGGAGGATTTGGAGTCAGAGGAACAGTGATCTGAGGAGGTCGCCCAGGGATCTGGGTTGGTCATCGGAGGCTGATAGGAAGGTCGTGACTTTTCTTGAGGTTGCTTTGGTGTTTGTGGCGCCCGAGATATTGGCATTGGCTCTGTTTATTCTTCCTTGGATTAGGAATTTTCTTGAGAATACGGATTGGAGGATATTTCGGATGATGACATGGTGGTTTCAGAGTAGTAGTTTTATTGGTAGAGGGTTGAGGGAGGGGCTTGTGGATAATATTAAATATACTTTGTTTTGGGCTATGGTTTTAGCTACCAAATTTGCTTTCAGTTACTTTATGCAGATTAAACCCATGGTTAAACCATCAAAACAGATGTTGAAGCTGAGGGGTGTGAATTATGAATGGCACGAGTTTTTTGACCACAGCAACAGGTTTTCAGTTGGGTTGCTGTGGCTTCCTGTGGTGTTGATTTATTTGATGGACTTGCAGATTTGGTATGCCATTTATTCCTCTTTTGTTGGAGCAGGAGTGGGGTTGTTTCAACATTTGGGTGAGATTCGAAACATCCAGCAATTAAGGTTGAGATTTCAGTTCTTTGCAAGTGCAATTCAGTTTAATCTGATGCCAGAGGAGCAGCTGTTGAATGCAAGGGGTACGTTCAAGAGCAAGTTCAGAGATGCCATTCACAGGTTGAAGCTTAGGTATGGGTTTGGCCACCCTTACAAGAAGCTGGAGTCTAACCAGGTTGAGGCAAACAAGTTTGCTTTGATATGGAATGAGATCATAATAATTTTCAGGGAGGAGGATATTATCTCTGACAAGGAGCTTGAGTTGATGGAGTTGCCACAGAATTCTTGGAATGTGAGGGTGATTCGCTGGCCAAGTTTTCTCCTGTGCAATGAGCTGCTGCTTGCTCTTAGCCAGGCCAAAGAGTTGGTAGATGCTCCTGATAAGTGGCTCTGGTACAAGATATGCAAGAACGAGTATAGGCGCTGTGCGGTCATAGAAGCTTATGATAGTGTCAAGCACCTGTTACTTGAAATCATCAAGACCAACACAGAAGAGCACTCAATTATCACGGTTTTGTTTCAAGAAATTGATCACTCTCTGCAGATTGAGAAATTCACCAAGACTTTCAAGATGACAGCTCTGCCTAATTTCCATGCCAAGTTGATAAAGCTTCTTGAGCTGTTGAACAAGCCTAAGCGGGATCTGAACCAGGTGGTAGATACTCTACAGGCTCTATATGAGATTGCTGTACGAGAATTTTTCAGAGAGAAGAGGAGCACTGAACAGTTGATGGAGGACGGGTTGGCTCCTCGTGACCCAGCTGCCATGGCTGGGCTTCTTTTTGGGAATGCAGTTCAGTTGCCTGATGCTAGCAATGAGACCTTTTATAGGCAGGCACGGCGTTTGCACATGATTCTTACCTCTAGGGATTCGATGAACACTATCCCAGAAAATCTAGAGGCCAGGCGCAGAATTGCATTTTTCAGCAATTCCCTGTTCATGAGCATGCCCCACGCTCCCCAGGTTGAGAAAATGATGGCTTTTAGTGTGCTGACCCCTTATTACAACGAGGAGGTGCTATACAGCAGAGAACAGCTTCGAACTGAAAATGAAGATGGGGTTTCCACACTGTACTACCTGCAAACTATTTATGCTGATGAGTGGAAAAACTTCATGCAGAGGATGCGCCGTGAAGGAATGGAAAAGGATGGTGAGATATGGACAACCAAGTTGAGAGATCTGAGGCTCTGGGCATCTTATAGAGGCCAGACGCTTGGCCGTACTGTGAGGGGAATGATGTATTATTACCGTGCTCTTAAGATGCTGGCTTTTCTTGATTCTGCCTCGGAGATGGACATTAAGGAGGGTTCACGAGAACTTGGCTCGATGAGGCGAGACAATGGTTTGGATAGCTTTGACTCAGAAAGTTCTTCTAAGAGCTTAAGCAGAAATAGCAGTTCAGTGAATTTGTTGTTTAAAGGTCACGAGTATGGGACTGCTTTGATGAAATACACATATGTGGTTGCCTGCCAGATATACGGGTCACAAAAGGCAAAGAAGGATCCCCATGCTGAGGAAATCTTGTATCTGATGAAAAATAATGAGGCCCTTCGCGTTGCCTATGTTGATGAAGTAAACACTGGGAGGGATGAGATGGAATATTATTCTGTACTTGTGAAGTATGATCAGCAGTTGGACAAGGAAGTGGAAATCTACAGGGTGAAGTTGCCGGGTCCCTTGAAACTCGGTGAGGGAAAACCAGAGAATCAAAATCATGCCCTAATCTTCACTCGTGGGGATGCAGTGCAGACTATTGATATGAACCAGGATAACTATTTTGAAGAGGCTCTCAAAATGCGGAATCTTTTGGAAGAATACAGGCACTACTATGGATCTCGTAAACCTACTATCTTGGGAGTCAGGGAACATATTTTTACTGGTTCTGTATCATCTCTTGCATGGTTTATGTCTGCTCAGGAAACTAGTTTTGTCACCCTGGGTCAGCGTGTTTTGGCAAACCCTTTGAAAATTCGAATGCATTATGGCCATCCAGATGTCTTTGACAGGTTTTGGTTCATGACTAGAGGTGGAATCAGCAAGGCTTCCAGAGTGATTAACATTAGTGAGGACATATTTGCTGGCTTTAATTGCACCTTGAGAGGAGGCAATATTACTCACCACGAATACATCCAAGTTGGAAAAGGAAGGGATGTTGGGTTGAATCAAATATCCATGTTTGAAGCAAAAGTTGCCAGTGGAAATGGCGAGCAAACTCTTAGCAGAGATGTCTATAGATTGGGCCATAGGCTGGACTTCTTCCGTATGCTGTCGTTCTTTTATACTACGGTGGGATTTTTTTTGAACACTATGATGGTCATTCTGACTGTGTATGCATTTCTATGGGGCCGTCTTTATCTGGCTCTTAGCGGTGTTGAGGGTTCTGCTTTGGCCGACAACAGCAGTAACAATAAGGCACTTGGTGCTATTTTGAATCAGCAATTCATCATCCAACTTGGCCTCTTCACTGCCCTTCCGATGATAGTGGAGAACTCTCTTGAGCACGGGTTTCTCGAAGCTATCTGGGATTTCTTGACGATGCAGCTCCAGCTCTCATCTGTTTTCTACACATTCTCTATGGGAACTCGGACGCACTACTTTGGCCGAACCATCCTCCATGGTGGCGCAAAATATCGGGCAACTGGGCGTGGTTTTGTTGTGCAGCACAAGAGTTTTGCAGAGAATTACAGGCTCTATGCTCGTAGCCATTTTGTGAAGGCAATTGAGCTTGGACTGATACTTGTAGTTTATGCAGCATACAGCCCTGTAGCTAAGGACACATTTGTTTATATAGCAATGACCATCTCTAGTTGGTTCCTGGTTGTGTCGTGGATAATGGCCCCGTTTGTCTTCAATCCATCTGGCTTTGATTGGTTGAAGACAGTATACGACTTTGATGATTTTATGAACTGGATTTGGTACCAAGGTGGTGTGTTTGCAAAATCTGAACAGAGCTGGGAAAGATGGTGGTATGAGGAGCAGGATCATCTGAGGACAACTGGGCTTTGGGGAAAGTTACTGGATGTAATATTGGACCTTCGCTTCTTCTTTTTTCAATATGGGATCGTATACCAACTAGGTATTGCTGCTGGGAGTACTAGCATTGCTGTTTACTTGCTTTCTTGGATTTATGTATTTGTCGCCTTTGGGGTTTTTTTGATGGTAGCATATGCCCGGAACAAGTATGCTGCAAAAGAACACATCTACTATCGGATGGTCCAGTTTCTGATCATTGTGCTTGGCATCTTTGTGATTATAGCCCTGCTTCAGTTCACATCTTTCAAATTTACTGATGTTTTCACAAGTTTGTTGGCTTTTATCCCCACTGGATGGGGCATTTTATTGATTGCCCAAGTACTCCGCCCCTTCCTGCCCGCTATACTCTGGGAAGCGGTGGTTTCTGTGGCTCGGCTATATGATATATTGTTTGGGGTGATAGTTATGGTCCCTGTGGCATTTTTGTCATGGATGCCTGGGTTCCAATCAATGCAGACCAGGATCCTCTTCAACGAGGCATTCAGCAGGGGCCTCCGGATCTTCCAGCTTTTCACGGGAAAAAAATCGTAGTTGATTTGTGATTTGAGGTAATTCTGACACAACTCTTTCAATATAAGGAGATTTTTCTCAGCCTATCAGTTCTGTTTCTGAGTATAGCCTTGTTTGGCAACCTAAACTAGACAAAGTCGAATTAAATGACTGGAATATGCTAATGTTGCACTGTGCACCTAGCGGGATGTTTGCATTTATTCTTTTATGTTAAATGAAGGGGAGCCTCTCATGCTCTGGACCACGAAGTCATTATATAGAACATTTGTGATAATTCCATGCCTTTTGAGTTCACTTTATTTCAACAGTGAGTGAATTAACCGAACAAATTTGGGGTGGGAAAACCACTGTAACTATGCTTTAATTCATTCACTATGAATTACAACAGTGAACTGATGTTTTGCCTTTTAAAAAATCACTCCATGCTGTCTTTCAGGGTAATGATCTTTTTTTACTAGGTTTATTTGTTATTTTATATTTGTTCAGGAGTATCCCAGTCCTTTCTTATTTTTTTGCACAGTGCAATCACTTGGTCTCCGATCTTTATCGAAATTTCCTTTAACTATGAACAATGTAACTTACTATAATGCCTTTGGAATAAAAAAAATCTTAAGCTTGGCTTTAAGGGTATATTCGTGATTTTACATTGTTTTTTGCAATATTTATATGATCTAAAGGGTGATTTGGTAATTTAATTAATAAAAAAAAAAGAAAAAGCTGCAGGAACGCTCGCTGTCATTTTCTGGCGGCGCATGTTGCTTAATTTTGATTAGTTTGATGACGATCGGCTTTTTTTATTTCTTTTCCTTCCTTTTTCTTTTTTTCTTGGTTTTTGTGCATGTCCTTTACATCAACCCTTCAATTTTTTCCCTTTAATATTTGTTTTTTAATTTTTTTAATTGATTTTTTTATTTGAATTAATTTATAGGTTTGAATTGTTTTTTTTTTATTTTATCCTCCATTAATTTTTTTTTAATTTAGATTTAGTCTTTATCTTTTAATTATTATTTATTTTATTTTGGATAGTTTTTAGAATTGTTTTTTTATATATATATAATTTTATTCTTATTTTTGTTTTGCTATTTTTTAACGTTGGTAACTTTTTATAATTGATTTTTTTAAATTATCTTTTAATATTAAATTGAGTTTTTTAATTGACCTTAAATCTAGAATTCAAGAAGTTGTGAATTGGAGAGATTAACCCAGAATTAAGAGATTTATTCGGGTTATTTGTTGTTTTTTTTCTTAAAACTCATGTTTTTCGGTTTCATCATTTAACATTTGATTTAATTGGATATTGGACTTTGTAATTTTATTATTTTTCTTTGTATAAGATTTCTCATTGCTTTTAAAAATAACCTGAGTTATTTCGGGTTTTTTTATATTTTTTTTATTAGCTTTTTTTTTTAAGAATTTGTTTTTGGATTAAACTAAATTAATTGCTCAATATATATTTTTATATCGTCTAGTTTGTTATCATTTCCATTTATTTTAACATTTTTTTTAAGATAACAGAAAAATATTTAACCCGCAATGTAGCATATGGTAAAAAGTCTTAATTTTTTTTAAACTCATGTTTTTTCTGTTTCACTAATTTAAAAAATGACGAGTTATCTTCATGTCTTTTTATTTATTATTTATTGTTATTTTTTAATCATATTATTAAATTAACTCGACTTGATAGATCCTGTTAGGTCAATTATTCAAGTCTTGAATTTTTTTTTCTTTAAAAACATTGGTCTGGACAACATTATCATGCGATACACAGATTTAGGTTTGCTTGAGTTATTTTTTTATTAAATAGTTTTTTTATTTATTTAAGACTTTTAATATTTGGTTAATTTAAATTTTATGGTGTTATCACGGATTTATATCCTATATTGAGTCTCACAATTTAAATATGATTAGTCTTGATCAATTTAATATATTAGTATCTTAATATTTTTTTAATAAATATCATCCAGGGCATCATCACAATATTTTAAAAACTTTTTGTTCGTATGCATTGAACGTTTAACTTCCTAACATTTGTACATTTTTTATAAGTTACAAAAAAACGTATCTGACGGACAACATAGCACCGAAAAAAAACTAGTTTTTTGCTATTGTTTGATTAATAGAATTATTGTAAAATTATGGCCTCAGTTGCACTATTTATTTAATTCTTTTTATACCTTGCATGAGTGGAACTAGTTGAGGTGTTGAATCCTGCTTTCTTCCTTATACTGGGTTATATATATGTCTTAATTCAGCTACACTGTGGCCCAACAAGGGAATGAACCTCGAGTTTTCCGTGGACCTTTTTTTTTTGTGTGTAGGTGGTTGATAAACAATTAGTTTATCCATTTGACTTTTGCTATTAATATACTCATGTTTTTTAGTCTCTAATTTAATCTTTGAATGAAAGATAACTGAATCGTTTGGTCTACTATCTACTGTCCTTCAAATTTTCTAGTCATTACTGAGAGGACTGGGGTATCTTTTGCAGGTCTCAAGTCAAGAAAAGTTGTAAGATAATCATACGAACTGAGAGGTTAGATTTCTCCCTGGTTTTTGCACGTGAGACTGACACAGTTGCTACTCTGGTAATGTCTGAAATTCAGTGTGGTTGGAGAGGAAACTTTTATTTGGTTCTTCATTCTCAGATTCTTATCCCCTTTACTGATGTACTTTGTGTAATACCTCACGCTCTCCCTGGCATTATTATTCACGGACCTCTTATGTGCCTAGCCTCCCCTCATTTCTGAAAATACAGCAGTGTCCATATATTGAAAGTAGCCTAGTGCGGTAGCTTTGTTGAGATTGCTTGATTATTTGTAATTCTTTTGTCAGATATGCAACTTTTGAGTTACTCATACGTCAGATCTGGTGTCTTTATCCTAGTCTTTTTGTGGCAGTATAGAACACTAATCTTGCTTTGTCTTAACTGACCGCCTTGAGTACAAAAATGGTGATATTCAACGAGGCAGGCAATCGTGCAATCCATAACCGATCTTTTGTCGACTATGCTTCTATCTGTTTATTCATACATTAGCTTCGTGCTTTGATTCCCTTATCTGGCTTCTTCTGTTTTGGTCAAGAACACGAATCTTGGTTTTGCTTAACTGTCTGTGTTATGGATTGCACCCTTTTCTTTATTTCAACTTCATTGAATGAATTTGACTTCCTATTTCTCTCTTGTTGGATTCTGTGTGCTGTATGGTTTCAAGGGCAAAATTATCGAGGAAGATCCCGACTCACCACCACATTAACTCCTCATATGTGCATGATAAATCATTTTCCCGTCTCTATTAAGCCTTGAATTTTGTGGTGAAATTTACCTTGCTGGATTTCATTTGCTTAAGAAATTTTGATTCTTCAGACCTGGGCTTTGTGTTATGCTCGTCGGGGCGAGAAGAGCAGGCGGTTCATATGTGTTTTATGTTTTGTGTTATGCTCGTCGGGGCGAGAAGAGCAGGCGGTTCATATGTGTTTTATGCTTAAAAGTACTAATGCATTCAAATTTTAATTGTGTTCTTATGTGTTCTAATGTTAATTATTTCTTCAGATCTGGCTGGTTTTTTTGCAATGTAAAAAAAAAAAAAAACACGATGCTCGGACATTGCTAGCGTGATTTAAAAAAGGAAATCGACGTTAATTCAATTAAACAACAGTAAATTGACTAAAAATTAAAAGAAAATATGATAATGATAACTATAAGAAAAGGAACACTTGTTGACAGAAAAAAAAATAACAAAGTTAGCTTAATATTAAAAAATAAAATTTAAAAAATAACAAAATAAAATATCTTGAATCAATTTAAGCTAGCATGTCAAATTCACAACTTTAATTATGATACGACTAATCTCATTAAAAACAAATTGACTTTAATATATATAATTAAAGAACCAACCCACCAATTGAATTAGCTAAGTATTTTTTATTTTTTTATTTCCTTTATAAATTAGTTGATACTTTTTAGAAATATTTAAGAATAATATAAATTATATCTTAAGTTCTTGTCTAATAATTTAAGTTTTTGAATGAGATAACATTTTAATACGATATCAAAGTCTTTTTAATCAAGTAATCACCACCCTCATTCTATTTAAAAATTAAGAATAATGTAGTGTGAGTTTAAGTCTAAAGAGCTTTTACTTGAAGGGATGTGTTAGAGAATAATATAAATTATATTTTGAAATCTCATCTAAAAATAATATTTTTTTGAACAAATAACACTGCTCCTAGCAAAGTTGAGGAAATAAATAAATAGACTACCAAAATGAGATAACCGTCCCTAGACCTGAAGTTTGATTGATGTTTATTTGATATTGTGATAGTACTTGTTTTTTAAAATATTTAAAATATATTGAAATAATATTTTTTAAAAAATTATTTTTGATTTCAACATATTAAAACGAAAAAAAAAATTTTAAATAAAAATTTTCAAAATAATTTTTTAAATACAAAAACAAAATGGTTATAAGAAAACTTACTGTTCGATAATCTGAGAGAGCTCCAAAGCTGTGAGTTGAAACACCAGCATATTTCATGCTTTCCATGAAGCTCATGACGCTACAAAAAATCTACACATATATATAAACAGCTACTCCCCATCAAAGAATTCCTGCGTAAATCCTTGAACCACCACCCCCTAAACTGGAAAACATGATGCCAACCAAGAAGATTTGTCTTCCTTGAACTTGCGGGTGGCATCTTCCATGGCATCTCCACTTCTGGAACAGGAATATTACAAACGTTTTGTATTGCACGCATCCTAATTAACATGCGGTTGCAAATCAAGCGCCTTTTGGATTCATTTGGTTGCATAGCTGTGTTAAACCCGAGCTGACAGGTTGATGCGAGAAATTCAAGACCTGGAACCTGAGTCGAGCTAGATTTTTAATTAAATTCAACAAGATATTGACATCGTAAAACCCAATTTACTTGATGATTCAATTACTTTTTTATCCGTTTGGATCTGAAAACTATGAATATGTACATAAAAAATAGCATCGGATATGATATGATATCACCACAGGAACTAGTTTGATGTTGATGATAATCGTCTCTCCCTCTATTAATTATACTATGCAACGAACCATCTAGATGGTGGCCCGCTTGAGATTAAGAAGTTTGATCTCTTGAGATTAAGAAGTTTGATCTCTCTGTTGTTTCAAGTTCTAGCTCCGTGGTTGTTCATATAATTGCCACTGGAGATTTACATAGTCGTTAACCTCAGGATCCGTGGGATTAGTCGAGATGCGCGTAACCTAACCCGGACATCCACGTTAAACTAAAAAAATTATACTATGCAACGTTATGAATAGATTTAGTTGCTGTACTTGATTTGATTGCTGGATCTTTAATTCTTGAATACATGTTGATTAACGTAATTCTGATAAGAGGAGAAAATTACATTTAATTCTTATTCAAGAGAATGATGCTTGCAATGGCGTCATGTTCTACCATGTTATCATAGCATGAGGAATGGTCAAATCAACAGCGTCAAAGCAAATGAAAAGTCTTATGATTTGCAGGGAAAAAGGAGAAGAAAAAGTCTGCACACCATTAAAGCACAAACTGATCAAGCATTTTTCATTCAATCACCATGAAAGTTGAAGCCAACAAAGCGCACACACATACAAGACAGACCAGTAGCCATCAAATTACAGCAGCAAATGAAACCCTACAGAAAGGATTTTGAGGAACCCTTTGCTGTTTTATTAATTTACAGAAAGCACAATTATATATGCATACATGGAGGACTGACCACCTGGTTTACTATAGGCCACAATAACTACTTTGTTGGAGCCATGCCCAAGTTTTCTCATTTGCAAGTGCATGGATCGCAGGTGCAGTTTGATCCACACTTGCAGCCATTCTCAGCACCAGAGTTCATCTCAGACCTCTCGTAGAACCTGCAGCAGCAGCAGCAGGAAATCAGTTAAATTCCCTTTTTCTTCCATATAGAATAATCAAGTAAGACTTCGATGCATGAAACCAATTACAGTATATCAGCTGTGGGAACACTTACATCTGAACTGGTGCAAAACCTGCAATGATTGTCTCGGTTGTGGTGCTCTCTGAGAAACCCAAGTCAGGGTACATGCCACATCTGCAACGTACAAGGAAATCACAAAAACAGCAAGGTGAGTGTCAGACTATAGTCTCAAGAAGGGCAAGGAAACTAAAAAAAGAAAATCAAGAAACTAATATGGTGCCCTTTTCATCATCTTTGAAGGGACAAAAAGGCATGGAAACAGCGTTGAACTGGATGTTCTGACGTTTGAACAAACAGCTCAACGCCCTGCTCCATGACTGGATGTTTCCAATTGGTAAAAGCTTCACAAGAATAGAAATAGCACTTACTTGCAGTCACTGCCGCACTTGCAGTCAGAGCCACAGCTACAACCAGACATTTTCTTTAGGAAAAATAGGATAAATTAAAGGGTTGGTTGCTGAATGAATCTGCTCAAGCCTAACTCAACTCAGGATGATTAATCATCAGCTTCTGACCTGCTATTTATAGTGTAGATCATGCAAAAGAAGGTTGATATCCACCATACATGTGGTTAGATCTTAGGGCAATAGCGTCTGCATTAGGGTTAAACAAGAGCGGACAATATGAACTTGTCATGGAAATTATAAAATAACTTTCATAATTAAACAAAGTAATTAGAATCGGCCCAAAACAACACAGGATTAAAAAGAATAATTAATCAAGATGATATTGACACTATTATTATTATTATTATAAATAATAAAATAAATAAATAAAAAATAAAATGGGTTCTTGTTCATCTTGAATGTAGGTCCAGATGAAAATGACTTGTTAGCTTAATCAATTAATAAGAGTTAAATGTATCAGTCACAAAACTATTCAATATTTTAAAGAAATGGGGCAACACATGAAAGCATACCGCGACTTTTGGAGTATATTATTTTTGAAAATGTTTTTTTGTTTGAAAATTTTATTAAAATAATAATTTTTATTTTTTAAAATTTATTTTTAACTTTGACACATTAAAATAATTCTAAAAAAATTTAAAAATTAAATTTTTTTTACATTAATATTTATATTTATTAAAAAAATTATCTCCCAGTCAGTTTGATAATTACTAAAAAAACACTATGAATATATAAAAAAAACTCTTAAAAATCAGTTTGAAAAACTTCGATTTTAAAAGTAATTTACTTATTATACCATATTTTTAATAAAAAGATGAAATTATTGCTAGTTAATCTCAAAGTAATAAATAAATCCTAAAAACAATTGTATTAATCCCAATAAAATGTTTACTGTTTTTTGGTTAAATAGTAAATTGATATTGCCAGAAATTAGGGGTGATTATTTTCGGTTTGGTTTGGTTTTTATTAAAAAAAAGTAACCAAATCGAATTTAAAAAAAAAAAACTGAAATCGGTTCAAACAGACCGATTTTGGTTCGGTTTTTTAGAACAAAAACCGGTTTAAACCCGTTTGTCTAGATTTTTTCGATTTGGCTTAGTTTTTTCCAGTTTTTTTCGGTTTGGGTTTGATTCGGTTTAATTTTTTTAGTTTCAAACTTGTAAAATCGAAACCGAACCGATCGGTTTTTTAAAAATTCTAATCGGTTTAATTAGTTTTTTTGCACTGTTTGATTTTTTCAGTTATTTTTTTTAATTTAATCAGTTTTTTGATTTTTTTTTTCAACCCCTGATATAAACAATCAATTGCCCCCTCTTTTTCTCTAATCTCCATTGTTAACATCATGAACAGTTTTAGCTTGTTGGGATTCTTGTTTTTGCTCAACTTTTCTCGATCCTCCATATCTGGGCTTATCTCTCTATCGTCATGAACCGGATCAACTTGCTGGGCTTCAATATCTCTGCTCAACAAATCTTTGAATCTGATCCTTCAAATCCAGGCTTTGAATGCTTAAAAATCTGAGCAAGAACAACATGGGCTCCACGATTTGATCCAAATCTTATTGCATGATGGTGGGCCCGGTGGGGTCATCTTAGTTGCGAAGAAATATCAAAGATGGGTCCATCTATCTGTTCAAGTTCATCTCTATCCATGGAACTTCTGCACTGAAAAAGACCAACAGCAGCAGCTTGCTGCCTCATCCCCCACTGGAGCACTAAAAGCCAGCTGGGAAATTGATTTCATTTGGTCCCACATTTTTGACCTTTTCTCTTGCCGACATCCATTGCTGCACAGATTTGCTTTATCCAGTAATAGAAACTTCCCTCCACGCTTTTACAAGTAGCCATGGCCATCATGATCATGATAAGGATTTGGAATTTAATTTTGAGTAATTTATTCATCATTCATAATCAACTCGCCAAGTGGGGAGTTTGAAAATGTATTGTCGCCCTCTTATTTCAAAACAACATCATCAAACCTGCTAATCTTAACGGTTAATATCAACGCGGAACCCAGCCTACCTGTTTTTAGCTCGGGAATCAACCTGATTAAAAGCCTATTTATTTTTTAAATGATATTATTTTGATTTTAAAATAAAAATTAATTATCTTAAATTAATCATGATTAATTTATCTAAAACGTTATCCGAACCTTGCATGATGCAAGTCAATCGAGAATAAAAATAATTAGTTAAGAAACAGTAAAGAAAAATATCAAGGAGTCCTAAACCAAAATTATTATTAGTATTAACGTTACAGTATTTATTCGCTCTCGAATAAATGCTTCCAATCTACCCTTGCAATTACTTCATCTGCATCAAAATTCAACAGTTTCATCAAGCAGATTACCCCAATGAACTTTAATATAACCAATGATTTACAATGCTCTAGGAAATTCAAGGATGAGTATTTGGCCTGTACTTAAAAATCTATTCTTAAATCAATACTCTAATAAAAAATCAAATTAATCTATTTAGTTTTTTCTGTAGTTTATTTTGTTGGGTAATTCTTTCTTTTCAATACGCACTTACATATTATAAAATGGGATTATTCTTGTTTAAGTTAAGGATTTGTTGTCTTTTTTAATGAAAAAAAGTATGAAAAGACAGGATTTGAGCCGACCTCTACAGTTTACACCGAACCACCCACCACGGGATCTAACTGTGTGGACCCACTGGCCCACCTTAAACTTAAGGTAGTGGGGCGCACACATAACTACCCGGGGACCGTGGATCTGTCTGTGTAGTATTAAACCCCTGTCTCTCTGTCTTTCTTTTGTTTCCCACCATTTTCGGCAACCAGAGATCACAAAAGAAAATGGAGAAGCCTTTGTTAGGAGAAAGCAGCGGTGGACGAGATATACGTTTTAGAAGAAGAGATCAGTCCACGTCCAAGTTTCCTCGACGTTCTGATGCCATCACTCATGGTTCTCCCTTTCAAAAAGCTGCTGCTCTTGTTGATCTGGTTAGCTTCGTTCCTTGAAAATTTTAATTTTTTGTGCTCTTGAATGTGGATGTTAATCATTTTATAGTAAAAGGAAACACATTTTGAGTCTCTAAATCGAAATGGGTTATTATAAAGTTGAGTTTTTGAGTGTTTGTGATCATGTTTTCTTGCTTGATTTGTAAATGGGATTGATGGGTTGGTTTTTGTTCTTTTCTTGCTTTCATGTGATTTGGATTTAAGGTTTGACTCATCATTAGAGAGATTTTGATAATCATTTTATTGTCTCTTTAGTCTTATTTTTCTTCTTTTCTTTTGCTTTCTTGTTCTGGAATTCTTTTCAGTCAGTTAATATCGTCTTGATGGATGTAAAATAATAATAATAAAACAGTGAAGGGTTGACTTTTTGAGTAAAATACTTGTGGTTTATGATCATGTATTGTTTTCTTTTAGTTTGTTTATAGTCCTTAGTATGGGCACAGTTATGTTAGTTTATTTCCAGTAATACAGGTCCATCAAGGGTTCGTGAAGTGGCTAAAATTCAAAATATAATATTGATTTATAGAAATTAATGATTGGTGAGGAAGCACCAAGCCGATCATTGAAAATATTAATATCTATAAATATGGAGGATATGGACCTGTTTCAAGTGGCATGAATTATCATATTAGTTGCTAGCGTGCGAGGAGCTGAATCAGTTTTTGCTTTTACTTAATTATTCATTTATCTCCCACGCAATTTACTAACCATCTTAAGTTTAAGATTTTTTACAAAAATTTACTTTTTGTTATTGGTTGAGAATTTTTGGGACTGGGATTGAATTTAGTTGGAATGGTTTGAAAATACTTACAGGCTGAAGATGGTATTGGTATACCGGAAGAAATTCTTGATCAAGCAAACTTTGAAAGTGTTGCAAAGTTCTACTTCATCTATATTCAGTTTGATATCATTTGGACCCTCAATTACTTTGCGATGATAGTACTAAATTTCTTGGAGGTCAGTACCCTTCTGTTACTGATAACCGCTATATGCTTTCAGTTTATCATAAAGGTGCTGAGAAAATTGAAAAACAAAAACAGGATTTTCCAATGTCTTTCTAAATTATTATATAATTATTAAATTGGTTAACTGGTGCAGAAACCGCTGTGGTGTCAAAATAATTCTGGACATTCTTGCAATGATAGGGAGTACTTCTATCTTGGGGAGCTGCCGTACTTAACTGCTGCGGAGTCCTTTGTTTTTGAGGTATGAGTAAATATCTTCTTGATGTTTGTTTCTAACTTGGAGAAGTAAGTTCTGGCCTTGCTGCGACATCTCTATATAATCGAACAAGAGTTTTTTCGTTAGTGTAGAGAAAAGTTAACCAGTTGGATAACTACAAGGTGGTTTATTTAGTGTAGGACATGTTCCATAGGATTGAAATCTATCCTCTTCTATTCAGGGTGCTGCAAAAGACGCTGTCAACACAGAGGCACATATACACTGAGTAATGGCTTAAATATTGCAAAACTGATTAGTGAAATTTTTAACATTTACTGACTAGAGTTGTAAATGTACATTAAAAAAAATTAATAGTGCACATTTGGGTCATGCACTGTAGCACTTTTAATGAATTACTTGCACCAGAAACTGGCAATAGCTTTCTTGTTTGGGCAAGAAGGCTGTTATGGTTCAAGCAAATTACTGTAAAGATTCAGGACTAATTAACAAAATTTTGAAGGATCTTCTAGGATTTCTTGAAACGTTAGCAATAAGCTGGATAAGTTCTTATATCTTCACCAAGTTTTGAAGGTGCTGAAAATTTCATAAATTATTAGTTAATCTGCTGGAAAGCATGCATCTAAAGTATAGACCTAATAAAATGCATAGTCAGTAAAATTTGTCTTGAATTCATTAGTAGTCTTATTACTAAACATGTCACTTTAATGATATCATATGAAGGTTATTCTGTCACCAGATCTGGTCTTTGGCAAGTTACACTGGTTTCTTTTTTCTTATGCAGGGCATAACTCTCATCATACTAGCGGCACATATTTTCTTTCCAATATCATATGAAGGTTTCCGTATCTACTGGAAAAATCCTCTTAATTGTTCTAAGGTACTGGGCTATGGTTTTCTTATTGTGAAGTTTTAATCTGATTGTTGTTGTTTTTTTTCTACCACATGAAGCATCTTTAGCTTGTTAGATAGGGTTTGCTTATGGGCAGTGATTATAGTTTTGGAATATGAATACCTCTCTCTCTCACTGTTTTTTTTTTTCCTTGGAGAAACTTGTACCATATATATTGTTTGTTAACGTAATGTGAAACACTAGCACCTTATCCCGTAAGCTAATGAATGAACTCCAGTTTAACCTTTTAAGCAGCCTTGCATTTATATGCACTCTTTGTATCCCATTTGAGCCGCTCCGTAACATTTTATTTCTTTCCAAAACGTAAACCCAGCTTAAAGTTTGGTGTCTTGAAGGTAAAAGGATTCTCTTGTAACATTTTTCTAATGTTTGCGGTAATGTATCCATTTCTGTTTTTCCATGTGGGAAACTGAGTGTCTTTGCATATAGCTGAATGTTGTTACTGGTCATCTCTGCCAAATCCAAATTGGGAAGTTGATAAGCTCACAGAAAACAAGACTTGTTCATGTTATCAACTGTTTATTGCATAAAAAATTTCCATCTTTGTGTTTCCATGTTTGTGTAGCCACAAAATGCTTGCTTGTCATCATACTTTCCTTTTCATTTGGGCAACCCAGCTCTCTATTTTTCCAACACGTATGTGTCTCTTTATGGAATGTACATGTGCATCAATTAACTCTATTCTACAAAGTTAATTGATGAAGAAAATGTTAATTTGTCATTCTTTAGGTTTTGATATACGATGTTTTGGGTGGCTGGATTTTCAGGTCATTTGCCTATGCATTTTGGTTGTTGATTTGGTGGCTTATGCGATTTATGCATCTCCAGTGGCTTTCAATTTTCTTCCTTTCAGAATTGCACCTTACATAAGAGTTGTCTTGTTTATTCTATACATCAGGTATCTATGTCATAAAACTCACATGTTCCTTGTTCATGTGTTAACCATAGTTCATATTCTTCTTCTCTTATATATATAGATAAACCTTCTTTGCATTTGTGTTCCAGTGGTGAAGTTTAATCGATAGCATTTTAGTGAATGGAGATATGATTTGGTGAACTGTTGGCAGTTTAGTTTGGTTCGAACTATGGGGTAGTATTGCATGATATTTGTCACGTGGACAACTATTTTGTCAAGGATTTCTATCTCTTTAATGCCGCATCATTACTGAATACCTGTAGAAATCCTAGGTTGGCACAATTTCTCAGGGATGTTTACATCATGCTTCATGATTTAACCTCTTAGATAATACAAGCAGGGAGAATGAAACTAGCAGGACTGCGTTAGAAGGGATGAAAATCAGCCAATTTAGGGGAATGATGTTTGAGATCTTTCTTCTCTACTTCTATTGTCTGTGGTAATTGGGTTGTCATTTTATTGAATTCTTTTTTTAAAAGAAGAAAAGGTAAATGAATTGTCTGTTTTTATAATGTTTAGTTATTTCTACATGTAATTTGAATGTTATGGTGAACATTTTTAAATTGCACTTCTCTTTGTCAAACAACTTATGGTTATTTGACCGGTTTTTTATTTTGTCATGACCTTAGGGACTTGCAAAGGAGCATCATCATTTTGGGCGGAATGCTTAAGACTTATGTGAATGTCTTGGTTCGTTTCCATTCGTTCCTTTATCAATATTGCTGCTGGAATTACAATTAAACTGGTTTGATATGTTTTTATTTCCATTAGTGCGCGTTACATAATGTTCTCTTTTCTATTTATTGTTGTCTGATGTCTTTGTGCAGGCTCTAGGGTTTTTATTTCTGCTTTTCTCCAGTTGGTTAGCCTTTGTCATGTTTGAAGATACCCAACAGGGGAAAATAGTTTTCACTTCATATGGCATCACTTTGTATCAGATGTTTGTTTTATTTACAACATCCAACAATCCAGATGTATGGATACCTGCATACAAGTAAGTTTTCTTGAGAAATGATTTATGTGATCTTTTCTTTATTTTTATTATATTTTCTTCCACTTACGTGTAGCTAGTGAGGTGTCCTTTTCATCTCTCTGTGTGTGTTTACTCTATTTTGAGGTTGGAGGGTGGTGGTGAAAATGTTGTTGTCATTTGAAGCTATTGAACTGCAATTTTTTATGAGATTTCTAGCTTCAGAAAAATGACAAAAAAGTAAAGAAAAAAAAAACCCTTTTGCCTTTGATTACTCTTTGCATTTTTTTCATCCAAAAATAGTGATTTGCATTCTGCAAATGATGGGGTTAAGAGATTGGTTACATTATGGTTAAAACCTCGTCCAATCTTTGCGAAATTAATGATAGATGAAACTAGGCTAGATGGGATTACTGATAAGTTACAATTGTAAAGTTCATGTTATACTCTTAAGGACTTGAGAGTAAGTAAGAGAAAAACAAAATCCTGGAATTCAGACCTTAGAACTTCTGGTAATAGATCTGATAGTCTAATAAAATTCAATGGCTAAGAAATATAGGAATGGATATTCTTGGTATCTTGGAGGGGCATTTCCAATGTAGTATGAGATTATAACACACCTTTCAAGTTGATTGGCACATTTTGTTGGACAAATATAAAGTCATCTATGCTCTATAGGAACACCAAATACTCAAATGATGGACAGGGGAAGGAACAGGTAAAGGTAGTACTGATTAATGAAAAGTGGAGGAAAAGCCATTTGATAATAGTCTGGTTTGCAACATGGACATTTAGACATGTAATGGGTTTATGAGCCCTTGATCTATTATGCCATCTATTGTCAATGGCACTCAGCTACTGTAGAGAGAAAGAAAAAGTTTGAGAGAGATGCACAGTACTGTTAGCAATTGATATAGTGCTAATAGCTCCAACCTTGTATATGAAAGTGCAAAGAGTGAGGAAGAGTAATTGCATCCAGTGGAAGGAACAAAGAGCATGAGAGACATACTGCAATTGACTTAGTTTGAAGTTATAAGACATGATGTGATTTCTGAAGTCATGGGAAATGTGGCCTTAAACATTGTGGAGTACGTCATTGGTGTTAAGTTGTTTGACCTTAAAGCTTGGTTGAGTTTATTATGATTTTATTCTTCAAGAGAGTTTTAAGACACTGCCAGTATAGAAGATTCTCAAGCCTACATTCGTCCAAAGTATTGCCATATAGTTTGCATTTCACTTGTGATACTGGCATGGAATTCAACCTAGAGCAATGTGGCAAAAAGTTGTGGAGTTGCATATGTAATATTTAGTGATATAGAAGATGCCTTGTATTTTTGGTTGGAGATTCTGCATGCAAATCGATCAGATATGCTTTCCACTTCAATCTAGGACTTTGAATGTGAAATTTGTTATAGGGGCTTGCTTATAATCTGATTTGCCACTATTAACATTCTTTAGGTGTACTTGTAGTGTAATTGGTCTTTGCTAACTGCTAAGGTATTTTTTTAAAAAAGTCTCTGCTCTCTTTGAAGTGATAATTCTCTCTTACAATTTTTTAGAGTATTACATGCTTGTCTCTTTGGGTCATTCATATGGTAGAACACATGCTATTCATTTATTTGGTGTGCTTTTCAACTATGGGCAGAACAAAAAACATATATACAATAACAGATTGTATTGTCCACATCTTCTTTGTTTTACAGGGTTTCACGTTGGTATAGCCTTTTTTTCATCCTCTACGTGCTAATAGGAGTGTACTTTGTCACCAACTTGGTTCTTGCTGTCGTATATGACAGCTTCAAAGACCAGGTAAAGTTGAAAATGTGAACAGTCTGCGGTCTTCCTCTCATTTTCAAATGCTTATACCATTTCCTTCTTGATATATTACAAAATATTTTGTAGGATGTTTTCTTTTGTGTTCAGGGATAAAATGAAAATGTACATGCTTACATCTTCTTTTTGTTCTAGCTTGTAAAACAAGTTTCTGAGATGGACCGTTCGAGGAAAAGAATACTGATGAAAGCCTTCAATCTCATTGATAAGAATGTAAGTATGTTGTCACTCAATACCATGGTTTTCAACTATCCATTCAATTTGTATTATCTTTATATTCCATGGATGCTACTATGCATGCACGTCCCACAAATATAATCTTTGTGCTTAATTCTTGTTCATTATAAAGTAATTGTATAGCCTTCCTCTTTCAAACAACGCCTTCAAAATATTGTTCTAACATCATGACATCTCAAATACTTCTGCTTTCTGAGAGAAATGTTCTTCATTAAGTCCTTTTAGATATCTAATAAAATGAAAATCTGACAGAAATCAAAATAGCCCTTGCATAATGATTCTCTACCAGATGGAGAAATACCTTTTCTAAACAAAAGAGATATCCTTGTCTAATGTGCGTACCAATGTTGTTATGTCCATTGTCGGTAGATGTGAATGATAGTAACTTTCTTTTGTTAAATGCTCAACTTGATATTGATATAGGAAGTAATTTTATCTAGACACAAAAAAGAGCATGGTACTTAATGGATGACAAGGCATCCTCCCTGGAAACATACTATACAATTTAAACAAAAGATCTTCTCTGCAGTCCCTCTGCTCTTCAGATATGGCTCCAAAAATTTTGTTTTGTGGTGCTACAATGACAAAGTCAGGAAAGCTATTTTATCCAAAATGAGAAGACAAGATAATTTCAAGTCTTTAAAGATTCTAGAGTGCTGAAATCAAATTCATCAAATCATTGCAAAAGCTGTATGCACCTTTGCTAAACTCACAAAAGCATATAGAAAAGCAACTCATTTAGGCTATTTGGACAAATACGTGGCTCTCTATATGTCAACAATTTCATTTTCTTTTACCCAAGCTACATAATTATGTGGTAATAATGTTTGAAGGTGTCACTTCTAATAGAATGCATGAAACAAACATCTGGAGACATTGTGATGTGAGAAAATGTAAGTATTGACATTGTTTACGACTGAACAAAACAAATGCTTTATTTTTAGTATCTTGACCTTACAAATAAGATTACCTACAGGGATTTGAGAAGATGTAGGATTATGAATAAGATGAGCATGAAAGATTTTCAAATAACATGTCCTGAATTTTCCAAATACTATGCTCTTGCTCTCTTATCTCTTCTTGGAGACAAACACGCTAAATCAAGCGATGAGGTGACAAGGCTAGTTTCTTTGTCTCACATTCATCTGATCTGATGCAAATGTTTGTTTTGAACAACGTGCACAATATGACTGCGTGTCATATTCTTGCAGTCATTTTCTCCCTGGTGTATGGTTTGCTTCAGTTAAGGGAAAATTTTCAACTTCCCCCCAGTATAGTTACTCTTGTTGATTGACCTACCACTATGTTTTCAACATTTGAATATAGCATTTTTTTTCTCTGTATTAAAATGTAGTTGTTGACATCTTATTTGTTGTTCTTTGTTTCGTGTCCAATGGGAATATCATTTTTGTTCAACAGGATGCTGGATACCTTAATAAGGAGCAATGCATTCATTTATTTGAAGCACTTAATAAATACAGGTATTCCTTGTGTACCATCTTCAATACACTTTCAAAACATACTCTATAAATCGTGCACAGGATCCTTCCGATATGATTTGCACAAACGCTTTTAGTCTAATTCAATTTATGCTAGAGGAGCACGAATAATTGACTTCTTAAAAATACAAAGATGTTGCAAAAAAAATATTTATATTCCCGAATATGGTGCTTTCTAAATGGATGACTAATATTGGCAGATTCTGACCTTTTTTTGGTCTTGATTCCTGAAAGTAGCATATAGTTTATTCTTCCTTGAGGAACTCATTTTCAGCAAAGCCCCTTCCTCACTCCTTGACCAGAGGAACTGATGGAATAGATGTGTGATAGTGAAAATAGTTCCCATTTCCTTTAAAAGAATGAGTGGATGAAAATTAGGCGCTATATTAGTTGGATTTCATAGGATTTAACTTTGTTTATTCTTTGTCTTCACTTCTGCTTTAGAAGTTGGAAAAGAAAGGACATTAAGGTAGTCATCTATGGAGCACAAGTGGAAAAACCTTCATTAAAATATTAATTCAGTCATTTACTTGTGTATTCAATACTTGGTAGAACAACAACAGACACTCCACAGATTCTTGCATTCAACTAACTGTTTGAATATGAGTGACATTATAAATCACCACTTATACTCAAATATCCATTTCTAGTGCAAAGGCATTCTAATGGTGTCTTGTGCTTTCTTTGCACAAGGATTGGTCAACTTTTGCCTACTTGTTCTGGTATTTGATCTCAAAACCAACCTTATTCAAAAGCCATTTGTTTTACTAGGACAGTTGATATTTTTCCTTGATGAAAATTAAAATGGATTATGCCTTACTTGGATCTCATTTGTTAATGACATGAATAGCTTCATTATGCCTATTTAATTTCACTATCCTATCATCCATTTGGTCTTGAAGTAAGAATGAACAGCTACACTGTATACCACCATCCTCGTGACTTAAGTCATTGTGCAAGGGTTTTTAAAGCTACTGTTATATACACAAAAGTATTTCAGATATTCGATATCATCACCAGGCAATCATATGGGCTGACTATTGATGAACTGATTGGATTAAGCCATTAAAGTCAACTTCCGTCATTATATATTATTTGAAAGAAAAGGCCTTGATAACATATGAGTGTGGGGATACTGTAACAGAAAACAGTTACAACTCTTTGTAGACAACATGTTGACCAGAGGAATGCATTTAATTGTTATATTTTTTTTTCAATTGTGTGTATATTTATGGCTCTCTCTTGAGCTTCTTAGTTGGTGTCGTTGTCTGGGGTTGTTAACTGATTGGTTTCGTGGGCATGTTTTCTTCTTGTGAATATGTTTTCTCCCTCAAACGCTATTCTGTTTGAGCCTTGGGTCTTATTTAAAATTGCATCTGTTCTTTATATTGTTGTAAGTCCTCTGGCCTTCAGTTTTCTCATCATGGGTGTCATCTTGGGAGCACTTAGAGTGGACTTTAACTGATGAAAGAATTGTAATAATAATCACTTTATTTTCACCATATCTTGGCAAATGTTCTATCATTTCCATTGGATGGAGTTTGGAAAAAAGATGGGAAACAGATGGCAAGACGTTACCATGGCTTAGGATAAAAAATTGCTTGCCTTTAGCTTTTATAACTCAAGTTGTTATTCTGGTGCAAGTTGTTTTATATATTGAAGTATGTGCTATTTATTTATATTTATTTTGTTTATCAGGACTTTGCCAAGCATATCAAGGGAAGAATTCGAGTTGATATTTGATGAACTTGACGATTCTCATGATTTCAAGGTATGTTCCCTCATGTTTAAACAAAACACGGGTGATCTTTTGTTTTCACCATCATCATGGAAATGCTATGCATACAAACAAAACAATACTAAAACTCCATTCTAACATGTGTGGTAAGTGATAAGTAGTGGATTGTGGGTTTCACACATTTTAAATGGTTAGTTGAGCATGAATAGAGTAATTGCCACATTAGTTTGTATGATTTCTACATGGCTTGAAAGGAAGGAAACAATTTGCTTCATTGAACCGATCATTGGTACACACACATGAGTGTGTATGTATTCGTCATTCTAATATTTTAGTGCATATCATCTATTTTTTGAATTCACAAGCTGATATGCACAAAAATATTTCTGATGTTGAGTTTGTTGTGTTAGTTATGAATGTTGTACTACACAAAGTTCCATTATAAAATTGCTGTCTTGAAAAACCACAGAACTTCATTCATCCTTGTGTAAGCCATGTGCTCAAAAGTATTAGTCAAAGATCAAGTATTGCATGTGTGCTTGCCTATGTGGATGTGTGTATGTACACACACGTTTATGTGTGTGTGAGTGCAAAATCCCAAAACTCACATTATTTTTGGTTGCTCCTCACTGCAGCTAGTTTATGTTGCGCTACAAGAATTCATTTATATTACTGATATTTAGCTTCTTGGTATCTAAGATTTTGGTTTGCTTGTGCTATCATTTGCAAAAGCTTGCAAGAGTCTTTCACAACCATCCCATTTGGCACATTTTAACTAGCCATTTATAAGAAAGATGACTTTTGGTTATTATTATTTTTTCATCTGGCATCTTTCAGTTATGTTTTCTGGCCTTGGTATCTTTTCTTTATGTAGATCAACTTGGATGAATTTGAGGACCTTTGCAATGCAATCGCTCTAAGATTTCAAAAGGAGGATGTTGTAAGTTGTATTGCTCTGAAACTGAAACACAAAGGAAATATTTGGAGCTTTTAGACTGCATCTCTGATACTATGGGTTCTGTTTGCAGCCATCTTACTTTGAATACCTTCCATCAATCTACCATTCACCTTTCTCTGAAAAGTTGAAAGAGTTTGTACGAAGCCCTAAATTTGGCTACATAATATCATCCATTCTCGTCATGAATCTGTTAGCTGTCATCACTGAGACAACGGTATGGCATGAAATGAAAATTTGATAGAACTGATGTTTTCCCTTTTTTCCCCTCTCATATCACGGTAAACATATAGAGATTAAAGTTTGGTTCCTCTATATTTAAATTCTTCTAAGATTTGGTTTGTTAATCTGTTTAAATGTTTATTCTTATAAATCTAATCATATCACTGCAAAACAATGTGGGCTTTGGATGTAGCTGTTGCCAAGATCATGTCTTGATCTAAAATCAACTCCTCTGAATACCACATATGAGTGCATGTTTGCATTGAAATGTAACCGTTTGGAAAGGAGATTAAAATATAATTTGAGACACGCAAAGATCTTTGGGCCAGTTCATTTCAAGACAACCAACTTTTCAATGACATGATCTATCCAGCTCAATAAACAAAACCAAAAATTTGAAACCACCAAGATCCACTTGTTAGATTACTGTCTTGATGTTGTATATTTAAATGCTGATGCAATTATGCTAATCTTGTATGTAATTGGTTTGCAGCTTGATATAGCCAACAATTCTGCTCAAAAGGTGTGGCAAGAAGTGGAATTTGTCTTTGGTAAAGACTTGCTAAATCATCAACTCTTCCGATGCTGTTTCCCTCTCCTATAAATGTTACTTATATGGATATAAGTACATTTATGGAGCTTTTTGGGTCTATGCAATTATAGCCTCAAATTTGGATAGTCACATAACTCACGGTTGTCTATAAACAATGTTCCATCTAGCAGAAAAGAAATGACTGACTATAGGACTAATCCTGAAATTCTTGAGGATAAGTATGTGTTCTGTAGTTGGTTTGAAACTTTCTAACAGCCAGGGTTGACTTCAATTTGGTGGCAAGCAGTATATAAACCTTTAACATTAATGGCTGAAGGAATTTATTCATATGAATATGATAATTATGTGAGAATTTTAATGCGCTTTTGTTTCCATTATACATTGACTTGTTCTTTAGTTAATTCTAAAACCAATGAAGACAGATTTTGCATACCTCTTGGTGTCCCTCCTTGTACATGTTTTATCCTGTTTTTTTCTTCTGATGCTTCATTGAATTTCCATTTATCATTCATAAAATATAATCTGTGAATGATGAAACATGACATGCATTGCTCATGATGAATATGAGTTCATAAAGATGTAAATTCTTATCATAAAAATTGGTTTTCTTGACCATTTGTCATTCCAATCTTGATGGTCAAATAATTGATACCTCGGACTATCTACTAGTTAGATTTTGCAGGCTGTCAATTGAAAGTTGGATATTAACTTGTCCAAGGTCAACCACTTATTAGCTCTACAATTTTGTTGTGTGAATTTGATCTTGCTATTTTGTAGTGGCTTATGATGTGAGTTTGAATCATGTCTTTGGAGTTCATGGATTGCCTTTTGTACTTCAGGGTGGATCTATGTTGTGGAAATGGCTCTAAAAATCTATGCATATGGATTTGAGAACTATTGGAGGGATGGTCAAAATCGCTTTGATTTTGTGATCACTTTGGTTATAGGTAATTACTTAATATAATCTTTCCCAGCAGCCTGTGTCAATTATTTTCTTTCTTTAATGCAATTAATATGAATGCATGAAAATTATTTCTCACCCTATTATTCTGTGAATTCTAATGGTGATTCATTGCTACTATTTTTAGTAATTGTAATTTCTTTTGCATCTCAATAAAAAAAAAATCAGTAGTTTGTTTTTGTATATTCTTTTCAATATGTTGTGTAAAGGATGACCTACGAGTGAACTAATGACCATACATGAGGATCTGGTTGTGTTGCTTTGTTAATGTTCCCAAACTAATACTCTTGAAAAGAAAAAAAGATTTTGTATTTAATAACTATAGTTCGGGGAAATTCAAGAAACCTGCTCACTGTTTTCCAGAGAATTTTGTTTTGATATGCCTGTTTGCCATTGATTCAAATGTTCTAAGTAGAGAAACTAAACTATTTTGTTTGACAGGAATATTTCATTTTATGCTGCACCA
>Ga0325401_1000196_pt1 | contig 39524 bp, 35 predicted proteins | sample PopdelMetagenome_FD_205666 | JGI IMG/M metagenome (GOLD analysis project Ga0325401, IMG submission 205666) | Populus deltoides microbial communities from Bellville, Georgia, United States - Xylem-PdKOR-R2 | ecosystem: Host-associated > Plants > Phyllosphere > Stem > Wood/Secondary xylem | place...
TACAAGCAAAATTATGACTTGTTTGTGGGTTGCATATCATTTTTTATGACATTAAATCATGGATCTTTGTCAATAAATGGACAAGATTAATATAATTTGAAGCAAGATCCTCTCCATTTGAAAGCCAATTTTTTTTGAAACCTAACTTTTCTTTCCAAAATAGCTTTATATTATTGAAAAATCCTTATAAGCCATTCATTTTCCCAAAAAAGCCAAAATCATAGGATAACTATTCCCTTTACAATCCCCACCAACATTCATTTTGCTAATAAAAAAAATCTAAAAATTACATCCTAGTATTAGAATGACATGTTTTTGGTGTTGACTGAAAGTCAAAATTTCTATTTAACAAAATATTTCCAAATCTACATCTCAATAAGCTTATTTCAACAATTAGACTTACATAAACATAACTATTATGATTTGTTACTCAATCCCAACAAATATGATTTCATGTAAATAAGGGAAAATGTCTTACAATAAAATTCTTTTATTGACCAAATTTGAAAAGTTCTTTGTAAGAATGAGGATGACGATCATCCATGAAGATGGACATATTTAGATTAGCTAGGGGCATTTCATTTTGAAGAGATCAATTATGACAAAAAAAATGATAATTTTATGAATTCCATCACAAATTAAGGTGACAATTGTTTTATGTTATAAATGAGCAATGATGAATGGATGTCATTAAATTACATTCGGGGACAATGACAAGTTGAGTCAGTAAGGACTAGGCTAAAATGATGGATTAACTATACACATTCATTGATAAAAAAAACAGGGAACATGAGAAGGAAAAGCCATAGTGACCCTAGGAGGTGCCCATGTAACTTAAAAAGAAATTCAAACATGTTAGTGATCAAGTTTGGAGACACTACCAAAACCAAAAGATCTTTGAAGATGCAGATCATATAAAAAATAAATATTAAACTTTCAAAATGTACAATTTATCTTTCTCCTAAACTTTAAAAGGTATCTCTCTCAAAGACAAATTTAGGACCAGTCGCTACATAAAGGATGATGTTAAGAAAGAAGCATAAAACAAGCTCAAATCGAGTTTGTAATCAATACACTTTTAGCCAAATCTCATAGCCAAGTAAGTCAAACTAAACTCTCAATGAGCCTATTTAAATTTCATGTTGAGATTGGTCGCCTCTTAACTGGACCGTTTTAGATTTCTAGTTAAGTTTTGTCACCTCTCAAGTTAACCTATTTAATTTTCTATATCGACTTTTTTCACCTCTGAATTTGACCTTTTTCAGTTTCTTATTTAGGTTGATCACCTCTTGAGTTGATCCATTTAATTTTTCCATTGAGGCTAGCCACCTCGTGATTTGACCTATTTAGATTCATGTTGAGGTTGTTCACCTGTTGATTGATCCATTTAATTTTCATGTTGAGGTTGCCTCTCGATTTGAGCCATTTTGATTTATTTTGAGTATAGTCATTGAAAATGAGATGAAATTAAATAATTCAAAATTTCTAGTAAAAATAAAATAAAATCAACTGGCTTGTAGCATATATTTTGAATATTTGCAAGTTTGAACATTTTGGGTACTCTTTAGTATAAGGGAGGTGCTGCCGATTTTTTTTTAAAAAATCAAATTTTATTATGTAATTATACATTAAATTTATGTAGATGCATAGAATAAAATCAACTACATATCTTGAGTAGATGATCGCAACTAGTTCTTATAACAGCGATGATGACGTGTCATTAGGTGTCGACCAAGAAGAGGCACCTACATTGACTCATGACGATGGCTCTTCCAACGCAGTTCCATAACGTAGAGGCAGTGTCCCTTCATAGCAGGGTCAATTCTCCTGCAAGTACGAACCACATTGGAAGGACGACCTTTCAATGTAAGTTTGTTTTGTTTTGAGTTGATTTGTGTTTAACAATTTGTGAACAACTAATATTTCATTAATTTTATTGATTTTCATGTTCATAAATATTGAGGCTGCATGAGTAATAACATTGACATTTAAATCGTCGATGAAAATTCTATTGTTTCAATGGAGCCAAGTTTCCAAACATCTTATCAAAAACCTTATATCGATGCATGGTTTAGAAGATTTGAGGTTAATGTTAACTTAAAATTTTAACTATTTTTTATTTTATATTGAAATTATTGATTTATTTTTTATAACTTTTTATACATAAAACAAATTCGAGTGGGATATCGCAAATGATAATGTTGTGAGGAAGGTCTGAGAGAATCATGTAGTAACTAGGTAGCATCGAAAACAATACGATATTTAAAAAAATAATTATATATATTAAAATCTCATTTATCATTAACTCATATAAAATACATTTATATCATGTAAGTTGCGTGACTTTTGGTATGAGGCGCAAAAAAAGCTAAAAGATATACCAGAGATGGTGCTCTACCAGGCTATAATGACATGACAGTTTGGAAGGATTTCTAGCCGCCATACATCACGGGAGGATATATGGGTGCAATATATTCAGTATGTGATGTCTGAGCGGTTCACACGATACTCACAGTCCGGTGCTGAAAATCAAAACCATAAAATTCACAGTTCGGTTACCACGCATACTGGTAACTCTGTTCCGTTCATTGCACATATGAAGCGGATGGTAAGATTAATTTTAATAACATCTATCTTTAATTAATTTGTTGTTATTTATAAATATATTTAACTTGCAACCTTTTCTTTTCTTATAGGCTACGACTCTTGGACGTGAGCCGAGTCTAATAGAGCTTTTTATGAAGACGCACGTGCGGAATGAAGACCACTAAAAAAGGGTGCAATAATTTGTTAACAACCGTGCTCAACACTTCATGGTATGTTCATTCAACCATTTTCCTTTGTAAGTTATTATTTTCTTGAATTGAATTTGATGATTTCTTTTTTAATTTTCAGGAGACATAATAGCCGGTTGAGGGAGAGATATGAGGACAATCCTTCGACTCACCTGGATTTTGATCCGGATTTATGGATGGAGACAAGATCATCTAATGGACCCGATAGAAATCGGATGTATGAACTCTTTAACACTACAACCGAGAACTTGTAGGCGACCCGTAGTGTCTCAACCGTTGGGAGCTCCCAATTGGTATCGAGCATCTAGTCTTAGGAGTTTGTGGCCTTGCAACAACACATAACTCATCTCATCGAAAAATATGAGCAACTTTCGGTGGATTATAAACAACTCTACCAAATTATCATGAACATGAGATCACATATAAGTGGTACATATGTGCCCCCTTTTTGGCCGTATGGTACTGATAATGATCAGCCTCCTCCTCCTCCTCCTCTTCCAGCACCACCATTGTTCTAGTTTCATTTTTATTTGTACAAACAAAATTATAATGAATATTTGGATTTTATATTATTGAAGTTTATTTTTACATATTTCAAATTCATATAATTTTATTTTTTTATTATTCTATACAATTTTATATTAATTATTCTATACAATTTTGTTTTCAAAAACATTTTTTAAGTATTACAGACGAAGTTACTAACGGCCTCAATCTGTCGGTATTTTCTATAGAGTTGGAAAAACTTTATTGCATATACCACAATCAACATTATTGCAATGTAGACAATAAAATAGAAAAAAATAGAAAAACAAATGTAGGTTTTAGGAATAGAAAATGCTTACCTTAATGGCATGCTTAATTTCAAAGTTTATCTACATTTTAGTACAAAAAATTAAAAATACATTGTTAATAAACCAAAGAATAGAAGAAAAATAAGAAAAAAAATATGTCAAAATATTCACTATATATACTTGTTGATTGTGTTGAGAGGAAACACTTGAAGATCTTGAGACAGTTGAGGATTGAGAGAGTGAGATTGGTGATAATCAGAGAATTTGAGATAGTGAAAATAGTGAGAGATTAAGAGAATTGGAAAAAATGAACTGAAGGCATTCTTGCTGGGTTTTATACTGTGTTTTTACCGACAGAATCACCTATAGAATATTAAACAATATTATGTTTAATTAATCTGTTGGTGATTCTCTCAATACATTCACCTTGAAATTTTAATTTCGCACTAAAATTTTCAAAAAACCCTTCAGAATTTTCTCAGTCCATTGGTAATTCCCTCACTAATGTTAAATAGTACACAAGGTCAGAGATGCATTAATTACCCATGCTTTGGGTTACACAATTCGTGGGCAATTCCATTGGTAACCTGCAACTAACTCAGAGGACTTTAATTGACATCACCAATTTGGGATGTGAACAGTTCCTTCGCCTCTAGAATACACCAACGGTTTGTTTCCATTAGTGTTTCCATTAGCGATATGGGATGTGAACAGTCCCTTCACCTCTGAAATACACCGACAGACATAAACTGTAGGCGTGTCCATTAGTGTTTCCATTAGCAATATGGGATGTGAACAGTCCCTTCACCTCTGAAATACACTGACAGACACAAACTGTAGGGGTTTCCATAAGTGATGTGCACAGTTTAAGACATATTGTTTTTGTATTCCCTGCATATCTTCCCTGCAAATACTTAAATTGAAAGCTACACGCACAACACAATAACAAGAGTTCACATAACAATTATAAAATAAATATTTCTTTGTATATAATTTATCCATAAATATTAAATTATAAAAAACTTGCATTACACTTTTGTGTTCTGATAGTTAGTCAGAATTATCTTCTTCTTCTTCAATTGAATCGTCGTCAGCTTCATTATAATCTTCAACATTGATAACATTGTTATCATCATCTTCATCGACTTGTGCTTGTCTGTTGGAGCTTAGAACAACATTCAACTCCTCAGCATCAACATCAACAAGACTATTATCGAAGATGCGAAAATTTGAATTTTCTTCTAAGTCAATCGATGGAGCAACTTGATATGGTTCAACCAACTCACTAACTTGAAAGACACCATCTCCCACATTTGTGTCTTTGTTCTCATCCTGAACAACTTTGACATGACTCCTGGGTTTCATTTTTAAAATGGATAACCAATCAACTCTTGAACAATTCTTTCTAAAGGAAGGGGTGTATATATAATAAATATGCTGGCATTGCTTAACGAAAACAAAAATATTGTTTACATTGCAGAATCTTGCTTTTGAGTTAATTTCAACCAAACCATAGTGGGGATCTACGTTGATTTCTTTGTTAGTGGTGTTATACCAATAGCATTTGAATAAAAACACTTTATTATGATCACTATGATATTGCAATTCAATGACCTCTTCTAATTTACCGTAATAATCAATTTCAAACTCACTACAAGTTAATCCCTTAACACAAACACCACCGTTATATGTCTTTCTTCTATACTCGTATTTTTTAGTATGAAACATATATCTATTGACAAAATACTCATTGTAGCACTTCACTTTTCTTTCAGGACTCAGGTTTAGTAAATATAATGAAGCACTAGCATTCCTTTCTATTTGAGAAACCTTGTACATCAAGTACAACAATGAACAGTAAACAATAATTCAGTAACAAAATTAAGTACCATGATAGATAATGAGTTTGTTGTTACTCATTTTTGGGTTACCACAAAACAAAATGAGAAAATACAAAAACAAATATGCCAAAAAATATTCAGAAGAAATTCAAAAAGTAATAGGAGCTAGAAAAGGATGCTGGAATACCGAGAAAGGCCAAAATTGGTTGAAGAGGTTCAAAAATGCAAAAGGTTAAAATTTGACAGTATATTTTTGACAGATAAGAGCCGTGTTGACAAAGAAAATTCAAGTTGAGGAATAAAAGTCTAAAATTAGATGTTTATGGACTCAATTAAATTTTATCTAAGGTAATTGAATCTATAGAGGATTGGTTTGTAAGAAAATTGATTTTTAAGTCAGCATAGGCTTTTATTAGGAGAAATTAAAGTTCTGGGGTCCAATTATAATTTTGAAATAGTTGATTTGGCTAACTCAGGGGTTTAATTGCATAATTATTAAAGTTTGATGGTCAATTAGGGACTTAATTGAAACAATCCGAGACCAAGGACGAAACTAGAAAAGGCGCTAACATTAAGGGATCCAATTACAATTTTGTCGGGGACTTGATTACAAAACTGCAAAACATTCAATGGCCGAATCAAAAGAAACCCAAGCGGTGCCGTTTCCACCATTTCATCGTCTGTAACAGCTAGTATTCTGTGATAATAAAGGAAGGAGATGCTGGCAGCGATAATGGAGCCGATTCCAAATCAAGAAGGGAGCGTATCGTGGCTGAAAACCCTCGCCACCGTGATGCACGCTGACTTACCAAAAACACTCGCGTCCTCTGGCTATAAAAGCCAGAAGAAGAACTGAACGCAGGGGACAAAAAAAAGAGAGAGAGGGAGGAGAGGTTACATTGAGGAGAAAGCAAGAGAGAAACATAGTAAGAGAACGTAAGAAATAGGAGAGAGAGCGGAGAAATATTGAGAAAGCAAAAAGGGGAGCAGACGAATCAAACCGAACGGAAGCAGAGGAAACAGAACGCAGATAACATAGCACCATCACTATCTTCGTCTTCTCCAAACCAGGTATGTTCGATGTCCTTCTCAGTTCATGTATAACGAGTTGATTCATGTTTAGTATGTATAAGAAGAAAAGAAAACGTAAGGAAATCAACGCTGCAATCACTTTGTTTTTTTTACTTTTTGTTCTGTTCCTATATCGAAAACAAGATGATGAACAATGCGAAGGTAATTTAATTACCTTCGCACTGTTCATGCACGCATAAAATATTACGCATGCATAGGGAGAGATGGGCTGGTCATGCCCAGCCCAGCTGCGCAGGTTGGCTGGGTCCAGCCCAAATAAAAAAAATATTTCAAAAATCTATGATTTTTTTGTTTTCTACGGTATTTTAATCAATATTAGTTTGTATTTTTATACTGTAAAGATACAAGTTTGGTGTTAAAATACCTGTTTTTCTGCAAAACATAAAAAAATAAAAAAATATTTTGTATTTATGCATACGGCCAAGTCTCTCAAAAATAAATTAGATTTTTTTTTTATATATATATATATATATATATATATATATATATATATATATATATACAAAAAATGAAAATTCAAAATATGTATTAACACGCATTTTGGCTTTAATAACCAGGTTATTAAAGCCACGAGAAATAGGCCAATATTTCAAAATTTTCAAAAAAATTATTTTATTTTCTTTTAATATCTGGGGTTACGACCTTATACGTAAGACATATTCCGGATATTAAAATTCTTTTGTTGACACCAGAATTACTCGATAAGAGAAGGATCTCCTTACCGAGGAGGACTTTTCTTAAACCATAGACGAATCAACAACTAGAAAACAAGACCAGACCTTAGATTTTATCAGACAACAAAACAATGCAGCTTACCTTAGGTAGGAAGTATTTGGGGTGCTAATACCTTCCCTTTACACAACCAGTCCCCGTACCCGATCTCTGAGACTAGTTAGGGTTCCTAGTGACTAAAATACTAGGTAGCGACTCCACTCTATTTTTCCACTAATAAAAGGCAAAAATCCCTTGTCTCCCCATATTTGCCTAATAGTTAAAATTTTGAGCATGGATGTTTTCGCTGCGACGCCATACACGTGTGACAGAATGGCAACTCCATTGGGGACCTTATGGATTAAGCTTTGTTTTTGTCTGATAATTGTGTTTTGTTTGGTTTGCGTGTTTTTTTTTTTGTTAATAAGCTTATTTTGTTTATTTATTTATTACACGTTTGAATTTCTGTATATTTATGTTCATGCATTGTATAGAACTGTCTCATGCATCACATACTTTAATTTTTTAGGAAGCACACACAATCTTATTAAGTTAGGAGGGGAATTAGCGATCTGCCCTATAACTATTGGTCGGGGTTCAGATGCTTGAAACACCCAACTCATATCTGAGTGCCTGCTTGGTAATGGTGAGCATACATGCCTTAACTGTTCCTTGCAAAGCCCCCATACTATCTTTACAAAGACCGTCACTGGACAGATATGGGACCCTTTTTGAGACTTAGATAGTTAAACTACCTTTTTGTTTCATGAGATATATACTTTCATTTGCATCAAATTAATCATGTTAAATTTATCACTCCAGGTTCTGAACTGAAATCATGACTAAGTACCTATCTTTCCAAGAGTTTGGGCAAGAATCTGAGTTGAACCAGATAGCTGAAGGAAAATGTCCAAGAATCGATGCTAATAGGTTGCCATGTATTACCAAGATAAATCACATGGTAAATGACTTAGGGAAATTGTTGTCTATAATGGGATATGTGGACGAAACTCTCTTTGAAGATATGGGAGAATAGCGCAACTAATGAGGCTACCCATACAAGCGACAACAATCAAAGCCCTCCTGAACTTTTAGGATCCTAGTTATCGATGCTTTACTTTCGGGAACATTGATATGACACCTACCATGGAGGAATATGAAAAGGTCCTAGATTTTCCAAATAACGGCAGAAAAATCTACTTCAGACAAAAATTTAAAGACACAGCTTCAGAGGTAGTCAATTTATTAGGCTTGGGAAAAATCAGTCAATGCAGAGTAGCTGATGGGGGTTTTAAATGGAAGTTCATTGAAGCCGGAATGAAGAAGAATGCTGAGGAAGGCAAGTTGGGGGATGAACGATACAAGTAAGTGGCCTTCGCCATCTTTGGACTAGTATTATTTCCATCTGAAATTGGAGTCATCAGTTTAGAAGCCGCAAATGTCTTCGTAGAATATGAGTATGACCGAATTAATCCTTCTTTAGCAATTTTAGCCAAAACCATGTTGTCACTTAACCATTGTAGAATGCATGGAAAAGGAGCCATGAGATGTTGCAGCCCTATGTTGTATTTATGGATTGTTAGTCATATTGAAACTCCAAAGGACATCTTTAATAACTTTTGGTGGTTTGACCTCCGACCATTAAAGGTTACCATAGAGAAAACTTGGAAGAATTGGGACGAGACGGTTTGGATAGACAAGTATGCCGCACTACCTCAAAGCAATTTCAAATGGAAAGCACCATGGATGAATGACCCTATCTGCACAATGAGTTGTGGAAACAAGACATGAGTCCCCTTGATTGGTGTAACCAGATACATCAGTTATGCACCTGCACTTGTAGCAAGACAATTGGGTAGAATGCAATATGTACCAAGGACTCTGGGTTTAGCAGATTTCACAGGTTTGTTCAAGCATCAACCATTCCTTGAAGAGATAGAGCTTATCCAACAAGACTGGAAAAAGCCCCTGTTAGTAAAAAAAGAAAGAAGGAAGTAGATTTGAATCGTCAAGCAGCCAGAGTTATACAAGTTGGAGAAATCAAGAGCTTTCTGAAGTTGTAGCACCAAAGTCAGCAACAGTACAACAAAAAAGGAAACAATTGATGACGAGAAAGAGTTGAGAGAGTAGCTCGAAAGATGTATAATTGATCTAAGCAAAAGCAAAGGGCAACAACAACTCCTGGAAAGGCAATTGGATGAAGAAAATACAATGAGAAATTACTTGAACCAACAGTTGGAAAACAAAGATAAGCAGTTGAAAGAATGGCAGAAAAGGGCCAAGGTAGCTGAGGAAATAACAAAAGGGGTCCAGAATGAGTTAAGGAATCGAATAAACAAATGTGGTGAATTGGCTAACAAGAATGGGCTTATTGAGAAAGAATTGGCCAAGATCAAAGTATGATATGAGAGATTACCAGAAGAGAGCTGAGTCTTCGAAAGGACGAAGAATAGCTTTGCAATCCGAGCTTAAAATACGAGAAGAGGAGTTGAGGGAGTTGAGGAGCCATTACTTTGAAATGGAAGAAGGTTTGAATGAGATTAAACAAAAACGTCAAGAATGTCAGGATTATATTGACAGCTTTGCAGTTCAAATTAACTCCAAAATAGTTGAGCTAGATATTGAGAGAGAAGAGCTACAAAGGGCAACATATAAGGTGGCACAAATGGAGGCAATGGTCCGAATATTGGAAAGAAGTAATGAAGCCTTAGGGAATAGCAATGAAGTGATAATCGTTGATAACACCTTGTTCCATGATAAGATAAGATGTATGACAAAACAGGTCGAGCAAGTAACCCGCTATGCGGAAAAGCTGCATCAACAAGCCACCCAAGTTGGAAATGATGTTACAAAGTATCGAGATTACATGAGGGCTGTCATCTCTTTTATTGGGGACTTAGCTAATGGAGGAAATGCCTTTTAGGGTAGTGATGTAGAAGGCCCTTTTCTATTTTTACTTTGTATAAGCTACCTTTATTTATAAGAAAGGCCATGACTTTTTTTCTTTCTAATGGATTTTGGTAACCAACCATGATAAGAACTTGGCAAACATTCTTTTACAGCAATCAGTTCGACTCAAAAATCTTGCCTAAAGGATTACGAAGGTCATGAATCAGTTCTAACAAAAAAAAAAAGGGCTGTCGTATATGCATTACATTTTCATCACACATTTGTTTACAATTTATCATGTGCATTCCAGATTGTGAAACATAAGTCCCTCTTCCAAAGTCTATCACACCCGATTAAGATCAAGAATGGAGAATGAGGAGAGAGCTCACTTAGAGTCACATTATCAAAATGAGTTGGAATCCATGAAGAATGAAGTTGCTCACATGACCAATCTGCTCGAGCAACTTTTGAAAGCCAAAAACGGGGAGGGAACATCTACCCAACCAATTATGGGAGCACCAGCAGCTCATATCCAAGGGACATCTCAAAACTTAGGAGTAGATTCAATGGCAGAACAACACTTTGTGCCTATCGCCCCTATCCCACCAAGTCAAGCTCCCATCACCGTGGATTTAATAGCAAATGGACCCCTTGGCAATAGATCCACTGATTTTATGAACTACGACAAGTTGTCAGCTTTGGAAGAAAGATTAAGAGCAGTTGAGGGTAATGATTGGTTTGATCCTATGCGAGCAGCAGAAGTGTGTTTGGTACCAAACATCATAGTACCAAAGAACTTTAGGATACCTGAGTTCATCAAATACACTGGATTGGAATGTCCAAACACTCACCTCCGATATTGCTGCAATAAAATGGCCAAGGTGATTTATGATGACAAACTGTTAATCTATTTTTTCCAAGATAGTCTAGTGGAATCTGCCCTAAGCTGGTACATGAGGTTGGACAATGCTAGAGTTAAGAAATGGAAAGATTTGGTGGAGGCTTTTCTTAAGCAGTACAAGTTTAATTTGGAAATTACTCCGGATAGAACAAGCCTTATGTCAATGGAAAAAGGAAGCCATGAGTCAGTAAGGGCTTACGCGTAAAGATGGAGAGATGAGGCAACACATGTTCAACCACCTTTAATAGAAACGGAGATGGTAACCCTGTTCGCCAATACCTTCAAGGCACCTTATTATGGGCATCTAATGGGCAGCTCATCTCAACATTTCTATGATGTTGTAGGTGTGGCAGAAAGAATAGAATAGGGGATTAAAGCTGGGCGTATAGCAGAACCATTGGAGAAGAAAGGGTTTACGGGAAGGAAAAGAGAAGGTGATATTAACAACTTGGAAGGCGGGTACAAGGGCAAGAAAGTAAATTACCAAAACCCACAAATGCTCACCCTTCAATCCATCAACATAAACTTTTCCAAACCTTTTCAAACCAATCAAATAAATTACCAACCAAACAACCATGACAATTACCAAAAGCCAAATACAAGATATCCGTTGGAACAGTTGCCACCACTACCCATATCCTTAAAAGACTTGTATGCTAAACTGTTGAGTCTTGGACAAATAACTCCAATCCTCTTTCCACCGTTCCAACCCCCATTTCCCCTATGGTACAAACCAGAATTAACTTGCGAGTATCATGCTGGTAACCTGGGACATGGAATCAAACTTGTTATGCTTTCAAGAAGAAGATTCTATAGCTTATCAAGATGGGCTGGGTGTCATTCAAAGACAAGCCCAATGTTAATTCAAATCCATTGCCTAATCATGCTACAAGTAATAATGGAGTGAGCATGGTAGAGGTTGGGAATCAAAGCAAAGGGTTAAAAGTACCTATATAGAAGTTGTATGGTATGTAGGTACAGTCAGGGTTCTTAAAAATGAATAATGAACATTGTATAGAAAGGAGTGATTTTTATGAGTTCCATGAAGAGGAAGGACATCTTATAAATAATTGCATGGAGTTTCGCAAAAAAATTGAGAAAATGATGACCATGGAAGAATTGAGGATTGAAGCCATGGAGAACGATGACGCAATAGGAATGATGGAGGGCCAAGACAGGTTGTCAGAAGTATATAGAGTCCAACCAACAGCTTATAGGTCGCCAAAGTTAATCCTGGTTAAACCTTCCTATACAAGGAAGAATCAAAGTGCAATGCCCTATAACTACGACTATGCCTCCAATGTGGAGACCCCTCTTCCTCTGTTCCAAACTGAGGTTAGTGGGTTGACTGAGAGGCCTGTGCTTCACACCTGAGGAGTTAAGAAAAGCAAAGAGTAAGAAGGTGATAGACCTGGGTAAAGAACTAGAAGTTGATAAACCAGTAACCGAAGAGGAGTCAAATGAACTGAAGTTGATAAAACATAGTGAATATTGCATAGTAGATCAACTAAAGAAAACTCCAGCTAGAATCTCCTTTATGTCTTTGATACTCAGCTCTGAACCGCATCGAAACGCCTTGCAAAAGGTATTGAATGAGGCATATGTACCCTAAGATGTTGAACAGAAAACCATGAAACATTTGGTGGGGAGGATCCATGCGACTAATTATCTATACTTTACAGCTAACGAGTTAGATGCTGAAGGAACTGGACATAACAAACCCTTGTACATCACCACTAGGTGCAAGGATTGCCTCATAAGAAAGGTGTTCGTCGATAATGGTTCGGCTCTTAATGTGTTGCCAAAACACATGTTGAAAGAAATGCTAGTTGATAAATCTCATATGAAGCCTAGTACTATGATGGCAAGAGCATATGATGGCTCACCAAGACAGATAATTGGGATTTTAGAAATGGAGTTATATGTGGGACCACAATTGTTCCTGGTGACATTTCAGGTTATGGATATCCACCCTTCCTATAGTATGTTGTTAGGAAGACATTGGATTCATACAGCTGGGGCAGTAACTTCATCGTTACACCAATGTTTGAAGTACATTATGAATGGGATGTTGGTAACTGTCAAGGCTGAGGAGACAGTATCCATGATTAAGAATGTGGTTGTACCTTTCATCGAGGCGGAGGATTGCAATGATGAATATAGCCATACTTTTGAGATTATAAACACTGACTGGGTGCCTGAAAACACAATGATAAGAAGGCCAAGGATCTTAAAAGCAGCGAGGAGGGCCGTTTAACGTTTTTTGGAGCGTAAGATTCCATTTCAACATAACCCTATCACCGAAAATCCAGAAAGGGTTAATCTAATAATGATTAAATGTGCTAATCAAAGATTTGGGCTGGGGATGAGCCTAAAAAGGAGGATCATCGATGGGCTGCTGGTAGAAGAAAGGAAAGAAGAATGGCTAGGATTCAAGGAAGAGAGCTTGAAGAAGAAGAGCTGGAAATCCCTCCCCTAAGGGTATCGTTTCCAAAGGCCGCATATGTAATGCAACCTGATAAAGATTCAGAAAGCCTTAGTAAAAAACTATTAACCATGGACATAAACACCTTGGAGAAGGATAAAGAGGAAGGAAGTGCCATGAATATGGTATCGGGAGTGGAAGATGAATCACTACCACAACTGATTGTCTATACTCTAGAAGAAGTCTCCACCAAGACTTTTGTGCGAAAGCTGGCCATGGGCGAGAAGTTTCAGAACTGGATGACCCAAGAAGCTATTGTAGTGTTTAAAATCTAAACCAATTTTGTCTGCATTTACATGTTTCTGTCATTGCTTTTATTTGCTTTTATTTCCTCTAGTTGACAATCAAGGCTCCTGAGGTCAGCCAGATTTTATCCTTGTCATCGAGCCCACCCTTTGCTTTAATGAGATCATGCATTTTTCAAATGTTGTCTATTTATATACACATTTACACTAGACACCTTCCGCTTTCAGGAATCTTGAAAACGGATCTTCCACAACATCACATACACTTAACATCAAGAATGAATGGCCAAAATTTAACAAACATGTGATTGCGGTGGAAGAAGAAGAATGAGATGAAAGCAATATCAGAGAACTCGCAAAACTGGTGGAACAACATGAACAGACTTGGAAGCCCGCTATAGAAGAACTTGAAACCATAAATGTGGGTAGTAATCAGTCTAAGAAAGAGTTGAAAATAGGGACCTTAATTACTCTTGAGCAAAGAACAACGATGATCGCCTTACTACAAGAATATGCAGATGTTTTCGCTTGTTCTTACGAGGATATGCATGGTTTAGATACAAATATCGTAGTACACAAGATCCCACTGGAGGAAGGTTGTAAACCAGTCAAACAGAAATTGAGGAGAGCCCACCCAGATGTCTAGGTCAAAGTCAAAGCAGAACTCGAGAAATAGTGAAATGCAGGCTTTCTAGAAGTAGTTAAATATCCACAATGGGTATCCAATATTGTTGTTGTGCCAAAAAAGGATGGAAAGATTAGAGTTTGCATGGATATCCGGAACTTGAACAAAGCTAGCCCCAAAGATGATTTTCCGCTACCACACATAGATGTTTTGGTTGACAATGCTGCACGTAGTTCCACATACTCCTTTATGGATGGTTTAACTAGATAAAAATGGCTCCAGAAGATAAGGCAAAGACAACTTTTGTTACACCTTGGGGAACATATTGTTACAAAGTTATGCCATTCGGTTTGAAGAACGCATGTTACTACCAGAGAGCCATGTTGGCTTTTTTTCATGACATGATGCATAAATAAGTTGAGGTGTATGTAGATGATATGATCGCAAAGTCCAAGAAGGGAGAAGATCATATAAAAGTTTTGAGAAAACTATTTGAGAGGTTGAGGAAATACGAACTAAAGCTCAACCCTGCAAAATGTTCATTTGGGGTTAAGTCCGGAAAGTTGCTAGGATTTGTGGTAAGCGACAGAGGTATATGTAGATCCTGATAAAGTAAGGGTCATTCAATCTATGCCGTCCCTAAAGATCGAGAAGGAGGTAAGAGGATTCTTGGCTGAGTACGAGGCTTGTATCCTGGGTTTGGAGGCCGTATTAGAACTAAAGATTGAAAAAATAGATGTGTTTAGTAACTCAATGTTGATTATCTGTCAGGTGAAAGGAGAATGACAAACCAAAGAAGAAAAACTAAGGCCGTACCAGGAATACTTATCCACGCTATCAGAAGAGTTTAAAGAGATAAGATTCACCCATCTAGGGAGAGAAGGAAACCATTTTGCGGACGCTTTGGCTACATTGGCTGCTATGGCTATGATTGATCTTGGGCGATAAGTGCAACCTGTAGATATTGACATAAGAAATAAACCAGCTCATTGTTGCTCGATTGAAGGAGAGATAGATGGAAAGCCTTGGTATTACGATATCAAGAATTTTGTGAAAAATCAGGAATATCCAGCAGGAGTGTCATAACCCAATTTTTGACCTTTTTATTTTAATTATTTTATTTACTAAAAAATGATGAAAAAACAAGCAAAAATAAAATAAATGAAGAATGAATTAAAATTTGGGTTCAGGGCAACATGATTGGAAGTTTAAAAATTTAATTAAACTCTTGACTAGTTTAATTAATTAAATCAAGGGCTTATTTGGAGAATTAATAAGTTTTGATACTTAATTGAGCTTGGAATTAATTTAATTAATCAAATCAGGGATTTAATTGGAGAAATAGCAAAGTTTGGGGTTAATTGGGGGCACAATTGCAAACAGATTAAAGTCCAAGGACTAACTTGTAAAAGACGCCAAAATCAGGGGTCCAATTACAATTTAACTAGGGGCTTAATTACAAAACTTTTCAAAATTGAAGGTCCAAAATGAAAGTTGCCATTTCCAGTTGTGAACGGCGCCGTTTCTGAATCAAATGCTCCACCTTCTTCGTCGCTCAAGACCGTTTCGGCAGGAGATCTGTAACTGCAGATCGTGGGACGCATGGACAAACGTGGCTCACCCTGATTACCACGTTCTCTGGCTTTATAAAAGCCAGAGAAAAAGAAGAAAGGAGAGAGGAAGAACCAGGAAGAAAAAGGCAGAGCCAAGGCTGAACAGGGAGAAAAACCGGGAAGAAGAAAAAGCCACGAAGGGCAGGGGGGACCCGAAAACCAGAGCAGGGGACAGACGAAGACAGGAGGGCACCGAACAAACCGAAGGAGGGGGAAGAAAAATAACACAGGAAGACTAAAAAGCAGGGGAAAGAACACTAGAAACAGGAACACAACGGGGGAGCTAACGAAAAAAGACCCAGAACAGAGGAGGATTTTAGGCACCGAAGACGAAAGGAGGAGACAGAACCAAGGGGGATTTTGGGATGAAAAACCAGAGAAAAACCCCAGCAACAGGGGAGGAAAAAAAGCGCACACAGAACCTAGAAAAAAACCCAGAACCGGAGGCAGCAACAAGAAGGCAAGAAAACGGAAAGATAGCAGAAAAGAAGAAGGACCTAGAACCAAAACCATCGGGGAGAACCGGCATCACATCATCTTCGTTCCTTCATTTCTAAAAAAAACAAAAGCAGAGAGGAGACAAACAACCGAGAGAAGAAGAAGCAGAGGGCAGGAAAGCAAAGGTAGAAGGAGGAATTCTAGTTTCCCAGCGAGGAGCGTGTTCACTAATCTTCGCTCGAAACAGTAGCACTCTAGCAGAACAGGTAAGCTTTCTTTAGCTTTCATAGAATAATTCTCTTTCGCCTTCACAGATCAAATAAGTTTGTTAATTACCTCGCACAGTACACAGCACGAGTGCTTCTTGTTGGCTTTTGCCCGGCCGGGCCACTGGCTTGGGCTAGTGGCCGGGCCGGGCTGGCTGGGTCTAGCCCAGCCATATGGGCTGAGCTGGACCCAGCCCCAAAGAAATTATGCTGGGCTGGGCCCGGCCAAACGCAACCCAAAAAAAATAAAAAGAAAAACAAAAAGGGTAGAAAAAATTAAAAAATGTGTATGCATGAATAAAAATAATGTAAATTTATTGGTTTATTCACTGACGCCAGAGTCAGGAATAAAAATACCGGTTTAAATTTATATTATTTTTATTCGTTGTATTTTATTTTATTTAGCTAGAAAAATAAAAAATATGTGCATGCATAAAAATAAATTTATTTTTATTTATTTATTCACTGGCGCTAGAGTCAGGAATAGGAAAATATTGATCTAATTTATTTTATAGCTACGTGATATTTACCAACGCCAGAGTTGGAAGTATCCGTAGTTGAATATTCACTGGCACCAGAGTCAGGAATATTATAAGCAAATTATCATAGCGTAAACTAATAAACATTTAGCAATTTAAGATGAAACTAGCAATGCAGCCTGCCTCAGGCAGGACGTTTAAGGGATGATAATATCTTTCATTTTACGTAACCAGTCCCGAACCATAGAATCTCTGTTGACCAGTTAGGGTTCCTAGTGACCATAATACTAGGTGATGACTCCTTAAACAAGACCATTCCCCATCAAAGAATAGGATGCCAGAAATCCATTCTTTCCATGATATACTTTTTATTTTTAAGGCCACCGCGATGTTATCAAAGATGGATAAGAAAACCCTAAGAAGATTGGCTAGGGATTTCTATTTAGATGGAGAGATTCTGTATAAAAGATCATTTGACGGAACCTTGCTAAGGTGTCTAAATGAGACAGATGTTAGAAGTGCTTTACAAGAGGTGCATGAGGGGATTTGCTCAACTCATGCTAGCGGCCATATGGTAGCAAGGAAAATACAAAGGGCCGGTTATTTGTGGATGACGTTAGAGAAAGACTGCATCGACTATGTCAGGAAATGTCACAAGTGTCAAGTGCATAGTGATAAGGTCAATGCACCTCCAACTCCACTGTTTAATCTAGCATCTCCATGGCCATTTGCAATGTGGGGAATCGATGTGATTGGGCTTATTAACCCAAAGGCTAGCAATGGACATAGATTCATTCTCGTAGCAAATGACTATTTCACAAAATGGGTAGAAGCCAGTTCATACGCCCATGTGACACAAAAGGTGGTGAAAAGGTTCATTGAAAAAGACTTGATTTGTCGGTATGGTCCACCTGAAAAAATAGTGACTAATAATGCACAGAATTTCAATGGGAAAGCAATAGTGAAGCTCTGTACAAAATGGAAAATCAAGCATTCAAATTCCTCCCCATACAGGCCAAAGATGAATGGTGCTGTGGAAGCTGCCAACAAAAACATTAAGAAAATTATTCAAAAAATGGTAGTTACTTACAAAGACTGGCATAAAATGTTTCCATTTGCTCTCCATACATATCGCACTGCAGTGAGAACCTCGACAAAAGCCACTCTGTATTCTTTAGTTTATGGGATGGAGGCGGTGATGCCTTTGTAAATAGAAATTCCCTCGTTAAGGGTGTTGATGGATTTAGAACTAGAAGAGGCTAAGTGGGACAAAGTGAGATATGAACAGCTAAATATGATCAGTGAAAAGAGGGTAGCTATAATATGTCATCATCAGCTTTACCAGAAAAGGATGGCCAAAGCATATGATAAGAAAGTTAGACCTCGTATGTTCTAAGAAGGAGATTTGGTACTAAAGAAGCTCTTAGCTTTACCAGGGGAAAATCTAAGCAAATGGGCTTCAAATTATGAAGGTCCTTATGTAGTGAAGAAGGCTTTCTCGGAAGGAGCTCTACAGTTGTCCAGAATGGATGGAGAAGGTCTAGTCAGACCTGTGAATTCCAATTCTATAAAGAGATATTATGTTTAACTTTCTCCCAAAATCAATAAAATGAAGTTTGACCATGATTTCTTGGTGTACAGAATTTTTTCTCCCATTGCATTGATCTCACAACACTTAATCTTCTAAAAAAAAATCTGGAAAGATCTGACTTTGTACATGATTACAAGGAATGTATCATAAGACGATCAAAGGTGAATTTTAAGCATTTCTAGGTAAAAAAGGCACGCACCAAGTCAAACAAACCAAAGATAAAAGACAAAACCTAGTCTTTAAAAGCATTTTGAATTGAATAAGGTAAAATGTATGGGTAATCACTCTATAATCATGTGCAATTGTCGGACAATATGAGAACAAAGTTTATCAATCCTAGTAAATATGCGTTTGAAATAAGAAAAGACCATCTTTGTTAAAACTTTCACTTTCTAAAGGTTATAAAGACCTGACTAGGACCACACCCCATACTAGGGGGCAATAAGAGATCCTTTATTAGAAAATATGAACACAATGGTAAAGTCAAGGGTAAAAAGGGGCTAAAAATAGAAGCCCCATGATTGATATAGGGCTAAAAAGGAGAAGGAGTGCAAGCAAATTGCCAAAGAGAACACTTGGATCTTTACAAGTCAGAACCCAACACTTGGGGGCGAAAAGAAAATAATAATAATAATAATAATAATAATAATAATAATAATAATAATAATAATAATAATAATTCAATGACTTAGATAATGATCTTTAAGCAAGTTTCTCGAAAACAGAGCCTACAAGACAGCTTCATAAGAACATGAGATAGAAGAAGATTGGTCCTAAGTCTTTAAACCCTTAAACACTTTTTGAGCCTTAAAACATCCTTATTCTTCCATAACCCACAACTGTAATCGACATTACAAGCCTTCAGAAGTCCTTTATATTAAAGTGCATATAACCTAGTTTGGTAGGCATTGGGCTTACGGTTCATTTGGCATGATAAATGAGTGATAATCTGTTTTTTTATCCATGCAAGAAAATGCTAATATGAGACGATCCTTTTTCTACACAACCTTCTCAAAGAAGATACTTGAAACCTTTCGAAAAGACCAAACAGAAGACTACCTTGGAGAGAGTCCGATCTAAAGTCAAAATCACATTCTAGAAACCGATAAAACCTTTTATGGGAGATGCTTAAAAGAATTTTTGATGTATGTGTAGAAAGTTTTAGTTGTTATGAACAAAGCCAAAACTTTTAAAGATTTTTTTTCTCTCTCTCTTTTGAAAAGATTTTTGTGCTGCAAAAAAAAACCCTTATATTGAGAAAAGACAAATTAAAGCGTTGATAAGAGCATGATAAAAAGCAATGACAGATCATGTATTTTTGAAAAGGATCACTAAAAAGGGTTGGGGATTCCTACTTTGAGATATAATGGGACAGCATGAAAGATGTATTTCAGCATATTCAGACACATGAACAAGCTTATGCCAAGAAAGGGTTTTACGAAAGGGAAGGGACCTATGTTTCAAAATCAGGTAAGGATGCATGCATGGCATCTAACCTCAAGGCATTGCATATATTTTATTTATAATAGTAAAATCCTCAATAAAATCCAGCAAGATTAAGGACAAAGAAATGATCACTGAGCTAATAATAATAGAGAATCATAGTCATGACCATGGAATAGGGAAAAAGATGAGAATGAACCCTACCGGTAGGATCGCCGGATGGGATCTAAGGTTAATATAACCACACAGGTTTTGGTTTTGGATAAAGGGGATCACCGGACGGGATCTCAGGTTAGCCCAACCACATACAGGATTTTGGTCCTTGTTAAAGGGGATCGCCGGACGAGATCTCAGGTTAGCCCAACCACACACAGGATATTGGTTCTGGTTAAAGGGGATTGCCGGACGGGATCTCAGGTTAGCCTAACCACGCAGACTTAGGTTCTGGTTAAAGGGGGTCAATAGATGGGATCTTAGGTTAGCCCAACCATGCAGATTTTGGTTCTGGTTAAAGGGGATCGACGAACAGGATCTCAGGTTAGCCCAACCACGCAGGATATTGGTTCTAGTTAAAGGGGATCACCGGACGGGATATCAGGTTAGCCCAACCACGTAGATTTTGGTTCTGGTTAAAGGGGATTGATGGACGGGATCTCTGGTTAGCCTAACCGCACACAGGATATTGGTTCTGGTTAAAGGAGATCGCCGGACGGGATCTCAAGTTAGCCCAACCACACACAGGATTTTGGTTCTAGTTAAAGGGGATCGCCGGACGGGATCTCAGGTTAGCCCAACCACATACAGGATTTTGGTTCTGGTTAAAGGGGATCGCCGGACGGGATCTCAGGTTAGCCCAATCACGCAGACTTTGGTTCTGGTTAAACAGGATTGCCGGATGAAATCTCAGGTTAGCCCAACCGTTTAAAGGATTTTAGCTTTGTTTAAAGGAAGTCACCACAAGAGATTTAAAAAAAAAGAAAAAAAAGAGAAGTAAGTAAGAAAGAAAAAAAGAAAGAAAGAAGAAGACTAAATTTAGAGGGATGCCAAGATCAGGTTCTCAAGATAATCAAGTTCCTGGTTGAAACCAGATTGTGGTAAAGATAGAATTTCAGATCAACCCAGTTTTGAGAAGATCAAGATTGAAAGTTCAGTTTTGTTTATCTTTACAAAACTTACTACGCAAAGTCTTTGCTCTGTAAGCATTGTAAAGAGGGGACATCTGTTGTTACTCATTTTTGGGTTACCACAAAACAAAATGAGAAAATACAAAAAATATATATCAAAAAATACTCGGAAGAAATCCAAAAAGTAATAGGAGCTAGAAAAGGATGCTGGAATACCGAGAAAGGCCAGAATTGGTTGAAGAGGTTCAAAAATGCAAAAGGTTAAAATTTGACAGTATATTTTTGACAGATAAGAGCCCTGTTGACAAAGAAAATTCAAGTTGAGGAAGAAAAGTCTAAAATCAGATGTTTATGGACTCAATTAAATTTTATCTAAGGTAATTGAATTTATAAAGGGTTGGTTTGTAAGAAAATTGATTTTTAAGTCAGCGCAGGCTTTTATTGGGAGGAATTAAAGTTCTGGGGTCCAATTATAATTTTGAAATAGTTAATTTGGCCAAATCAGGGGTTTAATTGCATAATTATTAAAGTTTGATGGTCAACTAGGAACTAAATTGAAACAATCCGAGACAAAAACCAAACTTCTAACATTAAGGGATCCAATTACAATTTTGTCGGGGACTTGATTACAAAACTGCAAAACATTCAATGGCCGAATCAAAAGAAACCCAAGCGACACTGTTTCCACCATTTCATCATCTGCAACAACTGGTATTCTGTGATAATAAAGGAAAGAGACGTTGGCAGCAATAATGGAGCCGATTCCAAATCAAGAAGGGAGCGTATTGCGGCTGACAACCCTCGCCACCGTGATGCACGCTGGCTTACCAAAAACACTCGCGTCCTCTGGTTATAAAAGCCAGAAGAAGAACAGAACACAAAGGACAGGAAAAAAAAAAGAGAAAGGGAGGAGAGTTTACATTGAGGAGAAAGCAAGAGGGAAACATAGTAGGAGAACGTAAAAAATAGGAGAGAGAGCGGAGAAATATTAACAAAGTAAAAGGGGGAGCAGACGAATCAAACCGAATGGAAGCAGAGGAAACAGAACGCAGATAACACAGCACCATCACCATCTTCGTCTTCTCCAAACCAGGTATGTTCGATGTCCTTCTCAGTTCCTGTATAACGAGTTGATGCATGTTTAGTATGTATAAGAAGAAAAGAAAACGTAAGGAAATCAACGCTGCAATCACTTTGTTTTTTCTGCTTTTTGTTCTGTTCCTATATCGAAAACAGATGATGAACAGTGCGAAGGTAATTTAATTACCTTTGCACTGTTCATGCATGCGTAAAATATTACACGTGCATAGGGAGAGATGGGCTGGTATGCCTAGCCCAGCTGCGCAAGTTGGGCCCAGCCACAAGGGTCAGGATAGGCCCAACCCAAATAAAAAAATGTTTCAAAAATCTATGATTTTTTTTTGTTTTCTACAGTATTTTAATTAACATCAGTTTGTATTTTTATACTATAAAGATACAAGTTTGGTGTTAAAATACCCGTTTTTCGGCAAAACATAAAAAAAATATTTTGTTCTTATGCATACGGCCAACTCTCTCAAAAATAAATCATATTGTATTTTCACACACACACACACACACACACACAAAATGAAAATTCAAAATATGTATTAGCACGCATTTTGGCTTTAATAACCAATTTATTAAAGTCACGAGAACTAAGTCAATATTTCAAAATTTTCAAAAAAATTATTTTGTTTTCTTTTAATATCTGGGGTTACGACCTTATACGTAAGACGTATTTTGGATATTAAAATTCTTTTGTTGACACCAAAATTACTCAATAAGATAAGGATCTCCCTACCGAGGAGGATTTTTCTTAAACCATAGACGGATCAACAACTAGAAAACACGACCAGACCTTAGATTTTATCAGACAACAAAACAATGCAGCTTACCTTAGGTAGGGCATATTTGGGGTGCTAATACCTTCCCTTTACGCAACCAGTCCCCGTACCCGATCTCTGAGACTAGTTAGGGTTCTTAGTGACCAAAATACTAGATGGCGACTCCCACTCTATTTTTTCACTAATAAAAGACAAGAATCCCTTGTCTCCCCATGTTTGCCTAATAGTTAAAATTTTGATGGTTGATATTTTCGCTGTGACGTCGTACACGTGTGACAAGTTTGTGATAGTACTTACATGTGTTTCGAATCACGTGGCAAATTGTTCATCTTGTAATCAAAATATTTAGGATTTCGTCTGCTATGAGTTATTATATAATAAATATTGTTGATGTTACCTATGAGGTTTTCAAAAATGTATGAGTTTGTGATATTACAATAGATAAATAGTCCATTTATAACAAAGTTTAAGTAGTATATATACTTACCAAATAAAAGGTCTTAGTTTATCGCAGTTCAATAACACATAATTATGTGTTTGTTTGAATTCTATTTCAGAAAAATATCTTTCCCTTACAACATTTTTAGGTGTGGGTCATCCAGGATTGGAGAATATTGACAAGTTCCCACTCTAAGGCATTTCACCACCACCATCATACCATGGAACACGGTTGATTCTCGTTCTCAAATGAGACTCAAAATAGTACAAGATAAATATTGAGATCTCCTCAACAATATAGGTCTCACATATCGAAGTCTCAACATATGTTTTGTTCTTCACCGTTTTCTTAAGATTGAATAAGTATCTGCATGAAATTAAACAAATATTTTAAATTAAGAAAAACAATGAAAATATATTAACAATACATTGTATCTGTAATATCTAACCTCTTGAATGGATACATCTATCTATACTGGACCGAGTCTCCAACTTTTGCCTCATATGATAAATGTATGGATAGATGCTCCATAGAGTAAAAAAAGGATGGAGGGAATATCATCTCAAGTTTGCATATTGTCTCAATGATATTCATTTCAAGCCTCTCAATGTGTTGTGTCCACAACTTGTTGGAGCATATATCTCTAAAGAAATGATTGATCTTCATTAGTGCATCCCATATCCCATTTAACAATCAATCACGAAAAGCTAGTGGAATGAGTGTTTGCATAAACACGTGTCAGTCATGGCTCTTCATTCTATACAATTTGCATTCCTCTAAATTAACCAATCTTGATATGTTCAAGCATGTCCATCAGGAAAATACAGAGTCTTAAGCCATTGGTCGACTAATAGTTGTGCATTCTTCTCTAAAGTGAAGCTTGCTTTTAGCTTTACGACCCGTGACCCATTAAAAACCAACTCCATATTTTTACAGTGACAAAACAACGCTATGTTCATTTTTGCCTTGACATTGTCATTTTTCTTCCCCTTCATGTTCATTACCGTGTTGAAAATATTCTCAAACATGTTCTTTTCTATGTGCATGATGTTAAGGTTATAGTAGAGGAGATTGATCTTCCAATAAGGAAGCTCCTAAAAAATATTTCGCTTTACCTAGTTATGGGTCAAACTAAAGCCAAGAAACTTGTGCTTACCAGATTGGAAACCAAACATAATGTCATCATACTCTGACACCACGTCATGCAATTCTTCACTAGAAAGACGTGGCGGTGCAACGTCCTTTTCAATTCTACTGAGAAAAAAATCCTTTATGTTCTTTCTGTACATGTGATCTGTTGGCAAGAAACGTCGGTGGTAGTAAAAAAAAGACATTTTACCCCTGTTTGTTAATATGAATGCCTTGTTGTTTTCCATGCAGTAAGGACATGCTAGGTTTTCTTGCGTTATCCAACTAGAAACTATTACATAAGTTGGAAAATCATTGATAGTCCACATCAAAGTTGTCCTCATAAATTTTTTTTTGTTTTCTCGATACATCATAAGTCAAAACTTTGGAGGACCACAATTACATCAACTCATCAATCAACGATTAAAGACAAACATCTATATTTGAGCTCGGACTGTTAGGACCGGGTATGACCATAGATAAAACATGAACTTTTGCCTCATACACATCCCCGGTGGCAAGTTATAAACCGTGAGTATAACCGGCCAACAAGAATGAGGAGCAATAAATGACCCGAATGGGTTGAATTCGTCTGAACACAACCTAAGATGCATGTTCCTTAATTCAGCTGAAAAGTGAGGATGTACACTATTAAAGTGTTTCCATGCTTCACTGTTAGAAAGATGCACCATCACTTCATCCACCGCATCATGCGATTGGTGTCATGTCATGTTCTCAACAGTCTTTGGTGACATGAATAATCTCTATAGTGTAGATGTGATTAAGAAGTATCCAAGTTTTTTATATGCTGCAAGAGTCTTTCCCACGCCAATTATGGGTTTGTAATGGGAATGCCCATATGTCATACACTTGGTCAGCTCAGCATTTTCAAGGTTGTACAACATGCAAAAGTTTGGACACATGTTAATTTTCTGGTATCCTAAACCGAAGGGTTTCATCATAGACTTAACAATATAGAAGTTCTCTTTCAGTCTGTTTTTTAGGTAAAATGCTTCTCGCCCATTCAAAAAATTTCTCATAACTGATTAGTACTTAAAAGTGCATTTTTATCAATATTTTATATCATCATTTTGCACTTGAAGTATCAATAACTCCTTAACTAGAGCATGTTATATAATAATAATTCTGATAATATAAAATACCTTTAATTTATGGTAAATGTTCATTTTAAATGCAGGCTTATCATATAAATCAAAGGATTGATTGATGAGTTTAACCACTGAAATTGAGAAGACAAAGAGAGGGCTAAGTTTAGAAAAGATATGCTGGTTGAATTCAAATTGGAACACCATTCGGTTATTGAATCATAACTGGAGCTGTAGAACTTGGATTTAGGTCTAGTTTATATGGATAGAAAACTAAGACATAAGCCTAAAACTTTCATGAGAGTCCAAGATTTAAAAGGACCGTTTTCAAGTTCAAATTATAGCAACAATAGAGAAGTTGGAATTGTCTTGCAACCCAAATACTATTCAGTGTTCAACCCATATCTCAAGTTCTAGAAGTCCAAATAACCTCATTCTTGTTTTGTTGGAACGCTGAGACAATTCCCCAGAACTTGCATGAAGACTATCTATTTAAATTCTGATGTTAGCAATGACGTTTTCTGTAGACAAGAAGATAATGATGATTACCAAGTCAAGAGGTGGCCACCCACTCAACAATTAGTCATCAAATCAATAGTTTTGAATTTTGGCATATAAAAGGAGGCATTTACCATGCATTTAGGCATCTTGGTTTTTATATCAAGATCATGTTCTTGCTCTCTCTCTCTCTCTCTTTATATTTTTGTAATGCTTAAGTTTAGCTTTCATTAATATCTTGTTTATGCCTTTCATTTCCTTTATTATACTTATATAATCATGTTCTCCTCTTGTTTATATAGGTTTCTCTTATTCATAATGTTTAGCTAAGTTTATAATGTCAAGGTGAAAAGGTTACACTAATGGTGTAAGAATAAGTATAGTATAAACTCAACATGGACTTTAATGTTTGATACTAACATGTTTTATATTTATTATCTTACTCACTCTTAATACCTTGCTTATTAAATGATTAATCTAGATTTGTGTTCAACAACTCTTAGTACAACAAATACTTGGCATTTTCATAACCCAACTGTATGGTATAACCGACACCTGTGCTATGAAAGGAACTTGATTTGTTGTTAACATAAGTTATCACCATGAATACATGATAATATTTACAAGTATTGGCATTACTCGAATAAGATAATTAATGTAATCATGTTAACAATTTATAATCCAAGTGGACCCTCCTTTGTGTGTGGTTTCTAGTCAAGTAATAAAAAGAGTTTATACTATACTTATTTGAAATATCATTAGTGAATCCTTTAACCTTGACAATTGTTTTATCTTTGTTTAAATCCTTACATCATTATCACATTTCAAAGCTCTCTTCAAATCTTTTCTTTTATTTATAATTCTATATAGTTCACCTCTATGTGGTTCAACCCTAGTCTTGCTGGGTTATTTATTACTTCGACATTCTTACACTTGGGATAAGACATCAACTCTTTGATCGTGTCAATAATCGGCTTTACTCAATCTATAATCTGACTTGATGGTGAACACCTATGCAACGACCAATAATTTATTGTGATTTGTGCAGCCATCCCATAATGGTTCATCAGAATCTTTTAAAAGATAAAAAAAATGGTTGCGTCTGAATTAGATTCTTCTTCTATGATTGGACATTGACTGACATTGCCATGATTCATTCTCGTTGCATCCACAACCATATTCCTGTAAGGATTACTGCTATTATTTACAACTCCATGTACGTTGCTAGCACTAAAAGTTGACTGAACAATCCTTTCTATCATGCTCTCGTTATGAATAAATAGTTCTTCGTGTGCATACTAACACAAGTACTCCTCCATGAACCCTTTGTGTAGAAGATGTATCGTTACATCATCTAGATGGAGAGACATTTTATTTTTACACCTCCTGTATGGACACCTAATACCGCCTCCACTAATATTTCTCGAAATAGATGTAATGAAATTAATAAAATTCTGAACCCCATTACAATTGTTGTTACCTAATTTTTGACCCTCCTTTTCGATAAAATTTTTGAAAAATCAAAAAATAGCGAAAAACAACGAAAATCCAAAAAAATATATATTTAATATATTTGCATCGTTTTTAACATTTTCAACGTCGTCTAAAAAAGAATTTAAATTTTCAAAGGTTTTTGGAACGCGTTCGACTTTTCACGCATCATTTTTAAAATAATTGATTTTTCTCATTAAGTTGATGTTGATATTGCTCGTTTTTAAAAAAATACAAAAAAATTAAGAAAAATCAAAATTTACAAAAAAAAAGAAAGAAAGTTGATGGACCAATTTTGAGGTCCAAGCAACATTTTGCGTATAAATAGTTGCCTTTAACACACACTAAAATAGAGGGGGTTTTGCAATTAAGAGGGAGGCAACACAAAAAAGGAAAACCCTAAAAAACTTAACTCTTTCTTCACCCTCAACCTAAAAAGAAGCGGCGGCCCCCCTTTAGGAGATTTTTCCCTTCTCGCCAGAAGAGCTTGTCTCCCTGAACCCTTCACAACACCAGCCTCTCCATCCCCCACAGAACCGGCCATCCCCTTCCCTCATCAGAACCTCCCTCTCTTGGCTAGCCCTCATCTCTTTGCCAAACACAAACCAGACCTACTCCCTTCCCCTGGCAAAAAAGCTAAAACTATCCGCCCCTACCTTTGAAAAAGAAAAAAACAGAAGCCAGTCAGTAGCTCTCCCTCACCCAGCTCTCCTTCTCCCCTCAGCCAACAGACTTTCCCTCTCAACCGGCTCACCCTTTTCCCCTTCCTTGCTGCAACTCCCCTTCATCTCCCCGCAGACCAGCCTCCACCGAAACAAACTCGCAACAAGGCCAACCACCGCTGCCACCAATCGGAGTTGAAGACCATCCAGCAGCACACCCACAGAGCCATCAGTGCTGTCTATACCGTCAACCACAACAACAGGTTCACCGGCGCCCTCGGCACCGCTGATCCGCCCGTCAACAACAACCCAGTAGCGGCCGTAGAAGACCGCCACCATGGATTTGTTACTTGTAGAAGAAAAATCAATGAACCAAGAGAAAGAGAGAAACTAGAAGAGAGCAGATCTAAAAGAGGGAGGAAGAACCAAAACTTTGCTTGCGTTTTTTTTCTTTTGCAGGTCATGGTGGTTTTCACCGCCGGCAGGGAATGGAAGAGGAGAAGATGCTGAGCCAAATACCGCTGTTTCCAGTTTCTTCCTCGCGATGGCGCGTGGAGTAGACATGCCGGCACTGTTCCGGCTTGTAAAAGGCCATCCTTGTAATTTCAAACTGTTTTGGGGCTAATTTTTGTAATTTTAAAGTTGTTTAATGTATTTTTTTGTTTAGTTTTGATTTTTTTTATAATTTGTATTGTGGATTTAACAAAAAAGAAAAGAAAAGAAAAGAAAAGAAAGTATAGTGAAAGTGAATGTATGGTTAGTATTTTGTTTATGAATTTTTTTATGATAAAATTGCAAAAATAAAGAAGAATTTAATATTTTGATTTGCTCACAGTTAAGAATTATGAACTTATACGTAAGTCGTATTTCTAATATCCGATGAAAGAACAAAATTTTTAAAACTTCTTTATCACATCAAAGCCACGAAGCAGCTTACCTTAGGTAGAGTGCGTTAGGGGTGCTAATACCTTCCCTAACCACAACCAGTCCCTTACCCGTGAATCTTTGACAAGACCAGTACACTCGGGTTCCCTAGTAGCCCTCAATTAAATACTAAGTGGCGACTTCCAATGAACCAATCAAGCGATTGACAAGCAAAAAATCGCCAGCCGATGCCGCGCTGGTGACGTGCGACAGAATGGCGACTCCGCTGGGGAAGGTACTGTTTTTGACAATATTGGACTAAGCTTTGTGAATTTGATGTGTTTTAAGTTTTTTCATTTTTGTCTTGTTTTATTTTTGTTTTGTCCATGCATTTTTAGAATTGTTTCATGCATCACTTGTATTTATTTTTGAAAGCACACACAAGCTTCTAAGTTAGGTAGTGAATTAGCAATCTTCCCTATGACTATTAGTCAGGGTTCAGATACGTGAAAAACCGAACTCATATCTGAGTGCCTTCTTGGTAATGATGGATATACGTGCCTTAACCATTTCTTGCAACACCCCTATACTGTCTTTACAAAGATCATCATTGGGCAGATATGAGACCCTTTTGAGACCAGGTAGAAAACCTACCCATGTTCACATAATGAATAGAACCTAACCTTAGGTTGTATGAGCTATTTTTATTTGCATCAGGGCAAACCCTTCTTGAAGCATTTTGAACTCAAGACTTGTGGGTGACATAATGACCGTCACTCAAAAAATTTTCATTGTAGAGTTTGGGGCAAGAATTAAGATTCTTGCTTCATCATGCAAGAGTTACGATCATATGTCACCCCTCGAAGGGTGAGTTCATCATATAGATTACATGTTCATACATTGTCATGCATGTGCCGGGATGAAAAGTGGGTCTCCTATGAGTCTACAACACCCGACCTTGAGCGAAAAACACAAAAGATGAAGATTGTGCTTGTCGTAACATCCATTTTCAAGAAACGTTGGAGTCTCTGAAGAAAAGCTTGACTCACCTCTAGCTTACTCGAGCAAATACATAAAAATATCTCTGGGGAAGTTCCTTCCAACCGACCTATCATCTTTGTTCAAACCCCAGCAACAACTCAGCCCAAAGAAATTGGGGGCAAACATGGTCAAGAGCCTTAACACAACCAAGCATTTCTATAAAAGCTTTTGTGGGAAGGCCGATCGAAGTGGAATTGCAGCACCATTGTAGAATGGAGCATGTTCTTGTTCTACCAAAACATAACTACCTCTGTTCGATCATGCTTGCAAAACTTCTTGATTTTTTGTTTCAACCTGTTTCAGTCTTGTTGGTAAGCTCATAATGCCACAAGACTTCCTATATCAAATGAGTCTTTCTTGTTAATAAGATCATGTGTTTTTCCTGTATTCATGACATGACTTCATTTTTTGTTGTTGTTTCATGCAAATAACATATCGAGCATAACCTTAAGCATGAAACCATTGCGCCAAGAATCTTTGTGGCGTGTTTCTCTTTTCTTTCAAAATTATGCATGATCGCACATGTTCACAAAGATTTTTTAGGAATTCAAAGTTTTTGGTATGAGACAGAAATCATATTGGTGTTTGTCCAAACAAACAAGTTCTGGAAATTCAAGTGATTCCTTAGAAAGATAACCATACACCTAGAAAACTTGAAAAAAAAAACCATGAGGTGACTCTAAATTTGAGTTTTATTTGAATGAATAATAAGAAATCACGTTGCATACTCGCATGAAAGCAAGGCTTACCGATCCAAAGTGCATGTGTTTGAGATGAGGAAAGCCATTTTTTTTTATAATCCGTTCACGAGGCTAAAATATATCATTTGCAATCCCCTTTTGAGCCTAATGCTTTTTTGAGATAAATAACCTTGTCTAGGATCACACCCCATACTGGGAGCAAGTGCAAGAGACATAGAAAAAAAAAAACCTCAATGATTGAAAGTGCCCCAAACAACACTAGGGACATAAAAGAAAATTCTCAATCATCAAAACTGCCCATGCAAAGCTGGGGCATGATAAAGAAAATCCAAAGGATCCAAAAATTTTGAGTAATAAACCCAATACAATGATGCTCAAAATCAAATGAAGAAAACAAAAACAAAGAGAAAGAGCCCAAGCCCAACACTAGGGGACACAATAGACCCTTTTGGAAAGACAATTCAAATGAAAAAAGGTCAAGAAACAAGCACAAGTGATCCTTAGTCTTGAAATCCCTTAAAACACCTTTTGAGCTTGTAAATATCCTTCTTCTTCATAACCAACAGCCCAAGCCTACATTACGTGCCTAATCAAGCCCTTTCTGATCAAAGGCAAGCAATCTGGATGGTAGGCAGTGCTTTCTCATGTGAACCAAATCATTATTCATGCAAATAAAATGAATGCTTTGAAACCCTCAAATTAAATCTGAAACCTTTTTGACCAACCAAATTTCACTTCATATTTTTCACCAAAATCAAAACAAAAATTTTTCATCACCTCTAAAAATCTCTCCATAGGAATCACTTAAATTTCTTCAGAATAAGTTTGCTTTGAATTGATGTCAAAATGATTTTTATGTCTGGAATAGCTTTGAAATTCCATAATTTCTACATGAAAACAACTCCTTGTCAAACCTTCCTTCACATAACCTCATCCTCAAACCCGAATTGAATACTTAGGGGCATGATCGAGCTGGGGGGCAATCAAAAACTCCTGGTAGGGCTGGCTTCATGATTCCCTTTCTAAGAAAAATGCCTGGCAAAATTGGCAACCCTTGAGATAAAGGGTGGAGGACAAAGAAGTATGATGATATCAAGCCCTTCCCAGAGGTCAAGATCACAAGATATGAGTCAAGTAAGCAAGAGTAAAGAAGCCATTGAAGTTTACTATCAACACTCCAACTTTTGAGAAAGGAAAGACACCATGAAGAAATAAGGACCTATATTTCTCAAGTAAGTATACATGCATATCAATCATAATGCATTGCTTTCATCATTAACAAATCGGTGTTACACCACATTTCAAGTGCGCCTTTGAGCCCTCACTTCTCAGGTAGTGCGTTTTCTAACCCTACCTCTTTCTTTTTTTGAGTGCGCTTTTGAGCCCTCACACCTTCTTTTTCTGAGTGTGCCTTTGAGCCCTCACTTTCTCAAGTAGTGCATTTTCTAACCCTACCTCCTTTCTAGTGTGCTTTTGAGCCACCATCTCTTGGGTAGTGTGTTTTCTAACCCTGCCTCCTTTCGAGTGCGCCTTTGAGCACTCGCCATCTTTTTTCAGGGTAGGTCACCCATTACAACGTGACCAATTCTCCATGTTTTTTTATTTAGGTAGGTCACCCATTACAATGAGACCAATATTTTTTGGATAGGTCACCCATTACAACTCAACCGTTCTCCATCCTTTTTTTTATCTGGGTAGGTCACCCATTACAACTCAACCGTTCTCCATCTTTTTTATCTGTGTAGGTCACTCATTACAATGAGACCATTCCTCCACTTTGGTAGGTCACTCATTACAATGAGATCATTCCTCCACTTGGGTAGGTCACCCATTACAGCACGACCACTCTTCCTTTTTCCATTTTCGGGTAGGTCACCCATTACAATGCAACTATTCCTCCATATGGGTAAGTCACCCATTACAACACGACCACTTTTCCTTTTTTCTATTTTTGGGTAGGTCATCCATTACAACACGACCACTTTTTCTTTTTTCTATTTTTTGGTAGGTCACCCATTACAATTCGACCATTCTTCATGTTTTTTTATCTGGATGCGTCACCCATTACAATGAGGCCATTCTTCCACTTAGGTAGGTCACCCATTACAATGAGACCACACTTCATATTTTTTCCACTTGGGTAGGTCACTCATTATAATGAGACCGACTTTTTTCTAGGTAGGTCACCCATTACAGTTCGACCACTTCTTCATGTCTTTTTATTTGGGTAGGTCACCCATTACAATGAGGCCATTCTTCCACTTGGGTAGGTCACCATTACAATGAGATCACCCTTTCCATTTTTCCTTGGGTAGGTCACCCATTACAATGAGACCAACTTTTTTCCGGGTAGGTCACCCATTACAATTCAACCACTTCTTCATGTTTTTTTTTTATCTGGGTTGGTCACCCATTACAATGAGGCCATTCTTCCGCCTGGGTAGGTTACCTATTACAATGAGACCATTCTTCCTTTTTCTACTTGGGTAGGTCGCCCATGAAAATAGACTAGGATAAGCATGAGTGTGTGGGCTGGTTGCCTCTGAAAATAGACCACTTTCAGTGTGTGTGGGTGGTCACCCCTGAAAATAGACTAGTGTAAGTGTTTGTGTGGGCAGGTCGCCCGTGAAAATAGACCAATGTGAGTGTGTGGACTGGTCACCCCTAAAAATAGACCATTTTTCTTCAAAAGGGGTAAGCTGCCCAAGATAATGAGATCATTTTCCTTTTCTTTTCTTTACAAAGCTTACTATACAAAACATTGAGGAGTTTTGCTTCGTAAACATTGTAAAAAGGGGGCATCTGTTGTTACCTAATTTTTTACCCTCCTTTTCGATAAAATTTTTGAAAAATCCAAAAAATAGCGAAAAACAACAAAAATCCAAAAAAATATATTTTTAATATATTTGCATCGTTTTTAGCATTTTCAACGTCGTCTAAAAAAGAATTTAAATTTTTAAAGGTTTTTGGAACGCGTTCGACTTTTCACACGTCATTTTTAAAATAATTGATTTTTCTCATTAAATCGACGTTGATATTGCTCGTTTTCAAAAAAATACAAAAAAATTAAGAAAAATCAAAATTTACAAAAAAAAAATGAAAGTTGAGGGACCAATTTTGAGGTCCAAACAACATTTTGCCTATAAATAGTTGCCTTCAACACACACCAAAATGGGGGGGGGGAATTTTGCAATTAAAAGGGAGGCAACACAAAAAGGAAAACCCTAAAAAACTTAACTCTTTCTTTACCCTCACCCGAAAAAGAAGCGGCGGCCCCCCCTTCAGGAGATTTTTCCCTTCTTCTCGCCAGAAGAGCTTGGCTCCCTAAACCCTTCTCAGCACCAGCCTCTCCATCCCCCATAGAAATGGCCATCTCCTTCCCTCATCAGAACCTCCCTCTCTCGGCCAACCCTCCACTCTTTGCCAAACACAAACCAGACCTACTCCCTTCCCCTGGCAAAAGAGCCAAAACTGTCCGCCCCCCACTTTTGCAAAAGAAAAAAACAGAAGCCAGCCAGCAGCTCCCCCTCACCCAGCTCTCCTTCTCTCCTCAGCCAACAGACTTTCCCTCTCAGCCGGCTCACCCTTTTCCCCTTCCTTACTGCAACTCCCCTTCATCTCCCCGCAGATCGGCCTCTACTGAAACAAACCCGCAACACAGCAGTGTTGTCCATACCGTCAACCACAGCAGCGCCGTCCACAGGTTCACCGGCGCCCTCTGCACCGTAGATCCGCCCGTTAACAACAACCCAGTAGCGGCCGCAGAAGACCGCCGCCGCGGATTTGTTACCTGTAGAAGAAAAATCAACGATCCAAGAGAAAGAGAGAAACCAAAAGAGAGCAGATTTAAAAGAGGGAGGAAGAACCGAAACTTTGCTTGCGTTTTTTTTTTCTTTTGCAGGTGACGATGGTTTTCACCACCGACAGGGAATGGAAGAGGAGAAGATGCTGAGCCAGATCCCGTTGTTTCCAGTTTCTTCCTCGCAGTGATGCGTGGAGTAGACACGACGGCACTGTTCCGGCTTGCAGAAGGCCATCCCTATAATTTCATATTGTTTTGGGGCTAATTTTTGTAAATTTAAAATTGTTTAATGTATTTTTTGTTTAGTTTTGATTTTTTTATAATTTGTATTGTGGATGTAACAAAAAAGAAAAGAAAAGAAAAGAAAAAAAAAGTATAGTGAAAGTGAATGAATGGTTAGTATTTTGTTTATGAATGTATTTTTTATGATAAAATTGCAAAAATAAAGAAGAATTTAATATTTTGATTTTCTCACGGTTAAGAATTATGAACTTATACGTATGTCGTATTTCTAATATCCGGTGAAAGAATAAAATTTTCAAAACTTCTTTATCACTTCAAAGCCACGAAGCAGCTTAACTCAGGTAGGGTACGTTAGGAGTGCTAATACCTTCCCTAACCACAACGAGTCCCTTACCCGTGAATCTCTGACAAGACCAATACACTCGGGTTCCCTAGTAGCCCTTAATTAAATACTAAGTGGTGACTCCCAATGAACCAATCAAGCGATCGACAAACGAAAAATTACTAGCCGATGCCGCGCGGGTGACATGCGACAACAATAATTTATTATCCACAATTCTTTAGGTGAATCTCGATACATCCATGAATGATCATCCAAGACTTCTATCGAACCTCTATAAAATAATGATGACAACATGTATTAATTAACTACATTAAGTAAATAAATTTGCAAAAATATTGGTTTAGCTCAAGATTATCTAACTTACTTTCAAACTTCTCTTAAATATTCATTATTAATTATCTACATACATACAAATTTATACACTAAAATTAAAACGAACCCATTAAAAAAGCCATTATTTATTTCATCTCAACATACCTAAGTTGGTAATTTGACATAAGTTTCAATAATTTACAAATAAATACAATTTTATAAAATCTAAAACAATCCATAACACGTACAAAATCATAAATCCATACTACAAGTTTGTTTTAGAAAAAAACAATAAAACAACACCCAAATAAAATACGTATATTGAAAAAAAATCAATAATAAAATTGACATTTTAAAATTGTGATAAAATTAAAAAAAATATAGATTTAATTACTAAAAATAAAAAATCTGCAATAAATCAGAACACGGATGTTATGGCTATAAAAGTTAAAGATGGATGAGTTATGTTGAGATGAGGGGGGTTTTTTAAGGGAGGTGGTTGTTTGCAGTGGGGGGGTTGTTTAGATGCAGGGGGAAGAAGAAGAAAAAATAGAGTGGAGGGTCGATGGCCAGGTCATATATTAACTATTATCGATGGAATTACCGATGAAATATTTTTGTTTGTAAATCCGTAGGCCATTCTGTGAGTGAAGTAGACACATCACTGTACGAACATCCTAGTTTGAATCCTACTGTAATTTCATCGGTAAAATCATCCATAAAATCTTTCACATCATCGCACTGCTTTATTTTTTAAAATTCTTTATATTCCGTATGTGTTTTCGTCGGTATATACCGACAAAATTTTTTTGTTGGTATATACCAATGGTTTTAGCTAGGGAATTAATTCAGTCGGTAAATATCACCGAAAAAATACCATCGGCAATTCTGTTTGTATTCGTTGAATTTCTGGTAGTGTTCATACAATTTGGATTCAAAATTGGTTTTCTAAACCCATTTTGGTCATAAACAATCCTTGCGAACCCATGATAAACATCCTTGCTTCAACATGTATTGCTTAAGTTAAATAAAAACTAAAACAACACTATTTTATCAAAAAAAAAAAAAACAACTTAAATAGAAGACTTTTATTACTTCTAAAACATTAAAAAAAAGATTTAGAATACATAATCAAACTATTACAGTAACAAAAGAGGCAAGCAGTGCATTCTAAACCTCATTTCCATGTTTGTGAACATAAATATGAATGAAAAATAAATAAAAAAAAACACTCTAAACAGGCCATGTGGACTCTATTTTTAGATTAAAAAATATACTTAGAACATTTACTTTGTTTTTACTTTTCTTTGGAAAGTTTTTGCCTCTAACAACTTACTACCCTTTCAAAACTTAAGAAACCTTTGTGTTTGTCTCATCAACCTTTACACTTAGGTTTTTTATCAAGATTTTTCATCCATCCTTTATTTTTTATTCGTTCCCCCCTCTTTTGGTTCTGATTTTCCAAGGTATTTATAGGGTTTTGCTAGTTTTTTTAATGGATTCAATCAATGATTGATCAATGTTTGGCTCTTTAATCAAAATGAGAGGGTTTTGAACAAATTTCAATAGCTGCAAGTTTTATCCTTGGCTGGTTTTGCAATAGTGGTTTTGCAATAAACTCAAAGATGGTTTTTACAAAACTTGGAGGTCAAAGTGAGGTTTTTTAGCCTTTTGATCTTAAGAAGAAGGTTTCAAGCCCTTAATAAGAACCCTTTGAGATGCTTTCAAGTGTGAACACATAAAAAAATGGTGGTTTTTGTATAATAGCTATCACAATCACAACTGACTAAGTTAACTAATTTTAAAGCCTCGTCACTGTAACTCTAATATCATCATCGTTGACTATCACCTAAAATTGATAGAGAGAACACCTTTCTTTTGGATCAAATCTTGCTCGATTTGGATGTCTGTAGCTTCACATTCATTCGTTTGAATATGTCAACTCGATTAGACAAAACAGGGTTTCTTATAAATAATGGTTGAACGACATATCTTACGATCCCTTCATTAAATATGAGTGACGCGTTATCTAGGTTAAACTCTAAAAATAGGGTTTCTTAATTTGAGTTGTGACAATTTTCACTTAAGTCTTTATTCTTCTAATTTTTTTTAATTGCACATGTGATTGCCTCCCAACTTTTAATCTCATGCAATTCCACCCTTATCAAACTCAATTGCCAGCCTCAAAATTCATCACCTTTTTCAATTAGGTCATTGGTTCTTAATTTATGCAAAATGACCATTAATTAACCATCAAACTTTTAACTATCTTCAATTTGGCCCTTGATTTTGCCAATTTAAGTCCTTGAAGTCTCGCGTCTTTTACAGTTTGGTCATTGGTTTTGAATTTTTTCAATCAAGTCTCTAATTGCCTATCAAACTTCAATATTTATCAATTAAATCCCTAATTTGACCAAATTAGCTTTTCAACATTGCAATTCAAACCCCAAACTTCAATTATTTTCAATTAATGCCTGAATTGAATCTAAAAACCAAATTTCCTTGCAATTAAGCCTTTCTTCAATAAATTCAATTAAAATCAGAAAAATCCCAATTGAGTTATTAAATATTTAATTTTGATTTTTTTATTTTTAAATTGAATTTTTCTTGTTAATAGGGCTTTCATCATTCAAAATTGAACTTTTAATTTTTCAACTCTTCATACTTTGGTCCTCCTCAACCACTCTTTGAAAATTTTCTGGATATTTTTCATATTTTTCCTATTGATGTATATTTTTTTATTTTTCTAGTTTATTTATTTATTTATTTTGTATCTTGTATATTTATTTAGGGTCCCAAAATAAATAACAATAAATTTCTGAAAAAGTAGTTAGGATTTAATTATCATAAAATAATTTTTTTTTCTATATTTCCACCGTTTAGCTGGTGGAGATATTCCCTGCAACAGTGGCGTTCAGTTTGATTATTTGATATACCACGGTCTTCTTCTGTACGTTTATGTTTATAGCTAGGAGTACTTAGACTGTTTCCTTTCCACAGAAATCAATTCCCGCAGATGCCGACGTGCCAGGGCTGCATAAAAAAATGGATAATTTTCTTCATGGGGAAATTTAATCAAAGTTTAGAAGTTAGTGCATTGAAGTTCTTGTTAGGATTGAAATTGATGGGGTTTCGATGACAAATGCGAAGAATGAAAGAAAGATCCAACAGAAATTCTTACCAAAGATACAGTCGCCTGGTTTGGTGACCATTTTAACCACTCTTTGTAAATTCGTCCACATATATTTAAATAACTACAATAGCATGTATCAAGATTTAAAGCAGTCATGTAAGATCTTAATGTAGTCTCATCAACGAAATTATATATATATATATATATATATATATATATATATATATATATAATTGCTATAAATTGTTATAACTAAACCATCAACCTAACATTGTAGTATTTACGTAAATCTTAGTTTTAGAAGTTGTGGAATACCAATACTTTTTTTTTGGACATCACAGCCCAATCTTTCACAGTGTCGAATTAATTGTAATGATTTACATAAACTATTGAATCAACGAGAGTACCTACTACCTCGAGTTATGATAAGATAATACGTTAGAAACTAATATAAATTATATCTTGAGATCTAATAATATAAATTATATTTTGAAATCTCACCTAACAGTTTAAACTATTGGGTTGAACTAATTCTTTGACATGATATCAGAGTCTTGATGACCA
>Ga0325401_1000199_pt1 | contig 39320 bp, 28 predicted proteins | sample PopdelMetagenome_FD_205666 | JGI IMG/M metagenome (GOLD analysis project Ga0325401, IMG submission 205666) | Populus deltoides microbial communities from Bellville, Georgia, United States - Xylem-PdKOR-R2 | ecosystem: Host-associated > Plants > Phyllosphere > Stem > Wood/Secondary xylem | place...
CACGCGCAACCGAGCTAGGCCTGCTTTCGAAATCCAAGCCGTGGGTAGGGTGTAGCCTAACTGAAGGCTTTTGAGGCGGAGGTAGGCGCCGCTTTCCACCCAATAAGAAGAGGATTGATAGTTCTGGGTTGAGGTCGTTAGGCGCGGAAACTCGGCATCGGTGTTGTCCGGCGTCCAGCTATCCTGGTGAATCTCCTTGAAGTTGCCATCGGTGCTGGTAGGAGCGCGCTTTAGCACCAGCGTGTTGATGTCTACTTTCGCTACTCCCTGGAAGAAGGCTGTCAGGTTGAAGCCTTTGTAAGACGTGTTCAGGTTGAGGCCGTAGGTGTAGCGCGGAATGTTGCTACCTAGGTACACCCGATCCAAGGCATTGACGACCCCGTCGCCGTTCTGGTCCCTGTAGATCAGGTCGCCGGGGGCAGCGGTGCCAGGCTGCTTGGCGTGACCCGTTACCTGGTCGGCCGTTTGGAAGATGCCTTCTACCTGATAGCCGTAGAATGCCCGAATGGGGTCCCCTACTTTAAGGGCCGTGGTAATGTTGTTGTTGTCGGTGGTCAGCTGGTCCGAGCCTTTCAGGTCAGTTACCTCGTTGCGGACGTCGGCTAGGTTGCCACCGATATCATACTTGAACTCACTCCCGACGCTGCCGTGGTAGTTCAAAGCTAGCTCCCAACCTTTGTTGCGGATGGCCCCGGCATTCTGGTAGGGCGCCGTCAAGCCAACGGAAGTAGGAATAGGCAACCGCAGCAGGATGTCGTTGGTATTCCGAACGTAGTAATCAAATGTACCATCGATCTTACCCGACAGCAGCGAGAAGTCCAAGCCTACGTTCGCCATCTTGGTTACCTCCCAGGTCAGGCCGGAGTTGGGGTAGCCCGTCAGGCCAGCCGTGGGGTTCAACACCCCCCCGAATGGGTAGCTGTTGTAGCCGACCGTCGTTTGGTAAGGATAATTGCCAATAGTGTTGCCGTTGAGAATGTCGTCGTTGCCGAGCATACCCCAAGAACCCCGCAATTTCAGCTCTTGCAAGAAGCTTACTTCCCGCAGAAAACGTTCTTGCGAAATGCGCCAGCCCGCCGAGAAAGAGGGAAAAGTACCCCACCGCTGCCCAGCCGCGAAGCGAGACGAGCCGTCGCGCCGGATGTTGGCTTCAAACAAGTAGCGTTCGTCAAACGAGTAGTTGAGGCGCCCGAAGTACGACTCCAGAGCATACTCGTTGGCGGTACCGTTGGCTAGCTGCCCAGTGGCGGCGCCGGCGTTGATTTCCTCGATGGTGCTGTTCGGCAGGTCTTGCCGGAAGCCAGTAAGATTATCGTTTGTGCGCGACAACCGCGAAACGCCCCCGAAGACCCGGAACGAGTGTTTACCTAGGTCCTTTTTGTACTCCGCCAGCCCTTGGAAGTTCTTGAACCACTGATCGTTCGATTGCTTGGTAATGTCGTTCCGACCTAGGTTAACTACTTTGCCGTCGGGATAATACGCAAAGGCTTTGTTGTGTAAGCTATTGTAAGCCGAGAGGTAGTTGATAGCCGCCGTGCCGGTCAGCTTGAGGCCTTTCACTATCTCATAATCTGCCCGGAAGTTGCCCGTGAATAGGTTGTCCTTATAGGCATACATGCCGCCTTCATCCTGAAACCGCAACGGGTTTTGGCCGCCGCGCACAACTGCCCACGAGCCATCGGGGTACCGGTCAGGCGTCAGGGGATTGATAATAGCCGCTTGCCCGAATTGGTACCAAGTAGACCCCGCAATGCCCTGGGGCTCCCGCCGGTCCGAAATTCTAGCCGATATATCTGAGCTGAAGGTGAGCTGCTTCGTGATGTTAACGTCCGTGTTCAGCCGCACCGTCAGGCGCTCGAAGTCCATGTTCTTGATCAGGCCCCGCTGATCGAAGTAGTTGCTGGAAAAGCGGTATTTGACGTTGTCGGTACCGCCCCCAATAGCTAGGCTATGACTCTGCTGAAAGCCGCCACCCGTCAGAATTTTATCTAGCCAATAGTTGTCGGGGTACTGGCTTGGGTCGCGGTTGGGGTCATCGTACGCGGCAATTTGCGCGTCGCTGTACACGGCGCCACTGCCCGAGTTTTGGTACATGCGGTTGGCTAGCCGCATAAAATCCTGGGCGCCCACAAACTTCGATAGCCGCGTGGGCTGCTGCCACCCAAAGTAGTTGTTGTACGTGAGCCTAGGTTTACCCGTCGCGCCCCGCTTGGTGGTAATCAGGATAACGCCGTTGGCCGCTCTCACCCCGTAAATGGAAGCTGCCGCCGCATCTTTCAGCACCGAGATGGTAGCAATGTCGTTAGGGTCTACATCGTTGATGTTGTACTGCACCCCATCCACTAGTACCAGCGGATCGTTGTTGTTCAATGAGCCAAGACCTCTGATACGGATACTCCCTTGGTCGGATCCAGGCTGTCCTGAGTTTTGCGTTACCGTTACGCCCGGTGCTACTCCTTGCAGCGCAGTCGACGTTTGCCCCACCGGCTTCCAGTTGATGTCGTCGCCCTTCACGGCTGATACAGCCCCGGTCACGTTCTCCTTTTTCTGGGTGCCGTAGCCTACTACGACCACTTCGTTCAAGGCTTTAGCATCTTCCTGCATCACCACGTCGATGGTAGACTTGCTACCAACGGGTACTTCCTGGGAAGTGTAACCAATGTAGCTGAAAACGAGCGTGCTATTCGGATCGGCTACCGTGAGAGAATAGTTGCCATTGGCATCGGTGGAGGTACCCGTAGTTGTGCCCTTCACTACAACGGTAAGACTAGGAAGCGGCGCCTTCTTCGCATCCGTTACCCGGCCCGTAATCACTTGCTGCGCCCAACTTAGGTGGCTGCTCAACACCAACGGGCTCGCCAGCATTGTCAATAAGTACTTGTTTCTCATAAGATATACTTTAGGGTGTAATGGGATCAGTCAAGTAATAGCCGAGGATAGTTGCCCGCCCCCTTATCGTCCGCTCAAACAACGGGTAGCTAAACCGTTTGAGCCGTATGCGGCCTTCCGCATTAAAAGCGCAAAGAAGTAGGCCTAAAGTAGGAAAGTATTTAAACAAACAATTAGAAAATTGAAAAATGTGTGCGTAAACTCATCAAATGTGTGCGGCAACATTCATATTATTACATAGATAAATAACATGGCAGAATCCAAAGATTACATAGAAATAATAAAAGCGGCTGCCCAAAAGGCAGCCGCTTTTATTGGCGCGCATTTGCTCGTGCTACACGCCTTTCAGGATTGAAGCCTTTGTCTACGAGCTAGGCTAGGGCAGTTCATAAATACGCTCCATCAGCTGCCATTTTTCATTGGCCGTGCTCGATGCAGTGGTCTTCTGGAATTGCGAAACATACGCTTCCCACTCAGCCTGCCGGGGCTTGGAAGCTAGCTCGGTCATGGCGCGGTCGTGGTCGAAGTCGGGCACAGTATCCATAATCATGAACAGCTGCCGCCCCAATAGATAGATTTCCATTTTCAGAATACCCACCTCGCGCATGCCCTGGTCTATTTCCGGCCACACGGCATCTGGCCCGTGTGCTCGTTTATACTGCTCGATCAGGCTAGCGTCTTCTTGCAACGTGAGTGTTTTACAGTACCGCTTAAAGTGCGCTGGGTGGTCAGATTCAATGTATTCCATGGGAATGTAGTTGGGTTGTGTCAAAAGCAGCTTCGGGCTAGCTCCGAATATCCTGCTGAAACTATGTGCAGAGCTAGCATCAGCAACCAGTGCCGAATATGGTTCAAACTTACAGGTTAGCAGCTTAGGCTACCTAGGCCCGGCTCCAGCAGTTGTTACCCTTCCAAAGCCCAAGATTCACTCGGTGTGCGCTGACGTAGTAGTTGACTTTAACCTGTATAAGTTGTACCAAACTTAGCTTTTACCTTGCGAGTTGAGCCGCGACGTAGTTCCTTTGCGCAAGGAAGCGTAACTTTTAAGGACTTTACTCGTCTAAATACGGGCATTTTTACGCTCCTGCGTTCTACCACTCCCTCCTATTTGCGGAGGCGCTATCTTACTACACGAAGTACGTTATAGCCGCCTTTAGTACGCTGCAACACGCCGGCCCCGCCCTAGCTCTGTTTCAAACAACCCGCCTACTTGCGAAGAGCTAAATGACAACCCCATGTCATTAAAAAATCATTAATTTTTTGCAGCTTTTTTTGCTTTATTTTCATTTACGCCATTCACTGGCTATCTTGCCGTCAGCTAGTAATAGTCTGATAGCTACAACCTTACTCCGACCGACTATGACTGCAACTTCTTCTCTTCCTGCTTTGGGTGCTAACCGCCCGTCGCGCTTGCCGCTAGTAGATGAAGGCACGGTTATTCCACGTGTCATCCATCAGACGTTTATGACCAAGAGCTTGCCGGCCGAGCTTCAGGAAAACGTCGATAATTTAAAGCGGCTGAATCCGGGTTGGACCCATCTGCTCCACGACGACGACGATATTCAAGCGTTTATCCTTGAGAACTACGGGCCTAACATCCTTAGCTACTACGAGCGAATAAACCCACGGTATGGCGCTGCCCGTGCAGATTTGTTCCGCTACTTGCTGCTGTACAAGTGCGGCGGCGTGTACCTAGATATTAAGAGTTCTTGCACGTGCCCGCTGGAGGAGGTGTTGCAGCCCGACGACCGGTATGTTTTGGCGAATTGGCGCAACAAGCCAGGCGAGTCACACGAAGGCTTCGGCATGTCGAAAGAAGTGGCCCACCTAGAAGGCGGCGAGTACCAACAGTGGCACATTATCGCTGCTCCTGGTCACCCGTTCCTGAAAGCAGTAATCGAAACCATATTCGATAACATTGAGCGTTACCGGCCTTGGCTGCACGGGACGGGCGGCATTGGCGTTCTTCGCCTAACGGGCCCCCTCACCTACACCCTTGCCATTGAGCCCTTGCTCGCCACGGCCTCTTACCGAAAAGTAGCCGACGAAACGGCTATTGGCCTTCAGTATTCGGTTTACAATAAAAATAAGTCGCACCGAGCGGTGTACAAGACTAATTACGTTAAGCTAACCGAATCGATTATACACATGAACGGCGCCGACCGCGTGCCAGCCTACCTGTATAGCGTTGTTAAGAAGAGCAAGCACCTGCTGTTTGGGCAATAAGTTTTTGCCTCGAAGCTTCTAGGCTTAACTGTACTTTCTCAATCAAAAGCTAGTTAGCCGAACGTTCTACCTCTGCCACGCAAGAGCAGGAGTAAAACGTTCGGCTAACGTCTGTTTGGCAGAATATCGAGGCGGCCACTTTGTCGCTGATGGGACCTAGCTGCCGAGCTTTTGTCAGCGCGTTAATCGGTATTTGCTCAGTTCATTGATGCCGCCACAAGAGCGGATCGGCAGTATTGCGCAGGGCCTGCACTTGGGTCCAGCTTATTTCACCAGCTACGTAACGATCTAATAGCGAGGCGACATACGCAGACACTTTGCTGTAATGAGCCGGATTTGCTGCTTGCATCTGCCGCAGCACGTAAGCGCGTTGCTCTGTGGTTTGCGCGTGCGGACCGTATTTAGGATCATAGCTCATCGACGGGCGGGGCAGAGAAGAAGCGCGAATAATCATAAATATTTATATTATATAATATATGGCATTTTGTTTGCGTTACTCAAAGTAATAGCACGTTTCTCAGGTGCTTGGTATAGTAAGTAAAAGCCTCGACCATTCGGCGGGGCTTTTCTGCGTTTATAGGGCGGGGTACTTAAGCGGCTGGCAGAAAGCTAGGGGCAAGAGGTAGTCCAAAGCCAAAATCTCCAACCAGTAAGCCATCCACCAACACGGCCGTTCCATCGAGTAAAGCACGTTGCCCAACTTCCCCGGAGATAAACTCACCGTCGATTGTACGGAAGCCACAAGGACCTTCAAACGAACTCGTTGGGTTGGAAATAACGATGGAAAACATAGGACGGGCGAGTAGAGGAATACTTGACTTACTTGATAGTATAAAAGTACGCTCCTGAACAAGCGAGTGAAAGGCGAAAAACCAACCCGTTGTGACTATAACTTTTACTATATATTATAATTAATATTTTTAAATAATAGGCTTCTTTGCTACGCATTGCAAGCTTTGGCAGCTCAACCATATACATCAGCTGCGCTGTTTGTGACACTCATCCAATTAGTTTGGTCACCACTTAGCAGCCTTTTAGCGTCAGCGTACCTAAGTTTTGTAGCGCAGCAGCCAACAGATTGCCTCACCACAAAACCTAGGTCCTTATCAGCGTAGAGGTCAGGCGCGAATACGGCTACCCCGCTTTGCTATCCTCTACTCGTACACGCACCACCTAGGGCATAGTAAGCCCCGCTGCCTAATAAGATAAGCTAACCGCCTGCCTCAGATGCGCAGTATCGTGCAGCTGCCGCAACATGAAATCGGCCACATCAGCCCGCGCTATTTTCATGCGTAGGCCTTTGGCCGTGGCGGGAAAGCCTTGCTGGTAGGTGCCAGTACGTGGGCCATCGGTCAGCTCCGCAGGCCGGGCGATGGTCCAAGCGACGTTACTTTCCCGAATTAGGTGTTCCTGCCGTTCGGAATCGGCAAAGGCGCGGCGCAGAAAGAACGGCACCAGCAGGTATCGATAGAGGGGCGGCAAGGCTGACTTACTGTCGCCCATGCCGAGCGTGGTCAGGCAAATAAACCGTTGGATGCCCGCATCATTCATGGCCCGCAAGATATGGCGGGTGCCTTCCGAGCGCACGGGCGCGCGGTGCATTCCCGGTGCTCCCAATGCCGACAACACCGCTTCTTGACCGCGCATGGCCGCGGCCAGATCTGGGTAGCTCAGGACATCGCCCTGCACTACGCGCAGGCTAGGGTGTGTCACGCCCACGGCTGCTGGGGTGCGCGCAAAAGCAGTTACGAAGTGGCCTTGTGCTAAGGCTTGCTCTACGAGTTGCCGGCCGGTGCCGCCAGTGGCACCAAAGATGAGTAAGTTCATGGTGTTTGCTTTTTTGACAAAGCACCGACACCGCCCGTAGGAGAAATAGAACAAAAGCGCCAACTGCGCTACACCACCTCCACGAAGTTGCCCATTACCTCGCGGCGCTGCTTGTCGTACTGGTGCGGCGAGATGCCCGCAAATTCCCGAAACGCCCGGATATGATGTGACTGATCGGCGTACTGGTTAGCATAGGCTAGGTCCGACAGCTTCTCGTACTCGACAGCGCGCAACTGATGCAGCGACGCCTGAAACTGGCAGATACGCGCAAATAGCTTCGAGGGCACGCCAACCGTCTGCCGAAACTTGCGCTGAAAGCTGCGCGCCGACAAGCCGCTTTCTGCTTGAAGGCGAGGGAGCGGTACGCTGCCCTGCGAGGCGAGCAGCTGTGCTAAAGCTTGTTCAATTTCCGGAGCAACTTGCGTCCGGCGAACCTGGTTGGCCGCTAGCAGAAAAGAAACCAGCGCTTTGTGTTGAGCACCTAGGTTTTCGCCCTGGAGCAACTCGGCTTGTACGCGTCGCCCGAGTTGACCTAGGGTGGTGAGGTCGAGGCAGCTATCCAGTAGTTCGTCGGCCCCGACGCGGAAGAGCGCCGGCACGGCAGTGGGCGCTAGGCACGCTCCCAACAGCCGAAACGGTCCTTCGGCATACACGGTGCCGTACTGAGTAGCTTGGCCGTAGAGCAGCAACGAAGGCCAAGGTTTGCCGCTGTGGTCACGAATAGTACCACCTAGGTCTTGGTTCAAAATCAGGCCGGGGCAGCCGTCCGCGAGGGTGTGAAATTGCCGGCAGCCCGCATCTGGGTTTTCCAGCGTCCAGAAATACCGAACCCAAGGCTGTAGCTGGGGAGGAGGTGCGAATTGTTGACACTGCATGACTCGCCATCTATAAGGTGCAACTGCGGACGCCTGCCCCGAACTGTCACTCCGCCGCGGGCAAATAGCTTTCTACGGGAAAGAAGACCGAAAGTACTAGGCGTGCGGGCAACCCGGCACCCAGTCCCCGTATGATTTAACGTTTTGGTAACTAGCTACAGCACAAGCAGTCGAGTTTGGTGCGCTTCATTTGTGTACTCGTAAGAAGCCCTAAGATGATGAGCGCAACCTGCTGGGAAGCCATCCGCAACGATTCCGAACAGGCCTACAATGAGCTGTTTGCGGCTTATTGGCAACCTAGCTTTACGGTCGCTTACCGCCTCTTGCGCGACCGGGACGCCGCCGAAGATGTCGTGCAGGAAGTATTTGCTGCCCTCTGGACGCGCCGCAAAACCCTGCTCGTGCACAACCCCGAAGCGTTCATTCGGCAGATGGTCAAGAATCAGGTATTCACCGTGTTGTCGCGCCGAAAGCTGTCGGAGCATAACATAGAGGTGCTGGAGAACCGCCTATTCGACCACTCGCCGGAAGAAAGCTACATGCAGCAGGAAACCCTGGCCGAGCTGGAAGGTGCCGTGGCCGCGTTGCCTGCCAAGTGCCGGGAAGTATTCGTGCTGCGTCGCTTCGAAGGGCTGAGCGCCGGCACCATTGCCGAGCAGCTAAACATCTCCATCCGCACCGTCGAAAACCATCTCTACCATGCGCTGAATCTGCTGAAAAAGCAGCTGTACAGCGTTATGATTTTATTATTTATCAACGGTCTTTTTTAACAAACTCATAATGGGTTGCGACTAAGTAGAAACGCCGGGTGCGGATACTTAGAGACGAAGCAACCCCCTATGAATCGACAACAGTATTGGCGGCGGCAGTTTGCCCGCTACGTGCAAGGCCGGGCCGGCGCCCAGGAGCAGGAAGTGCTCAACCGCTTCTTCGAGCAGCAAGCCGCCGACTCTTCCGACATCTGGACTGAGCTAGGTGAGGAGCCCGCGCAGGTGCAAGCCCGCATCCAGGCTGCTCTTGACCAACGGCTCGCGGCGGAGAAACCAACCAACCGTTGGCAGCCACTGCTGAAGCTAGCTGCCGCCGTGGCACTGTTGATCGGGGCCACAGTGTGGTTTAGCCAGCGGCGTCCGGTTGCTTCCGCAGAGCTGGCTCAACAGGTAATCAGCGCCGCCAAGGGGCAACGCAAGCGCATCGTGCTGCCCGATGGCACGCGCATTCTGCTCAACAGCGACAGTCGGTTGCGCTGGCAGCCCACCGCTTACAAGGGCCAGCAGCGCGTGGTGTACCTAGAGGGAGAAGCCTTCTTTAAGGTGTACCACGACGAGCGGCGCCCGTTCAGCGTCATCACGCCCCATCTGACGACGCGGGTGCTTGGTACCTCTTTCAACGTGAACACCCACGACCGGCGCTATACCGTGGCCGTGGCATCCGGAGCGGTACGCGTGACGGCCCGCCGTTCGCACGAGCAGTTACTACTCCGGGCCCGCGAACAAGCTAGGTTGAATGTGATTACCAATCAATTGCAGCCCGCCAAGCAGCCCGCCACGGATGCCTATGCCTGGGTGAACCATGTGTTGGTGTTCGACAACTCGCCCGTCAGTCAAGTGGCCGCTCAGCTAGAACGCTGGTACAACGTGCCCATTCACTACGACGCGGCCCTAGGTAATCAGCGCATTCGGGCGCGCTACGAGCGTGAGGCGCTGCCCCACGTGCTGCAAAGCTTAGCCTTCAGCCTCGGCTGCTCCTACGATCAAGCTTCGGACGGCGCCTGGCACTTGCGCCTCCCCTCCCCTTCCCGCACCCTATAACACGCTTTCTAGCGCACAATGCCTTATGCAAAACCAACTACCAAAAAAACGCCATAGCCGCCGGCGGCAACAATTGGCCGGGGCAATGCTGGCGCTCAGCTGCACCACCCAAGCGCACGCCCAAGACGCCGGTGCGCTCGACCTAGCTTTCCACAACGCGAAGCTGCCGCAGGTGTTTCAGGCCATCGAAGCCAAGTCGGGCTACCACTTCGCCTACGCCGAGTCGCTCACGCGTCTGCCGGGTACCTACTCCCTGAACGTGCAAAACGCCAACATCGACGGCGTGTTGGCTGACCTAGAAGCGCAGGGCAACGTGAAATTTCAGCGCGACCACCAAACCATTTCGGTGCAGGTGCGCCCTGAGGTGAAAAAGCCTGCCAAAGCCGCCGAGCGCCCCATCAACGGCAAAGTAAAAGACAAAAGCGGCCAGTCGTTGCCGGGCGTAACGGTGATTCTGAAAGGCACCAACAACGGCACCGTGACTGACACGGAAGGCAACTTCCAGCTGACAGTGGCCGAACCGGAACAGGCCGTGCTCGTGTTTTCCTTCGTGGGCTACGAAACCCGGGAGCTGCGCGTAGCCGATCAAGCTAGCTTCGACATTACCTTGAGCGAATCGGCGCAGGGCCTAGATGAAGTGGTGGTCATCGGCTACGGCACGGCCAAGCGCGAGAACATCACGACGGCCGTGAGCACGCTGCCTAATCCGGAGAAGATTGCCCAGCGCCCCATTTCCAACGTGCAGGACATGCTGCAAGGCAACGTGGCTGGCGTGACGGTGCTGCAAAACGGCGGCGACCCGTCGGCCACGGCGCGCGTCGTGATTCGGGGGGCGGGCTCAGTCAATGCCGAGTCGCCGCTGTACGTGGTGGATGGCATGCCGTACTACGGCGGACCTTTGAACCCCAACGACATAGCCAGCATCACGGTACTGAAAGATGCGGCAGCCGCGGCCATCTACGGGGCGCAAGCCTCTTCGGGCGTTATCGTCGTGACGACTAAGAGCGGCAAATCAGGCACGCCCCGCGTGACCATCGATACCTACCAGGGTTGGCAAACGGCTTACAAGCTGCCCCACGCCCTGAACGCCGCTCAGCAAGCCGCCGCTTACAACCAAGCCGCCGACAACGCTGGCGTGGGTCGGCCAGCCGCCCACGACGCTACCAAGAATCCTTGGGGCCAAGTGACGCGCACCGACTGGATGGACGAAATCTTCCGCACGGGCAGCATTTATAACCTGAACGCCACTGTGAGCGGCGGCAACGACCGGGGGCGCTTCCTGACCTCGTTCGGGTACCACAACCGCGAAGGGTTGCTGCTGAATACCAACCTGAAGCGCTACACCCTGCGCCTGAAGTCAGACTACGACATCAGCCCCAAGATTACGGTGGGCCAGAACGTGTACATCAACCAAACCAACGCCCGCGGCACCAACACCAGCAACAGCTACTCGGGCAGCATCATCAACGCCATTTACATGCCCTCGGCGGCGCCCGTGCGCAACCCCGACGGGACGTTTGGCGGCGTAACGCCCATGGCCCCGGCCCCAGAATTTGCTTTTGCCGGCGCCTACGGCGACGTGTACAACCCGGTGGCTTTGCTGGAGCGCCCCACGGTGAGCAGCCCGTTGCTTAATCTCAATGGCATTGGCTACGTGGAGTATAACCCACTGGCTAACTTGAAGTTCCGCAGCAACTTTAGCCTGGATTTGCAGCGCGAATCTTACAAGCGCTTCGATCCGCGCATTCCGGAACCGGGCCGCGCCAACACCATGAACTACTTGACCCAGAGCCAAGCCGACCGCAACCGGTGGATCTGGGACAACCAAGTGAGCTACCAGAAAAGCCTCGGCAAGCACTATTTTGACCTCACGGCCGTGTACTCGGCCCAGCGCACTAACTACCAATACTACTCGGTGCAGGCCCAGAACTTCGACCGCGAAGACGACTGGTACCAGTACATCGGCAACGCCAAGGAGTTTGTGCAGCGCCCCGGCAGCGACGTGTGGCAGGACGCCCTCACCTCAGCCATCGGCCGCCTCACCTACAGCTACAACGACCGTTACTTCCTGACGGCTAGCTTGCGCCGCGACCAAACCTCGCGCCTTTCGCGCTACAACTCCGACTACTTCCCCGCCGTTTCGGGCGCCTGGAAAATCTCTTCGGAGCCGTTCTTCAACCTAAAAGGCGTGCAGACGCTGAAGCTGCGCGGCTCGTGGGGGCAGATCGGCAACATCCAGTCGGTGGCCTATTATGCTTACAATGTACCGCTTGTGACGGGGCAGTCGTACCTAGGTAGCACGCCGGCCTATAGCACCGGCTACTACATCAACAAGCAGTCGAACCCCGATCTGAAGTGGGAGCGTTCTGAAACCTTCGACGCGGGTTTAGACCTAGGTCTGCTGGATAACCGCCTCACCATCACGGCTGATTACTTCCAGAAGTACACCCGCGGGCTGATCTTGGCCGTGGCTCCGAACACCAGCGCTGGGGTGGGTGAGGGCGCTACCTCCAACGTGGGCACCGTGCTGAACAAGGGCTTTGAGCTAGGTATCGGCTACCATGACCAAGTAGGCGACTTCCGCTATCAAGTGAATGGTAACATCGCCACGCTGAAAAACCGCGTGCAAGACCTCGACGGCTACGGCAGTGACTTTATTCAGCACACGGATAACGTGCGCACCCAGCTGTATCCGTATCGCTCGGCGCCGGGGCAGCCACTTTATGCTTACTATCTGATTCCGAACGAAGGCTTGTTCCGCTCGGCGCAGGAAGTAGCCGCCTATACTAATGGTGAGGGCAAGCTGATTCAGCCCAATGCCAAGGCCGGTGACCTGAAGTTCCGCGACGTGAACGGCGACGGCAAGATTGACGACAACGACCGAGTGTACATGGGCAACGCCATGCCTAAGCTCACCTACGGCCTCACCCTCGGTGGGCAGTGGAAGGGCTTTGATATAAGCATGTTCTGGCAGGGTGTAAGCGGCGTGAAGCTCTTCAACGGCTACAAGTTTTCGACCTACAATGCCGGCCTGCAAGGCTATAACCTCGACAACCGCGTGCTCGGCGCCTGGACGCCCGACAACCCCAACGCCGACATCCCACGCCTCTCCACAGCCGACGCCAACCAAAATTTCAGCCGCGTATCGGACTGGTACTTGGAGAACGGCTCCTACCTACGCCTGAAAAATCTAACCATCGGCTACACGCTGCCCGCTAGCTTCACCGACCGCGTGCGCACCGGCACCAGCCTGCGCTTCTACGCTACTGTGGAGAACCTAGCCACCTTCACCAAGTACTCCGGCCTCGACCCCGAAGTAGGCGGCATCGGCCTCGATGTGGGCTCTTACCCGCTGCCCCGCACCTTCACCGTCGGCCTCAACCTAGGTTTGTAACCGGTTATTATTAAACGAAAACACATGAAATCGAAATACACCACCCTGCTGCTGGCGGCTTGGCTGCTCGGCTCGGCTACCGGCTGCCAAGATGACTTCACCGACTTGGAGCCCCAGGGCACCATCACGAACGCCAACTTCTGGAAGTCAGACGCCGACGCGCTGGCGGCTTCCAACGGCCTGTATACTTACATGAAGGACGACGACATGTTTGGGCGCGGCTTTTTCTGGCTCATCAACGCCTCCGACGACATGGTGACGGGACGTGTGCGAGCCACGGCCGCCAACGTGCGCAACTTCACCGCTACCGGCAACGAGGGCGACACCAACAAGATGTACGGCTACTCGTACCGCGTTATCCGCCGCTGCAACGAGATTCTGAAGAACGTGCCGGCCATGAACATCAGCGAGAGCCTCAAGAACCGAGTGCTGGGCGAGGCGTACTTCATGCGGGCCTTCACCTACTTCCACATTGCCACCCGCTACGGCGACCAGCGCGCCGGCGTGCCTATCGTGACGGTGGCCAACATGGACCAGAACACCTTCCCTCGCCCCGCCAGTGTGGTAGAAAACTACCAGCTAATGGAGGAGGATTTCAAGAAAGCCGCCGAGTTGCTGCCCCTCGTCACGACGTATGGCGCCGCTGACCTAGGTCGGGCGCACAAAGACGCGGCCCTGGCGTACCTTACTAAAACTTACGCCTTCTGGGCGCAGTACGACAAGAGCAAGTGGGCCGAAGCCGAGAAAGCCGCCGACGCGGTAGCTAGCTCCGGCTCGGGCCGGGCGCTTCTCAACACCGGCAACGCGCAGCAGGACTTCCACAGCGTGTTCACCATTCCCAATAACTGGTCGACGGAATACATCTGGTCGGTGGTGTCGGGTAAGCAGGATGGCAGCATTCTGCCCGGCGTGCTGCTCGAAAACAAAGGTTGGGGCCTTTACAACGGCTGGGGCTACTTCCAACCCACCCTGGATTTGTACGAGGAGTTTGAAGCCAATGACCCGCGCCGCAAAGCCACCATCCTCACCTTCGGTGACGAGTTCCAGTACCTAGGTGCCACCAAGCGCTACTCATCGACTAATTCGCTCACGGGCTTCCAGTTCAGCAAGTACATGCAGCCCTACGAAACACCCGTGACCGACCACCTGAACGCCAACGGCGACAAGCCCACTACCGACCTGAACGTGCCGCTCATGCGCTACGCCGAGGTACTGCTGCTAAAAGCCGAAGCCCAGATCATGCAGGGCAAAAACGGCGACGCAGCCCTGAACGCCGTCCGCCGTCGCGCGGGCCTAGCGCCCAAAACCGGCGCTACTCTCGCCGACCTCAAGCACGAGCGTCGCATGGAGCTAGCCGGCGAGTTTGCCGACCGCCACGCCGACCTCGTGCGCTGGGGCGATGCCCAAGCCACCTACGCCAAACCCCAACGTGGCCGCGACTACGCCGACAAATCCAACCCCAACTCGACCTTCAAAGTGGTAGAAGTGTGGCCCGCCCGCACCTTCAACCCCAGCATTCACCACGTGTGGCCCATCCCGCCCACCGACCTAGCTAATTCCAAAATTGCTCAAAATCAGGGTTGGTAAGGAGTACCATATTATAATGTCATGCTGAGCGCAGCGGAGCGAAGTCGAAGCATCTCTACCGCTTCGTTGTATTGAAACCGTAACGATTGCCCGTGGGATGTTTCGTTCCTCAGCGTGATTATACCATTGTGGTAAACATGCTTCGACTTCGCTCCGCTGCGCTCAGCATGACCCTTGTGTATTTGAAGAACAAATTATGACCAACGCCATCCGCAATACCCTAGCTGTCCTGCTGCTGAGCGCCGCCAGCGCCCACGCCCAAACAACCGTCACCCTAGCGCCGCCTCTAGAACAAGGCCACTCCCACAACGACTACTGGCGTCCGCACCCGCTCACCGACGCCTTGCAGCTAGGTTTTAAAAGTGTGGAGGCGGATGTGTTCTTACTAGATACCACCTTGCAAGTCGGCCACGATCGAGCCGCTTTGCGCCCAGATAAGACGCTGCAAACCATGTATCTAGAGCCGATGCGCCAGGTACTGCGCACCAAGAAAGCGCTGTATACCAAGCCCGCGGAGCTGTGGCTGTACGTCGATTTCAAGAATGACGGCCCGACTACCTACGCCCAGCTAAAGCGGGTGCTAGCTCGCTACCAGGATATTCTTTCCACACCCAAAAAGCCGCGGCAAGGTGGGGTAAAAGTGATTCTGAGCGGCAGGTATCCGCGCCAGGAAGTGCTGGCCGATACGCAGCGCCTCGTGTACCTGGATGGCTCGTTGCAGGATTTACAAACTGGTGCCAGCGCAAACCAATTTCCGGCAGTGAACGGCGATTGGCAACAGTCCTTTAAGTGGACTGGCGAAGGCGCTATGCCGACTGCCGAAGCCGCTCGCCTGCGCCAATGGAACGACCTAGCTCTGCGCAACGGCCAAAAAATCCGCTTCTGGAATCTGCCCGCAAAGAACCCGGCGCACTTGCAAGCCATGTGGCGCGAGCTGCTACGCTACCCCGCCGTACTTGTCGGCGCCGATGAACTAGCGGAGCTCAAGAAAACCATTGACACTCATGCAAAAAGTTAACCTAGCCATCGGCTTGCTGCTTGGCGGCGGCTTGTGGGCTTGCTCATCACCTAGGTCGGCCGCGCCCTCTCGGAGCGCTGTGATTGAGGCCATTAAGCACACGCCTGATCCTAGCCCCGCTGCGCCCGTACCGTTGTACAAAACCGAATACCAAGCGCCGACTGCTTACCAAGTACCAAACCTAGCATCATACACCGGACCAAAAAAGCCGCTCAAGAATATCATCCTGATGATCGGCGACGGGATGGGACCGACGCAGGTAACGGGCGGACTGATTGCTAACCAGGGCAAGCTGTTTATGCAGCAGGCCCAGGCTACGGGCTTCTCCATCACGCATAACCAGTACGGCAAAATCACCGATTCGGCGGCTAGTGCCACGGCCATGGCCACGGGGCATAAGACGTACAACGGCGCCATCGGCATGGATTCGCTGGGGCACCAGTTTCGCTCCATCATGTGGGATGCGCGGGAGCACGGCAAGTCGACGGGCCTCGTAGTGGCCTGCGAGCTGCCCGACGCTACTCCCGCCTGTTTTGCCGTCACGTACCCCGACCGCAACCAGCCCGAAGCTATTGCCGCCAAGTACCTCGACGCACCCATCGACTTTATGTACGCCGGCGGCCTCAAGTTCTTCACCCAGCGCCAAGACCACGTAAACTTGCTAAAGCAATGGGAAGCTAAAGGGTACCAAGTAGTTACTTCCCCCGCTAAGATACCTTCCATTACCAGCCCGAAAGCCGTGGCTTTGCTCGCCGACGCTGGTCCGCCCGCCGTGGCCGAGCGCACGGCCGCCTACATAAACCTAGGGGTCGATAAGGCCCTGGAGGTACTAAGCCAGAATAAGCAAGGCTTTTTCCTGATGATTGAAGGCTCGCAGATCGACGACGCCGGCCACTTCAACAACACCACCCAAAACGTGCAGGAAGTCCTCGATTTCGATCAGCAAGTAGGCAAGGCTTTCCGGTTTGCGGCGGCCAACGGCGAAACCCTCGTCATCGTGACAGCCGACCACGAAACCGGCGGCTACAGCATCATTGAGGGTGGCATTGCGGAGCGAAAAGTGGTAGCCAAATTTGCCACCAACAAGCACTCGGCCGTGATGGTACCGGTGTTTGCCTACGGCAACAGCAGCGAATTATTCACCGGCATGTACGAGAATACCGATATTTATTACCGAATTAAAAAAGCACTGGGCTGGCCGGAGCAAAAAGCACAATAGCAATAGTTTAGTTGTTGCAAATACATTAACTATAAAAGCAAAATAGTTTATGGTTTGATAATATTAAATTCATTGCACGAATATTATACACTTGGATATTTGCGCAAAGTCTTTATCACAATCAAACCATAAACTATTTTGTATGCGCGTAAATTTTAATTCCCTAGTAGCGCTTGCTTGCGCCGGTACTTTGTTATTTTCCTCCTGTGAGAAGCAAGAGGGTATGCAACCAGAAAACGCAACTCTAGGTGCCGCAGCTGGCACGCACGATGCGGTGGCGTACAGCCTCACCAACTGGATGGGCTCCGCCAGCTCGACGGTGTTGTTGTCGCAGTTAAGCATCCCCGGCACCCACGATTCGGGGGCGCTCTACGAGCCGGTGTCGGGCACGGCTAAGTGCCAAAACCTGACCATCGCGCAGCAGCTCAATGCGGGGGTGCGCTTCCTCGACGTGCGCTGCCGCCACATCGACAACGGCTTTGCCATTCACCACGGCGCCATCTACCAGAACCTGAACTTTGCCGATGTGCGTAATGCTTGTTTGGCCTTCCTGAATGCCAACCCGACGGAGTGTATCATCATGTCCATCAAGGAGGAACACACGCCCAGCAACAACACTCGCACCTTTGAGCAAACGCTGGACACCTACCTGCGCGAAAACCCCGATAAGTGGTACCTAGGTGAGTCTGTGCCGGCCCTGAGCCAAGTGCGCGGCAAGATCGTGCTGCTCCGCCGCTTTAGCGCCACCGCTACGCCCAAAGGCATCAACGCTACCGCGTGGCTCGACAATACCACCTTCGACATCAACACGACGGCGGCTACGCTGCGGGTGCAAGACCAGTACAAAGTGTCGGACAATGCGGCGAAGTGGACGGCCATGACCCAGCTGTTCAGCTCGGCCAAGGCCGCGGCACCTGGCCGCTTGTACATCAACTACGCCAGCGGCTACAAGCCTGGCCTGTTCGGCATCCCAAATATTAACACGGTGGCGAACGATATTAACCCACGACTTTCCACCTTCTTCGGCGCGCAAACAACCGGCCACTTCGGCATCGTACCAATGGATTTCGCGGAAGCCACGCGCAATGATTTAATTGTGAAGACTAATTTTTAAATAATTATCTCTAGTTAGATACCAAGTCGCGTTAAATAAAAAAAGAGCGGCACTTCATGAAGTGCCGCTCTTTTTTTATTTACAGATAACTAGCTAGCGAATAACGCGTCAACATAGAAACACATACTTGTGTCTTAGTCGTCGCTGAGGTTGTTTACCTAGGTTTCCTGTGCCAGTGGTTCAACAACGAGCCGCAAGTAGGCACCTCCACACTATCCTCGCAAATGCTCGTGGCTGTTGCAGAACCCTGACAATACTTCAGAAGCGGTATAGTCAAGCGGGTAGCCGCTGTAAAAAAGACGCTAAATAGGCATTCCAGCTCCCTATTAAGTGGTAGGGTGACCACTCAGTCTGGCGGCAGAGCGTTCTGCAACAGCCACGCTCCTTTTGCTGAACTACTTACTGCTGCTTTAAAGCTGTAGTGATCCGCTTTCTAATGAGAAAAAGGTTGCTTTTGAATCCGTTTGTTCAAAAGCAACCTTTTTTCTGTACAGAAGAAGATGAGTTTTAAAGTACCTCAATACTATTAAATACAGGAGCATTTAGCACACCGGAGTTCTGCACCAACCGCGGGCCTTTAAACGACTACATATAATTTACAATCAGTATGTTATCCTTGGTGTGTGGTAACAGGTCTACTGTCACTTTATTGGGGCTTACCCCTACAACGACCTCTTCGAAGATGGAATTATACCTACTTGAAGCAGGTGTAATTACCTGGTTAAGAAAAGGGGTATAAACACACTTACAGAAGAGGGCGGACAGCCCGTGCTTTGTCCTTACCAAAACGCCCCGGTTAACCGGCATCAGGGCGAGGGTGGAGCCAAGACGTTGGTTCCGCATTTGGGAGCTTCTTTTTCTTCCCTTCACGGGCAGTGCGGAACAGCCCGCTGCCTTCATTCTCTCTTCTTTATGGCTTCTACTATTCCTTACAGCCCCGCGCTGGCGCTAGGCAATCTTATTCATCCGGATGTACTTATAGCTGTGTCGAAAATAAGCGTTCTGCAAGCTCCGATCGATGCTGCCAAAGACAACCTTAACGCTCTCATTGCCATGCGCCGAAGCTTGGATATGACCGTGCAGGAATTGATGGAACTCAATGTGTCGGATGCAGACATGCAACCTCTGCTTGACCAGAAAAAATCCCTCGACCAGCAGCTACCGAAAGCCGCCGCCAGCTATGGCAGTGAGCAGATAAAGGGGGCAAGCGGAATCCAACAACTTAAAGCGACGCTTAACACCGTGAGTTCGACAGTGGAAAGCCCCATTGATTACAACCGTACCCAAATCAAGAAAATGCCGCTTTCGTCGGATTCAATGACGATGGATGTGCAGTACTTCTCGTTTGACGAAGACGATCAAAATGCTGATAATACGATTTCCAGTATAGGAGCCTACGTCAGCGAACAGACCAGTTTCTTGGGAGAGGAAGTGTCGGCAAACATGTCGGGCAAGGCGAAACAGCAAGCTAGCAGCCAATACGACAAGCACCACGTGTCGGGTACGCTCGTTATCACGGCCAGCTGCACCCACAAAGATGCCGTCCTGCTAGCACCCTTTATTCTGGACGTAGACAAGGCAGTGCGGGTGTGGAACACGCTCTTTACCGATGCTAGTGACAAGCTAGACCCTTCGGATGTGGCTTCGCTGCAAAAGATTTCGAACCAGGCTGACACTCCGAACGAGAAGTCGCTAAGCCTACTTTCGGGAGCTACCTACGGCTCAAGCTTTGTTGGTATGGTGCACGTACTACGCAAAGATGAAACGAACTCGAGCCAGAGTATGACCTCGCTGGCGGCCAGCATGCAGGAACAATTTTCAGTAGGCGGCTGGTTTGCCAAGGAGTCGGGCGGCTTTGGGGTTGATGCGTCGTTTTCCAACGACATCAAGAATCTGCTCAGCTCGCAAAACGTGACTTCGCACATCTCGCTTATCACCATGGGCTCGATTCCGAGCATCAAATCCAACCAGGTGCAGATTGGGGTCAAAACCTTCGCCGATTTCGACCCGGCCAAGATGATGGCTAACCTGGCTGTTCTGGCCAATGCCACTACCAGCGACCAGCAGAGTGTAGCTAACTCGGCCACCGCCGCCCAAACCGGGGCCCAAATGCTGGCCATCCAAGGCTCGACGGTGCAAAATGTGATGCTCGGCCTAAGCAACCTAGACGATGGCGCCAACAAAATTCTCGACATCAACTCGCTGATGACGGCTTTCGAGGACTATGTGGACAAGGCCATTGCCGGCAATCTGGGCGTGCCCCTCAACTACTACATCAAGTCGGTTACCAAGTCGCAGCTTGCCCAGATGTGGGTGGCGAAGTACTATCCCGGCAAGTATCTGGCTATTTCGGGCGATGACAGCGGTTCGGCCACCGATGGCGGGGCTACACCCACAGCTCCAGTTCAGGGCACTACCGGCGGCGTTACCGGCAATAACTCGGCGGGCAGCGGCACGGCCGGCTAGGGTCTGAAGAGAAGCTTTGGCTTATTATGCTAATAAGCTATCTGACTATCAATCAGATCAGCGAAAGCATGCTAGTCTACTATTTACGCTTTTTCACTTCTCTCTAACCATCATGCTCAATGTAGTTGTTGACCTCTCGCATTACAATAACGTCAACTTCGCCGAGGCAGCCCAGGGCGGGCTACAGGGCGTAGTGCACAAGGCCACCCAGGGCCTTACCGAAGTAGACCCCTTGTTTGCTTCCCGCTGGCCGCTGGCCCGCGCGGCAGGCTTGCTCTGGGGAGCCTACCATTTTGGTACCGATGCCGATGGTGCGGCCCAGGCTCGGCACTTGTTGGCCACCGTGCAACAGGCTAGCCATACTGACGGTGGGCCAGGCCTCCCCGGGGTACTGCTCATGCTCGATTTTGAGGCACCCGCTGCCGGTGCGGGCATGAGCACGGCCCAGGCAGAGGCGTTTGTCACGACGGTGCATGCAGCCACCGGCCGTTACCCCGGCTTCTACAGCACTTGCGGCTACCTAGCAGCTACTGGTGCTGAGCACAGCGCGGTGCTGGCCAACTGCTGGCTGTGGCTGGCCGACTACAATCCTGGGCCTGAGCCTCAGGCACCACCTTTGTGGCGCACCTGGACGATGTGGCAGTACACCGATGGCCGTCAGGGTAACCTCCCTCGCACAGCCCCCGGCATCGGGCCCTGCGACCGTGACCAGTTCAACGGTGAGTTGCTAGGTCTGCATGCTCTATGGGGTGTCCCTCAGGCCGTGGGAGTTCAACCAGCTTAACCTATGTACTAACAGATAAATTAACAGTGCTATACAGGTGTATACTAATGTACTATAGCTTTTTATAGGATATGCTTGAAAGTTCGGTTACGCGGTAGTGTCACCGAACTTTCTTTTTTTCACTACTCCCCATCCTAAGTAACATGAGAAGCCCCTATACACCTGCAAGTTGGCTGGCCGGCTTGCTATTACTGGCTAGCCCCGTCGTCGGGCAGAATTACGAGCAGATAGCCAAACAGATAGTGAACACCTCTGCCGGCGTCAAGGCCGGAGAATTGGTGTTAATCACAGGCGGCAAGCATACCCTACCGCTGATGGAGGCTGTGGCCGTGGAAGTAGCCCGCGCGGGTGGGCAGCCCGAGATGCTGCTGAATACGGATAAGGTCGCGTACGCTACTAACGTGGAAATGCCGGAGTCAGCTATTCAAGCCTCGAAATCCAGTAACTGGCTCTTGGGGGCCGATGTGCTAATTCAACTGCCCGGCCTAGAAGATACTAAGGCCGTGTTTGCGGGCATCACGCCGGAACGCCAAGCCAAGTTTTTGAAAGTGGCGGCCGAAGATGGGTTAAGCAAAAAACTGGATGCCGCCAAAGTTCGAGGCGTGTTCTTAAGCTACCCGAGTAAAAGCTTTGCTGCCAATCAGCAGCTGGACTACCCAAGCTACGAACAAATGATCTGGGCCGGTATAGGCACCGATTACTCAGCCATTTCCGCACAGGCAGCGCAACTAAAACAGCTGCTAGCGACAGGCAAAAAAGTCCATATCACCTCCCCTACGGGCACCGATTTAACTTTTCAACTCGCCGCTCGCCCCATTTTTGTCGACGATGGCGTGCTGACTGCTACCGATCAGCAAGAGAAATTAATTTATAATCGTACTGCCGCCTTACCTGGGGGACGGGTGTACGGCACCTGCCAGGAAACCTCCGGCACGGGCCGGCTGGTAGCCTCCTCCAGCACGTGGAACGGCAAACCGTTTCAAGGATTCAAGGCCAACTTTAACGCAGGGCAGTTACTGAACGGGAAGGCGGACGTGGGCGACGAAGATTTTCAGAAGTGGCTGGCGTTGAACGATGCTAGCCAGATGAAGCTCGGCTATTTTTCCATCGGCTTAAACCCAGCCATGAAGGTGCAGGAGCAGAAGGGCTATACCCCGACTATGGCGGCGGGCATGGTATTCGTCGGGGCGGGCGGTAATGAGTTGCTAGGCGGGCAAAACAAAGGCGGGACCGGTATTAATTTCTCCGTCGCCAACGCCACGGTGGACGTGGACGGCACCGTGGTGGTGCGCAATGGTCAACTCGTGACGCCTACCCTGGCCAAGGCCACATCCGGCGGTAAGAAAAGCCTAAAATGAGACTACCTCGTTTCGGTCCGTAGGCTGTAGATGTGCGCAGGCTGTAAGACCGGACCACCTAGGCCGCTGTCTGCAAGACAAAGCTCCACATCCCTCCTAGCTTCTGGAGGTTGTGGAGCTTTGTGTGTGAAACTACTAGCATGCAGTCGATAGAAGGTACGCCAACGTTTTTGCCTAGGTAGGCTTGACCTTAAGACCCTTCGAGTAGCCGGTGCTTCATAGCGAACATGGCCAAACTGACTGCATTGGTAGCTCCCGTTTTTTCCAGCAGATTCTTACGATGCCCTTCCACAGTCCGCAAACTGATAAACAGTTTCTCGGCAATCTGGGAGGAATTGTGTCCTTGGCAGAGCAACCCCAACACTTCCTTTTCGCGTTCGGTTAGGGCTAATAACAAGGTATTAGTTACTGAGTTGCTGGTGGCAGCAGGCTTGCGTTTGTCTTGCAGTCCTTCCCGCATGACTTGCGCCACGGTGTCGTCGATGTAGTACCCTTTCGCCTGCACTTGCTCGATGGCTTCTTTGAGTAGGCGCTGGTCGATGTCTTTGGGCAAGTAGCCGTGCACGCCCAGCCGCATCAGCTCGAGAATGAACTCGGGCGAGTACTCCATCGACAAGATGATAATCTTGATCTGAGGATACTGTTCGAGCAACTGACGGCTCACTGCCTTGCCATCCATTTCCTGCATGTGCAAATCCAGCAGCACTACGTCGGGCAGCACCGTAGACAGTGCCGCAAACAACTCCCGGCCCGAAGCAACTTCAATGACCACTTCGCAGGCACTCATGCGGCGCAGAATATAACTTAAGCCCTGTCGGAACAAGGTGTGGTCATCCACAATCGCCAGTTTCACGCGGTTCTCCAGGGTGGTTAGCATGGGCTGATGCAGCACAAATAATAGATAGATAAAGCCCCGGAAGGTAAATGTAAATTGTTGAAGATTAACTTAAATTTTACGCAGGCACTAGCAAGGATGTGTGCGTCCCTTCGCCAGGAGCCGATCGGATCTCTAACTCGGCCTGAAGAAGTTTGGCCCGGGCTTGGATACCGGAAAGCCCCATGCTGGTGGGCTTCGCCGCAGAGGAGAAATCCGGCGAGAAGCCGCAGCCATCGTCAGACACGACAAGCTTTATTCCCCCAGGGTGAGGTCCTAGGTGAAGCATGAGAAAGTCGGCCTGCGCGTGCTTGGTAACGTTGGCGAGTAGCTCCTGCACAATTCGGTATAACGCCAGCTGAATTTCCGGTGCCAGTATGTCGACAGCATTGTCTATGCGCAGCTCTACCCTCATGCCCGCTCGCTCCAGGCGGGTTCCGAGCATGGTCACCGCTTGGCTCAAGCCGAAGCGTTCCAAGAGTGCCGGCGAGATATGCTGCACGATGACCCGCACGCTCTGTAAGGTTTCGCCTAGGATTTGACTGGCCTGCTGCGTCATTTCTTGCAAATGCGGGGCGTCAACTTCGTACTGCACCTGGTTGATGAATAAGCGAGCCGCCGAGAGCGAGGCGCCAATCTCATCGTGCAAGTCTTGGGCGATACGCTCCCGCTCACTTTCCTGCGAGGCCACTACCGATTGAAGCAGGCGCAACTGATACTCAATTTCCTGCTGCCTAATGTGCGCATGTAGGGAGTGAGCGCGCTTTTGGTGGACGATAACGAATATTACTACTACCATGACCAGGAGCAAGATCATGACGGTGCCAATGCCAAGCAGATACACGAATTCTAGCTCCTTGGGTTGATCCATAATGCATAAGCGTAAGTGCAGTATAGCAGGCTGTTGAGCACGGCGTGTATCACCCAGAACTGAATAACTACCCGTTGCTGATAGTAGAGCGCAAAGTTGACGAATGTGTAAATCAGAAAATTGCCGGCAAAAAAGAAGAGTAGACCCGTGGATATCCAAAATAACGGCTCTTGCCAGATAAAGGCAGTGCTGACGCGGCGCAGTGAAGTGTGATAATAGCTCAAGGCAAACCCAATCACAAGCAAACTCTCCAGCAGGCGCACCGCGTTGTCAATGCGGGTAGGCTGCGACTGGCGTAACACACTCTCGGTGACGGCTATCATGGTCATCCCCACAATTAGTATCCCGCCAAACCTAGCCAGTAGGCGACTGTCGAGGGCCTGACGATATAGCCACACCAGTAATCCAAACTCCACGCTGATATAGATCGGCCACAGAAATAGGTTCGAGAGTTTAAGCAGCCATAGTCCCCGGCTAACTACTTCAATCAGCAAAGCGAAAAACGTGAGCAAGGCGATGGGACGCAGCGTGGCTGGCAAATACTTCCACCTCACGGCCGCTAGTATAGCCGTGCCCGCATTGGGAATAATAGCGAGTAGGATGAGGAGTTGTGCGGCGGAATAGCTCATAAAAGGGACGTGCTACAAGATATAGAAGGAATAATAGTAGGGCCAAGAAACACGAGAAGTGGTAAGAATTAGATCCTTACCACTTCTCGGGGCTGCTTAGAAGAAGTACGTAGTGCTTAGCAGGTTTGCGGGCACGGGGCCGTTAGGTCATAATAGCCGCTCTCCTCGTCCCGGCTGAGCAGTAGGGCTTGGGTTTGGGCTGTCTCAGCCAACGGGTCGGCATTCTCCCCCGGAGCGAGGGAAAAACTGGTCGGCGCTTCGGCGTACAGCATCAAGCCGAAAGTGCGCACATATTCCAATTCGGATTCAGGAGTCTCGTACATCGAATAGTATTTGTGAAGCCCAAATTTAATGTGAATCCGGAGCGTATCCTTGGTAACAGCGGGGCTTCGCAGAGACCCAATGGCCTGCATGATTTCTTTAATTGGATAATTGTAGCCTTGTAGAAAGCCGTAACGGACCTTAAACATTTTCTGATCAATACAGCCGTCTTTCACTTTCTGATGCCATTCACGTTGCCATTCGTCCATCAGAATAGCGGGCAGATTTCCCTCCCCGACCGAGGTGGCCGGATACTCGTGATGATGAGTGAAGGCCGACGAAGTGAAATAGGGCGTTAGCACCTGGTTGTCTTTATCGGCGCCGAAAAGCAATAGATGAAAGCGTAGCCCGTGTTTCTTAGATTTCTTTAAGCCAAAACGGATCTTCACGTTCGTAACGCCTGGCGTAGAGAATAGGTGGCGCAGGATGGTAAAGTCAAAGGTCATCCCCGTTTGCACCCGCCCGTCTTCTTGTAAGAAAAACTTGTATTGGTCTTTGGTGAGCTCTTTCTGCCGCCAGCGCTCTACCCAGGCGTAATATTTGGTTTCGGGGATTACATGTTGGGGATGCATACAGTGAATCTTGTTTAGAAAGTTAGAAAAGGGGCAAATGATAATTCCCAGGCTTAATTATCGATAGCCAGGCAGGTGGAATAAAAAGTGGATTCTATCTGTGTGTTGTGTTTCTGTCAACTTGTTTTCAAAGAAAGACTATTTAACCGTAGGCTTACCACGTAGAAACACCTGTCGTACAAGGGCCAGCCGCCTCATTTGCTTTGCAAATCCAGTCCTTGGCACCGGGCGTAGCATACTATTCAGGCTTCTTTTTCGCTGGCTGCTGGCCACGTTCCCGCTTGGCTGCCCCTTACTTTGCGAGTAGCATGCAATTCGTTTAAGTGCCTGAGCAGTGGGTCTAACTTTGCCCACTGCAGCTAACAGGGCCTAGGTAGTAGGCATAACACGGATTGACCTGTGTTCACTTAGCTACGAAAAGAGAAGAGTAAGATTTAACAATTCTCTTTTTTAGAGGCACTTTTGGACAGGTCCGTGAAAACTAGGAGCCTGTGTTAGGGTAAATAAAGATTCCCTCCTTTTTTATAACACTTTCGTAACACCCAGGCTCAACGTTTCGGCCGACCTTTGTTCTGATCGGCTGTACTTGCGAGTAGTGCGCTGGCTTGCACGCAAATATGTTGCGCAGACGCGGCGCTTGACGACAATCCTATGCAGTGGTACGAAGAAGAAATTAAACAGCTAGAACGCAAAGCCGCCACGCGGTCCGACCGACCGAAGGTCGCGTTTTACGGTAGCTCCACGTTCACCCGCTGGGGTAACGTGCTGGAGCAATGCTTTCCGCAGATTCAGGCCGTCAACCTAGGTTTTGGGGGCTCCACGTTGGCGGCCTGTGCCTGGTTTTTCGACCGGGTGGTGGCGCGGCAACGCCCCGATTACCTCATGGTGTACGCCGGCGACAACGACCTCGGCGACGGCCGCAACTCGGAGGAAGTGGTGCTGTTCTTTGAGCAGCTGCTTGCGCGCAGCCGGACGGCGCTGGGCAACATTCCGGTGTGCTTCGTGTCTATTAAGCCGAGCATAGCCCGGCAGCACCTGCGCGGCAACATTGAGTACACTAACGACTGCATCCGGCAGCGCGTCGCTCGCTATGGCTCCCCGCTCTACTACCTCGACCTCTACCGCCACATGATTGATGAGCGCGGTCAGCCCCAACCCGCTCTTTTTGAAGCCGATGGCTTACATCTTTCGCCGCAGGGCTACGCACTATGGCAGCGCGAAATCGGGGCTCAGTTGGATTGCATGCTTTTTCAGCACGAGCCCGCGTAGTTGTTCAACCTTGTTTGCTTTACCAGATGCACCGCGAGTACTACGAATGGTTTAGCCCCGCCTTGGATCGGACGATGCAGCTGCTCGTATTTGGGTCGGCGGGCGCGCGGGTAGTAATGTTTCCTACCCGCAAAGCTAGGTTCTACGACTACGAAAATTGGGGCGTGGTGGAGGCTTTGCAGGCCAAGATTGAAGCCGGGTTGCTTCAGCTGTACTGCGTAGATAGCGTTGATGCGGAAAGCCTGTACTGCAAAGCCAAGCACCCCGTCGACCGCATTCAGCGCCACCTACAATACGAGCGCTACATCCTGGACGAGGTTTTGCCCATGTCGCAGGACCTCAACCCCAATGCGTTCCTGATTGCGGCCGGGTGCAGTATGGGTGCCTTCCACGCTGTGAACCTAGCTTTTCGGCATCCGCAGCGCTTCGGGCGGGTGGTGGGCATGAGCGGCCGCTATGACCTAACCCAGGGCATGGCCTCTTTTGCCGATCTGTTTGAAGGTTACGTAGACGAGACGGTGTACCTGAACACGCCTAATCGCTTCATCCCCAATCTCACCGACGAATTTTATCTGCACGAGCTTCGTCGCCTGGATATTACGCTAGCCATCGGCACGGAAGACGCTTTCCTAAACGACAACCTTTTTCTGAGCCAACAGCTACAGCACAAGCACATTGCCCATCAAGTGCAAGTTTGGGAAGGTGAAGCTCATAACCCCGCGGCGTGGAAGCAAATGGTGAATCTATACTTGTAAGCGGCTTTCTCTAGCGTAGTTAGATTGTCATTCCGAGCCAAGCGAGGAATCTGAGTTTACTTGCCTGCACCGTTTACCTAGCTTCCTCGCTTGGCTCGGAATGACAGACGGATAACGACCATGCGACTCTAGGTTTTCTTCGCTATCTAGCAGCACTGGGTTTCTACAGCCGTGGTGATTAGCGCGGTTTGTCTTCAGACCTAGCTCGTTGCTCATGAAAAAGCAGTTGCTGCTAGCTTCCCTCCTGCTTGTCGGTGCGCAGGTGGCGTGCGCCCAAGCTCGCTGGACCAAAGTCAAGGAAGAGTTACTTTTTTCCGCGCCGCCTTTTGCTCAATGCCACGCTTCTACCTTGGTCGAAGCTCCGAATGGGCAGCTGCTGGTTTCGTATTTTGGGGGCACCGAGGAAAGCAACAAGGACGTTGCTATTTGGCTAACAACTATTGACAACCAGACTGTTAAGCCGCCCCGGCAAGTAGCCGACGGAGTTGTGACGGCCACGGAACGCTACCCCACCTGGAACCCGGTGCTGTTTCAACCTAGCCAGGGCCCGTTGTATTTGTTTTACAAAGTGGGTCCCAGCCCGCGCGAGTGGTGGGGATTGTACAAAACCTCGACGGACGCCGGCAAAACGTGGTCGGCGCCCCAGACATTGCCCGAAGACGTGCTCGGCCCCATCAAGAACAAGCCCGTGCAGCTCGCCGACGGTACCATTCTGTCGCCCTCCAGCCGTGAGGCCCAGAATGGCCGCTGGACGGCCCACCTGGAGCGGTCGACGGACCTAGGTAAAACCTGGCAAGTCATTCCGCTGGGCGAAGGCTCCCCCCTAGACGTCATTCAACCTACCATCCTGACGTACACGCGCAACCGGCTACAGGTGCTTTGCCGCAGCAAGCAAGGCAGCATCGTGCAATCGTGGTCGACAGACGGTGGTCGGAGTTGGAGCCCGTTGTCGAAAACCATTCTACTCAATCCCAATTCGGGCATCGACGCCGTGACGTTGCGCGATGGTTCGCAGTTGCTGGTCTACAACCCGGAGTCACCGGGCAAAGAGTGGTTCAACGGCCGCGCTAAGCTGCGCGTGGCCCAGTCGAAGGATGGCATTATGTGGCACGACGTGGCCGTGCTCGAAGATGGCACCAAAGAAGAGTATAGCTACCCCGCCATCATCCAAACTCGCGACGGGCGGGTACACATTACCTACACCTACGACCGCCGCAACATCAAGCACGTGGTGCTGGCAGCGCAGAAGTAGCGTAGTAGCGGGCTTGTCATTCCGCGAACAACCATAGCTGGCTTGCACCAAAAGCCTCTTTTTTCTGCTAACTATAACCTATTTTATACCTTGTGAGAAGCTCAACACTACTCATAAGCTAGGTTACTATTGCCCGCTGATTTACCCCGGCGAAGCCAATATATTACATGTAGTGGCCTTTGGTATTCTTATATCCAGCCCTTAGCCGCGAATAATTATAAAAAATAAGGATTATTTGTGATTAAAGTAACCGTTTGCGTCTTTAGCCCCACGAATCAGGTGTAGATGCTTAAATACACAAGGGCAATGGAGCAGGATGTGACACAGCATACCGTAGCGTTTTTAGGCTCTTGGGCTCTCCTCCCCGTTGCTTGTCGTAGCGGTAACACCCTGATTTGTTGTACGCCAGCTATTCTTTGTTGAAGCTCGGCGCCTTTCCGGTGCAGTAAACCCGGCAGGCGAGCACCACAGTGCTCTGATTAACGCACAAGCAGAAACCTGCTTGCACTTTACCTCTATCGTTTTGTATTTCATCAGTAGACACTGGTAACGGTATTTCCCATCCGTACACTTCTATTCCTTTCCATTTATGTCCAAAAAACGTACTAGTCGTCTGGGGTTTCACGTAAGAGCGGCTTTGCTCGGGTTGGTAGTCGTGGTGGGGGGCAGTGCCCTCACCCTAGCCCCTACCAAGACTCCTGCGAAGGAAACCAAACGGCCCAACATCATCATCGTCATGGCCGACGACCTAGGGTACTCCGACCTAGGTTGCTACGGCAGCGAGATCCAAACGCCCAACCTCGATAAACTCGCGCAGGGCGGGTTGCGCTTCAACGCCTTTTACAATGCGGGGCGGTGCTGCCCCAGCCGGGCGTCGCTGCTCACGGGGCTGTATCCGCACCAGGCGGGCATCGGCAAAATGACATTCAACGAAGGCAAACCGGGCTATGTGGGTTCGCTCAACGAGCACACCGTCACGATTGCCGAGGCGCTACGGACTGCCGGCTACCAAACGGGCATGGTAGGCAAGTGGCACATTTCCGAAACGGTGGAGCGCAAAGACAAAAGCGAACAGCTCCAATGGCTAGCCCACCAAGCCGACTTCGGCAACTTCGCCGACCTCAAAACCTACCCCACGGCCCGGGGCTTCGACAAATACTACGGCACCATCTGGGGCGTGGTCGATTACTTCGACCCTTTCAGCTTGGTGTACGGCGACAAGCCCGTGAAAACGGTGCCGAAAGATTTTTACTACACCAACGCCCTTGGCGACTCGGCCGTGGCGTTCGTCAATCAGTTCTCGAAGTCCGATAAACCGTTCTTTATGTACGTGGCGTACACGGCGCCGCACTGGCCCGTGCAAGCCTTGCCCGAAGACATCAAGAAGTATGAAAACGTGTACAAGGAAGGCTGGCAGGCGCTGCGGAAAAAGCGCTACCAGCGGTTGATTGATGCGAAGCTGTTTGACCCAGCTACCACGCCCCTGCCCGAGTTTATGTTCCCGAAGCAAGACTGGGCCACCGACCCCACCCAGCAGTGGGATGCCCACGCCATGGCCGTGCACGCCGCCATGGTCGACCGCATGGACCGGAGCATCGGGCAACTCGTGGCGGAGCTCAAGCGCACGAAGCAGCTCGACAATACCGTCATTTTATTTATGTCGGATAACGGAGCTAGCCCCGAAAATCCCACTGAATACGGTCCGGGGTTCGACCGGGCTGGCGGCACCCGCGCCGGTCAGACGGTGGCTTTTCCCACCAAGAAAGAAGTGATGCCCGGCGGGCAACTCGTGCACGCGGGCATCGGCGAAATCTGGGCGCACAGCGTCAACACGCCGTTTCGTTACTATAAGGCCAAGCAGCACGAAGGCGGCATCACCACGCCCATGATCGTGCATTGGCCCCAGGGCGTGCAACAGCCCGGCCGCGTAGTGCGCGAGCCCCTGCACGTGCTAGATATGATGCGCACTTGCCTCGACCTAGCCAAGGCCTCCTACCCCAGCACCTACCAAGGCCGCAGCATCACCCCGAGTCCTGGCAAAAGCTTCGTGCCCCTGCTGACTTCGGTCAAGGCGCCTGCGCAACGCCTGCACCCCGAGCTGTTTTGGGAGCATTTCGGAGCCGCCGCGTTCCGCCAGCAAGACTGGAAGATTGTGCGCCTGAACGCCAACGACCCCTGGGAGCTATATGACCTTAAAGGCAACCGCTCCGAAACGAAAAACCTAGCTGCGCAATACCCCGACCGCGTGAAGGCCATGAGTCAGCGCTGGCAACAATTGGCCGAGGCGTACCAGGTGTTTCCCAAGCCGACGAACCCCCAGTAGCGTCTCTCTTTCTCCCACTCCAACAAATTCCCTATGAAACAACGTTTATATGCTGAAACGATTCAGCAGGGCGTGCTGCTGGTCGTTATTTTCCTGCTCGGAATAGGCGCTAGCTACGGGCAGACCCTGAGCATCTCGGGGCGGGTTACATCGAAAAACAACGAGGGAGTGCCGGCGGCTACTGTGCTGGTAAAAGGTACTACCACGGGCACAGCCACCACCGCCGACGGCACCTACATCATCACGGTACCAAGTGCCACGAGCGTATTGGTATTTAGCTCGGTTGGGTTTCTCAGCCAAGAAATTACGGTGGGCCAACGAACCACCCTCAACGTGACCTTAGCGGAGAACGTCAACGCCCTGAACGACGTGGTAGTGGTAGGCTACGGCACCGTTAAGAAAAGCGACGTGACTGGTTCGGTGGCGTCGATCAAGGAGAAAGACCTCACGCCGGGCGCCATCGTGAACGTGCAACAAGCCATTCAGGGTCGGGCGGCCGGAGTGCAGGTATACCAAAAAAGCGGCGAGCCGGGCGGCGCTATCAGCGTCAAGATTCGGGGGGCTAGCTCCATCACGGCCGGCAACGACCCGCTTTACGTGATTGACGGCATGCCCGTGAACAACGACGCGCCCATCACCGGCAACGGGCCGGGCTCGGTGGGCAACGTGAACCCGCGCAACCCACTCAACAGTCTTAATCCCGCTGACATTGAGAGCATTGAAGTGCTAAAGGATGCTTCGGCGACGGCCATCTACGGCTCGCGCGGCTCCAACGGCGTCGTGATTATCACCACCAAGCGCGGTACCACGGGCGCCATGCGGCTCAACTACAGTGCCCAGTACGGCCGCCAGGAAGTGGCGCATTATCCCCGCATGCTTACTGGGCAAGAGTACCACGACGTGCTGAACGCATTGGTGGACGCCGGCGCCGCCGACGCCACCCAGCGCGTGCCCGATACTTATGTGAATACCAACTGGCAAAAAGCTTTGTACAAAACGGCGCCGACGCAAACGCACGATTTATCGCTGTCGGGTGGCGCCAACAACACCAAGTATTACGCCTCCCTAGGCTATTTCGATCAGCAGGGCGTAGTGATTAATTCGGCTACCCGGCGTTATTCGGCGCGCCTGAACCTCGAAAACCGTGTGACCCAGAAGTACGCTTTCGGAGTAAGCCTGAACACGTCGTACATCAAGGACAAGCTGAACTCGACCGGGGACCAGGGCATCAACGAAAACGCCAACGCCCTGTACTCGGCCATCAGCTACGACCCCAGTGTACCTATCTACAACCCCGATGGCAGCTACTTCCGCTCCCCAGCCATGACCATCGACAACCCGGTGGCGCTCATCAACGGGCAGTACGCGGTGGCCGACTCCTACCGCACCTTCGGCAACCTCTACGGTGAGTACTACGTGCTGCCGTCGCTCTCGGTGCGGCTGCGGGTGGGCGGCGACGTGAACATCAGCCAGCGCAACGAGTGGCTCGACCCCATTACGCTGGCGGGCCAGCAGAACAGCGGCCTGGCAACCATCTTGTCGGGCAACCGCAACTACTACCTCGGAGAAGGCACCCTGAACTTCAACCAGGAGTTTGGCAAGCATAGCATCAGCGCCGTGCTCGGAGCCACCTACGAGCGGTTCGGGCTAAACACATTTTCCTCCAGCGCCCGCGGTTTTACGCTGCCCGACCTCACGTACGACGCCATTGGTTCGGGCAATAGCGCCCTGAATCAGTTAGGTAGTGGCCGGTCCCAGACGCGACTGGGCTCGGTGCTAGGGCGCGTGAATTACGTGTTCAACAACCGCTACCTAGCTACCGTCTCCATGCGGGCAGATGCTTCGTCGCGCTTTGGGCCTAACAACCAAGTGGGCTATTTCCCCTCCGTGGCGCTGGCCTGGAAAATCTCGGAAGAAGACTTTTTGAAGCGCTACGGCTGGCTTACGGAGCTGAAGCTACGGGGTAGCTACGGCGCTATTGGTAACCAGAACATTGCCAACTTTCTCTATACCTCCACCTTTGCCTACGGTGGCAACATTGTGCAGGGCGGCGTGCGCTACCCCGCCATTTTTCCGTCGCGCAGCCCCAACCCCGACTTGAAGTGGGAAGCCGCTGTGCAGGCCGACTTCGGGGTTGATTACGCGTTGTTCGATGGGCGCTTGCAAGGCTCGGTGGAATACTACAACCGCAAAACTTCCGACCTGCTGCTCGCCGTGCCCCAGCCGCTGAGCACGGGCTACGGCAGCCAAGTGCGCAACGTAGGCAGCGTGCGCAACTCCGGGTTCGAGTTTGCGCTGACGGGCGCCGCCGTACGCCAGCAGAACTTCTCGTGGAACGTGAATGCCAACCTGACTACGCTCAAAAACCGCATTCTGTCGCTGGGTGGCAGTGCCCCGATTTATCAGGGGGCGGGCGGTAACATCTCCAACGCCAGCATCATCCGGCCGGGCGAATCTTTAGGTAACTTCTACGGCTACAAGGTGATAGGCGTGTGGCAGCAGAACGACAACCTCAGCGTGGCTCCGGCGGGCGTGAAGCCTGGCGACACCAAATACCAAGATCAAAACGGCGACGGCCAAATCACCGACGCCGACCGGGTCGTGCTGGGCAAGTCGCTGCCCGATTTCTTCTACGGCCTAACCAATACCTTCCAGTACAAAGGCTTGTCGCTAGATATTTTCCTGGAAGGTGCGCAGGGAGCTAGCATCCTCAACAACAACTTGGTGGACAGTTACTTCCCTTTCAGCTTCCGGCGCAACCGCGTAGCCGAGCCTTTGCTCAACCGCTGGACGCCCCAGAACCCCACGAACGAATATCCTTCGTTCGTGAATCCGGTGGCGCAGGGGCAACGCGTGGTAAACTCGACCACGGTGGAAAAAGCCGATTACCTACGTCTGCAATCGGTGCGCCTCTCCTACACTGTGCCAATCAAAACCAACAAGTTTATCCGCTCAGTAGGGGTGTTCGTGACGGGCCAAAACCTAGCTACCTGGACCAACTACTCCGGCACCGACCCGGCCGCCAACACCGTTGGCAACGACATTATCAAGATTGACTACGCCTCGTACCCCCGCACCCGCACCTACCTGGCCGGGGTAAACGTTCAATTCTAAGCCGACCTTCTCATGAGAATTCCTGTTAAAATCGGCAGTAGCCTGCTTGCCCTCCTCCTGCTGGGTAGCTGCAAAGACCTTATCACTGTGGAGCCACAGTCGGAGCTAGCTCCCTCTAATGTGCTCGCCACCCAAAACGGCCTACAAGCCGTGTTGTACTCGGCCTACGGCAACTTCCAAAACCAGGAGCCTAGCCGCGTCCGCATCAACATCTTGGAGGTGACCACCGATATGGCTTATAACACCGGCGGGGGTGAAAATCTATACCTAAGTCAGTTCATCAACTTCACCTGGGACCCCTCGGTAGCAAACTTCGCGGGCGACGTGTGGGCGCCTTACTACTATTGCATCCGCGATGCTAACATTGTACTCGACAACGTAGCCAGTGTAGCGGCGTCGGATGCTATCAAGCGGCAGTTTGCGGCCGAAGCTAGGTTTCTGCGCGCTTATTCTTATGCCATCCTCTACAGTTGGTTCGGACCCGTGCCGCTGCGCACCTCCAGCACCACGGTGAAAGACCAAGCCCGCGCCACCGACGACGAGCTAAAAGTCTTCATCGAGCAGGAGCTAACGGAGTGCGTGGCCGACCTGCCGGACCCTGGCAAGGAGCAGGCCTTTGGGCGCGCAACGAAGGGAGCCGCGTACGCCGCGCTGGCTAAGTTCTGCCTAAATACCAAGCAGTGGCAAAAGGCCGCCGACGCGAGCCTAGCCGTGATAAACCTAAATTACTACAGCCTGTATCCGTCATTCACGGGCTTATTTCGGGTGGAAAACGAAGGCAACAAGGAAATGATTCTGGTGTCGCCGTGCCTGAATGTGGCGGGTTACGGCAACTGGTTTATGGCGGGCGCTTTGCCGCCTGCTTTCAAGACCACGCCCCAGGTCCCCGGCTTCGTCTGGACGACGGCTATGGCCAACTTTGCTACCCAATACCGCCTGCGCACAGCCTTCGTGAATACGTTTGACCTCGCCAAAGACACGCGGGCGCAGTTGGTAGTTCGCTCCTACGTGAACACCTCCGGCGCGACCGTCGATCTGATGACTACGCCCGATAACGCTCGCAGCTTCAAGTACTGGGATAACAGCACCTTGGGCAACAACAGCGCCACCGACGTGCCCCTGCTCCGTTACGCCGACATCCTGCTCACTCGCGCCGAAGCGTTGAACGAGCTCAGCGGCCCCACCCCGGCCGCCGCGGCGCTCATCAACCAAGTGCGAACCCGCGCCGGCCTAGCCAACCTCCCGGCCGCCGATGTGGCATCGGCCAGTAGTTTTCGCGACGCCATTTTGCGGGAACGAGGCTGGGAGTTTATTTCCGAAGGCAAGCGCCGCGAGGACCTCATTCGCCACGGCAAGTATATTTCGCTGTCTCAAGCGAGAGGCGTTGTAGTGGCGAGTGCCAACAAGCACGTGCTGTTTCCCCTCCCTCAATCGGAAATTGATGCCAACCAACTAGCAGCGCAGAATCCGGGGTATTGAGGCGCTACGAGCGTTGAGCCCACGCGCTAGGTGTAAACCGGTGCCCACCCGAGCAGCTTATTTTGCCTCGGTGGGCACCGGTTTGTTTACCAACGGGCTTCGTGTAACACATCAAGCTGCTCTTATAGAATTCTAACTCGGCGCTAACTATCAACGGCTAGGTGCTTCGCGTATCATCTTGCATTCAGAGCAAGCCGATGGAAGCAACACAGACGAACACCCTAGCCTCCCCTCCCACGTATTGGCTCACCCGCTTTGTGCTGCTCCGCCTGCTAGGGGCTATTTACGCAGTGGCGTTTCTGGTCGCCATCAACCAGATTGTGCCGCTCATTGGCGCCCATGGTCTGTTGCCCGTTGACCTCTACCTGAAGCAAATCAGCACGGCCCTAGGATCGGCGGGTGCGGGTTTCTTGCGCTTGCCGTCGGTATTCTGGCTGGGGCATTCGGATACGGCCCTGCTCGCGGTAGCCTGGCTCGGATTTGGGCTGTCGTGCGTAGTGGCCGCGGGCTATGCCAATGCCTTACTACTGGCGGTGCTGTGGTTTTTGTACATGTCGTTCGTGCACGTGGGCCAGGAGTGGTACGGCTACGGCTGGGAAATTCAGCTGACGGAAACCGGCTTCCTGGCCATCTTCCTATGCCCTTTGCTCGATGGGCGGCCATTTCCGCGCTACGCGCCGCCCATGCCCATCATCGTGCTGTTTCGGTGGCTCATCTTCCGTATCATGCTGGGGGCGGGCCTAATTAAGGTGCGCGGGGATGAGGTGTGGCGCAACAGCACGGCCCTCTTTTACCATTTCGAAACCCAGCCGATTCCGGGGCCGCTGAGCCGTTGGTTTCACTTCTTGCCGCGCATCATGCTGAAGGTGGGCGTGTGGTTCAACTGGCTAGCCGAGCTAGTGGCCCCGTTATTCACCTTCGGACCTAGGCTAGCCCGGCATATTGCGGGCGTCGTCATGATCTTGTTTCAGCTCAACCTTATTCTCAGCGGCAACCTTTCCTTCCTCAACTGGCTGACCATCGTTCCGGCCCTAGCTTGCCTGGACGACGGTTTTTGGGCGAAAATTCTTCCTGGTTGGCTTGTTCGCAAAGCCCAAGCAGCCGCGGCGCGGGCCGAAGTCTCGCGACCCATGGTGGCGACGGCTTGGGTGGTGACGGTGCTGATTACCGCGTTGAGCATTCAGCCCGCCCTGAATATCGTGTCGCCGGGGCAGATCATGAACACTTCCTTCGACCCGCTCGATCTGGTCAACACCTACGGGGCGTTTGGCTCGGTGGGCCAAGAACGCCTGAACGTGTTGTTTGAGGGTACCGCCGAAACCAAGCCCGGTGAGCAAGCAAACTGGCAGCCCTACCTCTACAAAGGCTTGCCGGTGTTGCTTGATCAAAAACCTCCGCAGGTAGCGCCCTACCAACTCCGCCTCGATTGGCAAATGTGGTTTGCTTCCATGGCTTCCATCAACGAATACCCCTGGACGTTAAACTTGGTGTGGAAACTCCTGCACAATGACCCGCAGATAGTTAGCTTATTCGCCCACAATCCCTTCGCCGACCGGCCGCCGCGCTACATTCGCGCTGTTCTCTACCGCTACACGTTTGCCCCGCCCGGCAATCCGCAAGGCCGCTGGTGGAACCGGGAGCGAGTTAGTTTATGGATTCCGCCGTTATCGGCCGATGATCCGCGGCTGACAGGTTATTTGCAAAACGCTGGTTGGCTTGAGTCTAAAACACTTCAGCGGGCTCCGGTTGCGCCTTAGTCAGACAATTTTGAAGAAATTGAGAGCTAGGTCAAAAAGGCGGATATTTTACCTTATAGCGCCCTAGCCACCTACCTCGTCGGCACGTACAAAGCAGCATGAATGCCATTCAGCGGGTACGAGTTGTTCACTTTGCGCAGTTTCCGGTGCAGGCCGCGTTAATGGCGCTCCTAGCTTTTTCCACGGGGCACCGCCTAGGTCCGACGGGAGCGGCCGAAACGTCGGCTCCCGCCATTTTAGCGCTTGCGTTGCTGCTGCTAATTGTTGGGGGGTGCGTATACTTGGTTTCTAAACGCATTCGGCCTAATCTACGCCGCCCGGAGGAGCAGAACCGCCGCTTATACCTAAGCGGCATTATTCTGCGCAATAGCTTTCTAGGCCTACTGGGCTTGCCCCCACTTATGCTCTATCACCTCAACGGCCGCTGGCTGGATCTGGTGTTTTTTGGCGTATTGCTGCTGATTCTGTGCCTGCTGACTACTCCCACCGAACCAAAGTATCGGCGCTGGCTGCTTCGATAAGCGGAAGCGCAAGACCTAGGTTATTATGCCGAGTGGAACAGGAAGCTGAGTGTACTTGTGAAAGCCGTTTGCTCGGATTCTTCACTTGGCTCGGCATGATACCCTAGGTTTATACAAACAAAAAGCCCCGCTGGGGAGCGGGGCTTCTCGTTGGGTGGGTTTGCGTGTAGAAGAGCTAGAATATGGAACCGTATGCCTGACAACCAGCGCACCAGCCGAAGAAAAATCGAAGTCGCTCGTTCTTGCGTAGCTTTTTGAGGGCTTTCGCCTGGGCTTCTTGCGAGAAGCTAGCTGGCACAGTAGAAGGAGGAGCTTTTTCTACCGTTTCGACGTGAAAGTGCTTGGCAGTAGTCATAACGAGTATGATTTAATCCTGATTCAAATGTACGAGAGCTGTTGTAAAAAAGCAAGCGCAAACGTTTTAAATTTATGCAAACGTTTCAGGAAGCTAGCTAGACCGGTAAGGATTAGGCAGTTTTGCGGTTGTATACTAGAGTACTTTTTCGATTCTCTATGGCCGCTTCCCTCCTTCCCGATTCTTTATTACTCAACGGGCGCCCGTTTCGCTACGCCGATATTCAGCAGTATCCGCTCAATAGCCCCACCGATTTGAACGGTTACGAAGCCAAGGTGCTGGACTTTTGTCGGCAGTGGCTCAATGGCACTCTCGCCTTCGACCTGCACACCTCCGGCTCAACGGGTACGCCCCAACCCATTCAGATGCGGCGGCGGCAACTTGAAGCCAGTGCCCGTCGCACCTGCGAGTACTTCGACCTAGGTGCCGGCGACCGGGTGTTGGTGTGCCTCAACTGCGAAGCGGTGGGTGGGCTCATGATGCTGGTGCGGGGCCTAGAGCAGAACATGCACCTGACCATTGTGGAGCCCAACGCCAACCCGCTGGTGCTGGTGGAGCCCGACGCCAAATTCGATTTCGCGTCGTTTGTACCACTTCAGTTGCGCACGTTGCTCGACCGTGGTTTTGCCGAGCGCCTCAATCAGATGAAGGTAATACTGG
>Ga0325401_1000200_pt1 | contig 38841 bp, 33 predicted proteins | sample PopdelMetagenome_FD_205666 | JGI IMG/M metagenome (GOLD analysis project Ga0325401, IMG submission 205666) | Populus deltoides microbial communities from Bellville, Georgia, United States - Xylem-PdKOR-R2 | ecosystem: Host-associated > Plants > Phyllosphere > Stem > Wood/Secondary xylem | place...
GCTTTCACCCCTGACTTACAAAGCCGCCTACGTGCGCTTTACGCCCAGTAATTCCGAACAACGCTAGCCCCCTCCGTATTACCGCGGCTGCTGGCACGGAGTTAGCCGGGGCTTATTCTCCCGGTACTGTCATTATCATCCCGGGTAAAAGAGCTTTACAACCCTAAGGCCTTCATCACTCACGCGGCATTGCTGGATCAGGCTTGCGCCCATTGTCCAATATTCCCCACTGCTGCCTCCCGTAGGAGTCTGGGCCGTGTCTCAGTCCCAGTGTGGCTGATCATCCTCTCAGACCAGCTACGGATCGTCGCCTTGGTAGGCCTTTACCCCACCAACTAGCTAATCCGACGCGGGCTCATCCCAGGGCGATAAATCTTTGGATCGCAATCATCATCCGGTATTAGCCGTCGTTTCCAACGGTTATCCCAGACCCCAGGGCAGATTCCCACGCGTTACGCACCCGTGCGCCACTAGACCCCAAAGAGTCTCGTTCGACTTGCATGTGTTAGGCATGCCGCCAGCGTTCGTTCTGAGCCAGGATCAAACTCTCAAGTTTGATGCTCCATCCAACCCCAGGCGGAATAACCCAGAGCCAGACAGCTCACTCAAGGAGCCCGCCTGCACATTCACTTACGTATGGATACGTGAAGGACATACAGACAGGCTTGCTCTTTATCAGGTCCAGGACGCCTTGAACGCCCCAAACACCCGAGCCGCCGCCCACATGTCCCTTCATCTAAACCTACAATGTCAAAGAGCGGACGAAAAACCCGGCGCGACCGCTTCCCCTTTCGAGGTGGTCAGCACCAGCTTTTCGGCGACCGCTGCGGTAAGCTTCAGTGAAGCGCCCCGCTGCGGTGAGAAGCCCTCTACGGGGCACCCTGATTCGGGTCAACAGCTATTTTCACCGACCTGTCATTTTTCCCGGCCGTCCCCGCCCCGGACCCGCCGGACGGCCGCGCGCGGGCGCAGGCGCACTCGCGCGGACGATCTCGATGCCGCTGTCGGCCTCCACCCCGCGCGCCAGCGCCGCCGCGAACCGGTCGGCGATGGCCGGCGCGATCTCGAACCGGGTTTCGTGCTGGTCGATGCGGATCGATCCCACGTCCCCGCGCGAGATATGCCCGACCCTGCAGATCAGCGGCAGCACCCAGCGTGGATCGGCATTCTGGCGCCGCCCGGCATTGAGGCGGAACCATACCCCCTCGGTCATCGCGCTGCGAACGGGGCGCTCGACCATCGCCGCGCCGTCGATCAGTTCCTCGGGCGCGGGCATCGCGCCGCGATGCGCGCGCACCAGGGCGGCCGCGATCTCGGCCGGGGTCTTCTCGGCGAGCAACCGTTCGCCCAGCGCGCGATCGTCCTCGTCCACCTCCTGCGGAGCGAGCAGCGCCGCCAGCAGGCGTTCGCGGTCGCGCTCGCGGATCAGTTCCGGGGTGGGTGCGGGCACCCATTCGGCGGGGACCCGGGCGGACCGCAGCATGGTTTCGACCCGGCGACGGCGGGGATAGGGCACGACCAGCACGGCCGTCCCCTTCTTGCCCGCCCGCCCCGTCCGCCCCGATCGATGTTGAAGCGTTTCGGCATCGCGCGGCAGCTCGACATGGACGACCAGCCCGAGCGTCGGCAGGTCGATCCCGCGCGCCGCCACGTCGGTCGCGACGCACACCCGCGCCCGCCGGTCGCGCAACGCCTGCAGCGCGTGGTTGCGCTCCGATTGCGAATGCTCCCCCGACAGCGCAACCGCGCCGAATCCCCGTTCGACCAGACTGGCATGGAGGTGGCGGACATTGTCGCGCGTGGCACAGAACAGGATGGCGGTTTCCGCCTCGTGGAACCGCAGCAGGTTGACCACCGCATGCTCGATATCGGCGGGCGCCACCGCCACCGCCTGATAGGTGATGTCGCCATGCCCGCGATCCTCGCCGCGGGTCGAGATGCGCAGGGCGTCGCGCTGGTAGCGCTTGGCCAGCGCGACGATCGGCTGCGGTAGGGTGGCGGAGAACAGCAGCGTGCGCCGGCTCTCCGGCGTCGCGTCAAGAATCCCCTCGAGGTCCTCGCGGAATCCCATGTCGAGCATCTCGTCCGCCTCGTCGAGCACCGCGACCCGAAGCGCCGACAGGTCGAGCGCCCCGCGTTCGAGGTGATCGCGCAGCCGGCCCGGCGTGCCCACGACGATGTGCGCCCCCGCCCGCAAGGCCCGGCGTTCGCGCGAGGCGTCCATCCCGCCGACGCAGGTGACGATCTGCGCGCGGGCATCGGCGTACAGCCATTGCAGCTCGCGCGCGACCTGGAGCGCGAGTTCGCGGGTCGGCGCGATCGCCAGCGCCAGCGGCCCCGCATCGGGCAGCGCGCCGTCCTCGAGCAGGTCGGGCGCCATGGCGAGGCCGAACGCGACGGTCTTGCCCGATCCGGTCTGGGCGGAAACCAGCAGGTCGCGCCCGGCGGCCTCCTCGGTAACCACGGCCGACTGAACGGGGGTGAAGCTGGCATAGCCGCGCGCGGTCAACGCGCCGGCCAGGGCGGGCGAAATCTGGGAAAATGGCATGAGACGTTCCAAATGGGCGCCGCAGCGGCAAATTGGAACCCCAAAGGTCGCGACCCAGGTTCCCACCCCGGATCGGGACGGACCCTACAGCGCCTGTCCCGCCACCCAGCCGCTCGCCCACGCCCACTGGAAATTGTACCCGCCCAGCCACCCGGTCACGTCCACCGCCTCGCCGATCGCATACAGGCCGGGGACGCGGGTCGCCGCCATTGTCCGCTGCGACAGCTCGGCGGTGGCGATCCCGCCGACCGTCACCTCCGCCTTGGCGAACCCTTCGGTGCCGGTCGGGCGAAAGGCCCAGCCGGACAATCGCCGCTCGACCTCGTCCAGCGCGCGGTCGCCCGCGCCGCCCAGCTCGGCGATGCCGATCCGATCGGCCAGCGCCTCGGCGAGCCGGTCGGGCAGGTGGCGGGCGAGCTGGCGGCGCATCGTCGCCCGAGCGCTCTCCCGCTTGGCCGCGACCAGCCAGCCGGGCGCGGCGTCGGGCACGAAGTCGATCGCGATCGTCTCGCCATGCCGCCAATAGGAGGACGCCTGGAGGATCGCCGGACCGCTCAGGCCGCGATGGGTGAACAGCGCCGCCTCGCGGAAGGCGGCGCCCTTGCCCTTCGGCCCGGCCCGCGCCTCCACCGGTGCCGCGACCCCGGACAGCGACCGGAACAGCGCCTCGTCCTCCCCCAGGGTCAGCGGCACCAGCGCCGGGCGCGGCTCGACCAGCTTGAGCCCGAACCGCTTGGCGAGCCGGTAGGACAGGTCGCTCGCCCCGAGCTTGGGGATCGACGGCCCGCCGGTCGCGAGCACCAGCTGCGCCGCCTGCGCCGCCTCGCCATTGGCCAGCGACACGCGAAAGCCGCCATCGCCATGGTCCACCTCGGCCACCCCGGCCCCGAGCGCGAAGGTCACGCTCGCCGGGCATTCAGCGACCAGCATGTCCACCACCGCCCGCGCCGACCCGTCGCAGAACAGCTGCCCCAGGGTCTTTTCGTGCCAGGCGATGCCGTACCGGTCGACCAGCGCCACGAAGTCCGCCGCGGTGTAGCGCCCCAGCGCCGATCGCGCGAAATGCGGGTTGGCGGACAGGTAGCGGTCGGGCGCGGTGTGGAGGTTGGTGAAGTTGCAGCGCCCCCCGCCGGAGATCAGGATCTTGCGCCCCGGCCGGTGGTTGCCGTCGACCACCAGCACCCGCCGCCCCCGCTGCCCCGCGATCCCCGCCGCCATCAGGCCGGCGGCGCCCGCGCCCAGGATGATCGCGTCATATTGCATGGCCGCCGCGGGTAGCGGCTTGATGCCGCCGGCGAAAGGGCGCCGCGTCCGGACAGCGCCTGCGCGCCCCGTCCCGCCGCCTTCACCCACCCGCTTCCTGCGGGACGCGGGCGGGCCGGGGTGGCGGGAGCCGATCGAACGGTGTCGGGCGACCCGGCCCGATCGGGCCGGACCGCCCCTAGCGCAGCTTCGCGATCCCCAGCCCGTCCTCCTTGGCCCGTGCCTTGACCGACTCCTCGCTCCGGGTCAGCGCCTTGGCCATGGCTTTGAGCGCCATGCCCTTCTTGGCCAGCTGGTGCAGCTTCTGGATCTCCGCCGGAGTCCAGGGCTGGCGATGGCGTTCAAACTTCTCCGCCATCAGCCCGGCTCCACCGCCAGCACCTCGATCGCGTCCGCGCGGCCGCCGAACGCGATCACCTCGCCCGCCATTGCGCCCATCAATGCCCGCGCAAGCGGCGCGGTGAAGGCGATGCGGACCCGCCCGTCCGCCTCGTCGGTGCCGACGATCGTCACCATGCGCTCCGCCCCGCCCAGCATGATGCGGACGTGGGAGCCGATCCCCACCTCCCCCGATGCCGCCGGACCTGCGATCTCGGCGGTGGACAGCCGGTACCGCCAGTATCGCTGGTCCCGCGCCAGGATCGCGCGGGTCTCCGGGTCCGGGGCCTCCGCCATCAGCCGGTCGAGCCGCGCGGCCTCGCGCTCCAGCGCCGCCAGCCCCACCGGCGTCACCCAATTGGGACCCGGCGGGATCGGCCGCTCGAACCTGGGTTCCAGATGCTCCTCGTCGCTTTCGCGCCGGAACGCCACGCTCATGATCGGTTCTTCCTTATCGACAATCGTGTCAGCAAACCTCGCACCCGGTTGCCGTTCGTGGTACAACGCACGGCATGGCCGCGCTTTCCCACCGTTACCCGATCGGCATCGAGCCCGCGGACATCGACTTCATGGGGCATGTCAACAATGCCAGCTATCTGAAATGGGTGCAGGCGGCGGTGCTCAGCCACTGGCAGCGGCTGGCGCCCGCGGATGCGGTGGCGGAGCACCTGTGGGTCGCGTTGAAGCACGAGATCACCTATCGCCGCCCCGCCTTTCTCGACGACGAGGTGATCGCCACCGTGATCCTCGACCGGGTGCAGGGCGCGTCCGCCTTTTACGACACGGTGATCCGCCGCGGCGAGGAGATCCTGGCCGAGGTCAAGTCGCGCTGGTGCTGCCTCGATGCCGAAACGCTCAAGCCCCGGCGGCTGACCAGCCAGGTGATCGAGCGCTTCTTCGACCGCTGATCGCGGCCGGCCACCTCCATCGGCCGACCCTCGCCGTCCGGCCTTGCGAGGCGGTGTAGCCCTGTCGGCAAAGCCCCGCTATGCGGCGGCGCATGACGGCATATGACACCATCGGCGTGACCGCGGAACCGGACGGGCCGGCGCTCCCGACGGACGGCACCCGCACGAACTGGACGCGCGCGGAGATCGCGGCGCTGTTCGACCTGCCCTTTACCGAACTGGTGTTCCGCGCCGCGGCGGTTCATCGCGCCTGCCACGCCGCCGACACGGTGGAACTGTGCACGCTGCTGTCGATCAAGACCGGCGGCTGCGCGGAGGATTGCGGCTATTGCTCGCAGTCCGCCTTTGCCGACAGCGGGCTCAAGGCCGAAAAGCTGATGGACTTGCCCGAGGTGCTGGCCGCGGCGCGCGAGGCCAAGGCGGCAGGATCGAAGCGCTTCTGCATGGGCGCCGCCTGGCGCAGCCCCAAGGACCGCGACATGGGGCGCGTTGTCGCCATGGTGGAGGGGGTCAAGGCGCTCGGGCTCGAGACCTGCATGACGCTGGGGATGCTCGACGCCGCGCAGGCCGAACGGCTCGCCGATGCCGGGCTCGACTATTACAACCACAACATCGACACCTCGCCCGAAAACTACGGCAACGTCATCACCACCCGCAGCTTCGCCGACCGGCTCGACACGCTGGAACACGTCCGCGACGCCGGCATCGCCGTCTGCTGCGGCGGCATCGTCGGGATGGGCGAGACCCGCGCCGACCGGGTCGGCTTCGTTCACGCGCTCGCCACCCTGCCCCGGCATCCCGAGTCGGTCCCGGTCAACGCGCTGGTCCCGATCCGCGGCACCCCGATCGGCGACATGCTCGCGGACACGCCCATGGCCCGGATCGACGATGTCGAGTTCGTCCGCACCGTTGCGGTCGCGCGGCTGGCCATGCCCCGCTCCACCGTGCGCCTGTCCGCCGGCCGCGAAAGCATGAGCGCCGCCACCCAGGCCCTGTGCTTCCTCGCCGGCGCCAACTCGATCTTCACCGGCGACCGGCTGCTGACCAGCGGCAACGCGGGCGAGGACGCGGACACGGCCCTGCTCGCCAGCCTGGGGATGCGCGCGAACGGATAGTGCCCGGGGGGGCGTCGGGGGAGGTCAGGTCGGCCAACCCCCGTTCACCCTGAGCGCAGTCGAGGGGCACGCGACGGACGGTTTGCACGCGGCCTGTGCTTCGACTGCGCTCAGCACGAAAGGGTCGGTGTGGAAGGGCCCACTCCGCCCGATCGAGGCCATGTCGCCCTACACCCCACCCCCGTTCACCCTGAGCGCAATCGAAGGGCACGCGACGAACGGTTTGCTCGGGGCCTGTGCTTCGACTGCGCTCAGCACGAACGGGGCGGTGTGGGAGGGCTCACTCCGCCCGATCGAGGCCATGTCGCCCTATACCCCACACCCGTTCGCCCTGAGCGTAGTCGGAGGGTACGCGACGAACGCCCCGCACGCGGCCTGTGCTTCGACTGCGCTCAGCACGAACGGTTGGTGTGAAAGGGCCTACTCCGCCGCTCGAGGCCATGTCGCCCTACACCCACCCCCCGTTCACCCTGAGCGTAGTCGAAGGGCACGCGACGAACGGTTTGCGCGCGGCCTGTGCTTCGACTGCGCTCAGCACGAACGGTTGGTGTGGAAGGGCCTACTCCGCCGCTCGAGGCCATGTCGCCCTACACCCACACCCGTTCGCCCTGAGCGCAGTCGAAGGGTACGCGGCGAACGCCCCGGCATGGCCCGTGCTTCGACTTTGCCCGGCACGAACGGGTCGATCCAACACCACCACGCCCCGCCGGGAAAAGCTCACTCCACCCAGTCGAGCCCCATGTCGCGATAGACCTGCCGGTCCTCGTCCCATCCCGCCTTGACCTTGACGTGCAGGTACAGGTGCACCGGCCGGTCCATCAGCGCGGTCAGCTCGGTCCGCGCCCGGGCCCCGATCTCGCGGATGCGCTGTCCCCCCTTGCCCAGCACGATCGCGCGCTGGCTGGGCCGTTCGACCAGGATCTGCTGGTGGATCTCGACCGACCCGTCCGGGCGCTCCTTGTACTGTTCGGTCTCGACCGCACTGGCATAGGGCAGCTCGGCATGGAGCTGGAGGTAGAGCTGCTCGCGCGTCACCTCGGCCGCCAGCGCGCGTTCGGTGGCGTCGGACACCTGGTCCTCAGGGTAATGCCACGGCCCCCGCGGCATCGCCACCGCCAGCGCCCGCTTGAGTTCGGGCAGCCCGTCCCCGGTCAGCGCGCTGACGAAGAAGGTCTCGGCAAAGGCGACCAGCGCGTTCAACCGCTCGGCATGGACCAGCAGCTTGGGCTTGTCGGCCAGGTCGACCTTGTTGAGGATCAGGTATTTGGGCTCGGGCCGGTCGCGCAGCGCTTCGGCGATGGCGGTGACCTTGGGGCCGAGCCCGCCCTTGCCGTCGACCACCAGCGCCAGCACGTCCGCACCTTCCGCCCCGCCCCAGGCGGCGGCGACCATCGCCCGGTCCAGCCGGCGCTGCGGCTCGAAGATGCCGGGCGTGTCGACCAGCAGCAGCTGGGTGTCGCCCTCGATCGCCACCCCCATCAGCCGGGTGCGCGTCGTCTGCGCCTTGGGGCTGACGATCGCGACCTTCTGCCCGACCAGCGCGTTGACCAGCGTCGACTTGCCCGCATTGGGCGCGCCGACGACCGCGACGAGGCCGCAGGATTGTTGTTCGCTCATGCGCGCGCCTTGGAACAAGAACGGCCCTTCGACAAGAACGGCCCGACCGGAGCCCGGCGCGTCACCGCTGCGTGTCGGCGCGACGGTCCTGCCCGGGCAGCCCCGCCAGCAACGCCCTGGCCGCCGCGGTTTCCGCTTCCTGCTTGCTGGTGCCGGTCGCGCGCGCTTCCAGCTTGCCCACCGTCACCTGCACGGTGAAGCGCGGCGCATGGCCCGGCCCCGACCGGTCGGTGATGACATATTCGGGGGTGCGCCGGTTGTGCGCCGCCGCCCATTCCTGCAACGCGGACTTGGGGTGCTGGGGCGCCTTGTCGCGGGTGTGCACCCGGTCGCGCCACGCCCCGCGCACGAAGGTCCGCGCCCCGTCCAGCCCCGCTTCGAGGTACCAGGCACCGATCAGCGCTTCCATCACGTCGCCCAGGATGTTGTCGCTGTCGCCCGCGCCGTCGTCGCGCGCCTGCTTACCCAGGCGCAGGTGGTCGCGCACCCCCAGCTCGCGCGCCACCTCCGCGCAGACGGCACCGGTCACCAGCGCATTGAGGCGCTTGGACAGCGCGCCCTCGGGCTCGGCCGGGAACAGCGCCCACAGCCACTCGGCCACCACCAGCCCCAGCACCCGGTCGCCCAGGAATTCCAGCCGCTGGTAATCCTCGTCGCCCGCCCCGCCGCCCGCGACGCTGCCATGCGTCAGCGCCCGGCGGAACCGCGCCGGCTCGGCGACCGCCCGCCCGAAGACGCGGTGGAGCCAGTCGTCCAGCCCGCTCAGAACCCTTCCCCGATCCGGTTCCCCCGCATCGCGCTCACCCAGGTCCACGGCTTGAGCCATTGCGCCGAACCATCGGTCGAGAAGAAGGTCACCAGCGCCCGCCCCTCCACCCGCTCGAGCGGGATCAGCCCCATGCCGGACGGATAGGCGAAACGGCTGTCGGCGGAATTGTCGCGATTGTCCCCCATCAGGAACACCTGCCCCGCCGGCACCGTATACACGCCCGTCTCGTCGCGATCGGGGAAGTAGCCCTTGTCGATCACCTGGTAGCTGCGCCCGCCCGGCAGCGTTTCCAGGAACCGGCGGTACCGGCACACCCGCTCGCCATCCAGCGTGTCGAGGTTCTCCGCCCCGCACGCGGCTTCGGGATAATTGGGGCTGATCGGCAGCACGAAGTCGGCGATCCGCTGCTTGGGAACCGCGCGGCCGTTGAGGAACACCTGCCCGCGCCGCACCTGCACCGTGTCGCCCGCGATGCCCACCACCCGCTTGATGACGTCATGGTCGTCATGCGCCGGATCGGTGTCGCCCGGCGCGGGATCGGGGCTGCGGAACACCACCACGTCGCCCCGCGCGGGGCCTCGCGACAGGACCTTGCCCCCGACCGGCGGGAACCCCCAGGGAAAGCTCCAACGCGAATAGCCGTAGTTCCACTTGGACACGAACAGATAGTCGCCGACCAGCAGCCGCGGCAGCATCGATTCGGACGGGATGTTGAACGGCGCCGCCACCAGGCTGCGGAACAGCCACACGATCAGCGCGAGCTTGACCAGGAAGCGGAGCGTGTCGTTCGTCTCCGAACGGGCGGGCGTGGGCTTGGGAGTGCGGGCCATGGCGTTCGCGTCGCGCAACTCATCTGACAGGTCAAGCGGAGCCTCGTCCGCCGTCATCCGTTTGGGCGGAGCTTGTCGAAGCCCTGCCTTTTCCCCTACCGCCCCGCTGCAAGGCAGAACCGCCCTTCGACAGGCTCAAGGGCGAACCAATGGAGTGAACATGGCCGCCGACTGGACCCGGATCGAGGCACTGCCCTCCCCCAAGCTGACCGACCTGTTCGATCAGGATCCCGAGCGGCTGTCGCGCTTCAGCCTCGACGTCGCGGGGATGCACTTCGACTGGTCCAAGACCCACCTCACCGCCGATGCGGTGGCCGCGTTCGAGGCGCTGGCGAACGACGCCGGCCTGTCGGCCAGGCGCGACGCGATGTTCGGCGGCGCCCATGTCAACGTCACCGAGGACCGCCCAGTCGAACACACCGCCGAACGCGGCGAGGGCAGCCCCGAGTCGGTCGCCCGCGCCCGCCAGTTCCACGGCCGGATGCGCGCGCTGATCGACGCGATCGAGGCGGACGCGCTCGGGCCGGTCCGCCACGTCCTCCACATCGGCATCGGCGGCTCGGCGCTCGGCCCCGACCTCCTGGTCGATGCGCTCGGGCGCGAGGACCAGCGCTACGACGTCGCGATCGTCTCCAATGTCGACGGCGTCGCGCTGGAGGACGCGATGGCGGACTTCGATCCCGCCGCGACGCTGCTGGTGGTCGCCTCCAAGACCTTCACCACCACCGAAACGATGCTCAACGCCGAATCCGCGCTCGCGTGGATGACCGAGCACGGGGTCGAGGATCCCTATGGCCGGGTCATCGCGCTCACCGCCTCCCCCGACAAGGCGATCGAATGGGGCGTCGACGAAACCCGCGTGCTGCCGTTCAGCGAAGGCGTCGGCGGGCGCTATTCGCTCTGGTCCTCCATCGGCTTTCCCGCCGCGGTGGCCCTGGGCTGGGACAAGTTCGAGGAGCTGCTGGAAGGCGCGGCCGAGATGGACCGCCACTTCCGCCTGACCCCCTTGGCGCAGAACGCCCCCGTGCTCGCCGCCTTTGCCGACCTCTACTACACCCAGGTCCGCGGTGCCGAGACGCGCGCCCCCTTCGCCTATGACGAACGGCTGCGGCTCCTGCCCAGCTACCTCCAGCAGCTCGAGATGGAATCGAACGGCAAGGGCGTGACGGTGGACGGCGAGCCGGTCGGCCGGGCGACCGCGGCGATCACCTGGGGCGGGGTCGGGACGGACGCGCAGCACGCGGTGTTCCAGCTTCTTCACCAGGGCACCCACCTCGTCCCCGTCGAGTTCGTCGCGGTGATCGAGGCGGGCGACACGCTTGCCCCCGAACACCATCGCCAGCTCCTGCTCAACGCCTTTGCGCAAGGGGCGGCGCTGATGAAGGGCAAGCAGGTGGACGATCCCGCGCGCTCCTATTCGGGCGACCGCCCGTCCTCGACCATCCTGCTCGACGAACTCGACCCCCGGACGCTGGGCGCGCTGATCGCCTTCTACGAGCACCGGGTATTCGTGAACGGCGTCCTGCTCGGCATCAACTCGTTCGACCAGTTCGGGGTCGAGCTCGGCAAGGAGATGGCCAAGGCCGCGGCCAAGGGCGGCGGCGACTTCGACCCGTCGACGTCCGACCTGATCCGGCGGGCGGGTCTGGACTGACCTCCGGCTGGGACCTATGTGTATGATCCTGCGGAGTCATACACATGCGGACCAACATCGAGATCGACCCGGACCTTATGGCGGAAGCAATGGTCGCGACGGGTGCGAGCACCAAGCGGGAAGCCGTCGAAGCCGCCCTGCGCCAGGTCGTTCGCGCCCAGCGTCAGCTTGAAGCGATCCAGGGCCTGCGCGGGATCGGCTGGGAAGGCGATCTTGATGCGATGCGGACCGACAAGGTGAGGCCGACCTTCGGGTGATCCTGGTCGACTCCAGCGTCTGGATCGATGTCCTCGCTGGTCGAGACACCCCGCAGGCGAACAGGTTTCGCGAGCTCCTGTCGGATCGGCAGACTCTCGGGATCGGCGATCTGGTGACGGCGGAGGTGCTCCAGGGCACTCGTCACGATGCGGATTTCCGCGCAACGCTGGCCACGCTGCAGACCTTTGCGGCGATACCGATCGCGGGAGCCGACGTGGCGGTCGAAGCAGCCCGCAACTACCGGCGGCTCCGCGCTTTGGGCATCACGCCGCGCAAGACGGTCGACACGCTGATCGCCACCCGCTGCATCCTTGACGACATGCCGCTGCTGTTCGCGGACCGGGATTTCCGCCCGTTCGTTCAGCATCTGAACCTCCGCTCCGCGCTGGACGATACGGGACTGATCTGAATGCCCTCCTACGACTACGACCTTTTCGTCATCGGCGCCGGCTCCGGCGGCACCCGCGCCTCGCGGGTCGCCGCCGCGCATGGCGCGCGCGTCGCGGTGGCGGAGGAATACCGGGTCGGCGGCACCTGCGTGATCCGTGGCTGCGTGCCCAAGAAGTTGCTGATCTACGGCGCCCACTTCGCCGAGGACCTGCGCGATGCCAGGAAGTTCGGCTGGGACGTCCCCGACGACTGCCATTTCGACTGGCCGCGCCTGCGCGACAACGTGCTGGGCGAGGTCGACCGGCTCAACGGCGCCTACACCAACACGCTGACCAATGCGGGCGTCGAGATCATCGGCAGCCGCGCCGTCGTCACCGGCCCCCACAGCGTCCGGCTGGACGACGGAACGGAAAAGACCGCCGAAACCATCCTGCTCGCGGTCGGCGCCCACCCCGCGATCCCGCAATGCCCGGGGCACGAACACGGCATCACCTCCAACGAGGTGTTCCACCTCGACGCGATCCCCAGGCGGGTGCTGATCGCGGGCGCGGGCTATATCGCCAACGAGTTCGCCGGGATGTTCCACCAGTTCGGCGCGCATGTCATCCTGATGAACCGGACCCGCGACATCCTGCGCGGCTACGAGCTCGCGATCCGCGACCGGCTGCTCCAGATCAGCCTATTGAAGGGGCTCGAGTTCCGCTTCGACGCGACCTTCCAGGGGATCGAGAAGCACGACAATGGCTGCCTCACCGTGTCGATGGCCAATCACGACCCGGTCACGGTCGACCTGGTGCTGTTCGCCACCGGCCGCGTCCCCAATACCCACGGCCTGGGGCTGGAAAGCGCCGGGGTCGAGCTCGACGACAAGGGCGCGGTCGCCGTCGACGAGGACAACCGTTCGACCTGCCCGTCGATCTACGCGGTCGGCGACGTCACCAACCGCATCCAGCTCACCCCCATCGCGATCCGGGAGGGGCAGGCGTTCGCCGACAACCTGTATGGCAGCGGCAACTGCCGGGTCGACTATGGCTGCGTCCCATCCGCCGTGTTCAGCCATCCCCCGATCGCGGGCGTCGGGCTGACCGAACAGCAGGCGCGCCAGACGCTCGGCTCGGTCAAGGTCTATTCGTCCGACTTCCGCCCGATGAAGAACGTGCTCGCGGGCCGCGACGAGCGCGCGCTCTACAAGATGATCTGCAACGGCGAGACCGATCAGGTGGTCGGCATCCACATGATCGGCCCCGACGCGCCCGAGATCCTCCAGGGCGCGGCGGTGGCGGTCAAGGCGGGGCTGACCAAGGCGCAGTTCGACGCCACCGTCGCGATCCATCCGACCATGGCGGAGGAGCTCGTGCTGCTGAAGTGACGCAGCGGCCGGGCGGCCGGATCGCGCGCATCGTCCTGCCGATCACGGGTGTTAGCCATATCATGATCGGGATTGTTGCAGATCGGCGACAACCCGGCGGCCTTGTCGCCGCGGTCCGACTTGCGCCGATGGAGTTGCGGGGCGGCTTGGGATAGGGTGCCGCCGTGCAGACGCACGACCGGCATCAGGACCGGGCGGCGCCGACACGCACCGGGCCGGGCCGGTCCGACAAGGGGGGACGCCTCGCGACGCCCCTTCCCGCCTGTCCGCGACGGCCATCGTGCCGCCGGGGTGACCGAACCGGCCCGCACCGTCGCAGGAGAGGCGCCGCATGTCGGCCGTTGAGGAGTTCACCATGAAGAGGTTTCCCGCCACGGCGCTGCGCGCCGCGCTTGTTGCGTCCACCGTTCTGGGCACCGTTCTGGGCGCCGCCACGCTGCTTGTCGCGCCTGCGCAGGCGCAGACCAGCGTTTCCACGATCCGCGGCACCGTGCGCGACGCGGGCGGCGCGCCCGCCGCGGGCGCCGTCGTCCTCGCAACCTCGACCACCACCAACCAGACCTTTCGCGCCATCAGCGCCGCCGATGGCGGCTATGTGCTGAACGGCCTGCGTCCGGGCGTCTACACCATCGCCGTCAACGGCCCGGACGGCTCCAGCTTCAGCCAGGTCGTGTCGGTCGGGGTCGGCCAGGCCGCGACGCTCGACATCGTGCTCGGCACCGCCGAGGGATCGGCGGACGCGAGCACGATCACCCCCGGCACCGCCGCCGACCAGGGCGAGGGCGACATCGTCGTCACCGGCACCCAGCTGCGCGAGACCCGCACGTCCGAGGTCGCGACCAACGTCAGCCAGGCCCAGCTGCGCCGCCTGCCCCAGACCGACCGCAACTTCCTGTCCTTCGCCGCGCTGGCGCCCGGCGTCCGCTACAATGATTCGGAAACGGACAAGAGCTTCACCTCCGGGGCGTCCACCGCCAGCCAGGTCAACGTCTTCATCGACGGCGTGTCGTTGAAGAACAAGCTGCGCGAGGGCGGCGTCGCCGGCCAGCAGAACAGCCGCGGCAACCCCTTCGGCCAGCTCGCGGTGCAGGAGTTCCGCGTCGCGACCCAGAACTACAAGGCGGAATACGAACAGGCCGGCTCGGCGGTCATCACCGCGATCACCAAGTCGGGCACCAACGAGTTCCACGGCGAGGCGTTCGGCCAGTACACCGACCGCAGCCTGACCGAGCAGAGCGTGATCGACCGCCGCGACGGCAACGGCAAGCCCGCGTTCGAGCGCAAGCAATATGGCGTGTCGCTCGGCGGCCCGATCATCAAGGACAAGCTGTTCTTCTTCGGCGCCTATGAGGGCAACGACCAGGACCGCGCCTTTGCCGTCAACCCCAGCGCCACCGCCAACGCCGCGGCGATCCAGGAGTTCGAGCGGTTCTCCCGCCGCCGCCTCTCCGAGTTCGAGGGCGCGTTCGTGTCGCCCTTCCGCGGCGACTTCTATTTCGCCAAGCTGACCCTCGCGCCCAACAGCTCGGACGTCATGGACCTGTCGTTCAGCCGGCGCGAGGAAACCGACATCCAGAGCTTCGGCGGCATCGTCAGCCTGGAAAATGCCGAAAACAAGCGCAACCGGGTCGACACCTATCTCTACAAATGGACCCACACCGGCGACGGCTTCGTCAACGAGTTCAACGCCAACTATCTGAACTACGTCTTCAACCCGGTATCGATCAACCCGGACCTGCCGACCTTCGATTACCAGAACGTCATCATCTACGGCGGCAAGGATTCGACCCGGCGCGAGTCGCAGCAAGGCTATACCCTGCGCGACGACTTCACCTATACCGCGCTCGCCGGCCATGTGTTCAAGGTCGGCGCCCGTGTCGAGGTGACTGACATCGAGTTCATCAACAACGCCTATATCCAGCCGCGCTACACCTTCTTCCGCGCCGACAACGCCGGCACCCCCGCCGACACCAGCGACGACCTCACCTTCGCCTTCCCGGCGGAGGCGCGGCTGGGGCTGGGCAACGGCCGGGTCTATGGCGCCAACACCCAGGTCGGGCTGTACGCGCAGGACGACTGGGACATCACCGACACGCTTCAGCTCAACCTCGGCGTCCGCTGGGATTACGAGACCAACGCCAAGAACAACGGCTACATCACCCCCGCGAACGCCGCCGCGGCGCTGCGCGCGCTGCCGGCGACCGACTATTTCGATCCGGAGAACTACATCTCGACCGGCAACAACCGAAAGCCGTTCGCCGGGGCGATCGCGCCGCGCGTCGGCTTCTCGTGGGACATCAACGACGACCAGTCGACGGTGATCTACGGCGGCGCGGGGCGCTATTACGACCGCAACAACTTCAACAACACGGTGGACGAGCTGTCCCGCACGATCAACCCGGTCGGCGTGTTCCGCTTCTCCCCCGCCGGCACCCCGCGCTTCGGCAATCCCACCACCGCGTGGGACCCGCGTTACCTGACGCGCGAAGGGCTCCTGACGCTGCTGAACACCAACCCCGAAACCGGCCTGCCCGAACTGCTGGCGACCAAGAACGACACCAGGCCGCCGGTCAACGACCAGTATTCGCTCGGCATCCGGCAACGGGTCGGGCCGTTCCAGGCGTCGGTCAGCGGGTCGTACCAGCGCGGGCGCAACGGCTACACCTACCTGTTCGCGACCCGCAACAACAACGGGCTGGGCTCCTGCTGCAACACCGCGCCGACCCGCGCCAACGGCTACAGCAACGCGCTGATCGGCTTCGACGGGCTCGATACCAGGTACAAGGCGCTCTTTGTCACGCTGGACAAGAACTATTCGCAGTCGAGCGGCTGGGGCATCAACATCGCCTATACGCTGGGCAAGGGCACCAAGAACGGCGGCGACCTGTTCAGCCTCGACGAGATCACCCCCGACGATTACGGCTATCGCGCCAATGTCGGCGACGAACGCCACCGGGTCGTCGTCTCGGGGCTGGTCGACCTGCCGCTGGGCTTCCAGTTCTCGACGCTGACCACGCTGGGCAGCGGCCAGGCGTACAATGTCGTCGATACCACCGCCGGCACCGAACCGGGGCAGCGCGACTTCCGGGTCGCCTATCCGGACAAGAACTGCATCGGCGGCGTGTTCGCGTTCTGCGAGGTGAACCTGACGCTCGCCAAGCGGTTCACCCTGTTCAACAGCAACGACGGGCTCGAACTCGCGGTGGACGTGCTCAACGCGTTCAACAACAAGAACTATGCCGGCTTCGACGAGGGGATCGACCTGTCCGTCGACCCCGGCCAGGATCCCGACATCCTGGAACCCGCCAATGGCGAAAACGCCAGCCGGCTGCTCACCCTGCCGCGACGCGTCCAGTTCCGCGTCGGCTTCCGCTTCTGATCCGGCCTGCGGGGCGGGTCGCCATTCGACGGGGACCCCGCCCCGCCTGCGGGCGTAGGGAAAGCGCATGATCGACCGTCGCACCCTTCTCGCCGCCGGGCTCGCCACCGGCGCCGCCGCGGCCGCGCCCCGTGCCCGCCCGGGCGACGACGCCCTCGTCACCGACCTGCACGAACGCACCTTTCGCTTCTTCTGGGACACCACGGACGCGCGCACCGGGCTCGCCCCCGATCGCTGGCCCACCCCATCCTTCTCCTCGATCGCCGCGATCGGCTTCGCGCTCACCGCCTATCCGGTCGGGGTCGCCAATGGCTGGATCACCCGCGCGCAGGCCGCGCAGCGCACCCGCACCACCCTCGCCTTCCTGTGGTCGCTGCCGCAGGGGGACGCCGCCACCGGCACCGCGGGGTACAAGGGCTTCTTCTACCATTTCCTCGACGCCGGCGGCCTGCGCTATCGCAACACCGAACTGTCCAGCGTCGACACCACCCTGCTCCTGGGCGGCGTCCTGTTCGCCGGCAACTGGTTCACCCGCGCCGACCCGGTCGAGACCGAGATCCGCGACCTCGCCGACCGCCTCTACGCCCGCGTCGACTGGCGCTGGTTCCAGGACCGCGCCGCCACCGGCGACCCCCGCCTGTCGATGGGCTGGCACCCGGAGTCCGGGTTCATCAAGGCGCGCTGGTACGGCTATACCGAAGCGATGCTGACGTACCTGCTGGCGCTCGGCTCCCCCACCCACCCGATCGGCGCGGAGGCGTGGCCGGCCTGGTGCGCCACCTATGGCCCGCAATGGCGCGGGCAGGGCACCGGCCGCTTCCTGTCCTTCGCCCCCCATTTCGGGCACCAGTACAGCCATTGCTGGGTCGACTTCCGCGGCATCCGCGACCCCGCGATGCGCGAGGCGGGGCTTGACTACTTTCAGAACAGCCGTCGCGCGACGCTCGCCCAGCGCGCCTATGCGATCGCCAACCCCGCCCGCTGGCGGGGCTATCGCGCCGACATATGGGGCCTCACGGCGTGCGACGGCCCCGGCGACTTCGCCCGCACCATCGGCGGCCGCCGACGCACCTTCCACGGCTATGCCGCGCGCGGGCCGATGGGGCAGCATGACGAGCGCGACGACGGCACGCTCGCCCCCACCGCCGCCGCCGCCTCCATCAGCTTCGCGCCCGAGATCGTCGAACCCGCGATCCGCGCGATCCGGCGGGACTATGGCCCCGGCATCTGGGGTCGCTACGGCTTCCTCGACAGCTTCAACCCGACGCTTGCCGATCCCGCGATCCCGGTCGCCAAGGGCCGCATCATCCCCGGCCTCGGCTGGTTCGACACCGACTATCTCGGCATCGACCAGGGCCCGATCGTGGCGATGATCGCGAACGCCCGCACCGACCTGATCTGGGCGACGATGCGGACCAACCCGCACCTGCGCCGCGGCCTGACCCGCGCCGGCTTCACCGGCGGCTGGCTCTGACCACCGGGCTGCCGTCCGCCCTGTCCTACATCGCCGCTTTGTGCTCAAACCTCCGCCATGCGTGCATCGGTCGCCTCTGCTCTCCCCGTCAGGCCGTATCTGGTCCGCACAGGCACCCCGATATGTCGTTTGCCCGTATCCTTTCGTCCACTTCGACCCTGAGAGGCACCTATGCGTGAAGCCGCCATCGTCGCCACCGCCCGCACCGGCATCGGCAAGGCCTATCGCGGCGCGTTCAACGCCACCGAGGCGCCGGTGCTCGCCGCGCATGTCATGAACGCGGTCGTCGAACGCGCGCGGATCGACCCGGCGCGGATCGACGAGATATTCTGGGGCGTCGGCAACCAGTGGGGCACCACCGGCGGCAATGCCGGACGGATGGGCGCGTTCGCCGCCGGGCTGCCCCAGTCGGTCCCCGCCTTCACCCTCGATCGCAAGTGCGGCTCGGGCCTCACCGCGGTCGCGCTCGCCGCGCGCACGATCGTCTGCGACGAGGCGGACGTCGCACTGGCGGGCGGGATGGAGCAGATCAGCTACACCGTCACCAAGGACGCGCCCCGCTTCGTCAACGACAGCGTCACCGCGCTCGTCCCCGCCGCCTACATGCCGATGATCGAGACCGCGGAGATCGTCGCCGACCGCTACGGCATCACCCGCGAGGCACAGGACCGCTACGCCGCCGAAAGCCAGCGCCGCGCCGCCGCCGGGGTCGAGCGGGGTGCCTTTGCCGAGGAGATCGTGCCGATCACCGTCGAGCGCGCGCTGCTCGACAAGGCCGGCGCCCGCACCGGCACCGAAACCGTCACAGTGACCCAGGACGAGGGCATCCGCCCCGGCACCACCTACGAGGCGCTGGCGGGTCTCAAGACCGTCTGGCCCGGCGGCCAGTTCACCGGCCCCGGCACCAGCGTCACCGCCGGCAATGCCAGCCAGTTGTCCGACGGCGCCTCGGCGCAGCTGCTGATGGACCGCGCGACGGCGGAGGCGGAGGGGCTGCCGATCCTGGGCATCTATCGCGGCTTCCAGTCCGCCGGCTGCGCCCCCGACGAGATGGGCATCGGCCCGGTGTTCGCGATCCCCAAACTGCTCGACCGCGCCGGCCTGTCGGTCGGCGACATCGGGCTGTGGGAACTGAACGAGGCGTTCGCGTCGCAATGCCTCCACTGCCGCGACGCGCTCGGCATCGATCCCGACCGCTACAACGTCAACGGCGGCGCGATCGCGGTCGGCCACCCCTTCGGCATGACCGGCAGCCGCCTCGTCGGCCACGCCCTGATCGAAGGCCGCCGCCGCAGCGTCCGCTGGGTCGTGGTCTCCATGTGCACCGCCGGCGGCATGGGCGCGGCGGGGCTGTTCGAGATCGTGTGAGGGCGTGCGGGTGACTCCGGTCCCCGCAAGGGTCGGCGGTGCCTGTGATGCGGGTTCGATCAAGAAGCGTCTGGACCGCTTTGGTCGGGATTTCGGCGTAACGGAGGACGTTGTGATCCATCACGTATCTGTCGGCACCAACGATGTGGAGCGATCGAGAAGGTTCTACGACGCTGTCTTGCCGGGCCTCGGCATCCTGCCCCTGTCGCACGACAAGGCTGGGCTGGGATATTACTGTGGGACCTTCCACTTCAGCGTACAGGTGCCGATCGACGGCCATCCCGCTTCGGCCGGCAACGGCAGCCATGTGGCCTTTGCGGTCGAGGACCGGTCGATGGTGGATCGTTTCCACGAAGCGGCGTTGGCGAACGGCGGCACCGATGATGGCGCTCCAGGCCTGCGGGCAGACTATGACGCGCAATATTATGCAGCCTTCGTTCGCGATCCAGACGGCCACAAGATCGAGGCCGTGACCTACAATTCCCGATAGCCAGACCTCCGACCGCAAGACGGCGTCCCCGATCGCAACCCTCGGCAGGACCGATGCTTCGCCAAGGTCGGCGACGGCCATTTGCACGCTTGGCTCGCCCGTTCCCGATTATTCTGTCCCGAAGGTATCAGTCGCAGATGCAAGACCGGAGTGATCGCGTCGAACGGACGGCTGGCGTCGGTGCCGCCGCCTGCTCGCCTGCGCCCCCGGTTCGTGGACGAACAAACGCCGCCCGTGCTACCCCGCCGGCGGCAGCCGCAGGGTGAACCGGGTTCCCTCCCCCGCCGTGCTGTCCACCGCCAGCGCGGTGCCCAGCCGCGCGGCGAGGTCGCGGCACAGCAGCAGGCCCAGGCCGCTGCCCTTCTCGCCCGCGGTGCCGACGGTGGTGACGCGCTGTTCCAGCCGGACCAGCCGGTCGATCGTCTCGGGCGTCATCCCGACCCCGGTATCCGCGACGGACAGCGCCACCCGCCCGTCCTCCTCCGCCCGCGCGGCGATCGTCACCCGCCCTCCCTCGGGGGTGAACTTGACCGCATTGGCGGTCAGGTTGCGCAGGATGGTGGCGAGCATCGTCCCGTGCGTCTCGACCTCGGCATCGCCGCAATCGACCGCCAGCGTCACGCCCTTGCGCCCCGCCGCCGCACCGCACCCCTCGACCGCGCTCTCGATCAGCGGCTGGAGCAGCACCGGCGCGGTCGCCACCTCCGCGCTGTCCATCTGCAGGCTCGCCCAGGTGAACAGGTCGTCCATCAGCCGGTGCGCCTGCTGCGCCGCATCGCGGATGCCGCGCGCCCGCGCCTCGACCCGCGCATGGTCCTTTTCCGCCACCGCCTCGCTCAGCACCTCCGACATGCCCAGCATCACCTGGAACGGGTTGCGCAGGTCGTGACCGATGATCGACAGCAGCAGCGCCTGCTGCCGGTTGAGCGCGTCCAGCGCCGCCGACTTCTCCTCCAGCTCCGCCAGGAACCCGCGCCGCGCCTTGGCATAGCGGATCGCGCGCGCCAGCGTCTGCGGCGTCATCTCCGCCTTGGCGAGGTGGTCGAGAGCGCCGGCGCGCATCAGCTCGACCGCGGTCTCGGGGTCGCTCTCGCCGGTCAGCATCATTACCGCATGGCCGCCGCCCTCCGGCGCGATCAGCCGCGCCAGCACGTCGAACGCGTCCATGTCGGGCAGGCGATAGTCGAGCAGGACGCAATCGAACGCCGCCCCGCCGGTCGGGGTCGCGGCCGCCGCAAGCCCCGCCGCGCCGTTCGCCGCCTCCGCCAGTTCCCAGTTCAGGTCCGACGCCTTCAGCGCGCGGCGCACCGCCTGCCGGTCCACCGCGTCGTCGTCGATCAGCAGGATGCGGGTCAGCGTCGGCAAGGGGTGTCAGGCCGGCAGCTCGATGATCTTCCAATAATGCTCCAGCAGGCCCACCGCCTCCATGAAGGTGCCGGCCGGGTCCTGCTTGACGATGTACCCCGCGACATTGTGGCCATAGGCGCGCGCCTTGTCCTCGTCCGCCTTGGACGTGGTGATCATGAACACCACCGAACCCTTGAGGTCGTCGTCGGCACGGATCGTTTCCAGGAACTCGATCCCGTTCATCCGCGGCATGTTGAGGTCGAGCAGGATCATGTGCGGCTTGGGCAGCCTGGCGTGCCCGTTCTCCCCGCGCAGGATCTCCAGCGCCTCGATCCCGTCGCGCGCGACGGTGATCGGGTTGCCGATCCGGCTCTTGGAGAAGGCGCGCTTGAGGCCCTGGACATCGACCTCGTCGTCCTCGACCAGCAGGATGTTCACCGTTGCCGTCATGCGCGCTCCTTCGGGTCCACCGGCCAGGTGAAGTGGACATCCAGCCCGCCGGCATCGCCGCCCGCCAGCCACACCGTCCCCGCCTGCCGCTCCACCAGCTTTCTTACGATCGCGAGCCCCATTCCGCTACCCTCCACCTCGTCGCGGGGGCGCAGCGTCTGGAACATCCCGAACACGCGCTCGCGGAACTGTTCGGGGATGCCCGCGCCGTTGTCGCTCACGGTGAACGCGTAAAGGTGGTCGCGACGGTCCGCCTTGACCCGGATCAGGCCGCGGGCCGGGTCGGGATGGTGCTTGATCGCGTTGCCGATCAGGTTCTGCAACACCTGCGCCAGCGGCGCCTGCGCCGCGCGCAGCGTCGGCAGCGACGGATCGGCCTCGATCCGGAAGCCCTCGGGCGGCGCCACCAGCACCGCCAGCTCGTCGACCAGCCCGGCGGTGTCGACCTCGCGCACCACATTGTCGCCGCGCCCCGCGCGCGAATAGGCGAGCAGGTCCGACAACAGGCTCTCCAGCCGCCGCACCCGGCTGCGCAGCAGGTCCATGTTGGTGCGGGTGTCGCCGTCCAGCTTGTCGCCCAGGTCCTCCTCGATCCAGCTCGCCAGGTTCTCGATCCCGCGCAACGGCGCCTTGAGGTCGTGGCTGGCGACATAGGCGAACTGTTCCAGCTCCTCGTTGGAGCGTTGCAGGTCGTGCGCCTGGTGCCGCAGCTGCCGGTCGATCTGCTTGCGGTCGGTGACGTCGGTGAACAGCGCCACCACCCCCAGCACCCGCCCCCCCTCGCCCGGACCACCCGGCGCGCGGTGCGGGCGCAGCGTGCCCTCATGGTCGCGCAGGGTCTCGCCGTCGCCCAGCTGGAACGCGAAGCGCACCTCCTCCCCCGCCAGCGCGCGGGGCAGGTCGGCGATGCCGGGAAAGCTCCCGCGCGCGAACACCTCGTCGACCGGACGGCCGGTAAGCTGGCCGACATCCGCCTCCGCCAGGTCGAACCGGCGCCCGAACTCCTCGTTCAGGAAGCCGATGCGCCGGTCCGCGCCCAGATAGCCGATCATCGCCGGCATGGTGTCGGCGGTGACGCGCAGCACGGACGTGCGGTCGAGCTCGACCAGGCTGTCGCGGAACACCGCCACCGCGCGCGCGATCGCCCCCACCTCGTTGCGCTGCCGGACGCTGGGGATGGTCACCGCGGTGTCGCGCAGCACCAGCCGGCGCACGGTGTCGGCCAGCTTCACCAGCGGCCGCGTGACCACCCGGCTGATGATGAGCGCCGCCGCGACGCAGATCGCGAGCGTGACCAGCAGCGAGGTCCACAGCGCCAGCTCGGCGGTACGCTGCGCCTGCTCCACCACGCGGTTCTGCCGCGGCAGCCCGGCGCGCTCGATCGCCTCCACCACGCCCAGCCGCACGCGAAAGGCGTCAAAGCGGACCCGGTTGCCCCCGCCCGCCGCGACCAGCGCGGTGCGACGCGCCGCCGACGGCTCCGCCAGCGCCCGCGCCAGCGACGCTTCGGTGCTCGCCTGCCACCCGCGCGCGACCCGCTCCGCCTCCGCCACCAGCGCCAGCTCGCGCGGGTCATCGGCCACCAGCACGCGCACGTCGCGGATCGCACGGTCCAGCGCGACCCGGCCCGCGCGATAGGGCTTCAGATTGTCCTGGTCGGCGGTCAGGAAATATCCCCTGACGCCCGTCTGCTGGTCGAGCATCGCGGTGCGGAACGCCCCCAGTCCGGCGATCACCTGCGCGGCGTGGTAGCGGCGGGCCGTGGCCTCGCGCAGCTGCCCCAGCGTCAGCAGCACCCCGCCGCTGCCCAGCAGCGCCACCAGCGCGATCGCCGCGATCGCCAGCCCCAGGGTCCGGTTCAGACTGTATCGATTGTCCTGCATCCCCGCAGGTCTAGCGCGGGCGGTAGCGCAAGCCCAGCCACAGGGCGCGCGGGGTCGCGCGCTCCACGACGCCGCCCGCGCCGACACCGGCCTCCACCGTCGCGTCGAACAGGTTCTCGGCCCGCAATTCGGCGGCCAGCGCGGGGGTCACCGGCACCGCCAGATAGGCGTCGAGCGTGGTGGCGGGCGCCAGCCGGCGGGTGTTGGCATCGTCCTCCCACTGGCCCGCCAGGTGCCGCAGCGTCAACGACGCCAGAGCGCCCTCCCCCGCCCCCGATGTCGGGGTCCAGTCGACGGACGCGGACACCTGGTCGCGCGGTGTTTGCGCCGGGCGCAATCCGTCCAGCGCCGCCGCCGCACCGTCCGCGCGCACCCGCGGGTCGAGGTGGCTCCACGACCCGCGCACTCCCACCACGCCCAGCCGCCAGCCGGCATCCAGCTCGATCCCGCGGCTGCGGATCGTGTCCAGGTTCTGCCGCACGCGATACACGCCCCCCGCCGCGACGAAGCCGACCAGCGGAAAGCTGCCCGGCCCCGATCCCGCCGAGACGTTGGCGATCGCATCGTGCAGCCGGTTGTCGAACGCGGTCGCGCCCAGGCTGACGCCAGCCGCCGGTGCCAGCGTCAGCCCCGCCTCGAACCCCGACAGGGTTTCGGGGCGCAGCGCCGGATTGGCCGCGGTTGCGTCGGCGCCCGCCCGAAAGGGGCGGTACAGCTCGTTGAGGGTCGGCAGCCGCCAGCCGCGATAGCCGGCCGCGCGCACCGTGACCCCCTCGACCGCACGCCACGCCGCACCGACCCGTCCGGTCGCCTGCGTGCCGTGCCGGTCGACGAACCGCAGGTCGGTCAGCGCCGCGCCACCCGCGATCGGCCGTTCGGCCAGCGCGCCATCGCCGATCCGCCACCGGTCCATCCGCCCGCCCGCGGTCAGCGTCAACCCACCCGTCTCGACGCTGCCGTCCGCGAACAGCCCGGCGGTGACGTTGGTGCCGCCTGCCACCCGCCGCCGGGTCGGCGCACCTTGGACGAAGGTGAACAGCTCCTGCGTCCGTCCGCTCACGTCGCGCCAGTCCCCGCCCAGCCGCAGCGCCAGCCCCTCCGGCAACGGCGGCACCACCTCTACCCGCGCGCCGATCCCGGTCGCGGGCGTGTTGTACTGGTCCAGCGTACGGGTCGCGACGGTCCGCGCGGCGTCGATCCCGGCAAAGCTCGACCGGAAGCCCCGGGTCTGGAGATAGGTCAGCGCCGACCACCCCCATCGCCCCCGCCCGACCAGCCGGATGCTGGCATCCGCGCCTTGGGAGGTATTGCCGGTGAAGCGGGTGCCCCGCTCGCGCCGGTCGGTAAAGGCGGCAAGCCCGGTCTGGAGCTCCGTATTCCCCAGCCGCACCACGCCGCGCGCCGCCATCGACGCCTGCTCATATGGTGCACGCCGATCCGCCGCGCCCCGGCTGCCCGCCACGATCGGCACGAAGCCGTCACCGGCGGCATAGCCACCCGCGAGCGTCAGGAACCCGCCGGGCCGTACCAGCGCTGTCGATGCCTGCGCGTCGACGGCATCGCGGCTGCCCCCCGCGACCCGGCCGGACAGCGCCGCGTCGGGCACCGCGCTTTCCAGCTCCACCGTGCCAGCCAGCGCGCCCGGCCCCTGCACACCGCTGCCGCCGCCGCGTGTCACCCGGATCCGCTCCAGCCGATCGGGCGCATAGGCCGGGAACGCCACCCAGCCGCCGAACGGATCGGTCTGCGGCACGCCGTCCAGGATCAGCAGCGCCCGGCTCGACGCATTGCCGCCCAGGCCGCGCAGCGTGATCCCCTGGCTGGTCGGATTGGCCGATCGCGAATCCGACCGGCGGAACTGCTGCAACCCCGCGACATCGGCCAGCACGCTTTCCAGCCGGTTGGCGGCGTTGGCCTCGATCCGGGCGCGGTCGATTTCCACCACGTCGAACGCGCGGTCGCCGGGCTGATCGGCCAGCCCGCGGCCGGTGACGACGATGTCGCCGGGCTCGACAGCAACGGTCTGCGCTCCCGCAGGGACGGCGACGACTAGAAACGACAAAACGGTACGAGAAATCATGGCGCCCCGTTCACACGAAAGCGCTCACGCCCGATAGCCCCCACCCGGCGTCGCCGGATGGGGGAACGGCCGCAAGGGTCGTCAGCGTGACTTCTGGTACAGCTTGTTCGCGATCTCGAACATTTCCTCGGGCGCATAGTCCGGGGTGAACGCACAGGGCACGCCCGCCAGCTGGGCGAGCTTGCCGCCCTCGGGAATGCCGTCGACCACTTCCAGCGCGCCCGGCGGATCGCCCGGCAACGCCACCTCGTCGTTGGACCAGATGCCCGCGATCTCCTTGTAGTCGTCGGGGCTCCACGTATACAGCCGCCGGTGCGATCCCTCGTCCAGATACTTCTGGCTCTCGGGGATCTTGCTCAGGTCGATGTTCGGGGTCGGCAGCATCTTCTTGATGTCGACGCCCGTGATCTTCTCCAGCGCCAGCGCATAGGCATGGGCATGGACGCTGCCGCGCACCAGCAGATACCCGCACACCTCGCGCCCGGTCGGGTCGCTCAGCGTCTCGTACACCCGCAGCTTGTGGAGCCGCGCCCCGCATTCGAGGTGGAAATTGTGCAGCAGGTCGGTGACGACGTTGCCGGTGGTGGTGATGAAATCGTTGTTCCACGACCGGCCCATCGAATCGGTCGGGGTCGCACCGCCGCCGTTGGACAGGAAGCTCGCCGCATCACGGATTTCCGCCATCGCCGCGAACGGGGTCATCGACACGTCGCCGCCATCGCCGGTGTCGTCGCCGTCCGGCCCGTTGGCGAGCATGTTGACGCCGGCCGAGACCAGCTCGACATGCCCCAGTTCTTCCGCGGTGATCGACGCGACCAGGCTGTAGAACGGGCGCAGCTTGCTCTTCGACTTGAAGTTGAAGCTCTGGAACATGTAGTTCCCCAGCGTCGACATCTCGCCATATTTACCACCCAACAGCTCGCGCAGCGCCGCGGCGGCGTTAGGGTCCTGGCTGGCGGGATCGGGCAGATTGGCCTGAAGCTTGTCGACTCGCATGAACATGCTGGTTCTCCTTTGACTTGCGGCCTCAACCGGTCAGCGCAGCGATGGAGCCGCGCAGCAGCCATAATCGGACGAACCGTTGGTCGCCGGCGTAACGACCCGATCGGGCGGCCCCGCCGCCGGCGCCATGCCCGCATTCCGTGCGTTGAGACGGCCGTGACCGCACGCAGACCCTGGACCCCCGTTCGCCTTCTCATCACCCGCTCCGCGATGGGCTGGGACCATGGCCGCGCGATTGCGGAGCGGGCGGGCGCGCTCGGCGTCCCCGTCACCGAACTGCCCGGCGACCGGCTCCAGCTCGGGCTGCCCGACGATCCGCGTGCCGCCTATGCCGCCGCCAAGCGGACGCTGGCGGTGGTGGTCGCGCCGCCGTCGAAGCGTCGGCTTCAGCCGATCGCGCCATCGGCGGACTGGCGTGTCGACCTCGCGGAAGGGTGCCCCGCGCATTGCAGCTACTGCTACCTCGCCGGATCGCTCGCCGGCCCGCCGATCACCCGCGCCTATGCCAACCTCCCGGAAATCCTCGCCGTTCTTCCCGACCATCTCGGCCGCGGCCAGGTCACGTCGCGCAGCCGCCACCGCGCGCACGAAGGCACCACGTTCGAAGCGTCCTGCTACACCGATCCGCTCGGGATCGAGCATCTGACCGGCTCGCTCGCCACCACCATCGCGCATTTCGGCGCGTGGGACACCGATGCCCAGCTCCGCTTCACCACCAAGTTCGCCAGCGTCGATCCCCTGCTCGCGATCGATCACGGGCGCCGCACCCGCATACGCGTGTCGCTCAACCCCGCCGCCTATGCCCGGTTCGAGGGCGGCACCGCCCCTGTCGCCGACCGCCTCGTCGCGATGCGCGCGATGGCCGATGCGCGGTATCTGGTCGGCCTCACCGTCGCCCCGATCATCATCGCTCCCGGCTGGGAAGCGGCCTATGACGAACTGTTCGCGCAGATCGCCGCCGCGCTCGCCGGCGCCCCCGATCCCGACCTGACGGTGGAACTCATCACACACCGCTACACCGAAGGGTCCAAGGCGGTGCTCGACAGCTGGTACCCCGGTTCGGCGCTCGACATGACGGAGGCGAACCGCGCCGCCAAGCGCAACAAGTTCGGCGGGATCAAGCAGGTCTACGACGCCGACACGATGCGGACCGCGCGTACCTTCTTCGAGGCTGCGGTCGCGCGCCATCTGCCCGCCGCGCGTATCCTGTATTGGACATAACCGGCGTTATCTTAACCTTCATTCCGCAGCGCGGCACGGGAACGCGACTCCGCGTCCGCGCGTCTTCCCGTCCCATGATCGAAACCAAGCAGTTGTTCGCCTGGCAGCCGCCGGCTCATCCCGAGCTCCAGGCGGAGCTCCACGCCCATGTCGCGGAGGCGGCATTCCCCTGCGTCGGCGCCAAGGCGGCACTGGCCAAGGGCACGCTGGAGGTGCTCGCCTGCCGCAGCCTCGACAGCGCCTGGGACGATGTCCGCATCCACGAACGGCTGCTCCACTTCGCCCACGCCTATCGCGACGATCCCAAGCTGTTCCGCAGCCTGGCCGTGGTGTTCGAAGGCCCCGGCGAACTCGACGAGACGACGTTCGAGCGCCACCTGTGGACCCGCGTCCAGTCGCTGTCCGACAAGGACGTGTGGCGTGGCCAGCCTTATGACGACAGTGTCAGCCCCGATCCCGACAGCCCGCATTTCTCGCTCAGCTTCGGCGGCGAGGCGTTCTTCGTGGTCGGCCTGCACCCGCAGGCGAGCCGCCCCGCGCGCCGCTTCGCCTACCCGACCATGGTCTTCAACCTCCACGACCAGTTCGAGATCCTGCGCGCCCAGGGCAAGTATGAAGGGATGCGCGAGAAGATCATGGTCCGCGACGAGGCGCTGGCGGGGTCGCGCAATCCGATGCTCGCCCGCCACGGTGAATCGAGCGAGGCGCGCCAGTATAGCGGCCGGGCGGTCGACGGTGCCTGGCAGTGCCCCTTCCACTACAAGGGCGACGCCGCGAATGACGGCTGACGCGATCGAGATTCCCGAACGCAGCGGCACCGCCTTCCGCCTTGCCGCGGGCGACCGGCTGGTGGTGATCGACCCGCGCGGCAAACAGGTCGCTGACCTCCTCGCCTTCAACGCCGACGACCTCGACGAGGTGATCTCCTCGGGCCGTACGCTCGACTACGCCGAGACGATCTATCTCACCACGGGGCACAAGCTCTATTCGAATCGCAGCCGCGTGATGCTGGCGATCGAGGACGACACCGTCGGCCGTCACGACTTCCTGCTGACGCCGTGCAGCGTCGACACCTTTCACCACTTCTACCCGACCCTGCCTCCCCATCGCGGCTGCTTCGGCAATCTCGTCGCCGCGCTGGAGCCGTATGGCATCACCCCCGATCGCATCCCGACCGCGTTCAACTGCTTCATGAACGTGCCGGTCGACGGCGAAACCGGCAAGCTCCGCGTCCTGCCGCCGATCAGCCGCGCCGGCGACCACATCGCCTTCCGCGCCGGCATGGACCTGGTCATCGGCCTCACCGCCTGCTCGGCCCCGGACTCGAACGGCGGCAGCTTCAAGCCGATCCACTACCGGATCGAACGTTGATCGGTCCGTCGCCCCGGACCTGATCCGGGATCGAGGGCGCTACCTTCCCACCCCCGCGCCACGACCATATGGGCTCGATGCCTCCCGAAAACCGGCACCGGATCAGCGCTTCGCCGCCAGTTCCACTGCCCTTCCGATCAGTCCGACGAACCGGCCGTCATCCACCGCCGCGGCCGGATCGTTCCAACTCGCCGACAACGCATGCCAGCCACCGTCGCGCGCCTGGAGCAGCAAGGTCATCGCAATCACCCCCGGCTCCGACCCGCCCTTGTAGCCCAGGTATCGCCACCCCTCCGCCGCCGCCCCGACGCCCGGATTCTTCGCCAGGATCGCCCGCGCCTCCGCCGCCGGCCCGCTCTCGGTGTGACGCCGCAGCCAGTCCATCACCCGCACCATGTCGGCGGGGCTGGCGAACCATTCCGCGGTCTCGATCTGCAACGGCTTGCCGGCCGCGAACATCTGCCCGTCGATCGCGCTGACCGGCGCACGCGCGACCTCCCCCGCCAGCAGCCTGCGCCGTCCCGCCTCGTCCGCCACGGCCCAGCGTCGCCCGATCGCGCCACCCTCGACGCCCTTCAGCTTGAACACATCTAGCGTGCCCAGGAACGGCCGCATCCCCGCCGGTTTCGCGATCCCCACCACCGGCAGCATCGCTTCCACCCTGTCGCGCCCCAGCGTGCGCAGCAGGACGTCGGTGGCGCTGTTGTCGCTGACCGCGATCATCCGCTCGGCCAGCTCACGCAGCGGCACCGCGGCGCCCGCGGGTAGCTGCGCGTAGCTACCACCAGGCAGCGGCGTCCCGTCCAGCATCACGGTGTCGGTCCAGCGCCGCTCGCCCGCGACGATGCTCCGTACCAGTTCGGCCAGGATGACCAGCTTGAACTCCGATCCGATCGCGAACACCCGGTCGGCGTTGCGCGCCATCACCGGCACCGGCGGACCCTCGCCCAGCCGCACCAGCGTGAACCCAGTCGTCCCCGGCAAGGCCGCCAGCGCCGCATCGATCTCGCCCAGGGTCGCAACGCGGGGCGTCATGCCGATGATGCGCAGCCCGGTTACCTGGTGCGCACCTGAGGGATCGACCACGATCTGGAGGTCGGCCACCGCGTCGCGATAACCGAGCCTGACACTCGCCGCCCAGGGCGAACGCGGCGTCGTCGTTTCCACCTGTGTCACCGGACCGTTGGCCGTACGCAACTGTGCGGCGAGCGCGGTAACCTGCGCGGCAGAAACCTGCGCCAGGAACGCGGGCGCAAAGATCGCCGCAGGATCGCCGCTGCCACCCAGCAGGGCGACCACCTCGGCCAGCCGTACATCCAGCGCCGGATCGGCCTTGGCGGACGCTACAGCCTCAGGTCCCGCCTGGACAGGTGACTGTAGGGAAGCTCCCGCCTGCTGCGGCACGCCTGCGCCCGCCAACAACATCGACGCCCAAAGCCCCACCATGGCCACCCCCACCCGCTACATCGGGTGTTCTAGGTCGCCAAGACAGGCAGCGTCAATCGGGCTTCAGGCAGGCGACGATCCCTGCGATCGCGGCCAGCGTTCCCTCCGGGTCCTTGACCCGCACCGTGTCGAGCCCGAGCTCCTTGGCCGGATAGTCGTTGCCGCCGGGGAAGATCGCGTCCCCGATGAACATCATCGCATCGAGCGGGATGCCGCTGGCGTCGCTCAGCTTTTTGAGGCCATATGCCTTGTCCACCCCCTTCTGGGTGATGTCGATCGAGGTTGCCCCCCCCATGTTGATCGACAGGTCGGGGAGCCGCTGCTTCAGGTCCGCCTGGATTACCCGGCGCTTGGCGAAGTCGGGGTCCCAATGCTCCTTGGCATCGATCGGCGCCTGCTGGCCGAGTGCGGAAAAGGTGATCTGCGACCCCCGATCCTCGATCCGCTCGCCCCAGGTCTGTTCGGGCTTGAACCCGGTCGCTTCCAGCGAGGCATTGAACGACTCGATGATCTCGCGGCGCTGCTCGGCGGTGAACAGCTCGGCATAGACCGCGGTCCACGCGCCGCCCTGGTGCGTGTACAGCTTGGTGCCGGTGGTCGGCATCAGCCACAACCGGCTCAGGTCCGCCCGCGCGGGCAGCCTGGAGGCCACCTGCTTGTCGAACTGCGGCCAGTCCCCGCCGGAGATCACCGCGACATGCGCCACGCCCAGCAGGTCGGCCAGCGCTTCCCCCATCGGTTCGCCCAGCGGCTGCTTCGATTCGGCCAGCGTTCCGTCCAGGTCGAAGGCGACAAGCTGCTTCACGTGATGCTCCCCTTGAGAATGATCGTGTCGATCGCGTGCGCCACGCCATCGGCCTCGTTGCCGCGGGTGACGTGCGCCGCCCCTTGCCGCATCGCATCGGGGGCGTTGCCCATCACGATCGGCAGCGCCACCCGCTTCAGCATCGGCAGGTCGTTGGCCTGGTCCCCGATCGCGGCGGTGTCCTCCAGCGGCACCCCCAGCGCATCGGCCAGCGCCGCCACGCCCTCGCCCTTGTTGGCCTCGAGCGCGGTGATGTCGAGATAATAGGTCTGCGACTGCGCCACCGTCGCCCGGCCCGCATGGCCGGTCTCGATCCGCGCTTGCAGGTCGCGCAGCACCTCGGGCTCGTCACTGACGAAGGTGATCTTGTCCACCCGGGTCGCCAGCTCGGCGAAGTCGTCGCGAATCACCGGCTGCTGGTTCGACGCGACCCGCTCATGCTCGACATGCACGCCTCGATCGCTCGTGGCGTACCAGCGGTCGTCGGCGAACACCCAGATGTCGACGGGGGTCCCGGCCGCCAGCGCCAGCGCGCCCCGCGCCACCTCGGCATCGACCAGATGGTGCACCGTCTCGCGCCCGTCGCGGGTGAAGACGATCCCGCCGTTGAACGCCGCCACCGGCACGTCGAGGTCGAGCGCCTCGACGATCGGCAGGATCCCCGATCGCGGCCGCGCCGAGATGATGGTGAACGCGACACCCGCATCGCGCAACTGCCGCACCGCCGCAATCGTAGCGGGGGTCAGGCGCTTGTCCTTGTCGACCAACGTGCCGTCGACGTCGGAGACGAGCAGGCGGATCGTCATGCCCGCACACCCTCATGCCCGACCCGCTGCAAGACCCATGGATCGCCCCCAGCCAGAAATCCGGCGGCCCGGATCGCGCCCGCAGCCCTGCGCGACGCCAAGGCGATGACGGGATCGCACCCGTCCACCATCGCCACTCTCATTGCGGCATTTCCACATGCCCGCCGAAGCCGAAGCGCATCGCCGACAGCACCTGATCGCCGAAGGTATGCTCCACCCGGCTGCGATAGCGCGCGAACAGCGACGCGGTGAGGACGTTGGCGGGCACCTTCTCCTCCATCGCCGCGTCGATCGTCCACTGGCCCTCGCCCGAATCCGCGACATGGCCCGAGAACTGCGCCAGCGAGCAATCCTTGGCGAGCGCCGCCGCGGTCAGGTCGAGCAGCCAGGACGAGATCACGCTGCCACGCCGCCACACCTCGGCGATGTCGGTCAGGTTGAGGTCGAAGCGCTCGTCCTCGGGCACCTTGTCCGACGCCTTGCCCTTCAGGATGTCGAATCCCTCGGCATAGGCCTGCATCAGCCCGTATTCGATGCCGTTGTGGATCATCTTGACGAAATGGCCCGCGCCCGGCGGCCCGGCATGGATGAACCCCTTTTCCGCGCGCCAGTCCTGCCCGCCCGGACGGTCATAGGGGGTGCGCGTGATGTTGCCGACGCCGGGCGCCAGCGTCTCGAAGATCGGGTCGAGAAAGGTCAGCACCTCGTCGCGCCCGCCGAGCATCATGCAATACCCGCGCTCGCGCCCCCACACGCCGCCGCTGGTGCCGACGTCGACATAATCGACCCCCTTGGCGGCCAGCTCCTTCGCCCGGCGGATATCGTCCTTGTAGAAGCTGTTGCCCCCGTCGATGATGATGTCGCCGTGGCTGGCGTGCTCGGCGATGGCCATCACCGTCATTTCGGTGATCTCGCCCGCGGGCAGCATCACCCACCAGATCGCCCGCTCGTCGAGCTTGGCGCGCACGTCGTCCAGCGAGGTCGCGGCGATCGCGCCCTCGCCGGCAAGCTTCGCGACCGCCTCCGCGTCGCGGTCATAGGCGACCACCTCGTGCCCGCCGGCGATCAGCCGCCGTGCCATGTTGCCGCCCATCCGGCCTAGGCCGATCATGCCGAGTTTCATGCTGGAATCCTGTGCTTGGACAATGGCAGGCACAACGGCGCGCGGGGCCGGACGATCCCGGCCCCGCGCCCGATCGCGATCAGGCCGCGGCGGGCTGCTTCTGCGCAATGCTGCCCAGCAGGTCGTCGAACGCCTTGGCGAACGAGGCGACGCCCTCCAGCACCAGCGCGTCGGTGACCCCGGTCAGGTCCAGCCCCAGCCGCTCCGCCTCCGCCATCACAGCGCTGGCCTCGTCGGTCCCGGTCGTCAGCGTCTCGCCCACCGTGCCCCGCTCGCGGAAAGCGTCCATCGTCGCGGGCGGCATGGTGTTCACCGTGTCGCGCCCGATCAGCGTGTCGACATACAGCGTGTCGCGATACGCCTTGTCCTTGGTCCCGGTCGATGCCCACAACAGCCGCTGCGGCTGTGCACCCTTGGCGGCAAGCGCCTGCCACCGGTCGGACTTCTCGAAGTCGAGGAACCACCGGTACGCCATCTTGGCGTTGGCGATCGCCACCTTGCCGCGCAGCGCCTTGAGCGCCTCGGCCTCCGGGTCGCCCTCGCCCACGCGCCGGTCGATCTCCTTGTCCACCGTGGCATCGATCCGGCTGACGAAAAAGCTGGCGACGCTGGCGATCCGGTCGATCGGCTGGCCCTGGCGCACCCGCTCCTCGAGCCCGGTGGCATAGGCCTCCGCGACACGGATGTACGCGTCCAGCGCGAACAGCAGCGTCACGTTGACGTTGATCCCCGCCGCGATCGTCGCGCTGATCGCCGGGCCGCCCGCCAGCGTACCGGGGATCTTGATCATCAGGTTGGGGCGGTCCACCGCCGCCCACAGCTTCCGTGCCTCCGCGATCGTCGCGTCGGTGTCGTCGGCGATGTACGGCGACACCTCCAGGCTGACATAACCGTCGCGCGCATCGGTCCGCTCGTACACCGGCGCCAGCGTCTCGGCCGCGGCCTTGATGTCCTGGATCGCGAGATGCTCGTACCGGTCGATGGTCGCCGCATCCGGGTTCTCCCGGTCGTAGCTGGCGAGCGTGCCGTCATAGGCCTCGCCATGCCCCATCGCCTTCTCGAAGATCGACGGGTTGGACGTGACCCCCGACAGCCCGTCCTCCTCGACCAGCGTCTTGAGCCCGCCCGCTTCCAGGAACTTGCGGTCCACGAAGTCGAGCCACACCGCGGTGCCGGCGGCGGAAAGGTCGTTCAGCTTGCCCATCGTCTTGTGTCCTTCTCTCGTCACCCCGGGCCGCGACCCGCGGTCCCGCCGCTTCCCGATCCCGCAGCAGGCGGATCAGCGCGACATCGCCTCGCGCGCCACCTTGACCACATTGTCCACCGTGAAGCCGTACTTGTCCGCCAGCTTCGCGATCGGGGCCGAAGCGCCGAAGGTCGACATGGTGATGGTGCGGCCCTCATGCCCGACATATTTGTGCCAGCCGAACTCGCCCGCCATCTCGACCGCGACGCGCGCCTTGCACTCGCCCGGCAGAACCGAGCTCTTGTAGTCCTCGTCCTGCGTCTCGTACCGGTACCAGCTCGGCATCGAGACGACCCGCGCCTTGACGCCGTCGGCGGTCAGCTGCTCGTACGCCTTGACCACCAGCGACAGCTCGCTGCCCGTCGCCATCAGGATCACCTCGGGCATGCCCTCGCAATCGGCGAGCACATAGCCGCCCTTGAGCGTTCCCTCCGCCGACGCGTATTTGCTCCGGTCGAGCGTCGGCAGCGCCTGGCGGCTGAAGATCAGCGCGGTCGGGTGCGCGGCGTCCTCCACCGCGCCCTTCCAGGCCCAGGCGACCTCGTTGGCGTCGCCCGGCCGGATCGTGTCGAGCCCCGGGATCGCGCGCAGCGTCGCCAGCTGCTCGATCGGCTGGTGGGTCGGCCCGTCCTCGCCCACCCCGATCGAATCGTGGGTGAAGACGAAGATCGAACCCAGCTCCATGATCGCCGACAGCCGCACCGGCGGCCGCATATAGTCGAGGAACACCAGGAAGGTGGAGCCATAGGCCCGCAGGTGCGACAGCGACATGCCGTTGACCACCGCGCCCATGCCGTGCTCGCGGACCCCGAAGTGGAAGTTCTGCCCGGCGTAGTTTCCGGCCTCGAAGCTGTCCTTGCCCTTGATGTCGGTCTTGGTCGACGGCGATAGGTCCGCCGATCCGCCCAGCAGCCACGGCACCCGCGCCGCCAGCGCGTTGAGCACCTTGCCGCCCGAATCGCGGCTGGCGATCCCCTTCTCGTCCGCCGGGAACTCGGGCACATCCGAATCCCAGCCCTCGGGCAGCTCGTCCTTGAGCATCAGGTCGAGTTCGCCCGCCAGCTCGCCATGCTCGCCGCGATACCGCTCCACCAGCTCGACCCACCCGTCGCGCAGGGCCTCGCCGCGCTTCAGCGTGCCCCGGAAATGGTCCAGCACGCCGTCGGGGACGAAAAAGCTCTTTGCCGGATCCCAGCCATAGGCCTGCTTGGTCTTGGCGACGTTCTCCTCGCCCAGCGCCTCGCCATGTGCCTTTTCGGTGCCGGCGCGGGGGCTGCCCCAGCCGATCACCGAATGGACGACGATAAAGGTCGGCCGGTCGTCGCACGCCTTGAACGCCTCGATCGCCGCGGTCAGCGCGCCGACGTCGTTGGCGTCGTCGACATGCAGCACCTGCCAGCCATAACCCTCGAACCGCTTGCCGACATCCTCGTCAAACGCCAGGCTGGTCGCCCCCTCGATCGAGATGTGGTTGCTGTCGTAGATCCAGCACAGGTTGGACAGCTTGAGGTGCCCCGCCAGGCTCGCCGCCTCGGACGCCACGCCTTCCATCATGTCGCCGTCGCCGCACAGCGTGTAGACGTCATGGTCGAACAGCGTGAAGCCCGGCTTGTTGTACCGCGCCGCCAGCCACCGCTCGGCGATCGCCATGCCGACGGAGTTGCCGCACCCCGCGCCCAGCGGCCCGGTGGTGGTCTCGACCCCGGTGGTGTGACGGTATTCGGGATGTCCCGGCGTCTTGGACGACAGCTGCCGGAACTGTTCGATGTCGGACAGGCTCACCGCCTCCTGCCCGGTCTTCTCGCCGTCCGCGCCGATCTCCTCGATCCCGGCCAGGTGGATCAGGCTGTACAGCAGCATGGACGCATGCCCGACCGACAGCACGAAACGGTCGCGATTGGGCCAGTCGGCATGGCGCGGGTCGTAGCGCAGGAATTTGGACCACAGCGCATATCCCACCGGCGCCAGCGCCATGGGCGTCCCCGGATGGCCCGAATTGGCCTTCTGCACCGCGTCCATCGACAGGGTGCGGATCGTGTCGATGGTCAACCGTTCGATCGATCCGTCCTCGCGGAACGCGTTCGATTCGGCGACTTGAGTAGCGCTATCAGTCATTTGTGATGCCTCGGCTGGTCGGTCGATCGAACGCGGCGCCCGCGTTTCGGTTGCGCCTAGCCGACCAGCGCGTGTCGTTCCAGCCGCGTGACGATTCCGTCCGCCGCAAGATAGGCGGCGTCCACCTCATGAAGGAACAGCCCGTGCCCCAGCACGCCCGGGATCGCCTCGATCGTCGCCGCCAGCGCAGCGGGCTCGGCGGGTATCGCGAACCGCGCGTCGACGACATGGTTGCCGTTGTCGGTGACGAAGGGTGCGCCGTTCGCCATCCGCAGCGCGGGATCGGCGTTCATCTGGGCAAGCGCGGCCAGCACGAAACCGGCGGCGAAGGGCAACACCTCCAGCGGCAGCCGCGCCGCGCCGATCGCCTCGACCCGCTTGGACCCGTCGGCGATCACCACCATGCGCCGGCTCGCCGCCGCGACGATCTTCTCGCGCAGCATCGCCCCGCCTGCGCCCTTGATCGCGCGCAGGCCCGCGTCGATCTCGTCCGCGCCGTCGATCGTCAGGTCGACCGACGCCCTGTTCGCGAAGTTCCGGCACGCGATCCCTGCCGCCCGCGCCGCCGCCTCGCTCGCCAGCGAGGTCGCCACCGCCTCGATCCGCAACCCTTCGCGAACCCGCGCCCCCAGCGCCGCGATCGCGAACGCCGCGGTGGAGCCGGTGCCCAGCCCCACCAGCATGTCCGGTTGCACTTCCGCCACCGCCGCCTCGGCCGCCAGCCGCTTGTCCGCCTGCCTGTTCGCCTGCTTGTCCATTCCGCCCCAACGCGGGCGGGCGTCCCGACGATCCTGCCACAGCTTGCGACAATTTCGGTCAACCCATGTGGTTGATCGCGCCGGCTCGCGGGTGCATGAAAGATAGGACAGTAACGGCGACCTTCGGGCTCCGTCCTGTTGGTGGCGATACCCCGATGCGTCGCCTCCGGACTTGCAAGCGAGCGGACCCCCACTTGATTCGATCCAACGACCGGTCACCCGGACCCCGCCCAGTTGCGTCGCTTCTCGCCCTTGCGCTGCTGTCGGCATGCGGCGGGGGGGAGGACAGCCAGGCCAAGGGCAAGGGCAAGGGCGGCCCCGGCGGCGGCGGCACCCCCACCGTCGGCTATGTCGTCGCGCAGCCGACCAGCGCCGCGCTGGTCACCGAACTCGCCGGCCGCACCGCCGCCTTCGAGATGTCGGACGTCCGCCCCCAGGTGACCGGGCTGATCCGCCGCCGGTTCTTCACCGAAGGCGCGCTGGTCCGCCAGGGCCAGCCGCTCTACGAGATCGACCCGCGCCTCTATCGCGCCGCCGCCAACCAGGCCGCCGCCAATCTCGACGCCGCCCGCGCGCAGGCGGAGGCGACCCGCATCCAGGCCGAACGCTACCGCCCGCTCGCGCAGATCGAGGCGGTGTCGGCGCAGGAGCTGACCAACGCGGTCGCGCAGGCACGCCAGGCCACCGCCGGCGTCGCACAGACCCGCGCCGCGCTCGAAACCGCGCGCGTCAACCTCCAGTTCACCACCGTTCCCGCGCCGATCACCGGCCGCATCGGCCGCTCGCTGTTCACCGTCGGCGCGCTGGTTCAGGCGACCCAGGCCGATCCGCTGACCCAGATCCAGCGGCTCGACCCGATGTTTGTCGACATCCAGCAATCGGCCGCCGACATGCTCTCGCTGCGGCGTTCGCTGTCGCGCGACGGCCTCCAGCCGACCAGCGCCGTCGTCCGGCTGAAGCTCGAGGACGGCAGCGCCTACGGCCAGACCGGCATCGTCCAGTTCACGGAGGCGCTGGTCAATATCGAGACCGGCACGGTGACGCTGCGCGCGCGCTTTCCCAATCCGCAGGGCGTGCTGCTGCCCGGCATGTTCGTCCGCGCCAGCTTCGCCCAGGCGATCAACACCCGCGCGTTTCTGGTGCCCCAGCAGGCGATCAGCCGCGATCCCAAGGGGCAGGCGACGGTGATGGTGGTCCAGGGCAACAAGGTCGCCCAGCGCGAGGTCAAGGCCGACCGGACGCAGGGCACCGCCTGGGTGGTGACGCAGGGGATCAAGGCCGGCGACCGCATCGTCGTCCAGGGCCTCAACGCCCAGCTCCGCCCCGGCAGCACCGTTCGCGCGGTCCCCGCCAACGCCGCGCAGCGCGTCGCCCCTCC
>Ga0325401_1000201_pt1 | contig 38719 bp, 33 predicted proteins | sample PopdelMetagenome_FD_205666 | JGI IMG/M metagenome (GOLD analysis project Ga0325401, IMG submission 205666) | Populus deltoides microbial communities from Bellville, Georgia, United States - Xylem-PdKOR-R2 | ecosystem: Host-associated > Plants > Phyllosphere > Stem > Wood/Secondary xylem | place...
GTCATCTCCCTCAAATTAACAAACACCAATTATTTATATTGGCGTATGCAGATGCTGCCTTATCTCCTAGGCCAAGGAGTTTTTGGTTTTGTTGATGGCTCCAACACATGTCCATCAACACATGTTTTGCCCATGATGGTATCTCTCTTAAGGTAAATCCGCTTTTTCAAACCTGAAAACAACAGGACCAACTCATTCTAAGTGCTCTTCTTTCCTCCCTATCTATGAAAGTCTTGTATCTTGTTGTTGGCTGTCAAAGTTCTTGTTTAGCTTGGGGCACTCTTGAGCGAGCTCTCATTTCTACCTCTATCTCTCGTATTATGCAACTTCACGGCTCTCTTTAGGATCTTCGACAGGGTGATGAATTAGTAACTCAATTTATGCAAAAAACGAAGGCCTTATTTGATGAATTGGCCGCTGCTGGTCGACCAGTTTCACTTGAAGATTTCAATTTATATGTGTTTCATGGTCTTCGGTGAGAGTTTAAAGACTTAGTTACCAGTCTTATTACCAAGGCTGAACCTTTATCATATGCAGATCTTCACAGCCATCTCCTTACACATGAATTTCTTCATAAATCTTCTGCTGACATACATACTCCTCTGCTGCCCACACCCAGCATTCCATCTTCTGCTCTTGTTGCGCAGCGCCAAACTTTTGGCAATTCTGGCCGCAGCAGGGGCCGTTTCAATGGTGGCTGGCATCCCAACCAGTCCAACAGCAAAGGCAACCAATTTGCTGGCTCCAGACCTGATCACCGGAGCTTCCAAAACTCCTCCTTCGGTGACAATAGGCAGAGCTCTTGGCAGGGCTTTTGGCAGCGCAATAGGGGGCAAAATCCACGCTGCTAACTGTGTTAGAATTTCGACCATACAGCTCCCCATTGCCCTCAATTCCAATAGCGAGGTTATGGCCAACAGCCTACTGCCAATCTGGTGCAGCGTAATCTCTCCTCAACCGGTTCTGTTGATTGGTTTCCGGATACCGGTGTCAATCAACACGTCACACCTGATCTTGCCACCTTGACTACTTCAGAACCGTATCTTGGTAATGATAATTTGTATGTTGGTGATGGTAAGGGCCTCCCTATATCTCATCTCGGTCATACAAAAATATATACACCACATCGTTCTTTCACATTATCTAATGTTCTTCATGTTCCTGCATTTACAAAACCTCCGCTCTTTGTTCAGAAATTTTGTCTTGATAATAATGTTTATTTTGAATTTCACCCTCATGTGTTTTATGTCAAGGATCTCAACACCCATGAAATCTTTCTCACAGGTCAGAGTAAAGATGGTCTTTATGCCCTTACCAAGTCTTCCGTCACGTCAGTTCCTCAAGCTTATTGGTCTCCCTGCACTTCCACCTTTGCCGATTTATGGCATCGTCGACTAGGTCATCCTACTACACGTATTTTTCAATTATTAATCTCGAAAAATAAGATCATTTGTAACAAAAAACGTCTTAATTTTCAATGTCAAAGTTGTCCTTTAAGAAAATCATCACGTTTGTCTTTAGGACCTACGGGTCACAAAACTTCTGCTCCGCTTGAATTAATTTTTAGTGATATATGGGGCCCTGCTCCTCTTTTTTCTTCAGATGGCTATCGTTATTTTGTTATCTTTGTTGATGCTTATACTAAATATGTATGGTATTATTCTCTCGTTGCCAAGTCTGATGTTTACTCTATTTTTCATCAATTTCAAACTCTCGTTGAACGTCAATTTTCATTAAAAATAAAATCTGTTCAAACTGATTGGGGCGGTGAATACCGCAAATTATCCATATTTTTTTAGACTGTTGGTATTCATCATCGTCTGATTTGTCCTCACACTCATGAACAAAATGGCACAGTAGAGCATCGTCATAGGCATATTGTGGAAACAGGTCTTACTCTTTTAGGGCAATGTAAAGCACCTTTTTGATTTTGGAATTATGCTATTGAAACCTCTGTTCATCTTATAAATTGCATGCCTACTCATGTTCTTGCCCATTGCTCTCCATTTGATTGTTTATTTCACCGGTCTCCTGATTATCATTTTCTGTGTACTTTTGGGTGTCTCTGTTTTCCTTTTCTGTGTCCATATAATAATCATAAATTGGATTTTCGTTCCTCTCCATGTGTGTTCTTTGGATATAGTTCCTCCCATCTTGGTTATCGATGTTTATACATTGCATCTCACCGTATTTATATTTCCCGTCATGTTCGTTTCCATGAACATGTGTTTCCTTTTAATAATTCTGAACAGATTGCAAAGGTTTCCACCACAACCCCCATCCCACCCGCTACTGTTACCCTTCCAAACTTGTTAAACCACTCACCACCACCCACTTCGATCAGCCACCCAAACAGCCTACAGCACACAGCTCTGCCACTCCAAACAGCCACCCGACCACAGCTCCCGACCATCCCTTGGCCATCATCACATGCTTGTTTATCTAACCCTTATGATGCAGGTTTAGGTTGTAAATTGATCTCCTTTCCTCATGGTCTTGGGGCACTCTCTAGCCCTCCTCTGCTTCGTCCACCCTGGCTAGCATTCCTGCAGATTCGGTCTCTGCCGATAACCCCTCCTCTGCTAACAGTCCTATGCTGGAGGCTGCTTCTTCATCATCATCTCCCGCAGGTCTGCAACTTATGGTTGATTTATCTTCTTATCAGCTGCCACAGGTCTCCTCACTGCCACCATCTTCCCCTGCATCTCCATCAGCACGCAGCAGCCATCCTATGACTCTCAGACCGCGGCAACCGAAGACATCAAACCTTGCTGCTTTCGCTGCCGCAACCTCTGCCTCCACACGGGTACTGCATTCTCCTTCTTATTAGCCCTTTGTATTTTCTGATGCTGACCGGTATGCAGTTTGGCATAATGCTATATATGATGAGATCGCTGCTTTGTGCTTAAATCGCACTTGGTCTTTGGTTCCATTTCATTCTTCTATGAATGTTATTGGCAGTAGATAGGTATATCGGATCAAACGTCGTGTTGATGGTAGTATTGAGCGTTATAAAGCACGCCTTATTGCTAGAGGTTTTACCCAGCAGGAAGGTATTGATTATTCTGAAACCTTCAGTCCAATTATTAAGCAGGCCACTGTCTGATTGGTATTCTTTATCACGGTTTTGCGAAATTGGAAGATTCATCAGCTTGATATTCATAATGCCTTCCTCAATGGTGTTCTTACTGAAGAGGTCTACATGAAACAGCCTCCAAGTTTTGTTGACTCTTCTCTTCCATCTCATGTGTGCAGATTGCACAAATCATTGTATGGTTTGAAACAGGCACCGAGAGCATGGAACACTCGTCTAAGTGATTTTTTGCTCTCCATCAGTTTCCGAGCTTCCAAGGTTAACACCTCCCTGTTTATTTTATATGATGGTACTAATATCTTTTATCTCCTGTGTATGTTGATGATATTTTGCTCACGGGTAGCAACTCAGTTATGCTCCATCACCTTATACAATTACTCAGCTCTGAGTTCAAGCTTCATGACTTAGGTGTTGTTCGCTACTTTCTGGGTATTGAAGTTCAGTCTACCAGTATGAGTTTAATGCTGCGTCAACATAAATATATTCTTGACATCCTCACCCGAGCTGGTATGACTTCCTGCAAACCAGTTGATACTCTAGTCTCTCCTTCGAAAGTCATTTTATTACCGGATCATTCATTCTCTGATCCTACACGATTTCATCAAATCGTGGGTGCTCTTCAATATCTTACCTTCACCCGTCCAGATATATGCTTTGCTGTTAACAGAGTCTGTCAGTTTATGCATGCTCCTACAGATTCCCATTGGGCCGCTGTCAAACGTATTTTACGCTATCTTAAAGGTACAGCATCTTATGGTTTCCATATCACTTGAGGCTCCTCCTTTGCTCTGCATGGATTTACAGATGCAGATTGGGCTGGTAGTAGTGATGATCGCAAGTCTACGGGCGGCTATCTTGTCTTTTTTGGTCAGACGCCGATTTCTTGGAAATCCGGCAAGCAACGCACTGTTGCTCGCTCCTCTACTGAGGCTGAATATAAAGCCCTTGTTGATGGTACCGCTGAAGTCATTTGGCTTCAATACTTGTTAACAGATTTGCAGGTTCCCTCAGTCTCAGCTTGAGGGGGCATATTATAGAATGTATATCATATATCTATCAGAATAGGAAATTAATATAGGATGTTATAATCATTACAGTTACTCATGTATCTATCAGAATAGGAAATTAATATAGGATGTTGTAATCATTACAGTTACTGCAGTGTTCTGCTGCCTCTATATAAATAGGAAGGTTGGCTAAGACACAACCCAATACATTCCATTATTCTTAACTTCTTGTCTGTTTTTTTTCTTCATTCTAAAGCTTAAGTTCTTGTCCTTGTAAAGAGCTTTTGAGTTCAATTTCCATTTGATTCATTGACTTTTAAAGCAAGTGCATGCTTTAAAAGTGTATGTATTAGAATCTTAAGAAGTGAATTGCATATATTCGTTTGCACCATGTGATAAGTAATAAATCTGAAGGACAAAGGATACAATCAACATGCTCTTATTTGTTTTTTGTTTTAAAGTCTTCAACAAGTAAGCATCTTGCACTTACATTAGTTTTCTTTAAATATTTTTAAATTTCTTATATAATAGTATATATGCAATGATCTTTTATGCTTAATCAGATATCCTATATTTTTTGTATATGCTTAGTATGCTTGGTAAAGTGCTTTGATATCTTTATTGGTTTAACTTGATGAAATAAAAATTTCATGCTTTACAGCCTAAACATATATGATATCTTGTCTAGTTTATTACATTTGAAAACAATCTTATGGTTTTATTTAATTTCTAATCTTTGTTTAGTTTATACTTCTAGTTTTTTTATTTATATTTTGTCCTAATAGAATGAAGCACAACAAATAAGATTAAAAACCATAGTTTTCTCAATATATTTCCATGAGCATAACAGCCACATTGTTGTATAATTTTCTTAGTAGAGCTAGGCATTATCTACCTAAATCCCCACCAATATAGAAGGTGACACCATATAGACCAAATTTTATGATAGTGAATGAAAAGAAAAGAAACGGTCTCATTAGGACCAAAATAAGAGGACAAATGTTCCTTGTTGCCCTGGTGATACCCGTACCACGAAGAAAATATCTAGTGCTCATCTTTACAAGAATGACTAGCCATGCAAAAACCTCCACTTTTAGAGGTTCCAAACCCTTCACACTAACAATGTCTAATAAAAATGATGCAAGAGGAAGCATAAAAAGATAGTAGCAAGCACAAAAAGATAGAGTAATGATAAAAATAGAGTTATTACAACAAAATCCTAAGTTGTAATTTTATTTTTGAAATAAAGTCTAATAATTGTTATCTATATACATTATAATCAAACTATTTTTTTCTTTTTATTTATTATAATAATATATAATACTAAAAATATATGTTCTATTTCTAAAATAATGGTGAATAAATTGATATAAAATTTTAAGTCAATATTATTTATAAGAGATTTAATTATAAACATTCACATACATGCATGCATGCAATAAATATGTGTGAATGTGCATGTATCTTAACTATTGTATATCTACTACACTTTTTTATTTTAATACAATTAAAATTTATTATATATTTTAGAAATCAAATAAACTAAATTTAATAACAAATTACCAAGCTTTATATAAAATGTTTTGGATTTTAAAAACTAAACATTTTAATTTATTACATACTAAAATATTTTACTAATAAAGAATTTAAAATAATCAATTAAAGACTATAAACAGTATTATAAAATTATTGAATAACACTATATATGCCAAAAACCAAGTTTTCTTAAATGACACGAGCAAAAAAAAATTTGATGTATTCTAAAGCAAACCCAATAATTTGCTTGGTTCAGTTTCAGACCATAAATAATATTCATATGCATCAAATTACATCCATTGATCCCTATAATGGTCAAATATTCATTACTAATGAAGTCAAAGAAAACTTCAAATTTAATTGAGTCTTTTCATGACTAGTGCAGTGAACTTCGACAAAATTTTTATTAAATTTAGTTGGACTAGTCCTTGAACTTTTGCAACACCAATTCTCTATCAAAATATGAGATCCTCTAATACTTAAATTAATAAACTGTTTAAAAAAATTATTGTACAATAAAGAAAACAAGAATGAAAAGTGTAGAAAAGAGTATATTGTGATTATTGTGTGTTGTGTGGCGTGTTGTGTGTGGTTATCTAGTGACATGTGGCATTTATAAACTTCAATCACATGAAATTAACATATTAAGCATGTAGTTGTAGGTATATTATATTAGACTAATAATTAAGAATAATCACAGGTGACGTGTAAAATGAGTTGACGAGTATACATGTCATATTAGACAACACAAAGGTCATACTTACCATTGCTGATACTTATTGGTAAGACAAGTAAGTGTGTAATAGTCATTTGTAAGATAGATATGTGCCTCGCTATCAATTCATGTGTTTGTAAACACTACATTAATAGCTACGTAATAGAAAAGAAAAAAGATGTTTCTACATGTTAGGAGGTTGTGATGTCATACTAATAAGGCATAGCTTAGCTTTGTAACAAGGAGGTAGGCATATGTTGCTACATGTTAGGAGTTTGGGCTAGGATCTACCAAACTTGACTAGACAGCTTTGCTACCTAGTTTGGTATTTAAGTCGAGACCCACCGAACCATACCAAATAACAAAGTTATTATGTATATCTGGCCAAGATCCATTGAACCTAATTAGGTAGTTTGTTGTCTGGTTTAGTGTTTTGGGCTAAAGCCCACCACACCCTTAATGCATCTCTTTTTATCCTATTTGAATAAATAACTTTGATTGTTGTTTAGTCTAATTAATAACTTTCTATTATCCAGGCTAACTTAATAATTTCCTTACTATCTAGTTTGACCAAACAACAATGTTGACTGGACAACAAATTGTTTGGTCTTTTTCTTCTTGTATTTTTATTTAGGGTTTAGGGCTTTTTAGGCCATTAGTTACCCATCCATTATTTGATCTTGTATGCATTTTTAAATACTTATGAATTTTTCTCATGAATTCGTAGAACACTTAGTCATGTGTTATAATGGCTAGACATATAAAAGCATCAATTGTAAAAAATATCAAGTTAGGACAGTAGCACGAGACACATTTTACTTCTCTAGTTGTTTTTTTAGGGGTTGACATGGGAGAAACATATAGTATTTTCATAGACTTTCTGGTTTCCACAAGTAGTTTTAACATTTGAGTCAAATTAAGAGTGTTCCTATAAAGAAGAATAATTTTACATAAAATAAAGAATATTTTATGATTGTGAATAACATTTCATGATAAGAATTATGCTAATGACAATGGAAAATTATCATGATTAATGTTTAGGAGATTTCTTTTAGAAATATAGAGATTTTATTAGAGATATGTAGATTTTGTTTAGAGATATAGAGATAAATAATATCATGAAAAACTAACATACAAAGATTAATAGGAAAAACTATTATTTATATTGAAAAGTTTAAAAGATTTTATCATGTAAGTAGAGATATAATTTTTAGAGATTATTTGATCTCGAACAACGTATATGAGACCTGCTATCATTTTTTCCTTTTTGTTCGGGTTATATTTTCTTCTTTATAAACTATTAAAGGTAACCCCTAAAAATTAATCTTTATATCTTCATTTTTTAGCATAATAGTTCTCGATATCATGCCTATTATCGTGATAAAAGAAATAAAAGTTATTATGGTTTCATGAGTTTGAATCACTCTTCATGAAAAGACGATATTACACAAATTCTTTTTCTTTAATGGTTGTCAATACCTTAGTCTGTGTGGTGGTCAGGAGTGTGGTTGTGAGCTTAAGGAATATCAATCTATCACAAATGGATTCCTTTCGGATGTTTTGGGATCAATGGTACTTTGGAGAATTTTTTTTTTGGTAAAATTAAGGATAATTAGTTTTTTTTAATTGAATATGGTTTTTCATTGCTTGTTTGACTTTGAGAAAAGTTTGAATAGGAAGAGTGCACAATCATCCCTATAGAGAATAGTTATAAACCCTACTGATCAGATCTTCAATGGAAATGGATTCAAGTAGACTTTCCACAATGAGCATTTTCCCATTAAGCCTTTTGAGATATGCTCTTTTTAGCTAATATACTAGTACTGATGTGAAAGATGAGTTTAGCATAGAGATCATAAAAGTCAAGAATAATGCCAGGCTCTAGACTATGTTATCACACCCGAGCAAATCCATGAAATGTTATCAAAAAATATTTACACATAACATCAATATTTTGTATTATAAGCTCCAAGCTACTTCTAACATTTTATATGTGTTCTCTTGAATTTCTGTGTCTATTCATCATAGTTATCTTAGTTGGCCTTTATGAAAACAAAATCCTTGGAGAGACTAGTATGCAACACCAAATTGTAAAGTGAAGAATTTATCACTTGGTGATTAGTTGAGGATTATAGGCTTGACACTAGACAAAGTAGGTACCATACTTACTGTTGGTGATAGTTATTAGTGAGACAAGTAAGCGTATGATAGCCATTGACAAGACAGGTAGGCACTACACTAATAATTCATGTATAAGCACCACATTAATAACTCTGCAATATAGAAGTAGGCGTGCGTTGCTACGTATTAGGAGGTTATGGCACTACATAAATCACGCATAGCCTTGCAACGAGAAAGTATGTGTGTTTTGCTACATGTTAGAGTTTGGGCTGAGATCTACCATACTTGATAACTTTTTTTCCTGATTTGATATTTCAGTTGAGGACCACTAAATATAATTTTAACATTCTTATATCCGAGATAAAGCAATGTTCTCATGTTAACTGATAAATATAGTGATTAAATTTTTCATATATATATTCATGGTGGTTGTATTAAAGTCCACTGAAATTTTGACGAAGTCTCCCCTATACCGGGAGGTCCCAAGTTATCGACATACGACCTATTTACACTTCTAATATACCGCATCTCCTAACTCAATTCAACCCAATCATTCTGGGTCTCGATCCTACAAACATCATCATTCATATCAACTACAATGTTTATGATATACATGCATACATGGAACATAGTAATACAAACTACAGACTTAAATTCATCTATTCAAGTTTAAACATCAATTATACAATTTGAGTATATATAAAAGTTGTAATATTACCAAATACAAGATATGCTCCCTAGAACCTAAATTACAAAAAGTGAACCCAAGCTAGAATCTACTCCTATCGTGCATGCGATGACCTTGAAAACAAAATATATATTATTGAAATATGAATATCACAATAATATAGCAATACAAATATCCAACAATTTAAAAAGGCAAACATGTATTCATATTTTATTCACTTCTCCCTTTTGGTTTTCATTGGAAACTCTTTCTTCTTCAACTACTAAAAACCTTTTTCTCTTCCATTATCAACCTCCATTTAAGATCTCATAAAACCACCCATGATTATTTCCGCTTAACACATTATCAATATCAATTTCACTGTTATCATCATCACCATGTAGGAGTCGATGCAAGGTGATCCCCTTACCCGGGATCCTAACATACACTAAATGTATGCTAGTCAATGCATGGTGATCCCATGTATGCTAGTCAATGCATCGCGATCCCCTTACCTGGGATCCTAACATACACTAAATATATGCTAGGCAATACATCTTGATCCCCTTATCCGAGATCATAACATACAATAAATATATGCTAGCCAATATATGATTGATCCCCTTACCCGGGATCCTAACATACACTAAATGTATGCTAGTTCACACCCCAAATCACACTTCTCATATTTCATTTGTCAATGATAATTTCATCCCTTGGCAATTCACACAAGAATCATTCACCCTGAATACACATACATTCAGAATACTATCCAAAATATCAGCATCATTATGCAAACTTTATCCAACGTTCGGTAATTCACATCTCACATCAATAACATATTAAATTATAGACTTTAACTAGAAAGTATAGGTGTGAATCACCTACCTGCAATAGAAGCTCTACTCGTGCTCCCCTGCTGCTGCTGCACCACGCCTATGGTCCCTCCTGCAAATCAAAGATTTATCTCATAAATTTTCCTCACTCAAGGATATGTTTTACAATAACCATATCAACAACCAATAAGTCTTTTTTTCAGTCATTTCTTAATATTTTATGTTTTTCTCATTTCACCCATTAATATTGTCGTTCTTTGTCCAACCCTAGTTATCATTCCTTTCTTTATATTTGGACTGTTACAATCCAACTGTTACTGTCTCCACTACGTCATTAAACAGTTTTACCAATGGATTAATTTCATCGGTGTGAGGAACGAAACTCATTGGTAATATTTTTACCGATGGAATGAGTCCGTCGGAGGTATGAGCGTAGGTAATTTCTCATTTCATCGCCAATGCTGTCGGTAATTAAAAAAACCAATGACCAATGGTATTATAGACTGCTAAGCGCGCCAAAAAAAATTCCCGCCACCAATTTACCGATGGACTAATTACGTCTGTAATTTCAACGGTAAGTACCAATAAAATATCCGTCGGTGATTGTGGCATGGCGCGGTAAATATTTCAATCTTTTTAAAATACCGACAGAATTTATCTGTCGGTGATTGTGGCACGGCCGTAAATTTTTTTAAACTCTCGGTAAAATACCGACGGCCAGATTCCCTCTGTAAAGCTGTCGGTATTTATTTAAAATATTTTAAAAAAATTATTTATTAACAGTACAAAAACTTAATAACCAAATAAATTTGCATTAAACATTAAAAATGTAAAAATAATGTTAAATAATATTCATCGAATATTCATTACAAATTTAATGTTTTAAAAAACAAAATTAAACTAATTAAAATGGCAGCGGAGGAGGAGGAGGAGGAGGCTGGTTGTTGCCGGGACCGTACGGCCAAAAAGAAGCAGCACATGGATCATCACCCATCTTTGATATAATCTCCATGACCATTTGATGGAGCTGAGCATAATCCGTCGAGAGGCGTTCATATTGTTGTTTCAAGGCTAAGAAATCCTCTAACTGGGTGCTCAATACTGATGGAGAGCTCCCAACGGTTGAGCCACTACGGGCCGACCATAATTTTTCAGCCGTAGTGTTAGAGAGCCCGTAGACCTGATTTTTATCGTGTCCACCAGACGATCCGACCTCCATCCATAAATCCAGATCAAAATCTGGACTGGTCAAAAGAGCGTCCCCATATCTCTCTCTCAACCGGCTATTATAGGTCTTTTGAATTTTATTTTTTTAAAATCATCATATTCAATTCAAGAAAATAATAACTTACAAAAAAAAATGATTGATCGAACATACCACAAAATGCTGAGCACGGTTGTCTACGTATTGTTGCACCCCCTTTTGGCGGTCTTGACTCCGCATGTGCGTCTTTATAAATAGCTCCATTGGACTCGGCTCACGTCCAAGATTGCAAGTTAAATATATTTATAAGCAACAACAAATTAATTAACGATATATTTCATTTAAATTAATCTTACCATCCGCTTCGCATGTGCGTTGAACAGGACGGAGCCGCCAGTGTGCGTGGTCATCGAACCATGAATTTGCCAATTCCGGTGGACGGCTTCGGATTGTGAGCGCCGTGAGAACCGCTCAGACATCACGTGCTCAATATATGCTGCCCATATATCTCCCGAGATGAATGGCGGTTTGAATTCCCACCAAACCGCCACCTCATTCCATCCTTCAAGACCGTTGTCCCTCACATATCTTTTCGTCTTTTTTTGGGTGTCATACCGAAAATCACGCAACCTACTTCCATAGTAACTAATTAGAATTTAGAACATAAAATTATAAATAAAAAATAAATATTATTTTCAATGTTGCCTAGTTGCCGCGTGATTCTCACATACTCTCCTGACAACATTGTTGTCCGCGCTATCCCACTCAAATTTATTCTATATATATATATATATATATATATATATATATATATATATATATATATATAATTCATTGAAAATAAAAATAGTACAAGATATAAAATTACAAAAATTATTTATTAAAAATAAACTGGATATTAAAAATTAACACCTACCTGAAATCGCTGATTCCAAGCGTCGATATTAGGTCTTCACTCAGGATGTCTGGAGACCTGACTCCATTGAAACAATGGAATCTCCATCGACGATTTCAACACCAATGTAATTGTCCTGGCAGCCTCAATATTTGTGAACCTGAAATTAAATAATAAAAAATTAATTAGTTGTTCATAAATTATGTTATAAGTATTAAAAACAAAACTAAAACCTAAACAAACTTCCATTGAGAGGTCATCCTTCCATTGTGTCTGGTACTTGCGGGTGAATTGACCCCGCTATGAAGGCACACCACCTCTGCACTGTGAAATCGCGCTAGAAGAGGCAGCATCATAAGGTGGTGCAAATGCATCGCCGTGATCAGCACCTAAAGAGATGTCCTCCTTTCTACTAGAAGAACTAGCTGCAACCGTCTGCTGACGACGTGCTGTAGATTTCATTTGACGCATCTATACAAATGTATATGAATTATTACATAATTAACTTTGATTATTTTAAAAACAAAATTCGGCAGCACCTCCCCTATACTACAGACTACCTACAGTTTTCAAACCTGTAATCTTTACAATAACAACAATCCATATGACTCCAACAACATCATATATACAACCTAATATCTATAGGAATTCAATCATTAACAAAAATTCGGCAGCACCTCCCCTATATTGGAGACTACCCATAGTTTTCAAACCTGCAATCTTTACAATAACCACAATCCATATAATCTCCAGCAACATCATATATACAACCTAATATCTATACCAATTCAATCATTAAAAAAAATTCGACAGCATCTCCCTATATTAGAGACTACCCACAATTTTCATACCTACAAATATTGATAATTACACAAATATTGCAAAATCAACTCTATACAACCTAACAACTATGTATTTTCAACTACAATCAATACAAATTCATAAATAACAATTAAAATTAATCAAAATAAGAAACAACATAACAATTATTGCAATACAAACAATAATATCCTAAAATTAATACAAATTAAATTTAATTCTATATTTGAATTCACATTTAAAATATAAATTCAACAATAACAATTATTGCAATACAAACAATAATATCTTAAAATTAATAAATTAAATGAAAAAATTAAATAACAATACACAAAACATCCTAAATACAAAATAAACAATACACAAAACTTAAAAAACACTACATTAATTCAAAACAAATTTAGGAATAAAAAATGCATACCTTAACAGTATGTTGATTTTTAGATTTTATCTACAAACAATACACAAAACAAAGAACACCAAAAAAATAAGAATAATTAAAATAAAAAAATACAAAGATAAAGAAAAAAGATTTCATACCTTTTAATATGTTTAAAACTACCACCAAAACAATAAAATCTCTTCCAAAAACTAAACTCAAACGCAGAGGAGAAAAAATAGAGATGAGAGCCAAGAGAAAAAATGAACCAAATAGGGGGAGGGGGGGTTTTATATGCCAATTTTTCCGACGGAATTACCGATGGACTATTAATTGTTGTCGGTGGCATTAAATTTCGTTGGTAATTTCTGTCGGTAATAAGTTGAAATGCAAACCAAAAAATTTCAAAAATGCATCATGATTTTTTCGATCCATCGGAAATAGTGCCGCTGGCAATTCCATCGGTAACCGTGCCGACCGACCACACCTCTGACAGGCGTGCGCTTCGGGATGTGCGATTTTCGTTGGTGAACCTATCGAAAATTAGGGCACAAGTCCGTAATTTTTTTCCAACTCTTTGTAAAATACCGATGGTACTAATCTATTGGTGTAGTACCAGTCCGTCAATGAACCCGTCGGAAATTGTGACATAAGTCCGTAATTTCTTTCCAACTCTTTGTAAAATAACGATGGTACTAATCCGTCGGTGTACTCGTCGGTAATGTTACCAGTCCGTCGGTAAACCCGTCGAAAATTGTGGCACAAGTCCGTAATTTCTTTCCAACTCTATGTAAAATACCGACGACGGGTACCAATCCGTCGGTGTACTTGTCGATGAAACAGTCAATATTTCTGCAGCTTCTCCCTGCATTTTTGTCTATCCTCCTGCACAAAATCTTGAATTGCAAACTTACAGCACACATAACACAATAACAGGAGCTGACAATTAAAAAAGAATAAATATTTCATGTTCCAAAATATTACATTATAAAAATAAGGCTTTACAACATGTTTAGTCAGAATTTTCATCTTCGTCCTTAATTGAATTATTATCATCAGCTTCATCGCACTCTTCAATGTGGTTGTCATCTTTTTCATAAACATTCTCTAGTCCACTAGTAGAGCTCAAAACGGCATTCAACTCCTCTATGTCAACATCAACAAGACTATCGTTGAAAACATGAAAGTTCAAATTTTCTTCTAAGTCAATCGAAGGAGCAACTCGGTATGGTTTAACCAACTCACTAGTTTGAAAGACTTCATCTATCACACTTGTGTCTTCGTTCTCATCCACAACAACCTCGACACGACTCCTAGGTTTTGTTTTTAAAACAGATAACCAATCAACTCTTGATCGGTCCTTTCTAAAGGAAGGGGTGTATGTGTAATAAACTTGTTGGCATTGCTTTGTGAAAACAAAGATGTCGTTTACGTTGTGGTGTCTAGCTTTTGAGTTGATTTCAATGAGACCATAATGAGGATTTACTTTGATTTCTCTGTTAGTTGTATCATACCAATAGCATTTGAATAAAAATACTTTATTCTGCTCGCTATGATATTGCAGTTCAATGACCTCTTCCAATCTACCATAGTAGTCAACTTCAAACTCACTAGAAGTCGATCCCTTAATATAAACATCGTTATTGTATGTCTTTCTTCCATGCCCGTATTCTTCAGTATGAAAGACATATCCATTGACAAAATACCCGTTATAGCACTTGACTTTTCTTTCAGGGCCCAGGCTTAGTAAAGACAGTGAAATAACAGCACTACCTCCCATTTGATAAACCTTGTATATTAAATACAGTAGCAATCAATAAACGGATATTATGTAATATTTACGTACAGTTAATTACATTGCAAGAGATAATGAGTTTGTGATAGGACTTACATGTGTTCTAAACCATGTGGCAAATTGTTCATCTTGTAATTGAAAGATCTAGGATTAGGTTAGCTGTGAGTTATTGGATAGTAAGTATCGTCGATGTTGCCTGCAAGGTTGTTCAAATTATATGAGTTTATGGTATCACAAAACATAAATAGTACACTATTGACAAAGTTTATGTCGAACATCTACTTACTTAATAAAAGGTCTCAACTTATCACAGTTAAATAGAATATAATTGTGTGCTTGTCTGAACTCTATTTCAGACAAATATCTCCCCCCCACGACATTTTTAGGTGTGGGTCATCCAAGATTAGAGAATATTGACAAGTTCTCACTTGAAGGCACTTCACCACCATCATGTCGTGGAACACGGTTGATCCTCATTCTCAAATGAGGTTTGAAATAGTATGAGATAAATGTTGAGATCTCCTCATCATTTTTTGACTCAATGGAGCATCTACCCGTACATTTACCGTTTGAGGTAAAAGTTGGAGGACTGGTCCAGTACAGATGGATCTATCCATTCGAGAGATTAGATATTACAATTGCTATGTAATTCATAATTAAATTTTTTTTATTTTTTTATTGATAATTTTTTTATTAAATTCTATATATATATATATATATATAATTATGAATTACATAGCAATTGTAATATCTAATCTCTCAAATGGATAGATCCATCTGTACTGGACCGGTCCTCCAACTTTTTCCTCAAACGGTAAATGTACAGGTAGATGCTCCATTGAGTCAAAAAATAATGGAGGGAATATCATCTCAAGTTTGCATATTATCTCCATGATATTCGTTTCAATCCTCTTAATGTGATTAACATTCAACTTGTTGGAGCATATATTTCTGAAAAAATAATTGATCTTCGTTAGTGCATCCCATATCCCCTTTGGCAACAAATCATGAAAAGTTAATGGGATGAGTGTTTGCATAAACACATGGCAGTCATAACTCTTCATTCCATATAATCTACATTCCTCCGTATTAACCAACCTTGATATGTTCGAGGCATGTCCATCGGGGAAACGTAGACTCTTAAGCCATTTGTAGACTAGTAGTTGTGCGTTTTTCTCTAACACGAAACTTGCTCTTGGTTTTGCGACCCGTGACCCATCCCAAACCAACTCCATATTGTTACGGTTATAGAACAACGTTACATCTAATATAGCCTTGATTTTGTCCTTTGTCTTCCCCTTCACATCCATGACGGTGTTGAAAATGTTCTCAAACACGTTCTTTTCAATATGCATGATGTCAAGGTTATGGCGGAGAAGATTGTCTTCCAATAAGGAAGCTCCCAAAATATACTTCGCTTCACCTAGTTATAGGTCAAACCAAAACCAGGAAACTTCCACTTACCTGATTGGAGACCAAACACAATGTCACTGTACTCTGAAACAACATCAAGCAATTCTTCACTGGAAAGACGCGGGGGTGCAACATCCTTTTCAACTCTGCCATCAAGAAATCCTTTCTGTTCTTTCTGTACCTGTGATTCGGCGACAAGAAGCGACGGTGACAGTCAAAAAAAGAAACTTTACTTCCTTTTGTTAGCGTGAATGCCTTGTTGTTCTCCATACAATATGGACATGCTAGCTTTCCATGCGTGCTCCAACCAGAAACCATTTCATAAGTTGGGAAATCATTGATAATCCATATCAAAGTCGTTCTCATAACAAAATTATGTTTCCTCGAGATGTCATAAGTCAAAGCTCCAGAGGACCACAACTGTGTCAACTCATCAATCAACCGACGAAGACAAACATCTATATTTCAACCCGAATTGCTCGGACCTGTATGACCATAGATAGAAACATGAACTCCGGCCTCATACACATCCCCAGTGGCAAGTTATAAACCGTCAGTATGACCGACCAATAAGAATAAGGAGCAGCAAATGACCCGAATGGGTTGAATTCATCTGTACATAACCCAATACGCACATTCTTTGATTCAACTGAAAAGTGAGGATACACACTGTTAAAATGTTTCTAGGCTTCACCGTCAGAAGGATGCACCATTACTCCATCAACCGCATGATGTGATTGGTGCCATGTCATGTGCTTAGCAGTACTTAGTGACATGAATAACCTCTGCAGTCTAGGTGTAATTGAAAAGTATCTAAGTTTTTTATATGCCACGAGAGTTTTTCCTCTACCAGTTCTGGGTTTGTAACAGGAATGCCCACATGTCATGCACTCGATCAGCTCAGCATTTTCAAGGTAGTATAACATGCAGAAGTTATGGCACATGTCAATTTTCTGTTATCCTAAACCGAGGGGTTTCATCATGGACTTGCAGCATAGAAGTTCATGATCTGACTTGATGTTTCTCGCCCATTCGATAATCTTGTCATAACTGTCCTCACTCAACTCGTGGTCTGACTTGATGGTGAACACCTATGCTACGGCCAATAATTTACTGTGGTTCGTGCAGTCATTCCATAATGGCTCGTCAGAATCTTTCAACGGATCAAAAAACCTTGATGCATCTGCATTAGGTTCTTCTTCTACGTTTGGAAATTCACTGACATTACCTTCACTCATTCTCATTGCATCCATAATCATATTCCTATAAGGATTACTGTTCTCATTTCCAACTTCATGCATGTTGCTAGCACTAGAAGTTGACCCGACCACCCTTTCAACCATGCTCTCATTAGGTGTTATAGATCTCCGTGTGCATACCAACACAGGTAATCCTCCACGAACCCTTTTGTTAGAAGATGCATCGTTACAACCTCTTGATGCAGAAACTTTAAATTTTTACACTTACTGCATGGACACCTAATACTGCCATCAGTAAAATTCCTCGTGATAGATGTTGCGAAATTAATAAAACCCTGAACACCGTTACAATAATCCATCATCCGCAATCCTTGGGGTGAGTCCCGATACATCCATGAACAATCATCCATAACTTCTATTGAATCTCTATAAAACATAAAAAAAAAATATTGGTTTCTTATGTTAAATATTCATTATCAATTATCCAACAAACTAAAAAACACTTATCTTAAATATTCATTATCAATTATCAACTATCAACATTCATAAATACAAATTTATACATATATAAAAATTTACAGAAATCACAACTTCACAATAGAATTGATAACAATTAAAACAGACTCGTTAAACAAGCTATTATTTATTTCATCACAACACATATAATTCGGTGTAATTCAAACAAAATTTCAACAATTTACAAACAAATATAATTTGACAAAATCTAAAACAAACTATAATAACTACAAAATTATACATTCATATTACAAGTTTCTTTAACAAAATACATATACTAAAAAAATAAAAAAAATTCACATTTAAAAGTTAAAACTAAAAAGGATAGATTTACTTACAAAAAATGATAAAATCCACAAGAATTAACGGATGTTGTGACCACGTACAAAAGTATAAGAAACTTGAGTGCTTGTGTTGAGAAGAGGGGAGAGTTGGGATGGATGTTTGGTTGTAGTTTGGGAGGGGAGGGGAGAGGGGAGAGGGGAGAGGGGAGAGGTGGGATGGGGAAAAAGAAGGAGAAACAGAGGAAGAGAGTGTCGGCAGAGTCAGCATATACTGGCTTTTACCGATGGAATCACCGATGGAAACTTTCCATTGGTCATTCCACCGATGGAAGTGTCACGTCGCTGAATGGCTATCCAGGTTTGAATCCCTCGATATTTCTATCGATAAAATCGTTTGAAAAAATCTACGTCATCACGTCGTTGCAACTTTCAAAAAAAGGTTTCTCGACCGTCGGAGAGACGGTCGGTATATACCGATGGAATAATTCCGTTGGTATATACCGACCATCTCGCCGATGGAATATATTTGTCGGTAAATACCAACAGAGTTTGAGACGGAATTAGTTCCGTCATTAAAAATTACCGACAAAAATATTCTGTTGGTGTTCTCCGATTTTCTGGTAGTGCTCATTTTTGAACTGTTACTGTATGACCTCTCCTCAGATTGTTAACTATATCTAGAGTTATAGAACTCCGATTCAAGCGAGATTAGTCTCGTTAGAAAGCTAAGACATGAGGATACATGTTCTATGAATTAAGAAGAACCCAGTTTTGCTTCTAAGATAGTCAAAATTACTCATCAAAAAAGACTTGGACTGTTATTGTCTCGTTTTTGAACTACTACTATCTGACCTCTTCTCAGATTTTTAACTATATCTGGAGTTATAGAACTTCAATTCAAGCGATATTAGTCTCGTTGGAAATTTAAGACATGAGGCTACAAGTTCTATGATTAAGGAGAACCCAGTTCTGCCTCTAAAATAGTCAAAATTGTTCATCAACAAACACTTGGACTGTTACTGTCCAATTGTTACTGTCTCGTTTTTGAATTGTTATTGTCTAACCTCTCCTCAGATTTTAAACTATATCTGGAGTTATAGAACTCCGATTCAAGCGAGATTAGTCTCGTTGGAAAGCTAAGACATGAGGCTACACGTTCTATGTTTAAAGAGAACCCAGTTCGGCCTCTAAGATAGTCAAAATTACTCATCAACAAACATTTGGATTGTTACTATCCAACTGTTACCGTCTCGTTTTTTAACTGTTACTGTCTGACCTCTTCTCAGATTTTTAACTAAATCTGAAGTTATAGAACTCTGATTCAAGTGAGATTAGTCTCGTTCGAAAGCTAAGACATCAGACTACAAGTTCTATGATTAAGAAGAACCTAGTTCTGCCTCTAAGATAGTCAAAATTACTCATCAACAAATACTTGGACTGTTACCGTCTCGTTTTTGAACTGTTACTGTCTCGTTTTTGAACTATTATTGTCTCACCTCTCCTCAGATTTTTAACTATATCTGGAGTTATAGAACTCTGATTCAAGTGAGATTAGTCTCGTTAGAAAGCTAAGACATGAGGATACACGTTCTATGAATTAAGGAGAACCCAGTTCTGCCTCTAAGATGGTCAAAATTACTCATCAAAAAACACTTGGACTATTACTGTCTCGTTTTTGAACTGCTACTGTCTGACCTCGCCTCAGATTTTAACTATATCTGGAGTTATAGAACTCCGATTCAAATGAGATTAGTCTCGTTGGAAAGCTAAGACATGAGGCTATACGTTCTATGAATTAAGGAGAACCTAGTTCTGCCTCTATAATAGTCAAAATTGCTCATCAATAAATACTTGGATTGTTACTGTCCAACTGTTACTGTCTTGTTTTTGAACTGTTACTGTCTAACCTCTCCTCAGATTTTAAACTATATCTAGAGTTATAGAACTCCGATTCAAGCGAGATTATTCTCGTTGGAAATCTAAGACATGATGCTACAAGTTATATGAATTAAGGAGAACCCAATTATACCTCTAAGACAGTCAAAATTGCTCATTAACAAACATTTTGTAGGTAAATTATCATGGTTTCACATCCCTAATCACATACCACCTATGAATTAACTTAATTTTAACAACAAATATTTTTCCCCCAATTTAAGTCTAAGAACCCTAATCTATAACTCACATCAAGGCATCAATTCATTATCAAATTTGAAATGACTTATAAGATCATGTTTAGAACACCTTACCCGGTACGAATTAAGGTTTTGATCTTCAACCAATTGAAGATTTTCAACTCCCTCCTTTCTTATCTAATGGCAGCCATCCCTCCATTTTTTTTTTCTTGTTCAATTTTTCTTGTTACTACCTTGCCCACAAGTGTTTATTCCATCTATAAACCCTTAATCTTGGATGGGTTCTTGAAATTTTGGTGTTTCTCTCTTGATTTTGCAAGAATGGATACAAAAACTCCTTCTTTTCTTTCCTTACGATTGCTGTAGATTTTTGGTGAGAATAGGAGTATTTATGCTCTATGATTTTTTTTATTTGCATAAGGCCCCCACATCTTTTTTTCTTATAATTTCACCCCACAACTTTTAGTTCAGTTATTTTCATTAATTTAATCCAATCCTCAACATTTTCGGTTTGATTTATAATGTCTCGAAATATTTCATCCAGAAACTTATATCAAAAAATTTCTGAATTCCTGTTTTTATTTAACCATATACATGAATTTCTTCACTTTTATTTCTCATGTAGTTAGTTTGCAATCTAATCAACCTTTATTTTTCCCCGAGTTGTAGAATAACTATATCCTTTAAGCCAAGATCCATTTAACTTGACTAGACAGTTTGCTATCCAATTTGATGTTTTAAGTTAGGCCCATAATATCTCTAGTTCAACCCTTATCGACCGAACTGCTTTGTTTGTTGTTCGTTCTAATCAAAGAGATCATTTGCTTATAGCTATCATATTGTAACATCCTTTTCCTTTTCTTCTTATTCTTCTTTTTTTTTTTTTAGGCTGTCAGCATTTTGGCCCATGAATTACCAATATACCATAACATTGTTGTCAATAGATCAAACTCTACGAATTTACAACATGTTAAAGTATATGGCAAGACAACTTGTTGGAAAATTTGTTGAAGAAAATGGTTAATAGGCACATTTAAGGCCAAACTAAAAGCGAGGGTCACTCACTTTTTGGGTTAAAATATTGTTGAAATTTAATCTCTAGCATGAGCTCTTTAATATGAAATATTAACATGATTTAAATAAATTATAGGTAAATGAAAAATTAATATCAAATAACCCTTGGTTGAAATAGTTTAATGAAACTCAAAACCCTCTAAAAACTCTATCCCACATTGGAAAATATACGAGTTTTTTTGTGGCTTATTCAGTGGGAGGTGAAAAGTTAATATTTGATCCAAGAGGTGCCCAAGTTTTTTAAAGGAAAAGGACCTAAGCAAAATGGATTTGGGTTAAACTCATAGGTGTGTACGCATCGACCCAACTCGTCCTCAAGCCGATCCAAGGCTTGGGTTTTGGTTTATTATAAAATAATTTCTTAAGCTACAAAAGATTATTTTTGTTAATTGAAATTTCATCTTAGGCCCAGTCCATAAAGAATTATTTATCTAAGCCCATTGATTTGTCTGACCCATGAATGGAAGAATCTGATCAGGTTTCCATAGCTATTTCTATATAATATGAACAGATTTTTTAGCTCAAACGATATCTGATTTGAATGCAAAAATATTCAAGTTTAATTCTTGTTTTAAGGAGGGTAATTAGAGTTATTACTAGGGAAATTTCAACATTTTTTGGTTCCTAAAATTCTTTATAAAATTGGATTAATGAATAGTGTTTGGAGTTGGTGAATTTTGCTTCGTTTTGATAGAATTTGAAACTTTTGTCACCTAGTTTCCAACATTGCTTTTCTAGTTTTAAAGTTTTGTTTCCTCTCCAAATTTTATTTATATCTAAAGTTTAGGTTCAATCCTTGTAAATGGACAATCAAGTATTATTTTTTTTATTTATTGGACCTTTGTTTAGGAGTACACTTAAACAAAATAGTGTTGATAGAATCCTAAGAGACTCATTGAAAGAAGTCATTTTGCACGAAATTAGGAGCAATCAGGTCTCAAGAAAAAATAATTAATCCTTGAAAACAATAAAGATTGGTCAATTTTAAAATATTTCAATAAGTATCTTTTTTAAGTTTGTTTAATATTATACTTTGGTATGTATGCTAAGATTGAGTTCTTTAGACCTTGTTTAGGATTGTATTATTAAAATTATTATTAATTGATTTAAAATAGCTATAGCAATGGATTTTAATAAATGAGGAAAAAATATGAATTAATAAAAAAAATTGATACGAATTAAAGATAAAAAAGTTAATACCAATAACGAATTTTCATTGCTAATCTGCATTGGATTTTTTGTTACTCATAAATTAGCAACAACATTTCTGTTGCTGATTAGCAATGGATTTTTAGTTGTTGATTTCGTTGCTGATTTATCAGGAATGAAAATTTTGTTACTATTAAATCTGCATTTGATATATTATGTTGTTGATTTTTTTGCTAATTTTTATAAGCAATGGATTTTAGTTTTATCTACATTTTTTACTAGTGCATAGTGCATGCTAGTCCTTTTATGATACTTGAAAATTGTCATATCCTTATTATTACATGTTTATAAACTAAACATATTTTTCTCACTTATCTAATTTTATATGTGAGTTTTGAACAACACAACTTACTATAATTGTAGACAAAAAGTCAAATGGTAAGCTATGGAGTGAACATGACATTGGATAATAATGCATTTTTTCTCATTCCATACCTCAACTTTTTAATGTTACAATAGGCTCACAACTTCTTTCTTTTTATTGTGTATGGTTTTCAAGTGATGAACATTATAGTTTGACAATATTGTATTGAGGGATATTTGAAAAACCAATTTACTATTTGGTTTGTTAAAGCAAAATAACAACTCAATGGTATCTACATCTATTGCTTAGCTTTAGACTTGAGACTTCAACTTAATTATGTGAGAGCGTATTTCACTCCCACATAATCCCATCTTCAAAAATCAAATTGTAAGTGTAAGACATTGTTTGATGTAAGTTCTTTTGTGTCTACTTCAATTAAGAGGACTTTGAAACTTAAGATTGAAATTTTAAGTTAATCGGTTTGGAATGAAATTTTTACAATCGTACTTTATATCCAAGAGATGAGGTTGTTTAACATGTACTGGAGCGTATTTCTACTCATGTAATTTGAAATTTTTATTAAAAATTTACATGAGTATCAATATGATTAGATCCACTTACACGCAGATAGTACTTCAACTAAAAAAGTAACTAAGTAATTAAAACAACTCAATGCTTCTTTTTTGGTCCACAATCTTGCTGGACTTCATTGAGGATTTTTCTTGTAACAATTCAAAAGGTATGTGCAATTTTTTGAGGTTAGATGACATGCATACATCCTTACCTAGTTTGAAATATAGGTCCTCCCCTCTTTGATGTTCCATCGTTATAGGGTGTCTTTGTTTGCTATCTAAAGCCTTCTTTGTTTTTTCAATGTACTGGCAATTCGTGTGCTAGCCATCCACTCAACTGTAAATGCAGTGCCTATCATAGGCTATCTTCGATGATTACTGTTATTGCTGTTTATCGAGCTTGATAATGCCTCTAAGTATGTTGTTGCTTGATTCATCATGAAAGAGCTTAACAAATCATTTACTTCCTAAATTCTCTCAAGACTTGTTCTTTTATTAGATATGTACGTCCTTCATGGAACTGCCAAGTCATCCAGACATACATCTCAAAAGCTTGTAGTAAAAGGCTCTTTGTTGTATGCTAAGTGTCCTTCTCAATGGATTCCTCTCAGCTTGTCAAATTAGATTATGAAAAGAAATGCATTGGCATCATCAATAATGTTCATTTTATCACCCATATTCATGCGGTGAAGTGCGCCTTTGGGCTTCAAAATAGATGGTCCCACAATTAGTTTTGCTGGTGTGCATCTTTTCGACATTCATTCAAAAACAGTTGCGCAATAACATTTGTTGGGAGTTATAGCTCTGTTTCTGAGGATAACCCAAGATGAAAATATGAAAATGTCCTTCAAATGTGGCGTTACTCTCGATTGTTGCTGGAGTTCACTTAGATAATGACTGTCTTCGAACTATATTGCCCCTAGTATGATCTGAATGTGCTCGTTCATTAATTATCCTTATTGTCCTCAGTTTACTTATTCGTCATTTGATCATCTTTTATTGTCCCTCAGCTGATCTGAATACCATTTGTTTTCCTTTTTCAAGACCCAATGCATTGCCCCTGGCTGCTCCACTTTTCAAGGAGTGTTGAAAAGTGTCAATGTCATTTCTATCCAGGAATTTGCAAACTCGGTCAATTTTCTTCTTGTTTGACAATATTTTTTGTTTTTGAATCAAATCTCGTATTTCAAATAACATATTTATTCAAGTCTAATTGTTGAAATGAAATCAGAGAGAAGTTAATTTTAGAAAAGATCTTTTGAAAATCAAGCTTTTTGGTCAAAGACCCAACACACGTCATTCAAAATATACAGTCATTTGATTGACTTGTATTTTGAAAACAGTAATTGACTCGTTGTAAGATTAAAATGGCTTTTTCCATAGTTCTTTGTATCAATTTTAAACTTTGATTTTAGGTATATCTTTTGATGGTCTGTGATGAGGTGACTTTTTTTATGAATTTCAAAAACAAAATGCTCAAGTCAAAACTCGAGGCTTTATCAAGAAATGTTGTTTTTTTTAACACTTATTTATCAGCATACATAATAATAAGTAGCTTAATCCATAAAGTCACGACTCTTATGAAAGAAAATCTTTAAGTTGTGAGAGCGTCATATATCAATTTAGATTGCTTACTTGATTAAAAATGGCTTCTTAAAGCATGTAATATAGGCTATGGTTCATGGCTATGTAAGAAAGGAATTGTATAGGCTCAAAAGGTGTTTAAGGATTTCAAAGACCTAGGATCAACATCAACTATTCATCAACTCTTTTTCTTGTTGTCTTTGTAGAGGAATGGCATACAGTCATGTTAAAGATAAAATCAAAATTCTCTTAACATGGGTCATAATCCAACTTTTCTTTGATGAATGACCAATCTTAATCATTTTAAAGACATATAGAGGCTTTAGCACGGACCTTAAAAGTCATGTTTGTAGCTTAGTACTTTTTGGTGTTTGACTTTCAGCGTTTGATGTGTCTAATAATTGTGATATGATTAATTCCAGCACCCATCTTCACTGCTTTGTCTGGATGATGATAAAATACCCACATCGGTATTTTCTGCCCCCAAGTCTATGTCTCTTTTTCTTTTTGCCCTTTCTCAAATATTGGACTTTTGTTCTTAGCCTTTCCTTTTCTATTGATGCTATCAGTGTCTTAAAAATATCTCTTGTTTGCCCCCAGTGTAGAGTGTGATCCTAGTCAGGGTTTCTTTTTTGAAAGAAATATTCCACCAGGCTCAAAATAGGATTGCAAAGGATATATTTCTAGAATTATGAAATGAGTGAACAAAGATGGCTTTTTCTCATTTCAAGCAAGGTCAGTTAGAATCGATAAATTTTGACCTTATTCAGTGTAATGATTTGGACTTTGTAAGAGTCTTGATTCGCGAATCCATAACTACTGAATCCATTACGTGTCATTAAACATACTGCTAAAACTTAGCTATATGGTGTGTGGTTCAATTTTGTGTGTAAGCTGAAAATTTGTTCGATCACCTCTTGCCATTTTAGCGAACAGGAAGTCTTTTATAGAATCAAAACACTTTTAATCATTTAGGATTGAATAGTCTTAATCATAGAATTTGATCAAAATATATTGTCAAAATAAAATGCTAAACATCTCATGATTCCAAAACAACAAAAAGATAAAGAAACGACATATTTCATTAAATGATGAGATGTGATCCCAAAACAAAAATGGTGAACAATAAAATTGACAAAACAACATTTATAATCAGCTTCTTCTGCAATCATCCATGTCTTGTTATCCCTCCTTGGTGATTGCATATTGATAATATGATCGTGGATGTCATCCTTCACAAAATCTATTTATCTCTTGCTTGCCAACTTTTGGACTTAATCTTCGAAGTTCTTGCAATTCTTCACATCTCACCTAGATTATTCCATCTAAAGAATCATGCCTTAGGACAATAAACTAACTGTGCTTTTTTTCTTGGTGGCGAAGTTGAGCTAGAATGGGAAGCATTCATGGAGTAAACTCTTTCCTAATCGTAACATGTCAATTTCTCTAGTCTTAAAGTTGAAAAAAGTCACATTAGAAAAATATTCTCCCATCAACACAACATCAACATTGCAAAAGGCCAAAGGACTTACGTGGGGTTCTTTCCTTGTCAAAACCCCTATGTTTATCGAATGCCTCTTGCTTCATCATTTTTAATCATGATCCTCCATGATCCATTCTTCCATGAAATCGCTCTTCCTATTGATATAGGTCATGACAAGCTTTTCTTTGTATTCAGTAAGTCTGATATCTTTGTTATCATTACCTTTAGAGGCTAACAGGAGGTGTGAAAACAAACAACGACTCTCCCTTTTCACATCTAATGTAAAGACGCTTCTCTTCCAAGTGAGCCAATGAAGTGAGTCATTCAATGACACATTTGTCATGTGATAAAGGGATTTTTCTTGCGGCAACTTCATTTCATCCAACAGCTTCCATTCCTAAGTTGCTAATTCAAACAACTCAACTCTAATGCAGTGGTACATATAGAATTCTTTATGTGAGCAAAACTTGGGCTTTGAGAATATCACAATCTTGTATCATAAAGGCTTTGACCTTTCAATCATTAGACCAGATTCTATAGTATCATATTGTATCTTGGGATTCAAGATCTTTTGCCATTGTTGGATGGCAAGGTTACACACATAATAACATGATTCATTATATACGCGACAAAGTAGAACTCCTTGATTTGTTGATGACACAATCTCCATGTGTTTTGGAAGAAAATCAAAGGGCATTTATGTTTGGGTATTCGAAGCGTCAGTCGAAACAAAGAAAACCTTATATTCGTTCCTGATCATGCTTTGGATAAGAAAACCAGAGACAATGTTGGTTCTTTGGTTGTGTAGCTTAATAAAAAGGGATTTGTAGGTCAACTTGTTAAACTCCTTAGAAAGAAGCCTATATTTCTCCATATTTTTCATTGATGAGGGCGTCAACACTTCATAGATGACATCTCTGCACAAGTCACCAACTGAGTCCATTGTGAAGCAGAAAATCCTATTACCACAGGCCGCGTTTCTGGATTAGGGGCTTCAGTGAATCTTCCTTGCCCCTGTCAGATGTCGACAACTTTTATTTCTGACAGGGAAAACAAAATTGGGGGACCTTTATTCCAAACTCCGAGCATGCATGTTTCAATGTATGATCATGTTTTATATGATAAACTCGCCCTTCAAGGGGTGACGCATGGTCATAACTCTTGTATGATGAAACAAGAATTTTAATTCTTGCTCAAACTCTGCAATGGAAATTTCTCGAGTGACGATCATTATGTCACTCGTAAGTCTTGATTTCGAGATGCTTCAGGAAGGGCTTGTTTTGATGCAAAATAATAGGTAGGGAGCCTATACCCTAAAGACAGGTTCTAGTTCTTTTATATGAGACAAAGAGTAGGTTGACTACTCAGTCTCTAAAAAAGGTCTCTTAATGTCTCAGTGATCATCCTCGTAAAGGTATTATAGGGGCTTAGTAGGTAATGGCATGTGCATCAATCATTACCAGTCTAAGAACTCAGCGAAGAGTTAGGGTTACATAAACATAAACCTTGACTAAAAGTCGTAAGGTAAGCTACCAGTCCCCCTCTTAACCTACAGTCTTTTCAGTATAACTCTCACAAAATAAATGAATGATGCATGAATCAATTCTATAAAATGCATGAACAAATATGTACAGAATTAAAGCGTATGAACAAACAAGGAAATGCATATTAAAAAAAACACACAAACCAACAATAAAACATGATAATCAGACAAAAACAAAGTTTAGTCCACAAGATCCCTAGTGGAGTAATCATTCTGTCGCACGTGTGCGGCGTCACAACAATTGTCCTCCACTCTCAGGTGTGTTATCCTGGAAAATATAGGGAGACAAGGATTCCTTGTCTTTGATCTTTGTATGGATGGAATGGGAATCGCCACCTAGTATTTTGGTCACTAGGAACCCTAACTAGTCTCAGAGATCGAGTACAGGGACTGGTTGCGTAAAAAAAAGATATTAGCACCCCAAATATGCCCTACCTAAGGTAAGTTGCATTGATTGTCTAATAAAAAACTAAGGTCTTGTTGTATTTCTAATTATTGGTCTAGCTATGATTTAAGAAAAATTCATTATCGGTAAGGAGATTCTTATCTTATTGGATAAAACCTAATCGTTCTAATGTCTATGAAAAGAATTACCTTTTTAATATCAGGAACACATCTTACGTGTAAATTTATAATCCAACATATTAAAAGAAAACAAAATAATTTTTTTGACTTTTTTGAAATATTGGTCTAGTTCTCCTAGCTATAATAAATTGGTTATTAAAGTTAAAATGCATGCTAAAACATGTTTTTTTTAATTTTAATTGTATGAAAAGATGACATGATTTTTTTTTAGAGACTTGGTCGTATGCATGAAAATAAGATATTTTTTTTTGTTTTATAATTTTTGCAACATGTTGGAGAAAACTAGATATTTTAATATCGGATTTATATCTTTACGGTATTAAAATACAAACTAATATTAAGCAAAATGGTAGGAAAATACACAAAAAAATCACATATTTTTTAGAGTTTTTGAAAATTATATAATAGGGGTGATCATTTTTTGTTCGGTTCAGTTTTTACCCGAAAAAACAACCAAACCGGAAAAAAAAAGAGACCCGAAACCGAACCGGAACCGGCCCAAACCGGCCAGTTCCGGTCCGGGTTTTGGGTTCATATGTATTTTTTGGGCTTTTTTTGGCTTTTTAATAAGCTTTTTAATGGGCTTTGTAATGGGCTTCTAATGGATTTCTATTGGGCTTACAATTAATGTTGATATTGTCTCATTTTCTTTAAAGATTCCAAATATATTTAATTTTTTTACCCCTAAATATTCAATTGTATTGATGCAACCATATTATTTGATAGTTTCACCCACATTTAACTAGTGTTTTGCCTATGTTTTATATATAAAATGCATTGATATTCTTTATTTTATGTTTTGAAGGCACTTTTGGATGAAAGATGCAAAAAGGAGTAAATTGGAGGTAATTGGCAGATTTGACATTCAGTCGATGTTTTGTGCATAGCGTGAGTTCTAAAGATTGAAATGAAGTGATTCCAGTGGCACTAAAAAGCTAACATCCATACCTTTCTGGAAATGTAATGCAAGAACAATAAAAAGAGAAAGATCATGGAAATCACATCCTGCAAAGTCAAATCTCGTATTCTACCAGTGTTGACCTTTGGCCATTCAAAATTTAATATCTGGAGCTACAGAAGTTCAATTGATGCAAACTCAATTTTATTGGATTTCTGACTTAAATACCTATCAACGCTCCAAATTGCAGCCAAACCCGATGTCATATGAGGGAGATATGATTTTTCAAAGATGACAACTGAATTCTGCCAGCAAACAGGTTTCGTGAAGAAACAAGTCCAAACTACATTCCGAAGCATCTAAACCGACATCCAAGTTTTTATATCAGCAATTTAGCTCCTCTAAGTCAGAGCTTGAAGATTTCATGCAAGACTATTTCTCCTTTTAGGAAAAATAGTTATTGAAGTACTTAAATGTAAACTGCCAACTCAAGGAAGGACTATTTTGTAAAATAGAGACTAGGGTTTCTTAGCATATAAAAGGAAAGAGAGAAGAAGGCAGGAGCCAGCAGAAAAGAGGGAGAGCAGAAAGAAGCAGTAGCCAGCAGAGAATAAACACAAATTCTCTCCTCTACAAACCCAAAAATCATGCTCTTTTCATTCTTTAGAAGTAGTAGTTCAATAGTTATGCAAGGCTAAGCTCTTTTCTTGGTTGCAAGGACACAACAAACCTTCGGATTTCAAGAACCGTGAGATTTATTCTTCCTTTTATTTTCAGTTTATGTTATGAATGAGTATGATTGTTTTCCTATGCATATTTTCTATGATTGTTGTTGATGATTGCTAGAGCGGACTCTAAGTTATTGTTGTGAACAATCTATTGCTAAGTTTAATATCAAAATTGGAGTTGTGATATATGAACTTGTGAAGCAACTAAGCTTGATAATTGTGGCGGAACTACGTTATTGAACTTAGGGAGAACATTTGAACAAAGTGACACAAGCTGCAGACAGCTTGTATGTTAATCTTGATGAAATTATCTAGTTCTTAAAACTACCATTAAATTGAATCATTAGTGCGGACACTTTGATTGTTTGTTGGTTAGGATTAGTTATACGGCAGATCCGTTAATTAATCAACGTTAAGAAAAGATAAAATTTCAGAACATAAACTGCAATTTTCGTTTCAAGGATTGGTTCTAATTTCCGTAGGTGGATGTGTGCTTGCGACCAAGATTTGTTTTCTTAATAAGTTTCGGTTTTCATTGATTTTGTTTGCTAATTTAATTGTTGTCATAGTTTAGATAATCACAAACCAAATTCTCCCAATTACATAACGTACAACATAAAAATCTGACTTGAAACTTCCTCGTGGGATCGATCCCTTGCTTGCTCTATACTATCTTGTGTGTTGTGTTTGAAGTTAGGGTAATTAATTTGTGCGACCGCGACATCGCAACATGTATTAAATTATTATTGTCAATGTTATATTTATTAAATTTTGTTGTCAATGAATATTCATTTATATGAAATTATTAATGTCAATCTTGTGTTCAATATAATTTTTAACTTACTAATATTTTTCTACTTCCGAAAAGTTTAAATAAATAACACACACTAATAAGTTAAAATTCAAATTACAAACCATTACCTCCAAAAGGCTTAACAAAAAAACAACAAATAACATTATCATAAAACACTCCAAGCCACAAAAAATAAATCTTCAGGTGCACATCGTCTCAATAAAAAAGCACTTCAAGATCATTGCACTTTGATTCCTGAAATTCATAATATAGAATTATAACATGATAAATTAAATCAGAAGATATAAAAATAAAAAAAAGATATATATACCATACGTTTTCAATAAATGTATCACAATTTGTGAACTAATTATCATCCGTTGCTAAATGCAACTTTCCACCAAATTCTACAAAATAAAATATTAAACATGTTAGAATAAAAATGTAATGAATAAATCATAAAATAAAAGGCGTAAGTTTTTAAGAAACATTACCTGATTCAAGGTTTTCGTAGGTTTCAAAATCATTCATCAAGGTTGTATTATCAGTTGGAATTGGACCATGATGCAATCAATTTTGACAACAAATAAGTACTTGAATTGTTGTTGGAGATAGAGAACTTCAAAATTGGTTGAGTATATGACCATATGTGCTAAAGGCTGATTCGGAAGCCACTGTGGATATAGAAATAGCCAGAACACGTTATGCAACTTTCGAAAGTATTTATATTTTGAAGCATTAATCTTCCACCAACCCAAAATATCTAATTTATCATCATTAGGATCCTCACAACCATCAACCAAATACCTCTCGACCTCATTTCTATTTTCCACACTATCTTCCTCTAGTAAGTGCCTGTTGAACCGAGCTAAAGTGTTAACATCTACCTCCATGTCATCAATAGCGTCATTAACATCTTGTTTATACTTATTATCATCCACCATTTCATCGGCCTTTAAATAAAACTCATACAAGCTCACCAAATTATCTCTCACTTTTTTTGTTAGCAATTGTGCTTTGTCATGATTATACAACTCACCAAAATAAAATTTCACATATTTCAACTTAAGACGTGGATCCAAAACATTAGCCACATACAATAAAAAATTCTGATTTGCTCCACAACCCCAATACTTCTCAAACTTACTCATCATGTTCATCGTCATTCCACTCAAAAGATTATCTCTACTTTTACACAATTGCAACAAATTTGTATGCATGTAAATCAATTCATTGAAGAAAGAATTTGATGTAACATGCACTGAGCCAGAAAATTTCAATGTAACCATGTAAAAGATCTTTAATAACTTCAGCAAAGTTCTAGCATTTTCCTAATCCTCCAAACTAGGTGGCCCTATGTTTTTTTTATTCCCCTTTGAATCAACCTCCAAAAAGTACCTCACATACCTAGGTTCACTTTGACCTAACCTCACAAACACCTTTTCAAACTTTTTAGCAGCTTCTAAAATAAGTTAAGTTGAATTCCCTCGAGTTGCAACTTCTAAACACAATGATTTCTTACACTCTATATGCAACTTTTCTGCACACTTCTTAAATGCAAGTAGCCTAGAGGGTGAAGATCTCACAAACCTAATTGCATTTTGAATTTTAACAACCGAAACATTCATCTCTTTCAAACCATCACATACAATGAGGTTTACAATGTGTGCACAACATCTAACATGCAAATGTTCATTTGATAATATATTAGTTGGCCAATCTTTCATCACATTCTTTAAATATGACATAATAACACTGTTAGAGCTTGCATTGTCTACTGTAACAGTTAAAAATTTTATCAATCCCCCAATCTAACAAACAATTCTCAATAACTTGACCAATTATCTCACCCATATGATTGGAAACTTGAAAAATATTCAGAATTCTTTTATGCAAATTCCATTCATTATCAATCCAATGAGCCGTTAAAGACATATAGTTAATGTTTTGGATTGATGTCCATGTATCTGTTGTTAAGCATAATCGTTGACCCTTAAGAGCTCTCTTTAATCTTTCTTTCTCTTCAATATAAAGTTTCAAACAATCTCTCATAACAGTGAAACGAGAAGGAATGTCAAATCTAGGCTGCAAGGTCCTAGAAAATAATATAAGTCCCTTACCCTCCACAAAATTAAAAGGCAACTCATCAATTATAACCATTTTTACTAGTGCCTTTCTGCATTCATCATAATCATAACCTATTGCCTTAAGAGTTCCCACACTTCAATCTCCTAATTCACCCCCTACTTTATTAGGTTCTAATACCAAAATTTTTTGCTTTTTATCAACCACAAAAGGAAACTTTTTGCATACTTTCAAATGACTCCACATATTACTTGTCTCATTAATAATAGTATGACATGCATAATCCTTTCCACAATAATTACATTTAGCTCTAGGGGTTGTAGGATCACCATCAAGTTTTGTAAAATGATCCCAAATTTGTGACTCTTTTTTATCATCAACATTTCTTTTCCTAGATGCAGGGACTTGAAGTTGTTTACCTTTACTATCCATGGTGGATCCTGTAGTAGTTGATGTTGGGTTAGTGTTTGAGGCTAGGGCATTAGTTGATGTTGGAGTAGTGCTAGTGGATGAAGCATTTTGATTTTGAAGGTTTTCCATCTGTAAATTACCAAATGCAAACATGTTCATTATCACTTGCACAATTCTTTTCAGCACTTAATAAACATAAAGATTAAAATCATGTTTAAAAATTAAAATGAAATAAATATTACAGAAGTCAAGTAACATGTCAAAACAAGCTTAGAAAATGTGTCAAAACAAGCTTAGAAAATCTATCAATGGAGGAAAAATAATTACAGAAGTAACAGAACAATGAATACAAGAATAACATGATTTTAATAAATACAAAATGCCAATCAAGATCATCCAAAACAGAATAATGAATACTTTTTACAGAATGACGAAACAAAACCGAATAAAAAAAACCCCATCAAAACAAAACTAGTTTGCAGAATCAAGTCAATCAACACAGGCTTATAAACATGATTTTAATCAAACTACTTGACATGACCTTATAAATCATCCAACACAGCAACAAAATCAACAATTTATTTGTTTTTAATAATCAACCAACAAAGCAACAAAATCAACACAGCAATAGGCTACAGCAACATAATCAACACAGCAACAACAACAGAATCAACACAAGTTTATAGTAGCATCAACATAATCAACACAACACAGCAACAGAATCAACATAATCATGTACAAGACAGCTCTAATCCTAAATTGCAAACAATTGTAAGAACGGCAATTTTGATTAAAAATAATCATAATCCTAAACTGCTACATCCCTTCTATTCAAACAAAGGAAAAAAAAATCACTTTAATCACCCAAATAGCTCTAAATTCTAATTTAAACCTAAACCAAAATTCATCACCCAACAAAATTGATTAAAAATAACAATAAGCTTAACTGTATGAATTAATTAGAAAGGAGAAAAAAATTAAAACTCGCTGGTTTTGAGAGGCTGAGGAAATCAGGAAACGTCGGTCTAATGGAAACACCGAGTCACCGACTGTGTTGATCTAGTGGAGACTGAGGAAGAAACGTGTAAAAAATAAGCTTAATTGTATTTAAAATAACAATAACCTTCGAATTAATTAATAATTAATTAGAAAGGCGAAAAAAATTAAAACTCACTGGTTTTGAGAGGTTGAGGAAACGTCGAAGGTCTGATAGAAACACAGATTATTTTGGTCCAGTTGAGACTGAGGAAATGTCAATCGTCGATCTGTGTTTATGTTTTCTTAGTCTAAGGAGAGTGGAGAGTGGAGAGTGGAGAGTGGAGAGTGGAGAGTGGACAAGTTGCGGGTGCTCTGGTACGGGGACGGGCTTAGCGGAGGCCGGAGAGGGCGGGACGGCGGGTGGCTCTGAGTAGTGAGAGGAGAGATTGTTTGAAAATTGATATTGAAATGTTTAGGGTTAGCGTAGCGAAGAGTACACTGGCGAGAAGAGAGGGGTGTAGCGCGGCTTGACAACTTTTTCTATTTATACTAGGGACCCTTTTTTTTAACCGGTCCGGTTAACCCGATTTCTACACTACAAAACTGAAAACCGAAACGAACCGGGGTTTTTTCTACATAATCTAATCGGTTTTATTTTTTGGTTCGGTTTTTTCAGTTAATTTTTTGTCGGTTTTATCGATTTACTTGGTTTATTGGTTTTTTTGAACACCCATATTATATAATATATATAAAATAATATATTGGCTTTGGGCTCAGCCCAATCCTGTGGGCTGAGCCCACCTTGTTTAGGTCGAGTTCGACCCAAATTATTTTTTTACTGGGCCAGCATTGTCCAACCCAGTGAACAGTGGATTACTCTTCAGTGTTCACTTGCAGAACAATGGAGCACCCGAGGAACGAGAAGAAGAAGAACAAGAAGAAGAAAGGGAAGGAGGGAAAGGCTGACGCTCACGGTTGTGCTAGTGGCAGCAGACGGTGTTGCGGTTATGGACTGTGGAGCTGACTAGCTGGTAGTTCTTCTTTCTTTCTCTACGTTTTCCTTCTGCTTTTTTCTTCTCTTCTGCTCTATTCCTACTCTGGTTTTCGTTTTTGCTTCTGCTTTCAGTTTATGTTCCCCCCTTCTCTGTTTCTCTTTTGCTTGTTTTTTTCTTCTGTTCTTTTTTCACTCTCCTCTCTGTCTCTGTTCCTCTCTGATTTTCTTTCCCTTCTTTTCTCTTATGTTTTGATTGTGCCCCTCAGTTCTCAAAACAATTCCCCCTCTATTTTTTTGCTTGTTTGTAAACCTCCCCCACACTCCTTTTCTCTCTAAAGACCTCCTTCATTTTTCATCTCCTTCAAAAACCCTCATTTGTTTGTTTTTCAACTCTCAAAACAAACGTCCCTTGTAATCTTCTCCCTTGTCCCTCTGTCCTCTCTAGTTTCAAAAACAATCTTCCTATCTTCCTTCTCTCTATTTCTTTCGTCCGTTCCTCTCTTTCTTTCTATTTTTTCTTCGATCTCTTTTCTATAATCTTCCTAAAATCCCCCCTTGCTCCTCTCTCTGTGTTGGTATTGATAGGGGAAAAAGGGGGGGAGCTACTACCCTTGTCCAGTCATGGCACAAGGGTAGTAAGGTGGCCGGGCAGCCACTGGGCAGCCGCCCAGGGTTGCCCGGGGGGTTGTACCCTCTGTTTTTTCATCTGGTGGTAGGCCACGGGTCAAAGTTTTGGCAAGTGGGGGTCTTTGTTGATTTATTTTTTTTTGTTTTGGGAGAGAGAGGGAGAGGAGCAGCGTTGCAGGGGAACATAAATTCTTCCCTTGTTGTGCGTCAAGGGGAAGAAGAAGCACAGTGCCGTTCAAAACAGCACTGTTTTGTGCTTCTTTTTTTTAGATTTCTTCTGAATATTTATATTTTTTGTATTTTCTCTTTTTCATGTGGGGGACCAAAAATGGGTAACAACAATATTGATGATGATCTTCCCTGCAATCTGCCTTATATAGTGATGTCAACTGCCGGTTATCTCTTACCTTTCAGGGTTCTCCACTAACTTCTTATTAACTACTGATAACCTTTTATCTTTCAAAGTTTTTTTCATGATCTCAAGTCCATAATATGTGGCTTGTTATACTTGCTTGTAGAGTTAATATTGTGTGCATATTCCTTGTTTTATATGTGATAATAACTCTTATCTTCTAGGTTTCTTTCAATTAATCCAATTATCAGTAGCTATAATATAACTCTCTTTATCTATTTCCAATCAAATTTTATAGTATAACAAACATGCAAATAAATTTAAATTAGGTAAAAAAAATTTCATTGTAGAAAAATTTTGTTGAGGGATCTTTTTTCTGAGAATAGAACCATATATATACATCAGACAACAAACAAGAGGTCATTATAAAATGGAAATCACGATCCAAAACCAAAATAGTATATCTAGGGATATATGTGATGTTGAATGTGAACACATTTATAAACTAGATGAACAAGACCAAATCAAAGAAGAAGTCATGTGTTAAACTAGCTTTCTGATATAAAAAATTATAATTTTTAATCTGACGGTTGAATTGAGCTGAAATTTAATCAGCACATTCTATAAGCTCTATTTTTTATGAGATTAGCTCGCTAACAGTAGCTAATGTCGGGCTCGCTAGCATTAGGTTTAAAAAATATGTTCAAAGTAGGTTTAAAAAATATTATTTCATTGTTTTTCTTTATAGAATATGTCAATTTAGCTACTATTTAAATAATTTGTATAATGATTCTAAGAATAATTTTAAAATTATTAAATTTTAGAATATATCAAAACAAAGTTTTCTCTATTAATGTTTATGGCAGTAACCTAGAGCTTGATGAAACTTTTTTTATTTTTTTCGTATACCTTGCGTCAAAATAGGCTAATGTAGTGTTTTTATGCATACATATCTCAGTAAATGGTGTGCATATATGATCATCTCTTCAACTTTCAAGAAGCCACGCAAAATCTCCAAGTTTTACATGGCGTTGCCGTTGCTAAATGAGACGCCTTGGCTTACTAGTTGCATTCACGGCAATGATAATTACAAAGTCATTTTAAGGCGGTGGCCCTATTTCGCAGCACTCTGCAAGGGCTAATCTTTGAAAAAGATGAGACTTGATAACATAAGCACATCTACATCAAGTATCACGATTAACTTCACAAAGATTGTATGTTTAGTCAACTCATTCAAAAACTTAAATCACCTTTGTTTTCAAACTAACCACTCTGAAACAAACAGATGGCTCTATGAAGTGCGGAATGCTAGTCAACGTGATTACAACAACTATCTTACCTTAAGCAAGATAGCTGTACAAATAATCAGAATCGTGGAGGCCGTCTTAATGGTTCTGGAAATTACGGCTAATTCTGAAAGGACATGGTGATCTTTGAGCTACCCGACGAGGCCCTCCAAGTCTGAAGTCACAGCAAGTTGAGATGCGAGGAAGAGTTCTTTTCTTTTTTTTTTTCTTTTTGTTTATTCAAATAGAATGGCCCAATACTATCACAACAGTCAAGGAATCTCCACTAGCTTATTCAGGGTTTTACAAAGTCAACAGAAAATTGAATATAAATACTACAGAACCCAACTTCACTTCTCACAACAAAAGCAAATATACTACCTTCTAAGTCTTAGCCTTTTGAACTTCCCTAGTCTGAAACTCCTATCACAATCCGGTTTTGAAGAGAATAGAGGAAGGGAATGGCTGACGTTGAGGGTTCCCCGGGTAGTTCCATGCATGGAGTGACAGGCAGAGAACAAACCTTTGCCTTTTCGGTTGCCTCTCCTACAGTCCCGACTGATACAACAGCAAAATTTGCCTTGCCAGTTGATTCTGA